>Ga0265760_10000002_pt1 | contig 199900 bp, 162 predicted proteins | sample NZIome_2_FD_200831 | JGI IMG/M metagenome (GOLD analysis project Ga0265760, IMG submission 200831) | Metatranscriptome of rhizosphere microbial communities from Maridalen valley, Oslo, Norway - NZI1 (Metagenome Metatranscriptome) | ecosystem: Host-associated > Plants > Roots > Rhizosphere >...
CAATGTAAGCATGGAAGTGAAGCTGATCACGCCGGTAGCGCTCGAGCGTGGGTTGCGATTCGCGATTCGCGAAGGCGGCCACACCGTCGGAGCCGGCGCCGTCACTGAGATCATCGAGTAGCCCGACTTCGGGCTTGAGAAAGCGGCAAGGAAATTATGCGCGAAATCATTACATTGCAATGCACGGACTGCAAGAACCGGAACTACACCACCATGAAGAATCGGAAGAAGCATACCGAGCGCATGGAAACCAAGAAGTTTTGCAACACGTGCCGGAAGCAAACCCCGCACAAAGAGGTCAAATAGAGCAGCAGCGGGTATTTTCACCTGTGGCTTCCGTTTGGGCTTCAGGGGAGTAGGTTCAACGGTAGACCGCCGGTCTCCAAAACCGGATGTGGGGGTTCAAATCCCTCCTCCCCTGCCATATTTTGAGCGCGGTGGGATGGAGATGCGGACGGCGGCAGACAGGAAACATGAGCGCAATGGCACAGACGGCAAAACTGAAACAGGATGACGCGAACGGATCTTCCCTGAATTTGCCGGGACCCCTGCAGCGCTTGGGGAGCTATCCGGAACGGCTCAGGAAATTCTTCCACGAAGTGCGCGTGGAAATGAGGCAGGTGAACTGGCCGTCGCGGCCGGACGTGATTTCCACCACTGTAGTGGTGATTATCACCGTGGCATTTTTCGGCATCTTTTTCTTCATCGTGGATCGCGGCGCAAGCTGGTTTATCGAATCGCTGCTGAAGCTTTTCAAGCATTAGGAAGATGGAGCAAATGGCGAAGCACGAGTGGTATATCGTTCACACCTATTCGGGGTTTGAGCGCAAGGTGAAGGAAAGCCTCGAAGGGCGCGTGTCTGCCGCCGGCTTGCAAGACCGTTTTGGGGACGTAATTATTCCCACCGAATCCGTGGTGGAAATTCGCGGCGGGAAAAAAGTGGTTTCGACGCGAATGTCTTATCCGGGCTACTTGCTGGTGGCCATGGATATGGATAACGACACCTGGCACCTGGTACGGGAGACGCCGAGAGTCACGGGGTTTGTGGGCTCCGGGCAGACGCCTTCGCCGCTGACGGAAGAGGAAGTTCAGAACATTTTGAACCAGGCCGCCACTACGGCGGAAAAGCCGCGGCCTCGGCTGTCGTTTGATCGCAATGAGCAAGTGCGCATTGTGGACGGGCCGTTTGCGAATTTCACGGGAGTGGTCGAGGACGTGAACGCCGACCGCAGCACGTTGAAGGTTTCCGTAACGATTTTCGGCCGGTCAACGCCGGTGGAACTCGATTTCGCGCAGGTGGAAAAGGTCGCCTAAAGCGGCCCAACGCGCAGGAGAATTCGAATGGCAAAGAAAGTTCAGGCGATGGTGAAGCTGCAATTGCCGGCGACCAAGGCTACCCCGGCCCCGCCGGTGGGCACGGCGCTGGGTCCGCAGGGCGTGAACATCATGGATTTTTGCAAGCAGTTTAACGCCAGGACGGCCAAAGAGCCCGACGGAATGATTATTCCCGTGCTGGTGACGATTTTCAGCGACCGCACATTCACATTTATTCTGAAAACGCCGCCGGCTTCCGAACTATTGAAGCGCGCCGCGGGCGTGCTGAAGGGATCGCCGGAGCCGAATCGCAACAAAGTCGGTAAAGTGACGCGCAAGCAGGTGGAGGAAATCGCCAAAACCAAGCTGCCCGACCTGAATACCACCAATCTCGAATCGGCCGTACGCAGCGTGATGGGGACCGCCCGGAATATGGGCATTGAAGTGGCGGAAGCGTAAGGAAATTTTAGAAGGAAACGATCATGGCACACAAAGCAACCGGCGGAAAAAATATCGATCGCGCGCGCAAGCTGGTGGAACCGCGGCCCTACAAACTGGAAGAAGCCGCTGAACTACTGAAGAAAGCCCACTACGTAAAGTTCGACGAGACCGTCGAACTGGTGCTGAACCTTGGCGTCGACCCGAAGCAATCCGACCAGATGGTCCGCGGCACGGTGGTGCTGCCGCACGGATTGGGCAAAACGAAACGCGTCCTGGTGCTGGCCACGGGCGAAAAGCAGCGCGAAGCGCAGGAAGCGGGCGCGGATTTTTATGGCGGCGATGACATGGTGCAGAAAATCCTGGAAGGCTGGACGGATTATGATGCCGTTATCGCCACGCCGGACATGATGCGCTCTGCCGGGCGCCTGGGAAAAGTCCTGGGACCACGCGGATTGATGCCCAATCCCAAGACCGGCACGGTGACTTTTGAAGTTGCCAAGGCTGTTCAGGAAGTGAAAGCCGGAAAAGTGGAATTTCGCGTCGATAAAACAGCGGTCATTCACACGCCCATCGGCAAGATTAGTTTTACGGCCGAGCAGATTGCCGGCAACGCCCATGCGTTGGTTGCCGCGGTGCAGCGCGCCAAGCCGGCCGCCGCCAAGGGACACTACTTTCATAAGATTACGATGACGTCCACGATGGGTCCGGGCGTTTTGATTGACCATGCCGAGGCGGAAGCCGGAACGGCAGTAGCCGCCTAGTAACGGAGCGGGGACGGAACGAAATGAAGAAACGAAGCGAAAAAATAGAACTCGGCGAAAAGTTGCACGCCGAATTGAACACTATCTCGACGGTGATCCTCAGCACGTTTGAGGGCATCACTGTCGAGCAGGATACCGCGCTGCGCAGGGCTATACAGGCTGCCGGCGGAAAGTACCGCGTCGTGAAGAATTCAGTGGCCGGCCGGGCGGGCGCGGGCACTGGAGCCGAGCAACTGCTGGCCAATCTGGAAGGGCCGAATTCCATCGCCTATACGTCGGCGGATCCGGTGGCGCTGGCGAAGATTCTTACCAAGACCGCCAAGGATGTTCCGGCATTCAAGTTCAAGGCCGGCTGGGTGGAAGGCCGCGTGATTTCCATTCAGGAAATTCAGCAACTGGCGGCGTTGCCGAGTAAGGAAGAGCTGCTGAGCAAGGTGATGTTCCTGCTGCAGGCTCCGGCACAGCGGATTGCCATGGTGCTGGCCGCTATCCCGCGAAATATGGCGGTGGTGGTGAACGAGGCGGTGAAGCAGGAAAAATTTGGGGGCGCGGGCGAAAGTCCGGCGCAAGTTTCTCAATAATCAGAAGGAGAGAGGGCGGCTATGTCGAGCAAGATTGAAACAATCCTTGAGGAAATCAAGGGGCTGACGCTGCTGGAAGCGTCTGATCTGGTAAAGAAAATGGAGGAGGCCTTCGGCGTCTCCGCGGCTGCGGCGGCTCCGGTTGCCGCGGCGGGTGCTGCGGCGGGTGCGGCTCCCGTAGAAGAGAAGACCGAATTCACGCTGGTGCTGACCGAGATCGGCACGAACAAAATCAACGTGATTAAGGCCGTTCGCGAAGTCACCAGCCTGGGCTTGAAGGAAGCCAAGGATTTGGTTGACGGCGCGCCTAAGACCCTGAAGGAAGGGGTTAACAAGGAAGAGGCGGCGACCATCCAGAAGAAGTTCGCCGACGCCGGCGCCAAAGTCGATATCAAGTAAGTGACAGCCCCACGCGGGGCGTGAGGGAATTCGCTTACGCGCGTGTTCCAAATGGAAAATCAGCCTCCATCGGCCCGTTACGGACCGATGGTCTTGGTGTCTCCGCAGCGATCCCCTGCTGCGCGCCAAGCGAACCGAAGGGGATGAGGTAATTCATGCGTAATGGAAGCCGTGCAGTGCGGGAACGCGAACGACTGGATTTCGCCAAAATTCAGTCGGCCGTCGAGATCCCGAATCTGATTGAAGTACAAAAAAACTCCTACGAGCGGTTCCTGCAGATGGATTTGCTTCCCAGCGAACGGGAAGATGCCGGCCTGCAGTCCGTATTTGCATCCGTATTCCCCATTCAGGATTTCCGCGGACTCTCGCAGCTGGATTTTGTGGACTACGCCATCGGCAACTGGGAGTGCAAGTGCGGATATCTCCGCGGATTGCACCACCTGCGGGCCACGTGCCGCAATTGCGGAGCTTCGGTGGTCACCAATCCGTATCAAATGGGCGACGTGGTTTGCAAGCGCTGCGGCACGTTGAACCGCAACACGCCCACGTTTTGCAATAAGTGCGGCGATCCCGTCACGCTGCAACTGAAATACGACGTAAACGAATGTCAGGAGCGCGGCATGACGTATTCCGCTCCCCTGAAGGTCACCATGCGCCTGACCATCTACGACAAGGATCCCGACACCGGCGCAAAGACCATGCGGGACATCAAGGAGCAGGAAGTTTTCTTCGGCGATATTCCGCTGATGACCGATAACGGCACGTTTATCATCAACGGCACCGAGCGCGTAATCGTCAGCCAGCTCCACCGGTCGCCGGGTGTTTTCTTTGAAACCGCCAATAGCCGCAGCTATTTCCTGGGCAAAATTATTCCTTACCGCGGCTCATGGGTGGAATTCGAATACGACTCGAAAAATATTCTGTACGTACGCATAGACCGCAAGCGCAAATTTCTGGGCTCCATCTTCCTGCGCGCGCTGGGCATGAAGTCCAATGAGGAAATTCTGCGGAATTTCTACCAGGCGGAGCGCGTGACGCTGCGCGACGGCAAGCTTTTCTGGAATGTTTCCGAAGGACTCGTTGACCGCAAGTTGTCGAAGGAAATTCGCCATCCGAAGACGGATGATTTGCTGGTGGGCGCGCATCGCCGCATCACGGAAGCTCTCTACAAGGAACTCGTCAAGGCTCACGTCGCGCAGGTGGAAATCACCACAGCGGATTTGGATGGTTCAGTTGCCGTCGGTGAAATCGTCAATCGCCAAACGGGCGAGGTTTTGCTGGAATCGAACAAGCCCATGGCGGCCGAAATGTGGACCGCGCTGGGAGAAAGCGGAATCACCGAAGTGGACGTGTGTTTCCCGGAGCATGATCCCGTCGGCTCGGTAATTTGCCGCACCTTGGAAAAAGATACGCTCCACAGTTCCAAGGAAGCGCTGATTGAAATTTATCGCAAGCTGCGTCCCGGCGATCCTCCGACCGTGGATACGGCGCAGGCTTTATTCCATGGAATGTTCTTCGACCCGCGCAAGTATGACTTCAGCCGCGTGGGTCGTTTGAAATTCAATATTAAGCTTGGCCTGGAAACGCCGCTTGAAAAGCGCACGCTGGAAACTGTGGACTTTGTCGCCGCCATCCAGTACCTGCTGAAGCTGCGCCAGAACGTGGGCACGGTGGACGACATTGATCATTTGGGTAACCGGCGTGTTCGAGCCGTGGGCGAATTGCTGGAAAACCAATTCCGCATCGGCTTAGTGCGCATGGAACGCGCCATCAAGGAAAAAATGTCGGTGTACCAGGAAATGTCCACCGCCATGCCGCATGATTTGGTGAATGCCAAGCCGGTAATGGCGGCCATTCGCGAATTTTTCGGCAGTTCTCAGCTCAGCCAATTCATGGATCAAACAAATCCGCTGAGCGAAATCACGCACAAGCGCCGCTTGTCCGCTCTGGGGCCGGGCGGTCTTTCCCGCGAGCGCGCCGGATTCGAGGTTCGCGACGTTCATCCCACGCACTACGGCCGAATTTGTCCCATCGAAACGCCGGAAGGTCCGAACATCGGATTGATCAGCTCGCTTTCGAGCTATGCGCGCATCAACGAATTCGGCTTCATCGAATCGCCTTATCGACGCGTGAAGAACGGGCACATTGTTGACTACGGCCAGATCGTCAACGCCGGCGACAGCGAATTCAAAGCCGGTGAAATCGTCGAGATGAGCAAGATTGAGTCCATTAACGAGGACCTCAAGCGCCGCCGTGTCACCTATGCGCCGCATTGCTTCTATCTTTCCGCGTGGGAAGAGGATCGCTACGTGGTCGCGCAGGCCAACGTGCCGCTGGACGAGCGCGGCCGCATTATCCCGGAACTGGTTTCCTGCCGCCAGGCGGGCAACTTCGTTTTGAAAAACCGCGAAGACGTGGATTACATTGACGTTTCGCCGAAGCAGCTTGTCTCCGTGGCTGCCAGTTTGATTCCGTTCCTGGAAAACGACGACGCCAACCGCGCGTTGATGGGTTCCAACATGCAGCGTCAGGCTGTGCCGCTGATTCGCGGAGAGGCGCCGTTGGTGGGTACGGGCATGGAGCGCGTGACGGCTCGCGATTCCGGCGCGGTCATCGTTTGCAAGCGCGACGGTATTGTTGACCAGGTGGATTCCGAGCGCATCATCGTCCGCGTGGAATCGGATCGTTCCGGCGTGCTTAGCCGCGAGGTCGGTTCCGACATTTATTTGCTGACCAAGTTCAAACGCTCCAACCAGAACACCTGCATCAACCAGAAGCCGTTGGCGCGCACGGGAGACCGCGTGCGGCAGGGCCAGGTGTTGGCCGATGGTCCATGCACCGACCGCGGCGAACTCGCGTTGGGCCGCAACGTTCTGTGCACGTTCCTTTCTTGGCGCGGTTATAACTTTGAGGACGCCATCATCATCAGCGAAAAGCTGGTGCGCGACGACTATTACACTTCGATTCACATCGAGGAGTACGAAATCGAAGCGCGCGATACTAAGCTCGGCCCCGAGGAAATTACTCGCGATATTCCCAACATTAACGAAAGCTTTCTCCGCAACCTGGACGAAAGCGGCGTGATCCGCATCGGCGCCACTGTCCGTCCCGGCGATATCCTGGTCGGCAAGGTGACTCCGAAGGGGGAAACCACGCTGACGCCGGAAGAGAAACTTCTTCGGGCGATTTTCGGCGAAAAGGCGGGAGACGTTCGCGATGCTTCCCTCTACTGCCCGCCGGGCGTGGAAGGCACCATCGTGGACGTTAAGATTTTCTGCCGCAAGGGCGCGGAAAAAGATGAGCGCCACAAGGCCATCGAAGGTACGCACGAAGCCAAGCTCGAAAAGAACCTGGCTGATGAAATCCGCATTCTTACCGACGAGCGCCTGAAACGTCTCACCGACCTTCTGGGCGGACAAAAACTGGTTGCCGACCTGCACGACGAGCGCACCAACAAGCGCTTGTTGACCAAGGGAACGGAGCTGACCAGCGAAATCCTCGAGAAAATTTCCACGCGCAACCTGAAGAGGCTGCGTTTGGAAAATCGCGATGCGCTGCTGATCGAAAAGATCGATGAAGTCGAGGAAATGACTTCGCGGCAGGTGGACGTCCTGCGCAAGATTACCGACGAGCGCATCGCCAAGCTGAAAAAAGGCGATGAGCTTCCTCCGGGCGTCATCAAGATGGTGAAGGCCTATATCGCCATGAAACGCAAGCTTTCCGTCGGCGACAAAATGGCCGGCCGTCACGGCAACAAGGGCGTGATCGCGCGGGTTGTTCCCGAAGAAGATATGCCGTATCTTCCCGACGGCACTCCGGTGGAAATTGTTCTGAATCCGCTTGGCGTTCCGTCCCGTATGAACGTGGGACAAATTCTGGAAACGCATCTCGGCTGGGCGTCCAAGGAACTGGGCCGCCAAGTGTCGCAGTTGATGGACAATAAAGCCGAACATGCGGAATCAATCCGCAAGTGGCTGCGCGAAACGTTTGGACCGACCGCGGTTTGGAAGACGCTCGCGGGCCTGGACGACAACGAACTGATCGAAATGGTGCGGGGCTTCCGTGACGGAATTCCCATGGCTACTCCGGTCTTTGACGGCGCACGGGAGACGGATATTCGCCACCTGCTCGAGACCGCGGGCCTGCCGACCATCGGGAAAGTCCAGTTGCATGAGGGCATGACGGGCGAACCGTTTGGCCAGGAAGCGATTGTCGGCTACATCTACATGCTGAAACTTTCGCACTTGGTGGACGACAAGATCCACGCGCGCTCGATTGGGCCGTATTCACTCATCACGCAGCAGCCGCTGGGCGGCAAGGCGCAATTCGGCGGCCAGCGATTCGGCGAAATGGAAGTGTGGGCGCTCGAAGCGTACGGCGCCGCGCATATTCTGCAGGAATTGCTCACGGCCAAGTCCGACGATGTCTACGGCCGCGCCAAAATTTACGAAGCCATCGTGAAGGGCGAGTCGGGCATTGAGCCCGGCGTGCCCGAATCCTTCAACGTGCTGGTGCGGGAGTTGCAATCCCTTTGCCTGGACGTCGAATTGATGAAAACCCAGAAAGCGCCGGTGGAAAAAGCCGCGGATTAACGCGCCGGCGCTGCACAGATTTTTGTTGTTCCGTTTTGCGCCCCGCCCAGGGGCAGGAGGCCGCCATTGTACCGTTCGAGTCCTTATGATCGCGCCAGTCAGATTGCCGATTTTGATTCCATTCGCATCAGCCTGGCCAGCCCGGAAAAAATTCGGTCTTGGTCCCATGGTGAGGTGACCAAGCCGGAAACCATCAACTACCGCACCTTCAAGCCCGAAAAGGACGGCCTTTTCTGCGCCAAGATTTTCGGTCCGGTGACGGATTGGGAGTGCCTCTGCGGCAAATACAAGCGCATGAAGCACAAGGGCGTGATTTGCGACAAATGCGGAGTGGAAGTGACGCTCAGCAAAGTCCGCCGTGAACGCCTGGGCCATATCGAGCTGGCTTCTCCCTGCTCGCATGTGTGGTTCTTCAAGGGGTTGCCCAGCCGCATCGGCTACCTTTTGGATATCACCATGCGCGATCTGGAAGCCGTGCTTTATTTCGAAAAATTTGTGGTGATCGATGCGGGCGACGTTGCGGAACTGCGCGAGAAAGACATGCTCACGGAAGAAAGATTCCGCGAGTTGCAAAAGGAAAACGCGGGTAAATTCCGTGCCACCATGGGAGCGGAGGCCATCAAGGAATTGCTTCGCCAGGTGGACGTGGACGCGCTGGCTGAAGAGCTGCGCGAAAAGATGAAGAACGACGCCAGCCTGCAGAAGCGTATCAAGCATGCCAAGCGGCTGAAGGTGCTGGAATCGTTCCGCAAGAGCGGCAACAAGCCTGAATGGATGATTCTGGATGTAATTCCCGTGCTACCGCCGGAATTGCGCCCGCTGGTGCCTCTGGACGGCGGCCGATTCGCCACGTCGGACTTGAACGATTTGTATCGCCGCGTAATCAACCGCAACAACCGGTTGAAGAAGCTGATGGAGCTGCATGCGCCGGACGTGATCGTTCGCAACGAAAAGCGAATGTTGCAGGAAGCCGTCGATGCGTTATTTGATAACGGCCGTCGTGGACGCGTGCTTCGCGGCACCAACAATCGCCCGCTGAAATCGCTCTCCGATACTCTCAAGGGCAAGCAGGGACGCTTCCGCCAAAACCTTTTGGGAAAGCGCGTGGACTACTCCGGCCGTTCGGTCATTGTTGTGGGCCCGGAATTGAAGCTTCATCAGTGCGGCTTGCCGAAGAAAATGGCTCTGGAGCTTTTTAAGCCGTTCATTTATCACAAACTCGAGGCGGCGGGGCATTGCACCACCATTAAGCAAGCCAAGGAAATGGTGGAAGCGCAGGAATCGGTGGTATGGGACATCCTGGAAGACGTGATTCGCGAGCATCCCGTGCTGCTGAACCGCGCCCCCACGCTGCATCGCCTGGGCATTCAGGCTTTCGAGCCGGTGCTTGTGGAAGGCAAAGCTATCCGCATCCATCCGCTGGTTTGCACCGCATTCAATGCGGATTTTGACGGCGACCAGATGGCCGTTCACATTCCTCTTTCGCCCGAGGCGCAGGTGGAAGCCACGGTGTTGATGCTCAGCTCGCACAACATTCTGTCTCCCGCAAACGGATTGCCGCTGGCCGTCCCCACGCAGGACATGGTGCTGGGTCTTTACTACCTCACGAAGTCCAAGCCAGGCGCAAAAGGCGAGGGCCGGGCTTTCGGCAGCCCCGAAGACGTGATGCTGGCGCTGGAAGCAGGCGAAGTGGAATTGCTCACTCCCGTCCGTCTCCGTTACACGGGTGAGGCTATTGATTTGACTACCGCGGAAGACGATCAAGACGTTCCCCATGCACCGATTATCAACCTGAAGCGCCAATTCATCCAGACTACCGTCGGCCGAGTTGTCTTTAATGATCATCTCCCGGCGGAAATGCCTTTCATTAACGGATTGCTGAAGAAGAAAGGCGTGCAACAGGTGGTGCAATATTGCTACCTGCGTTTCGGACTGGAGCGCACGGTTTCGTTGCTGGATCAGTTGAAGGAACTCGGATTCCTATACGCCACGCGCGCCGGCATTTCCATCGGCATCAGCGACATGATCATTCCGGGCAACAAGCAGAGCCTGGTGGAAAATGCTGAACACGATGTATTCAAGGTTCAGCAGCAGTATCTCGACGGTGCCATCACCAACGGCGAACGCTATAACAAAGTCATCGCCATCTGGGGCGAGGTCACCGAAAAAGTGGCCGAGGAAATGTTCAAGTCCCTGGAAGCGCAAGACAAACAGGGCATCATCAATCCGATTTATGTGATGGCGGATTCCGGCGCCCGCGGTTCGAAGCAGCAAATTCGCCAGTTGAGCGGAATGCGCGGTTTGATGGCCAAGCCTTCAGGCGAGGTTATTGAAGAGCCGATCACTTCGAATTTCCGCGAAGGTCTCACGGTGCTGCAGTACTTTATTTCCACGCATGGCGCCCGCAAGGGTCTTGCGGATACGGCTCTCAAGACGGCTGACTCGGGCTACTTGACGCGCCGTCTCGTTGACGTGGCGCAAGACGTCATCATCAGCGAAGTGGATTGCGGCACCGCCGACGGCATCGTCGTCGAACCGATCATCGAAGCCGGCGAAGAAGTCGAGCCGCTGCGCGATCGAGTGGTGGGACGCGTCGCCCTGGAAAAGATACGCGACTACGAAAACACAATCCTGGTAGAAGCCAATCAGGAAATCACCGAAGACCTTGCCAGCGCCATCCAAGAAGCGGGCATCGACAAGGTGAAAATCCGTTCGGTGCTCACGTGTGAGTGCCGCCGCGGAGTCTGCGCCCGGTGCTATGGCCGCAACCTGGCCACTGGCCGCATGGTGGAAATCGGCGAAGCTGTCGGCGTGATTGGCGCGCAGTCCATCGGCGAACCGGGAACGCAGCTCACGATGCGGACCTTCCACATCGGCGGAACCGCCACGCGCGTCACCGAGCAATCCAAGGTCGAAGCGCGCAACAGCGGATTCGTCAAGCTCATCGACATGAAGGTCACGCAGGGACGCACCAACCTGATCGCCATGAACCGCTCCGGCTTGATCGCCGTGGTGGACGCCGAAGGCCACGAAAAGGAACGCCACCATGTGGTTTACGGTGCGCGCCTGAAGGTGGCCGAAGGCCAGCCGATTGCCCGCGGAGATTTGATGGTCGAGTGGGATCCTTACACCTTCTCGATTCTCACCGAAACCGCCGGAGCCGTGGAATTTAAGGACCTGCAGCCCGCGGTGACGTTCGAAGAACAGGTGGACGAAGTCACAGGGCTTTCGCAGAATGTGGTTATGCTGCATCCCGGTGACGAAAAGCATCAACCCGCCATCATTATTCGCGATTCCGCGGGGCGCGTCCGCAAGAAGTATCTGATGCCGGCGCGTGCGCACCTTATGGTGCAGGATGGCGAGGACGTGCAAGCGGGGGACGTGCTGGCCAAGATTCCCCGTGAAACCACAAAGACGAAGGACATCACGGGCGGCTTGCCCCGCGTCGTCGAGCTATTTGAGACGCGCAAGCCGCACGATCCCGCCGTCATCAGCGAAATTGACGGTGTGGTGCAATATGGCGACGTCGCCAAGGGCCAGCGCAAGGTGCTGGTGACCAGCGAAGACGGCCGCACCATCAAGGAATATGCCATTCCTCGCGGCGTCCATATCAATGTGCAGGAGGGAGAACGCGTACGCGCGGGCGAGCGGCTGATTGACGGGCCATTGAACGCGCACGATCTTCTTGCCGTGCTGGGCGAAAAATATACGCAGGCATACCTGGTCAACGCGATTCAGGAAATTTATCGTCTCCAGGGCGTCACCATCAATGACAAGCATATCGAGGTGATCGTTCGCCAGATGATGCGCTGGGTGAAAGTCGAAGATGTGGGCGATACCGGGTTCCTTCTGGAAGAGCAGGTGGACAAGTTCCGCTTCCGTGAAGAGAACGACCGCATTATTCACGAAGGCGGGCGTCCGGCAACTGGTCGTCCATTGCTCCTGGGAATCACGAAAGCTTCGCTTTCCACGGACTCTTTCATTTCCGCGGCCAGTTTCCAGGAAACCACGCGCGTGCTTACCGAAGCGGCCATTTCCGGCAAGGTGGATTACCTGCGCGGCCTGAAGGAAAACGTCATCATGGGGCGGCTCATTCCCGCAGGGACGGGTTTGGAGCGCTATCGTTCCATTCAGCTGATGACCGAGGTTCCGCGAGAGGAAGAAATCGGAGCGGAATTACCTCTTACAGCCGAGGATGCCGCGCTCGAATATCAGAGCAAGGATAGCAGCGCCGCCGGCGATAGCTGAACTGCGATTCACACAGTCCGGGGTCTGGACCGCCGTTTCGGTTCTGGTAACGCGCCCCGATCCCGGGCTTGCCACACCCCTCCACGCCGCTACAATCACAAGGTACCGGTCTGCCCGCCCGATGTCCGGTAACAGCTCCTTACCATGCCGACACGTCGCGCCAAATCTTCCTCCGTTTCTGTGTCTCAGCCCGGATACCACGACCTTCTCGATAGCTTGGAGCATGCCGCGTTTATTTTGTCACCCACCGGCAAAGTGCAACTGGTGAACCGGCGCTTCGCGGAAATATTCAATCGGAGTCCCGACGAACTTCTAGGCCGTCCATTCGATGACCTCGTCATGGAACCTGACCGCGCCGCCGCTGAGCGCGTATTTGGCGACTTTCTGGAAAAGAAGCATTGGACCGGAGTCCTGCCCGTGAAACTCCGCGCCACCGGCGAGACGAAGTACTTCGATTTCTCCTTTCACCTCCTGAAAGATGAAGATACGATCAGGGGCATTAGCGGACTCGCTGTGGAAATCAGGGGCGAGCAGGAGTCCGGCGAACGGTTCAAGCAGCTTTTCGACACGCTCCAGGAAGGGGTCTATTTCAGTACGCCCGACGGAAAGCTACTGGACGTTAATCCCGCGATGGCCCGCCTGCTGGGCTATTCCAGCCGTGCAGAACTCCTGGGCGTGCCAGCCGTCGATCTTTATCCGAGTCCGGCCGAGCGTGAGAGATTTCAGCGAGAGTTGGAACAACACGCCACCCTGCAGGATTGGGAATGTACGATGAAGCGAAAAGACGGAGCGCTCATCCGTTGTCTGGACTCCGCCTCCGTTATTCGCGACAATGCCGGCCGCATCATCCGTTATCAGGGCGCCACTGTGGACATTACCCGCCGGATTGAAATGGAAGAGCGACTACACAGGGAAGAGGAATTTGTGCGCCGCCTTGTGGATAGTTCGCCGGACCTCATCGGTGTTCTAAACGGGGAAGGAGTCTATACCTTCGTCAGCTCACGCGCCGAGTCACTGCTTGGCTATAAGCCGGAGGAGATTGTCGGTCAGTCCATGGGCATAGCCCTCGAACCGGACGATCTTCCCTTGGCCGCCGGTCTTTTCTCGCGCTTGATGCAGGGCCAGTTGAAGGAAGCACAGTTTGAATGCCGTTTGCGGCATCGTGACGGCAGCCTGCGTACGGTTCGAACCAATGCAGGGCCCCTGCGCGGCAAAGATGGCGCCATTATCGGAGTGGTGGCCTCCGCCAGGGACGTGACTACATCGAAAAAATTGGAGCAGCAGATCCAGCAGAACGAAAAGTTGGCGTCCATGGGTCAGATGCTGGCAGGCGTGGCGCACGAATTGAACAATCCTCTGACGGCTATCCTGGGAATGAGTGAGATGCTACGCGAGCGCGCGACGGATGATGAAGCGCGGCGCCATTCCAAGACGGTATATAAGCAAGCTAGGCGCGCTGCCAATATTGTGCAGAGCCTGCTGACGTTTTCTCGTCCGGCAATGTCGGACCATCATCCGGTGCATATGGAAGAGATTTTTCGCCGAGCCGTCCAGTTGCATGAAGATGCGATCCGAAACGCTCATGTGGATGTCGCCATTCTGGCCACTCCGAACCTTCCTCCGGTAAAAGGAGAACCCACGCAACTTTTGCAGGTCTTCCTGAATCTGGTGATCAATGCCGAACAGGCTATTCAGGAAACCGGTAAGCCCGGGAAAATCAGCTTGGCTATCTTTCAGCGGGATGACATGATTGTCGCGGAAGTTCAGGATACCGGGCCGGGAATTCACTCCGATATCCTTCCGCGCATTTTTGAACCGTTTTTTACCACCAAGCGTCCCGGCGGCGGCACGGGCCTTGGCCTAACGATGTCCCTTGCGTTGATTAAGGAGCACGGCGGCGCGCTGGAAGCGGAAAATATACGCGCGGGAGGCGCACTCTTCCGGGTTTCTCTTCCGGCCGGCGTCGGAACTCCGGCGGTTGTTTCGGAACTTGCATGGCCGAAGGTGACCGAGCCCTGATTGGGCGATCACTCCGTGGTGGTAATGAAAACGCTGCCTGACCGGCACTCCCGCGAGTTAATTCTTCGAATTTGATCCAGGGTCCACTCCAAAATCCCACACTAAGATATCGGTGCCCTGCTTGCCCGCCGGGAGTTCGGTCAACGCATATTCGCCGGGGGCCAGCGGCTTGCTCATTGTGAAACGATAAAGTCCCTCGGCTGTCTTCCAGGTTTCGAGCGATACGATCTGCTTGACGGCATTGCTTTGATCCCAGAGGGAATCCACATCTTCAATTGCGCGCGTATCGCCATGCACGCGAAGCCTCAGCAACTCCACCTGCGGCTGATCATTCCCGGCCACGCGCAGGTAAAATTCCGGCTGCCGGGTATGAACGCGCAACGTGGCGCGACTTCCTTTTAACTGCAGGTGGCGGCGCGATGGAATCACGGGCATCGGGAAGACCATTTGTGCCACCTTCCGGCCTTTATCATTTTTCACATCTGCGTTTACAGAATTCAGGGCGACGGGAGTTTTGTCCTGTACCAGAAACATCCCCAGGTCGGTCGGCAAGAAGACGCCTGGCGCAACTTCGTAACTGGCGTCCACATCCACCGTTTCCGCCTCGCGTTCTCTTTCACGTTTCCCGACAGCCGCCAATTGTTGCGCCTGAGACTGCGCCTGGGCGGCTTCTGCGCGATGCGTGGCATCCCAATCGACAAGTGCGGAGGGAATTTCCTCCCACTGTGACCGCTCGATGCTGTAATAGCGGACGCGGTCAGCCACGATCGAATAGCTGCTCACAATTTCGCTGCTGCCGTCTTTCAGGACGAGCTGCTTTCCGCGCGGAAGGGCGGAGGTAGTGGCGGCAGCCTGGTCTTTTTGCGGTGCCTGGGGCTGGGATTGCGATGCCGACGGTGTCTGCGAATTTTGTGGCGCGGCCTGCGTTCGTGCCGGAGCGCACAACAGCAGCACGCCGCATGCTGCCGGAAGCAAGGCACGAACTAAGAGCCTATCCATATTTGATTCGGATGCCGGAATCAGCCGATGCGTTTGCACGACTGCTGTAACGAAAGCATGCGCAAACGGATTCACGCAAGTTTCAGATGGGTGTCAGTTCGCAATGTCTTGTGCGGCTCGTTCATAGGCGTGTGCCACCCGCAGAACCCGCTCTTCCTCGAAATGAGGGCCGACGATCTGTAGTCCGACGGGCAGTCCGGCGGTTGTCTTTCCGCAAGGCACGGAGATAGCAGGCACGCCGGCCAGGGAACCTGTGACCGTAAAGATGTCGGCCAGATACATCTGCAAGGGATCCTGGGTGCGTTCGCCCAAGCGGAATGCGGGCGTGGGAGTGGTCGGCGTGATCAACACATCCGCCTGCTGGAACGCTTCGGAAAAGTCACGAGCAATCAGCCCGCGGACGCGCTGTGCACGCAGATAGTATGCATCGTAGTAACCGGCGGAGAGCGCGTACGTGCCCAGCATGATGCGGCGCTTCACTTCTGCGCCGAAGCCGCGGCCACGTGTGCGCCGGTACATTTCCCGCAGCGATGAGGCCGGCTCGCGCAGCCCGTAACGAACGCCGTCATAGCGCGCCAGATTTGAACTGGCCTCCGCAGTGGCCACAACGTAATACACCGCAATGGCGTACTCCGTGTGTGGCATGCCCAGTTCGACGCGGCGGCAGCCCAACTTCTCCAGCACACCGATCGCCTCCTCCACTTTTTGCCGCACTTCGGGATCCAGGCCTTCGCCGAAATATTCGCGCGGAATTCCGATGCGCAATCCTTTTAAGGTTGCGCCGAGATGGCGTTGATAATTGGGAACGGGCACGGAGCACGAAGTGGAATCGAGCGGGTCGCGTCCGGCCATCACTTCAAGAATCGCCGCCGTATCTTCGACCGAGGTTGCCAGAGGGCCGATACGGTCCAGCGAAGATGCAAAGGCAATCAGCCCGTAGCGGGAAACTCGACCGTAGCTCGGCATTAGCGCGGGAATCCCGCAGCAAGCTCCGGGCTGACGAATCGAGCCTCCGGTTTCGGTGCCCAGCGAGGCAACCGCCAGGCCTGCCGCAACGGCAGCCGCCGAACCGCCGCTAGAACCGCCCGGGACGCGATCGGGCGCGACTGGATTGCGAACGGGGCCATAGGCGGAGTTTTCGTTCGAGCTGCCCATCGCGAATTCGTCGCAGTTTGTCTTGCCCAGAATGACGGCGCCAGCCTCTTCAAGCCGTTGCACAGCCGTGGCGTCATAGGGCGGAAGGTAGTTCTCCAGAATCTTCGACCCACATGTCGTGGTAATCCCGGCCGTGCTAATGACGTCCTTGATGGCAATAGGCACACCGGCGAGCGGAGGGAGTGTTTCGCCGCGAGCCAGCAATGAGTCAATCTTATCGGCTTGAGCGAATGCACGATCCGGCGAGAGCGCCAGGTACGCATTCAAATAAGGGTTTTCGCGTCCGATGCGGATGTAGAAATCCTTAGCCAGTTCACGAGCGGATATTTTCTTCCCCACGAGCGCCGAGCGAACGGAGGAAATATTCCACATGCCGTCCGGATTCATCGCTCCATCACTCGGGGAACGCGGAACCAGCCGGGAATTGCCTCCGGAGCCTGGCGAAGCACCAGCGGACCGGATGGATCGGGCTTCACTACGTCATCGCGCAGCGAATCAGATTCGGTTCCCGGCGAATCATGAAGAATCTGGGCCATTGGCTCGACTGAAGATATGTCGAGCGCGCGCAGCTTATCGATATATGAAAGAATGGAATCGAGCTGGTCGCGGTAGGTATGCAGTTCTTCCTCGGTGAGCTCCAGATGCGCCAGCTCCGCGACCCGCAGCACGTCTTCTCGGCTGATTGTCATTTTCTTTGTTTGCCGCCCGCCAAGGATGTTTTTCCCTTGCGGATGAACGGCGTGTGCGCATTATCCAGTGCGTAAGGCAGCTTCGTCGCGACGGGAGAAAAATGCACTTCACGAACGAGAGTGCGGCCCCACGCACGGTTGATGCGTCCGCGAAGCTCTTCCTCCAGGCCGTGGAGGGCAGCTTCCTCTCCCGGCACCAGCAGCCCCACTTCCAGGCGACCGTCCTCAAAGCGCGACGGTTGTGTGCGTCGCGCCAACGCTTCGCCCGCCACCAATTTCCACGTGGCGCGCAACCATTCCATTCGCGATGCTGGATGCCCCATGCGGCGCATGGCTGTCCCCAGGATTTCCTTCGCACGCTCCATTTTGGAATTTTAACACAGGCCATCCCGCGGCTCGCGTCATGCCCAATAGCCGGTAGTGAGTCAGTTTGAATTCTTAACTTGATTCGGTTGCCGACGCAGTGTTCCAGGGCCACACCAACCAACGCATACGCGGCAGCATTTGCGAGACGAACCCAATAGAAATGAAAACCGAAAGGGAAATAAAAACCGGCAAGCACAACTGCACCAAACGTGGTCAGCAATTCCAAAGTTCGTCGCCGAGGTCACGCGCAGTGTCTGGCGTACGATTCAGGCGAGGCCAAGTTCCGGCGCGATGCCGCGCATGGCGTCAATGCAGTTGGCGATATGCTCTTCGAGCGGCAGGCCCAATTCTTCAGCGCCTTTGCGAACGTCTTCACGATTCACTCCGCGTGCAAATGCCTTGTCTTTCAGTTTTCTTTTTACGGATGACGCTTCCACTTCGCGCAAGCTTTTGCTGGGCTTCACCAGCGCGCAGGCGGTGAGGAACCCGGCCAACTCGTCACACGCAAACAACGTGTGATCCAGGGGTGACACTCGTGGCACACCCGTGTAATCTGCATGCGCCAAAATGGCATGGATCATTTCTTCGGGATAACCCCGCTCGCGGAGGATTTTCGAGCCTTCGGTAGGGTGTTCGGCATCGGCACGGTGACCCTCATTGGGCCATTTCTCGTAATCAAAATCGTGGAGAAGACCCGCCGAGGCCCACAAGTCTACGTCCGCGCCGAAACGTAGGGCATAGGCTCGCATGCAGACCTCGACGGCGAGCGCATGTTTGCGAAGGCTTTCGCCCTGCGTATATTCGCAGAGAAGCTGCCAGGAACGGTCGTGTGAAATCATTGCGCGCTCGATGTTAGCACAGGATTCCGAACCGCCGGAGGTCTTTGACGGTGCGTTATTTTTGTATTTATCTACTTGATTAAACAGGGCTTAGTGACTGTCGGCGCTAGGGTGCTTGCTCCTTCGCAGCGAACATGGCGAGCTAACACTTCTGTAGTATCAGAGACCTCAAGGACCAAAATAGAGCAGTTCCCAGCAAACACTCCGGCATCTCGTGTGAGGTTTGCATGCGGCGACTTTGCGCGTCCACCCTCAAGTCATATACCCACGGCCATGCGATTCCACTGAATAATGGCGTGCGCGACCCGGAAATGGCATGAATGGAGCAGCTATTGCAGTTACATTGTGCCGGGAACCCAGCATATGGTGACCTTAAGCCACATAGCCAAGCTCGATCGAACCAAAAGGGGAAGGCCGGCAATTCTGTCAGACCTATGTGTACGAAAAAAGTACTTGACTCGCTCTTTATGGTCAGGCAGAATCCAATCCGCGCCTGTCTCTGCCTTCCCCAAGCAGACTGTTCACCCATCCGCACGTTAGAACCAACTGAGAGGACTAAATGTCCAGCCTAGGCGGAGCAATTAAGAAAAGTAGTAGTCAGGAAGAAGTTGATCGAGACGTAATTCGATGCCAGCTTTGCGGCCTGGTGCAATACAGGACGCGCACGGGATTCTGCCGTCGGTGCCTCAGGTTGTTGCCGCCGCTTCTGGCGGTGACGCTGCCTGCTCCAGAGCCTCCGCGGGAGGAGGCCGTCGAGCAGCAGGGCGCGGCATGGCCGAACCTGGAGACGGTGGAGCGAATCGGCGATCGCGTGCGTCAGTTGCGCGAATGGCGGGGCATGACGCAGAGTCAACTGCAATCGCGGTCGAAAGTCTCGCGGTCCTATCTCTCGCGAATTGAAAGTGGGCAGATGACGCCGAGCCTGGGAACGCTCGAGAAAATCTCGGAAGCGCTGGGCGTGGGACTGAGCCGGTTTTTCGTTCCGGAAAGCCAAGGCGAACTGGTGCTGGAAGATCCGTTCATACAAAACCTGCGCCCGTTCCTGCGGCAGCTCGATGTGATGCAATGGCAATCAATCTTGAAGCGACTGGCAGCCATCACCGATCACGTGGGCAATCATGCGAGCAGCACGGGATTTTCTCATGCCCTTGGCGATCGCATGGCGCAAGTGTCGTCAGCCGGCCGGCATTCCAGCGGCTCGATGCCCATGCGCGCACACGCTTCGCGAGTCTGATCACTTTCGAAAATTGGCCGCCACTCCCCGCTGCATATCGCGCGAAGTGGCGGCTTTCTGTTGTTCAGGGGACGCGTCTCGTTACAACCGCACGCGGGCTTCCGACTTCTTTTCCAAATGAATGGAATCGATGAAGCGTACCTGGCGTTGGTCATGCGTCAGGATCAGGGAGTGCGTGCGAATGCCGCCGCCGAAAAAGCGCACGCCGCGGAGCAGGTTTCCATCGGTGACGCCGCAGCATGCAAAGATGATGCTTTTCCCCGGCGCCAGTTCATGCGTGTCATAGATACGCGTTGGATCTTTGACCCCCATGGCGGCCAGGCGTTCTTTGTGTTCGAGTTTTGAGACCACGAGACGGGCCAGGATCTGTCCGTTCAGGCAACGAAGCGCCGCGGCGGTCAGCACGCCTTCAGGAGCGCCTCCTGACCCCATCACCGCATGGACGCCGGCCCCCACAACGGCGGCGCTGATGCCGGCGGAGAGGTCGCCATCGCCGATCAGGCGAACGCGCGCTCCCGTGGCGCGAATTTCTTCGATCAGTTTTTCATGGCGCGGCCGGTCCAGCACAACAACAACAAGGTCGTCGATATCGCTCGAAAGGCGCTTGGCAATGGCTTGAAGGTTATGCGCCACGGGAGCGTCCAACTCCACCGCGCCGCGGCAATCCGGTCCCACCACAATTTTTTCCATATAAAGGTCGGGTGCGTGAAGGAGACCGCCACGCTCGCTGGCGGCCAACACGGCAATGGCATTGGGAGCGCCGGTGGCGCAGAGATTTGTGCCTTCGAGCGGGTCCACGGCGATATCCACGCCGTCATATTCCCGGCTCTTGTCGTGAACCGCCGCGCCGACTTTTTCGCCGATGAAGAGCATGGGAGCTTCGTCGCGTTCTCCTTCTCCAATGACGATGGTCCCGTCCATGCGCACAGAATCCATGGCCTTGCGCATGGCTTCCACGGCCACTTCGTCGGCTTTGTGGCGATCGCCCAAGCCCATCGTACGGGCGGCGGCAATCGCGGCCTGCTCCACCACGCGAAGAAATTCGAGACTGAGTCTGTCTTCCATGCACAACTCCCGGCGCATATATTTTTCTCTCGCGATATGTCCAAGTGGCGAATGCGCGAAACCTGGAGTCGTCGAGTCCTGCATCGGCCCCGGCCTGCGCGAGCTTTCGGGAGCGGCGCCTATCATAAACAAAATGCGCCGCCGGAACCACTCCAAATTTCAGAATGGCGGTGCGAAGTCAAAAAGCAGGATTTGCGCCGCGAAAATCAATCGAAACTTCGGGGATCGAAGGCAATTGCCGGTGTGGCCGCTATTTCGAAGTGGAATTCATGAGCGAGAGTTCGAAGACAACGCCGCCGCCGTTGGGGCCGCAGCGGATGTTTCTCCGTAGAGATTCCGCAGCCATCCTCGCGGAGCAACATGTTGCCGCCGCTGCCCGTGACGCCGAACAAGTCGCCGCGCCACCCATCCGCGTTCAGCGTCGGAACGGAGGGGCGGCATGGCTATTCTCCTTATGCCGCTGGAACCCGGCGGATTTTTGAAGGCTCGATTTTCGAATGTCAGGGAAGCGGCTGGAGAGTGGTATTCACGAGAAAAGGATCGTTGAAGTCGGTCTGGTCGCCGGCTTTTTTACCGCTGACGGGCAACAGGCGCGCCGAGAGCGGTTTATCCCATTTGTAAGCGAGGGAAGCGACATCGCCGAGAATGCGTTCGAGTTGCTCGCGAGTAACATCGCCGGGCAACGGAACCGTATCCAGCCCGGTTCCGCAAACTGCTGAATAGGCCAGCAACGCGTCGATGTTAATCGCTCCCTGACCCCAGCGCTGGGCCAGCACAGAATCCTCCAGAATAGGCAGCATCAACCCTGAATAGCCCGCATGGGCAAACGGAACAGCACGGATCGCTCGCGTGATGATGGCCGCAGCGGTGAGCGTCCCACTCGAGCCAAAACGCACGCCGGTGAAGCGCTCAATCGCACCGCCGATGGAAACTTCTTTTAGCGGCGCGGGTGAAAGATCAATTCCGCCATAAATCCAATTGTATTGCTGAGCCAGCGCGCGAGCGGTACCGTCGAGCGAGTGGACGTTCACCTCCAGCGCCTGCTCCAGAATTTTTTCCGCTTCGGCAGGATCGTGAGACCGGCTGAAGGCCTCGTCCACGACGTTGGCGGATTGCAGCGCCAGTGCAAACTGGTTGCCGACGCCCGTGTAATACGAGCCGGGGTAGAACGGCGCGCCGCCTTTCAACATGGCGGTGGCGGCAAAACGGAAATTTCCCTGGCTGTGCGGCGTGTGCTCGGCAACGTCGGAAATTAACCGCGATGCGGCGTGAATGGCCCGCCAGTGGATCCCGTCCTCGCCGGCAATCACCAGGCTGCCTTCGAGCACGCCCGTTTCTTCGAGAATTTTCGCCAGCATCAGCGCCTGCCGGGGATCGTCGTGATCGTTCATCATGGCGGGGCCGATGGAGGCGTCAAATCCATCCTCGGACGCGAGCCGGTCATAGTCATGGAAAAAATCCAGCGCCCCTCGTCCCGTCAAGTCGCCGGCATATTCAGGAAACGGCTGCGTGGTGATGCGAATGCCCTGCACGTCGTAGCCGGATTTTTTGAAGGCGTCGCTGGCCGCGCGCAGAAACGTAACGGCGTCGCGCACCTGCCGTTGATATTGCTCGCGGTCCAATTTGATGAATGCGGTGATGGCCCGGATTTTTGGGCGCTGCGTGAACGTCGCATCGGCCGCGATGCCGTCACGCCCGGGAATCGCGACCACAATAACAATCGCCGACAGAATGCCGAAGATCATCCGCAATAACGTTAAAAATGCGCGCGCGGAGAGCCTGTCCACTTAAATTGCCGAAACGCCTGTGATGTGTTCACCGATGATGAGTTTGTGGATGTCGTTGGTGCCTTCGTAGGTGAATACCGATTCGAGATTGTTCATGTGGCGCATGATGGGATAATCGTCCACGATTCCGTTTGCACCCAAAATGTCGCGAGCCATGCGCGCCGTTTCCAACGCAATGCGCACGTTGTTCATCTTCAGCATAGAAATGTGAGAGAAATGGACGCGGCCGGCATCTTTCAGGCGGCCCACTTGGAGGGCCAGCAACTGGCCCTTCGTAATCTCCGTCACCATCCAGACAAGTTTTTCCTGCACGAGTTGATGCGAGGCAATCGGCTTCCCGCCAAATTGTTTCCGTTCCTTGGCATAGTTGAGCGCCGTATCGTAGCAGGCTATCGCCGCGCCCAGAGCGCCCCAGCCGATGCCGTAGCGTGCCTGATTCAGGCACCCCAGCGGCCCCTTCAGGCCCTCGACCTTCGGCAACACATTCTCCGCGGGAATGGCGCAATCGTTCATCGCCAGACCGGACGTTACCGATGCGCGCAACGACCATTTGCCGTGCACGTCCCAGGCCTTGAAGCCGGGAGTTCCTTTCTCTACCAGGAAGCCGCGGATTTTTTCGTCGTCGCATTTGGCCCACACCACTGCTATGTCCGCGATCGAGCCGCTGGTGATCCACATTTTTTCGCCGTCCAGCACGTAGCCGTTGGAAGTTTTCTTCGCGCGCGTCAGCATCCCGCCCGGATTCGAGCCAAACTGCGGCTCCGTAAGCCCGAAGCAGCCGATGGCTTTGCCCTGCTGCAAAAGCGGCAGCCATTTGTCTTTTTGCGCGTCGCTGCCATAGGCAAAAATGGGATACATTACCAGCGCCGATTGCACCGAAACGAAGCTGCGCAAGCCGGAATCGCCGCGTTCCAATTCCTGCGTCACCAGACCATATTCCACGTTGGACATACCCGCGCAGCCGTAGCCGTGCAAATTCGCTCCGAAAAGTCCGAGATCCGCCATCTGTGGGACCAAGTCGATAGGAAAGTGGCCTTCGCGGTTGCACTTTTCGATGATGGGGATGATTTGGTCGTCCACGAATTGGCGGGCGGTGCGGCGCGCGAGTTTTTCTTCGTCGCTCAGCAGCGAATCGAAATCCATAAAGTCAAACCCTGGGAAATTGGGCATGCAACTCTCCTTCGTGGGAGCGACCAACGATTTCCACTGTCAGGCCTCGATAGAAAGGCCACGCGCGCGCCCGCTCCAAAAGCATAGTCATAATGCTGACGATTTGGCGCGAATTGTTCATTCTAGCCGAGCCACTGGATGCGCGCCAGTTGCGCGGCTAATCAATCTTGAAAGGCACCGGATTGCTGTTGCACGGAATCCAATATAGTGCTGGACGGCGGGCGAAGTGCGTGCGATAAGCAATAGGCAGTTTTGACCAAGGATTCGCCGCTCGCATGATGGAATGCCGCGAATCGCGAGCGATGGACCGCGGAGGCCATGTGCAGACATACGAACCGACAGAAAAGACGCGCGTCACGCGCATTCCCGATCGCGGAAAGTACGATGCGGAAACCGTGCATGCCATTTTGGACGAGGGATTTGTGTGCCACGTGGGATTCGTGGCCGACGGCCAGCCCTTCGTCATTCCCACGCTTTACGCGCGCGTCGGCGAAGAGATTCTGTTTCACGGTTCCGCGGCCAGCAGAATGCTGCGGGAGGTGAGCGAAGGCGTGGCTGTTTGCCTCACGGTCACGCTGGTGGATGGCATTGTGCTGGCGCGGTCGGCATTCCACCATTCCATGAACTATCGTTCGGTGGTGGCGCTGGGCACAGCGTTGCCCGTGACCAGCGAAGAGGAAAAAATGTCCGCGATGCATGCCTTTACCGAGCGCATCGTGGCGGGCCGCTGGAAAGACGTTCGCATCCCCACTTCTCAAGAATTGCGCGCCACCACTGTGCTGCGATTGCCGCTCTCCGAAGTTTCCGCCAAGATTCGCACTGGCGCCCCCAAGGATGAAGAGGCCGACTACGCGCTCCCGGTATGGGCTGGGGTCATTCCGCTGCTCCAGGTCCACGCCCTTCCTATCCCCGATCCCAAGCTGCCGGCGAACATACCCGTGCCCCGATACGCCGTCGGCTATTCGCGCAAGCTCGCCCGATAACGCGCACGATTGCCTGCACATCCCGTGATATTCGCCAGGTGTCTGAACGAAATGTCGCGAAAGGCTCCGAGGCGTGTAAATCTAACGGAATTCATGCTGTGACGCCGCCACATCGCGAAGCAATACCCTACTTAATGGGTACTTGTTTTGAAACGTCGGCATCTTGCCGACGATTTTTTCTTGGAGACGTGTCGAGCTTTGTAAAGGAGCGGAGAAAATCCCTTCTCCGGGGTTCTTGTCCATCGAAACGCGGGAACCTTGACCACGCTTTTCGGAGCGTCTGAATCGCCAAAAAAGCAGGCGCAACGGCACCCAGACGGCATACTTGGTAAGAAGAGTGATGGTGCTGTCCCGTAAGGACTTAGCTTTAGGCTTACGAAAAAATCGTACCCGGTAAGCTTTTCCTCTTCTTGAGCCGATTTGGCGCCGGGAATTTCGCCGTTTTCTCTTCGCCCAGGATTGGACTTCGAACAGTGGCATGGCCTTGCCCGCGTTGACGCCAAGCGCGTTCAATGCGATAATCGCGCGTTTCGTAACGGCTCCACGGGCCGTTCTGGGGACTTAGGGACGGCGTCGCGGAATCGTCCTGGGAGAAAATCAACAGGTATTGATCAGCCAAGATGCCGGAATTGCTGCGCCAACTCGGTCAATTGTTTCTACAGGCGACCCCCACGGTCGTCATCGTTTTCCTTTTTTACCTGTTCATGCGCCCGGTGTTTTTCAAACCCATCCTACATGCCATGAACGAGCGCAAACGGCGGATTGAAGGTGCGCGCGCCGAAGCGGAAACACTCCTCGCGCAATCGCGGGAGAAGGTCAAGTTGCGTCAGGAAGAATTGAAGAAGGCGCGTTCCGCCATTTATGCGGAGCACGAAGCGGCGCGGCAGGCCATCCTGAACGATCGCTCGCGCCAGTTGGTCCAGCATCGTACCGAGGCGCAGGAAGAAGTCCGCGAGGCCAAGACTAAGCTCGCCATGGAGGCCGCGGAGATGCGCATACACTTGGAAGAGCAGAGTCCGGATCTTGCGGCTAAGATCGTGGACAGTTTGTTGAGCGCCCGCGGCGCGGACCGCCGGAGGCCGCAATGACGCGACGAGAACCGTTGTGGCGAGCCATGATATCGGTATTTTCCGGCGTCGCACTGATTTTGTTGCCGGCGGTGTCGGCATTTGCGGCCGAATCGGGCACTCCAGTCGAGGAGACAACTACCGGCTGGGTGTTTCGCTGGATCAATTTTTTGATCGTGCTCGGCGCTATCGTTTATTTCATGCGAAAGGTGGCCGCGCCCCAATTTCGCGAACACGCTCAGGGCATCGAACGGTCCATTCAGGAAGCCACGGAAACGCACGACGCGGCGGCTCGCGAGTTGAAGGCCGAAGAGGGGAAATTGGCGGCTCTGCCGGCCGAAATTTCCAGGATGCATGAGCTGGCGAAGCACGATACGGCTGCGGAAGGCGAGCGTTTACGCTCTCTCCTGGTCATGGAAGTGGAGAAAATCAAGGATGCTGCGCGGGCCGAAGTGGAAGGCGCACAGCGCGTGATGCGTCTGGAATTGAAGGCCGTGGCGGCGCGAATGGCCGTGGAACGCGCTGAGGCGCTCCTGCACGAGCGAATGACGCCCCAGGTGGAAGCCGCACTCATCCATCAATTTGTTGAAGACTTGGTGGAGCTGCCGCGATGAGCCGCATTTCACAGCGATATGCGTCGGCCTTGGCAGACGTGGTGCTCGATCGCAAGGAAACCGCGCCGGCATTGCAAGGGCTGTCCGCATTCGTGCAGATATGGGCAGAGTCGGCCGGACTGCGGAATTTTCTGATGAGTCCGGCAATTCCGTCAGCGGCGAAACACGGTTTGGTTGATAAACTGGCCGCCTCTTTGGAATTGGTTCCCGCGGTGCGAAATTTTCTGCACGTGCTGATTCGCCACCGTCGGCTGGAAGCGCTGCCGGAGATTCGCGTGGAATGCGAAGACGAGTTGCGGCGGCGCCTGGGGATCGCGCGAGCGGCGATAGTTTCCGTTCGTGAATTGACGGAAGATGAAAAAAAATCTTTGGTCGCTGCTCTTGAAGGGGTAACGGGCAAGAAAATCGAAGCGCAGTACCAGGTGAATAGGAATTTGATTGGCGGAGCGACGGTGCGCATCGGCTCCGCGATTTATGACGGCTCAGTGCGCGAACAGCTTGCTCTGCTCCGGTCGCGGCTCGGCGCGGACGCGTGAAGGAAGAGGAATGGCCAATATCAAAGCGGACGAAATTACAAAGATTATCCGGGAACAGATTGAAAATTACAGGGAACACGTTGCCGTCGAGGAAGTCGGCTCGGTGATCTCGGTGGGCGACGGCATCGCCCGCATTCACGGCCTCGATAAGGTGATGGCCGGCGAAATGCTGACGTTCCCGCACGACGTGACCGGAATTGCCCTCAACCTGGAAGAAGACCAGGTCGGCGCCGTTCTGCTGGGCGAGTACGCGGAAATTCGGGAAGGCGACACGGTCAAGCGGACGAACAATATTATGTCTGTGCCCGTGGGCGATGCCCTCATTGGGCGCGTGGTGAATCCGCTGGGTGTTCCCCTCGACGGCAAAGGCCCGATTCTCACGAACGAGCGGAGTCCGCTGGAGCGCCTGGCTCCGGGCGTGGTGGATCGCCAGCCGGTACGCGAGCCGTTGCAGACCGGAATCAAAGCCATTGACGCCATGATTCCGATTGGGCGCGGACAACGCGAATTAATCATCGGCGACCGCCAGACCGGAAAAACCGCCATCATTCTGGACACCATTCTGAATCAACGCGGCGGGAACATGACCTGCATCTATTGCGCGATTGGCCAGAAGCGTTCCACTGTCGCGCAGGTCATCAAGACGCTCATCGATTACGGCGCGATGGATTACAGCATTGTTGTGGTCGCGTCCGCGGCCGAGCCGGCCACCATGCAATACATCGCTCCTTTCGCCGCCTGCGCCATGGGCGAATATTTCCGCGACAGCCGCCGGCATGCAATCACTTTCTACGACGATCTTTCCAAGCATGCGCAGGCCTACCGCGAAATTTCATTGCTGCTTCGCCGCCCGCCGGGACGCGAGGCCTATCCCGGCGACGTTTTCTTCCTGCATTCGCGCCTGCTCGAACGCGCTGCAAAGTTGAACGACAGGCTGGGCGCGGGTTCCCTTACCTCGCTTCCCGTGATTGAAACGCAGGCCGGTGACGTTTCCGCCTACATTCCCACAAATGTGATTTCCATTACCGACGGCCAGATTTATCTGGAAGCGGATCTTTTTAACAGCGGCAATCGTCCCGCCGTCAACGTCGGACTTTCCGTCAGCCGCGTGGGCGGCAACGCGCAAATTAAAGCCATGCGCCAGGTGGCCGGCACGCTGCGGTTGGACCTCGCGCAGTATCGCGATCTGGCCGCTTTCGCGCAGTTTGGTTCTGAGCAACTCGATAAAGCCACACAAGCGCAGTTGGCCCGGGGACAGCGTCTTACCGAATCCTTGAAGCAGGATCAATATCAGCCGCTCTCCGTCGAGAAGGAAGTGCTTTCGATTTTCACGGGTGTTAACGGCTACCTGGATAAGCTGGAGATAGGCGACATCAAGCGATTTGAGCGCGAGTTTCTGGAATTCATTGACGCGAATTATGCGCCGCTCCTCGCCAAGCTCCATGAAAAGCAGGCCTTTGATGACGGGCTGAAGGCCGAGACCAAGAAGGCTCTGGAAGCTTTCCTGGAGCGCTTCGTGCCAAAGCAAGTTGAAGCCGCTGTGGCCAAGTAGCGGATAGCATAGGAAGCTCCGCAAACAATAAATGCCTACGCTTCTCGATTATCGGCGCCGGGTTCGTTCGGTGAAGAACACCCAGCAGATTACGCGCGCGATGAAGTTTGTCGCGGCCTCGAAATTGCGACGCGCGCAGGAGGCTTTGCTGGCGGCGCGTCCTTATGCGCACCAGATTCGGCGCGTGCTGTATTCCGTGCAGGCGCGCGTGGAGGAGGCTCCGCATCCGCTGCTTCAACGCCGGCCCGAAGAAAAATTGCTGGTACTGATGCTCACGGGAGACCGTTCGCTCGCCGGCGCGTTTAATTCCAACGTCATCCGCCGCGGATTGGAATTTCTTCGCGAAAATCACGAGAAGCATCTGGAAATAATCGCCGTGGGCCGCAAGGGTCGTGACGCGCTGCGCAGGCGCGGTTGGAATCTTCAGGGCGAATATCTCGACGTTTCGCAGAAAGTGGATTTCGCGAAAGCCAAAGAGATTGCCGAATTGGCTGCGCAGATTTATGTTCGTGGGGATGCAGACGCCGTCTATGTGGTCTACAACGAGTTCAAAAACGTCTTGGTGCAGCGCCTGCAGGTGGAAAAGTTGCTGCCTATCGATCCGGCGAAAGGCCATTTGGACGAAAGCGAAGTAGCGGCGGGTTTGCCGGAAATCAGCCCGGCTCCGGGTGTTCATCTGGTGGATTATATTTACGAGCAGCCTCCGGAGCAGATCTTTGCCGCGCTGGCTCCGCGATATTTGCAGGCGGAAATTTTTCGCGTACTGCTGGAATCCGCCACGGCGGAACATGCGGCCCGCATGATGGCCATGGAGTCGGCGACGAATAATGCCGCTGATCTGATTGATAAGCTTACGTTGGAAATGAACAAGATTCGTCAGGCCGGGATTACCAAGGAATTGATTGAAATTGTCAGCGGAGCGGCTTCGGCCGCCGGATAACCACGAGGGAGATATCGAAATGGCAGAAAAAAATATCGGACGCGTCGTGCAGGTTATCGGTCCCGTCGTGGACGTGGAATTTCCGGAAGGCCACCTGCCGAGTATTTATAACGCAATCCGCATCACCAGCGAAGGATTTCAGACCACGGATCCGATCGATCTGATTTGCGAAGTGGAGCAACACCTCGGCGAAGGCCGCGTGCGCACAGTTTCGATGAAACCGACCGAAGGCATCGTCCGCGGGATGAAGGTGATCGACACTGGAGAGGGAATCACCGTTCCCGTGGGCCGCGCCACGCTGGGCCGCGTCCTGAACGTCCTCGGCGAACCCGTGGATCAGCTCGGCCCTGTGAATTCCGACAAGCGCTATCCGATTCATCGTCCGGCGCCCAGTCTCGAAGACCAGTCGACCACGCTGGAAATGTTTGAAACCGGCATCAAGGTTGTGGACCTGATTGAGCCGTATTTGAAGGGCGGCAAAATCGGACTCTTCGGCGGCGCGGGCGTTGGAAAAACCGTGCTGATTATGGAATTGATTCATAACGTGGCCATGAAGCACGGCGGTGTTTCCGTTTTCGCCGGTGTGGGCGAAAGAACGCGCGAAGGAAATGATCTGTGGCTGGAAATGCGGGAATCCGGCGTTATCACCGCCGGCGATTCGGAAAAGTCCCGCGCCGCGCTGGTTTACGGGCAGATGACTGAACCGCCCGGCGCACGCCTTCGCGTGGGACTGACGGGGCTGACTGTTGCGGAATATTTTCGCGATGAAGAAGGCCTGGACGTGCTGCTTTTCATCGACAATATTTTCCGTTTCGTGCAGGCGGGCTCGGAAGTTTCCGCGCTGCTGGGCCGCATGCCTTCCGCCGTCGGCTATCAGCCCAATTTGAATACCGAAATCGGCGAATTGCAGGAACGCATCACATCCACGAAGAAAGGTTCGATCACTTCGGTGCAAGCCATTTATGTGCCCGCGGACGACTACACCGACCCTGCGCCAGCGGCCACTTTCGCTCATTTGGACGCCACCACGAACCTCAGCCGCCAAATCGTCGAGCGCGGCATTTATCCCGCAGTCGATCCGCTGGCCAGTTTTTCGCGCATTCTCGATGCGCGCATTGTCGGGGACGAGCATTACAACGTGGCTCGCTCGGTGAAGGGCGTTCTGCAGCGCTATAAGGATTTGCAGGACATCATCGCCATTTTGGGCATTGAGGAACTTTCCGACGACGACAAGCAGACCGTCGCGCGCGCTCGCAAGATCGAGAAATTCCTTTCGCAGCCCATGTTCGTGGCGGCGCAATTTACCGGTCTTGAAGGAAAGTATGTGAAGATTGAAGACACGATTCGCGGCTTCCGCGAAATCGTTGCCGGCAAGCACGATGAAGTTCCCGAGCAGGCCTTCTACATGACGGGCACGATTGACGAAGTGCTGGAAAAAGCCGAGAAGATGAAGGCCACGGCCTAAGGACTTGCAAACGACAGATGATGCCCGACCATATTGATCTGGAAGTCGTCACGCCGGAGCGGCAGGTGCTGCACGAGCGCGCCGATTTCATACAGATTCCTGGTAAGGACGGCTATCTGGGAGTTTTGCCGGGGCATGCGCCGCTGCTTACGGAATTGGGGACCGGCGAGCTCACGTTTCAAAAAGGCTCGGCCGTGGAACATTTGACGGTGATTGGTGGAATCGCCGAGGTGCTGCCTTCGCGTGTGATTGTGCTGGCGGAGGTTTCCGAGCGCGCGTCCGAAATCGACGTTGGGCGAGCGCAGGCAGCGCGTGACCGTGCGCTGGCGCAACAGAGCAAGTCCACTACGGAAACCGATTGGCCTCAGGTAAGTTTTGCGTATGAGAAGGCGCTGATTCGCTTGCACGTGGCGGCGGAGAAGACCGGCTATTCCGGCGGCGAATAGTCCTGCGACGAATGCTGGACATAACTCTTTATTGCACTCGCTGGTGCCCGGATTGCTGGCGCGCCAAACTTTTCTTGAAGGAACGTGGTGTCTCCTTCCGCGAAGTCAATATAGATAGCTCTCCGGAGGCCGAGGAATTGGTCTTGCGCGCCAACGGCGGCCGGCGGCGAGTGCCCACCGTTGAAGTTGGGGGCCGCTATTTCGCCTGTAGCCCCTTCGATCCCCACGCGCTCGCGGAAGAGCTGGATATTCCGCTGAATAAGTAGGCGCCACCAAAATAGTCCTGGAGTGATTGTTCGCCCTGAGGACGCTGGTACGATTCACAATCGCCGGAAGCGAGTGCAAATTCAAAATCGGCATGGCCCGCCGTAATGATTATGCCCGGCGCTTACTTCGGCACATTGGAAAAAACATCCAGCGTGTCACCCCCGGAATCGCTGACGGCCATTCCGAGGCGCCCTTTTGATCCAAAAGCGCCAAGAACCAGATATCCGGTATTCTCACCCACAAGAATCTGCCGCGCCACACGAAATTTACCATTGCCGAGTCCCACAAGAATGCTGACGGAGCCGGGCGGACCGTAGTTTCCAACGACCAGATCCAGTTCGCCATCGCCGTTAATATTCGCGGCCGCGACTGTGGTGGGGCTAATTCCGCCGGCGGCGGAGTGAACCGGACTTCCGAACCTGCCGTTACCCACTCCGGGCAAAACGGAAACCGCGTTGGATTGATAATTGGAAACTGCCAGATCCAGGACGCCATCTCCGTTAAAGTCCGCAGCGATCACTCCGTTGGGCGTGGGGCCACTGTTATAGAGCCGAGGCTGGGAAAATTTGCCCTCTCCATCACCCAGAAGCACGCCAACCTGATTATCGGTATATTCCGCGCTGATCAGGTCCGGATTGCCGTCTCCATTCAAATCGGCGATAGCTACGGCCACCGTGTCTCCGAACTCGCCTATCTGGAAAATATCGGGATTCTGGAAGGTGCCGTTACCATTGCCGAGCAGGACGCAACTGTTTCCGTTTCCGCCGACAAACAGATCGGGGCTGCCATCGTGATTCAGATCCGCCGCGGCGATGGAAAGAGGGCTGATTTCGGTGGGAACAAAATACGGAGCCTGAAAAGTGCCATCGCCGTTGCCCAGTAAAATAGCGATTGTCCCTCCCCGGCCTCCTACGTCGCCAACAACCACGGCCAGATCCTGATTGCCGTCTTCGTTGAAATCAGCGCTGGCTATTCCGCCGAGGATGGTGCCCTGGCCGGCGGGATAATTGACGGCGGGAAGAAATGATCCATCCGCCTGCCCCACGAGCACGCTGACGGTATTGCTGGCTCGATTGGAAACGGCCAGGTCCAACAGCCCATCGCCGTTAAAATCGGCGGTGACTACCTGCCCGGGATTTTCCTGCACGGGATACACATAATGCATGTAGCCCGCACTGATAATCGCGCCCCCGCCCAGAAGAACAATCAGTCCGGCGATTAGTTGATTGCGGAAACGGCTGGTCATATTTCCCCTCCCAAGATTCTATGTCCGGCAAGTTCGGAGATTCTAACATAGGTTTTGGAATGGCCAACACCAAGACAGAGTTTTCAATCAGCCCAAACGGCGCGGCTGGCGACGCGTTCTACTTTCAATTGTGGAGTGAGAACTACGAAGTCGGCGTCGGCCCCGGGCATGAGTTGGCCTTTGCGAGTCAATCCCAGCGCCGCCGCCGGCTGTGAAGTAGCCATGCGCACGGCATCGAGCAGCGGTACTCCAAGGGAGACGATAGTGCGCAGCGCGCGGTCTAGCGTGAGTGTGCTGCCCGCCAGTTGTCCCTCCTCATTGCGGCAGATGCCCTCGCGCACTGAAACCTCCAGCGTGCCTAGGCGGTAGTTTCCATCCGGCATGCCGGTGGCGGCGGTGCCGTCGCTGACCAGCAAGATATGCTCCGTGCCTTTCGTGGCCAGCAGCAAGCGGATCGCGCCGGAATCCACGTGAACGCCATCGGCAATCAATTCGGCGATAATGCGCGGATCGGTCAAGACTGCGCCCAGTACACCGGCATCGCGCTGATGAAACGGCCGCATGGCATTAAACACATGAGTGGCCTGCCGCGCGCCCGCTTTAATCGCCGCGGTTGCCTGCTCATAAGTGGCGTCGGTGTGGCCCAAGGAAACGATGACGCCTGTTTCCATGCAGTATTGAATTAACTCCTGAGCGCCCGGCAATTCCGGAGCCAGGGTCAGAATGCGAACATTGCCTCCCGCAGCACCGCACATCGCCCGCAGCCGCTGCACCGATGGAGCCGCAGTATCTTTGGCCGGATGCACACCGCGCCGCGCGGCGCTGATAAACGGCCCTTCCAGATGAATGCCGGCGATTTCGCATCGTCCGGGTTCGCGATTTGCGGGGCTGGCGATGTACTTCGCGATGCCCGCCAGGCTGCAATCTGTTTCGTGCGCCGACGCCGTCACCGTGGTCGCCAGCATCGTCGTGGTTCCGTTGCGCGCAGCCATTCTGGTTATCACGGTTAGAGCTTCGGAAGAGGCCTCCATCACGTCATGGCCTCCCGCACCGTGGATATGAAGGTCCACAAAGCCGGGAATAATCAGGTGATTGCCAAGATCGATTTCCGAGGCACCCGGCGGCGAGCGCAATCCCTCTCGGGCGCCGGCTGCGAGTACTTTTCCGTCCTCGATCAGCAGAGCCCCGTCGCGAATTTCTTCCGCGGGAGTGAGGATGCGCGCCGCGCGGACCAAGAGGACGGACATGACGCCTGTATGCTACTGGACGCGTGCCGCAATCTCAAACCGTTAGGGCGCAAGGGACGGAGTCCGCTACAATCTGATTGACCGGATTTGTGCCGAAAATAACGGAGGACGCATGGCCAAGACGAAGAGACTCAAGATTAGAAAACTTCAAAATCGCAAGCGCAAATCAGCGAGAGAGAAGATCAGCTTGTATGACCAGAAAAAGCTGACGCATGACAAACTGCCCTCTCTCGCCAAGCGATTGCTTAGTCGCAGAGCACCAATCGCGAAAAGCGCCGCCTAAAAACCCAAAAGGGAAGGGACCTGAATGAGTCCCTTCCCTTCGTCCGTACATTGCTCCAGCGATGGCCGTCACCGGAGGAAATTAAATCGAGCGAAACATGTCACTTCTCGGTTGGACGAACTTGCGCCGTCATCTTGATGGAATCCGGCGCGAAAGTGCTCGATGAAGAAGCCGGCGCCTGCTGTCCGTTTACTTTCGGCACGCTGAGATATCCGGCTACCTCGTTCTTACTTACCTGATTTATTACCAATTCCAGGGGGGCCTTATACCCGCTTGTGTAGAAGTAAATGGGTTCATCCATGGCGCGGTTTTTCTTCTCGAACTGCTTGTCGTCCGCATAGAGGCGCACGGTGAACATATTCTTTTTCACGTTGGTGCCGCGGAGTTCGACCTGCACGTCGCCCACCTTTTGTCGCGAACCCTTGGCGTCAATCTTGAATTCGAAATAGTTTCGCTCGCCCAAGGCGCGCAATTGTTCGAGTTCATCATGGTTGTGAGCGATCATGCTGCCCAATTCGCCGCGGGCCGACGTCAGATTTCCCTGCGTGGCCGCCAAATCGCTCTTTACACCGTTCACGTCGGTTCCCAGCTTGTTCACGTCGTCCGTGTCCGCTTTGGCGGCCAACTGTGTCTGTACTTGCTCCTGCATTGCTTGCAATTGCCCGGCATCGTCCGATTTGATCACTTGAGCCTGGTGCCGGGCACGAGTCAAGTCAGTTTGTGTCAATTGCAGGCGATCGGTGACAACACTCAATTCGCCACGCATCTGCGCGCTGGTTTCCTCCGCCTGAGCTAGCTTTTGATTGAGAGTGTCTTCGGCTTGTCGTGAAGTTTGCGTCTGCCCGGAGAGGCTCTGCTCCAAGGCCTTGGCATGATGGGATGCGACGTAGCCTTCTCCCAAGCCTGCCAGCGCTACTGCTGCTATCAGCACCAGCACAACTCCCACCCACAGCGGTGCTTTCAAAACTTCTTTCGGTTCCCTTGGTTCGTTCATGGCCTCGGTATTCTCCTTATTTTTTATTAGCCGCGATAAGGGAACAAGGGCAATCATGGTGCCAATTGGGCACTGGTCTAAGTTATTGATAATGCGGTTTTTATGGAATCAGAAGTGGAGGCAATCGTTTAGCGCTGTGTAAACATTACACGACTTCGCCAGTTTCTCTACCGGCGGGAGGCCCGGAACGCTCAAAAGCTGAAATGTCCGCAGTCGCCTGCAGTCGACCGGGGTTGTCCGTCGCGGAGCCATCTGAGACCTGAAGATTACGTAAGCCGGCGAGTGGAATGCCTGATCGTACGATGTGCAAAAGCTACTCCGGGCCGGAGGCAAGAAAAGGCTACCGGGTGACGCTCATGCTGCGAAGAATTGCGATGCGTTTCTCTAATGGCGGATGGGTGCTGAAAAGTCCGCTCATCATGGACCGGGCGCTCAGCGGCGCAACGATGCAAAGTGCAGCCGTGGTGGAAGGAATATTCATCGGGATGCGCTTGTTGTACGCGCCCAGCTTCTCCAGCGCGCGCATCAGTCCATAGGGATGTCCAACCATCTGCGCGCCCGATGCGTCTGCCTGATATTCGCGCTGGCGGGAAATTCCAAGCTGCATCAGGAGCGCCGCAAAGGGCGCCACAAAGAGCATCAGCAGGGCAGCCAGCCCTCCGCCGCGCCGGTCGCGGGAGTTGTCCATGCCGCCAAAAAGCATGGCCCAGCGGCCCATGTATGCGATCCACGTGATAGCGCCGGCCAGCGTGGCCGCGACGGAAGTCGTCAGGATGTCGTAATTGCGCACATGCGAGAGTTCATGCGCGATCACGCCCTCCATCTCTTCGTCGTCCATTATGTCTATTAAACCCTGTGTGACGGCCACCGACGCATGGCTTGGACTTCGTCCAGTAGCGAATGCGTTGGGGGCTGCCTGTGAAATTAGGAAAAGTTTTGGCACCGGCAAATTAGCCTTGGCGGCCAGGCGTTCCATTACGGCATAGAGCCGAGGCGCCTGCTCACGTGTCACGGGTTGTGCGCCGCTGCTCTTCAGAGCTATCTTGTCAGAGAAAAAGTAAGCTGTGCCGTTCATTACGACGGCCATAATCAGTCCGTAGGTGAGTCCGGCGCGTCCGCCCAACGCTCCGCCGCCCGCCACCAGCAATAGCGTCAGTGCCGTCAGCAGCAGTGTTGTTTTCAATGCCCGCATGATTTACAAACCCCCTTTTCGCGCTATCTAATAACCAGTCTAGGTGCGCGCCGATGCAGCGTCAACTTGCGCCGCGGCTGCTCCGGCTTGGCGCGTGAAACGCATTTCTTCTCCATCCGCAGCCACATCCACCAGCACTTCATCACCCGGCAAAGCCTCGCCCTCGAGTATTCGCAATGCCAGGGGGTCCTGTATAAGGTGCTCGATGGCCCGCTTCAGAGGCCGCGCGCCATAGGCCGGATCGTATCCCTCGCGCAACAGCAGAGCGCGCGCCGCAGGCGTCAGCCCAAGGGTGATATGTCGTTCGCTTAGGTGCCGTATCAGTCCGGCCAACTGCAAATCCACGATGTGGTCCAACTGCTCCTTACCGAGCGGCTTGAAAAGCACAATGTCATTTACGCGGTTCAGGAATTCCGGACGGAAGACGGCGCGCAAGGTTTCCATCGCCTCCGCACGCGCACGCTTGGGATCTTTCTCCGAAAGCTCGAAAATCGCCGACGAACCCAGATTGCTGGTCATCACGATCACGGTGTTCCGAAAATCCACGGTGCGGCCTTTTCCGTCGGTCAGCCTGCCGTCGTCCAGCACCTGCAGCAAAATGTTGAACACATCGGGGTGCGCCTTCTCGATTTCATCGAGCAGCACCACGGAATAGGGACGTCGCCGCACTGCTTCGGTAAGCTGGCCACCCTCTTCATAGCCGACATAGCCGGGTGGCGCGCCGATCAGCCGCGATACCGAATGCTTTTCCATGTACTCCGACATATCCAGGCGTATCAGCGCTCGTTCGTCGTCGAAAAGAAATTCCGCAAGCGCGCGAGCGAGTTCCGTCTTCCCCACGCCTGTGGGGCCCATGAAAATAAAGGAGCCAATAGGCCGATTCGGATCGGCAAGGCCGGACCGGCTGCGACGAATGGCGTTGGATACGCGTATAAGCGCATCTTCCTGGCCCACTACGCGCTGCCGGAGGCGGTCTTCCATGCGCACCAATTTTTGAACTTCGCCTTCCAGCAGGCGGCCCACCGGTATTCCTGTCCACTTGGCGACGATCTTGGCGATATCCTCATCGCCGACTTCCTCTTTCAGCATCGGCTGGCCGCCTTGCACCGCTTGCAGACGCTCCTGCGCCTTGGCCATTTCGCGCTCGGCCTCGCCCAGCTTGCCGTATCGAATCTCGGCCACGCGTTGCAGATCTCCCGCGCGCTCGAACTGCTGCTCTTCTGTTTTCAGCCGGTCAATCTCCTCTTTCTGATGGCGAATCTTGCCAATCGCATCTTTCTCCGTTTGCCAACGTGCCTTCAGGCCGCTGGATCGTTCGCGCAGGCCGGCCAGTTCCCTCTCGATCTGCGTCAGCCGCTCTCGAGAGTGAGCATCGGATTCTTTTTGCAGCGCCTGACGTTCGATTTCCAGTTGCAGGATACGCCGTTGCAGCTCGTCAATTTCCGTCGGCAGAGAATCCAACTGCATCCGCAGGCTAGCGGCCGCCTCGTCGATCAAGTCAATGGCCTTATCGGGCAGAAAGCGGTCGGAAATGTAGCGATGCGAAAGCGTCGCCGCCGCGACAATCGCGGCGTCTTTGATTCGAACGCCATGATGCACTTCGTAGCGTTCCTTCAACCCGCGCAAAATCGCGATGGTATCTTCCACGGAAGGTTCGCCGACATGAACAGGCTGAAAGCGCCGTTCGAGTGCCGGATCTTTTTCAATGTATTTGCGATACTCATTGAGGGTGGTTGCGCCGATGGAGCGCAATTCTCCGCGCGCCAGCGCCGGCTTCAGCATGTTGGACGCGTCCATCGAACCTTCCGCCGCTCCCGCGCCTACCAGCGTGTGCAGCTCGTCGATGAATAGAATGATTTGGCCTTCGGCTTCGGTGATTTCCTTCAGCACGGCTTTCAGCCGGTCTTCAAATTCTCCGCGATATTTCGCACCCGCCACCAGCGCAGAGAGGTCCAACGCGACGATACGCTTTGTTTTCAGCACTTCGGGAACGTCGCCGGCCACAATTCGTTGCGCCAACCCTTCCACAATTGCTGTCTTGCCCACTCCAGGTTCGCCAATCAGGACGGGATTGTTCTTTGTCCGCCGCGCCAGGATCTGCATCACGCGGCGAATTTCTTCATCGCGGCCAATGACCGGATCGAGTTTTCCGCGCCGCGCCAATTCCGTCAGGTCGCGCGCATATTGTTCCAGCGCGCGATATGTGGCCTCTGGATTTTGGCTGGTGACGCGTTGTGTGCCGCGCACGGAAGTGAGCGCCTGGAGAATGGCATCATGGCCGGCGCCATTTTTCTTCAGGGCTTCCGCCGCGGGTTCCCGCGTACCCGAGGAAATCGCCAGCAGCAGATGTTCCGTTGAAACGTATTCGTCTTTGAAGTTCGCCGCCTCGTCGAACGCGCGTTTCAGGACGGCCTCTGAGGCTGGACCGAGGTATTGCTGCGATGCTTCACCTGAAACCTTCGGCAACCGCGCAAGCTGTCCGTCCAGATCCGCGACCAAGGCACCCGTAGCCACGCCGAGGCGGGACAATAGCGCCGGCACAACGCCGTCGGTCTGGCGAATCAAAGCCAGCAACAGGTGTAGCGGCTCGACCTGCTGCTGCCCGGACTGCGCCGCCAGCTCCCGCGCTTCCTGCAGGGCCTCCTGAGCCTTTACCGTCAGTTTGTCGTATCGAATCATTTTCTTGGCTTCCTTAAAGGAAAACAGGGCCGGGCGAACCCGGCCCCGCTTACTGCATCATCGATTATAGATTATGAACTATAGATTATGCCGTCTGATGGTTGTCGTTTTTTCCGTTGCCGCTCACGCTGATCTTAACCTGCTTCGGCTTCGATTCCGCCCGCTTCGGCATCTCCACGGTCAGCACGCCATTCTTGTACTCCGCGTGGATGCCTTCCATGTTCACGGTGTTTGGCAACGCAAAGCTGCGAACGAAAGAGCCGTAAGTACGCTCGATCCGCAGGTAGTTCTCCTGCTTCACCTTCTGCTCGAACTTTCGCTCGCCTCGGACGGTGAGCATATTGTTCTCCACGCGCACATCCAGGTCTTTTTCGTCCAAGTCAGGAATGTCGGCCTTGAGAACGAGTTCGTTTTCGGTCTCATAAATGTCTACGGCCGGCGCCCAGGTTGCGACGGACGATTCCTCGGCTCCTCCGCCAAAAGCATCCTCGAAAATGCGGCTGATGCGGTCCTGAACAGCGGGAAGAGAGCGGGAATTGTTCCAGCGGGAAATGTCGTTCATGTTGAATCCTCCAAGTTATTTTGGGAACTTAAGCACATCAAAATAATATAATCTGCGTGTTATATTGTCAAGTATAACTTCAGGCAATTTATGTCTGCATCAGATATTTAGCTAAGCAACCTGTTATAAATGGCTTACACTGTTTCTGAGGCTCTGTTTCATTTCCATGAAATTGGAAGAGTTTGATTTCGACTTGCCTGCGGCACAGATTGCTCAGCGACCGCTGCCGGAGAGGGATGCCTCGAGGCTTCTTTTATTAGAGCGCCGCACAGGTCTTTGGCAGGATCGCTGGTTCCGGGAGTTGCCTGAATTGCTCCATGGCAATGAGCTGGTGGTCTTGAACAACGTGCGCGTGCATCCTGTCCGGCTGTTGGGACGGCGAGCCGGCCTTCGCGCGCAACCAACAGGATTGAAGAACCGTGCGGCCCGCGAATTTCTGTCCGCGCCGATTGAAGTGCTGCTTGTGCGCGAAGTCGAGCGGGGGTTGTGGGAGGCTCTCGTGCGTCCGGGCAGGAAAATTCCTATCGGCGAGACATTGGTTTTTGACGATGGAGGACTCACCGCGCTGGTGGAAAAGCGTGGTGAATTCGGCATGAGATTGCTGCGGTTTAGCGTGATGGATGATCTTCGCTCCATCTTCGACCGAATCGGCCACATCCCGCTGCCGCCTTACATCCGCCGGGCCGACGACCCTGACGACCATCTGCGATACCAGACAGTATTCGCGAGGCAGGGGACGGCAGCGGCGGCGCCTACGGCAGGATTACATTTCACTCCCGAAGTGTTGTCGCGACTGCGGGCACGCGGAATTGAAATTGGCGAATTGACTCTGGACGTAGGTTTGGGAACATTTGCCCCTATCCGGGGCGAAGAAGTTGAGCGGCACGTAATTCACAAGGAACGGTACGAAATTCCCGAAGAGACGGCCGCAGCCATTGAGCGAGCACGTCGCGACGGGCGGCCAATTGTAGCGGTTGGCACAACGGTGGTACGTGCGCTGGAAGATGCGGCAGAAAAGCAGGCTGGAAGAGTGCGGAGCGCATTGAGCAAGCCTGGGGAACCGGTCATCGCAACGGGGGCGGCGCTGGCTGATATCTATCTTTATCCGGGACGGCCGTTTCGTGTGGTGGATGCGATGCTGACAAATTTTCATTTGCCGCGCTCGAGCTTATTGGTTATGGTGGCGGCGTTCGCCGGGGGGGAGGCCATTCTTGCCGCATATCGCCATGCTGTTTCAGCAGGATACCGCTTTTACAGCTATGGCGATTGCATGTTAATTTCTTCCCGGGAATGGAGCGCGTGTTAGAGAATACGCACTTTTCGTGTATTCCAAGCCGCGTTCGACTATAATCCGCAACTGGACAACGGGCCGACAACGATGCGAATCCTGGTTCTCAGCGATATTCACGCGAATCTAACGGCACTGGACGCCGCTTTGCGGCACGTCCAAGGGCGCTGGGACAAGTTAGTTTGTCTGGGCGATTTGGTAGGTTACGGCCCAGATCCGAACGAAGTGATTGCGCGATTGCAGGAGCTTGGCGCGGTGACCATTCGCGGAAACCACGACAAAGTCTGCTGCGGCCTGGAAGAACCGGAGGGGTTCAATCCTGTGGCGCGTACCGCCGCGTTATGGACCCGCGACAGGCTCACCGCACAAAATCGGGAGTATTTGCGCGATCTGCCTCCGGGCCCGCTGGCGGTTGATGGCATTTCGATCGTGCATGGCGCATTGCAGGATGAGGACGAATACGTGTTTACGTCCGCCCAGGCGCTGGAAGGGCTTCTGGACGCGTCAACGCCTTTGACTTTTTTCGGCCACACTCATGTGCAGGGCGGTTTTTGGCTGCGCGCCAATCGTGTGGACGTGCTGCACCTCTCGCCCAATCCCGGCCAGGAATTGGAAAATCTCCCGGTTGAGCCTGGGGCGCAATATCTGCTGAATCCCGGTTCAGTAGGCCAGTCGCGCGATGGCGATGCCCGTGCCGGTTTTGCCATTGCGGATTTGGCGGGGCAACGCGTGGAGTTTTGGCGTATCCCTTACGACATCGAGGCAGTGCAGCAGAGGATGACGGCTGCGGGATTGCCGGAACCTCTGATTCAGCGGCTTGCCACGGGCCGTTGAGCGCCGGGTATGTGGGAATAATCTGGTTCACCGATGGCGATTGAACCGCACCTTGGAGCCGAGCCGGACAATCGCGGTCACTTCCGTTGGGGACTGTGCTTCATCGTCATATGCGCAATTGTCCTCGCTGTGCTGGGATTGAAGCACTGGACGAGTGGCGGAAAGCCTCTTCCGGATTCCAGTGCGCAACAGCAACTGACATTGGCTGAGCAAGCCTATGCCGCGCACGTTCATTTCGGCAATATCCAGATGGCCCGCGCGGAGAATTTTCTGAATCAGGAAATTACGTACATCAGCGGCGTGGTTTCCAACGACGGCCCGCGGCGTATTCTGACCCTAGATGTGACCGCCGATTTCCACGATTTTTCGGGCAACATTATTTTGCATGAAACTCGGCATGTGTTTGGAGGCCGAGGCGCTGCGATGCAAGCCGGCCAGCGGCGCGATTTTCAACTGGCCTTTGAGTCGGTTCCCGATACTTGGAATCAAAATTATCCTGATTTGAAGGTTGCTGCACTCACACTCGAATAGCACGGCTTCCGCCGCATCGTTATGTCATCTGCGCAAGAGCTCGAACAAGCCCTGGCAAGTCTTCAAGCTGCCGGAGAAATTGAGGTCCGCGAAGACGGCCAGTGGGTCGCAGAGCTCTCATCGCCGCGGTGGGAAGTCCGCGAGCAGGGCCGCAATGTCATCCTTCACGTTTGGACGGGCGATCGCAATCTCACTCGCCGAGTGATACGCATACTGGAATCCAATGCCGATGGTGCTGCGCTCGAAACCGCGCGCTTCGGCCGCACGCGACCGGGCAAACTAGAATTTCTGCGCCGCGATGCTCCGCGCGCACGCGGGCGTCTCACACGCGAGAAATTCCGCGCGCAGTTCGGTCGTTTTCTCGCGGAAAAATTTCCCGATGCGCACCTGGAAACCCTCACTGTGTCGGCCGACCTCGAGCATTCGTTGTCCGGCATTTACCCGCGCGGACTACTTCGCGAAGCCGGCAGTACGTGGGCTGTGATTGGCGTTTCGCCGTCTGAGCCCGCGTCGGTGGTGAACGATGCTTTGGCTTTCGGCCTGCTTTGGCTGGACCACTCGCGCCGCCATGCGGAACGCCAGGCAATTCGCGGCCTGCGGCTTTTTCTCCCCAAGGATGCCGCAAACGTGACGGCGCGCCGCGCCGTTGACCTCCATCCCTGTGCGCAGCTGCAGCTATTTGAATATCACGAAGCCACGGACGGCGTGGATCGCGTGGATATTGCCGACGCTGGAAATCTGGATTGTAGAATTTCTTCGCGTGCCGAGCGGAGCGCACGCCTGGAGCCGGCCAAATCCGCGATTGACGAAGCGCGCGCTCTGGCGCCGGAAGCCGCGCCAGCGATCGACGCCGTGCCGCTTCCGGGAACTGATGCCATTGCACTGCGTTTTCGCGGCCTCGATTTTGCTCGTTGGACAGCGCAGGGAATGCTTTTCGGCGTCGACGATCACCTGCAGCCATTGACTTCGCGAGCGCGACCTAGACTTACACGGTTGCTGCGGGAACTTTCCGAGCGACGTGACCCTCTGGGGACGGAAACGGCGCACCGATTCTATCGCGCTGCTCCCGAGCGCTGGCTGGAAACGCTCATCGCAGCGGAACCGGAACGCCTTGATGCCTCGTTGAATCCCCGGCATCTCTATTCGCAAGTAATGGCCGTTTCCGCGGGCGATCGCGGCATTGTCGATTTATTGGGAGTGACGCGGCAGGGGAGACTGACCGTGATCGAGTTGAAAGCGTCGGAAGATATACAACTTCCGCTGCAGGCGCTCGATTATTGGCAGCGCGTCCGGCATCACCATGCGCACCAGGACTTTCGCGCGCTTGGCTATTTTCATGATGTCGAATTGGACCCCAGACCACCGTTGCTGTGGCTGGTCGCGCCGGGATTTCAGTTCCACTCTTCCACGGACACGTTGTTGAGCTATATCTCGCCCGAAATGGAAGTGACTCGCATTGGTCTCAATGAGAATTGGCGACGTAGTGTGCAAGTGATTTTTCGCCGCTGACAATGCCTCGGAAAGCCGTTCAGGTCACGCGAGTGCGATGTCTCGTGACTGGAGGTTCGGTTCGACTCCGATGAAACAACCGCGAGCGGCTCCTTGGTCGTAGGCTATTTCCTGGATTGTCTACTTTGCCGCGCGGACTCGCTCCATCATGCGGCATGACAGCATCGATAACAAAATTGGGCTGGCCGCATCACGTAGTGGCCGCTGCCGCTTGCAAACACAGCCTCGCGGACGTCGCCTTTATGGGTGCAACGGATCTTCATGACGATCTGTGCGCAAGTAGGAGCGCGAGAGTCACGCGATAGGTGCAAGCGCTATTGAACTGGTCGGACGTCTGCCTTGGAACAAGGTCTTGGACAAACGCAGTTTGCGTTGGAGCTGCTACAGGAGCGTCTTAGAAAAAAAGATACTTCCGCCATTTCTCGTCTTTATGGCCGATGAGGCGCATCAACTGCCGCGAGGTATGCAGCGTAAACGGCCGGGGTCGCCGCGTCAATTGCAGGCCTGCTTCTTCCGGCGTCCGGTCTCCCTTGCGATTGTTGCAGGTGTAGCAGCAAGCCACCAGGTTTTCCCACGTGGACGCTCCGCCTCGCGATCGTGGAATTACGTGATCCAGCGTCAACTCGGAAGCTGCAAAAATGCGCACGCAGAACTGGCAGGTATTTCGATCGCGCAGCAAAATGTTTTTGCGGGAAAGCGCGCGGCTCTGTTGCGGGATATGCCGATATGTCAGCAAACGAATGACTGAAGGAACCTGAAGCGCCTGCGATGGTGAATGAACTCGTCCCGGCTGGATTTCTTCCGTTTCGGCCACGCCCTTGAACAGCAGAATCAGCGCGCGGCGAACAGCGGTGACATGGATCGGTTCAAAAGTGGCGTTCAGCACCAGGACAGGAGCCTGCATCAGCGAGCCGCGATGAGCGGCGCCGCGAACAGGCATCTCCCGGGTCTCCAAGCGGCTCATTGGAGACGTGAACTTCGGGCGTGGACGCAGAAAGGTTCGGTCCATTTACAACCTCACCCAAGCCTATGCGCGCGGCAACCCTGCCGCACGATTACGTAACCCCTAGACCCCATCATGCAACAGATGGCCCTTCGTAATCCAGTAGACTCACGCTCAACTCGCGCGAAATATTGTCCGGGCAAAAGTGATCCCAATGACGCCAGCAGCGCCTACTTTTTTGAGCGCGCGGGCACACGCGTCGATTGTTGCTCCCGTGGTGAATGCATCGTCCACCACCAGGACGCGCCGTTCATTCACTTTCGCGGGTGTGGCGGCTTCGTAGGCGCCGCGCACGGATTTCCAGCGCTCCTTGCGGCTTAGGACCAGCTTCCGGGGACGGGGCTTTGTGCGAACCAGCAGGTCAGGTTCGCACGGCAAATTCAATCGTCTCGCCAGTGGCTTGGCAATCAGTTCGGCTTGATTGTATCCACGCGCACGATGGCGGGCTCGATGAAGGGGCACCGGAACGACCACATCCATATCGAACTCCTCCGGGTGCCTCTTGATCATTTCAGCAAGGCGACCGGCGAACCATTCACCCAAACGTGTTACTTCGTGATGTTTGAGCAGCACGATGGCGCGCTGTGCCACATCATCGTATATCGCGACGCTACGTGCACGCTCGAATGCGTATGTGCCCGCGCTGCATAACCGGCACAGAAATCTGCTTTCCGTGACGGAGACACTCATGGCTCCATAGGGACGGCCACAAATCTCACAGATCGGATCCTGCAGCAGAGTGAAGCGGTCCAGGCAATCCGCGCATATGGGTAGTCGCGAAACATTTCCCAGCGGCTGATCGCAGAGGCGGCAAGGAGCCGGCAGCAGAACCGATACCACAGCGGTAATGGCGGATTGGATTCGCACGGAGAGGGCCGTAGCGCGCCCAGCCTATCTCATTAGGCCGGCAGAACAAAGTTCTGTCGCCAGGATTTCCTGCGATACCGGATTCAGAGACTATCAGGTGGCCCTGGAGCCTTGTTGAAAAGTATCAACGGGACCTTTGCTTCGGGCCTTCGTGCATTCCGCAGACGTTTCAGATCAGAGCTTCCCTTGCTCCTGCTTTTCCTGGCAGGCAAGGCAGTAGCGCGTCCAGGGGACCGCTTCCAGACGCTTCTGCTGCATCTCTTCATCGCATTGAATGCACTGGCCAAACGTCCCGTTGCGGATGCGTCCAAGAGCTTCTTCCACAAGTTGCAGCGTCGAGCGATCATGATGCGTCTGGGTGAAAAGAAATTCCTTGGTGTAGGAATTGGAGGCCTTGTCCGCGAGGTCCACGGTCGGGTCCTCATCCGCCTCGCGGCCCTCCTGCTCGGTGCGAGCAATGATCTTCAGGAGTTCTTCCTGGCGTGTGCTGAGCTTTTTCTTGTAGTAATCCAGCCGCTTTTTGTCCATAAGTTAGGTTCCCCGAGTAGCGGCACACAGCCGCTAAAATCGGCCATTGTAAAGACCAAAGAGAGTCGTGTCAACGACCGCTATCAACCATCGCTCTTCCACCCAGAAAGGCTTTAATGCATCTTTCCGGCCCAATAGGCAAACATTGGACGCTGCCTCTGCATCAAAAGTTGCTGAGGCTTCCGAACGCCGTGAAAAGCCTGCGTATGCACTTTAACGCGGACGGTACTGGTGGGGCTGGGGAGAGTCGAACTCCCGGCACGCAGTTTAGGAAACTGCTGCTCTATCCATCTGAGCTACAGCCCCACACGGGATGTTACATTCTAGCGCGAACCCGACTTGGAATGTGCGCTGGAACGGAAACTCACGAAAGTCGGATCGCAGTTGACGTTTCCGCAATGAGCACCGTGCGGGACCTGGATGGGGGTTTTTGCTTGAGGAAAGCTCCCGGATTCAGTATGATGCGATGCGTTCCACCAAGCGGTTTAGGGTCAATATGAATCTGCTGGCAACCAAGCCCATCGATACAATTTTGCACGAGGCGCATGAAACTGGCGAGGCCACGTTAAAGCGCGCGCTAGGTCCAGGGAACCTCATCAGCCTGGGCGTGGGTGCCATTATTGGCACGGGCATCTTTGTGCTCACCGGTGTGGCCTCGGCAATGTACGCCGGACCGGCCGTGGTGCTTTCTTTCATCCTCGCGGCTTTCGGCTGTGTTTTTGCCGGACTTTGCTACGCGGAATTTGCATCGCTGATTCCCGTGGCCGGCTCGGCTTACACGTATGGTTATGCCACATTGGGTGAGCTTTTCGCGTGGATAATCGGCTGGGACTTGATTCTCGAATACGCGTTTGGCGCTGCAACCGTGGCGTCTGGTTGGAGTGGCTATGTCATCAGCCTGCTCGGTGATTTCGGTATCGTTCTGCCCCCGCAGATTGCCGGCCAGCCCGGTTCCGAATTCGTTTTTTACCACAATCATTGGGAAGCCCTGACTCGAATCTTGCCTGCTTTGAAAGTCGCGGGGGTCAATCCCGCCGGCTTGCCGCATGCCCATGGCGATTTCAACCTGATCGCTTTTTTCGGTATCGCTCTTACCACCACGATTTTGATTATCGGCATTCGCGAATCCGCCGACTTCAATAGCTTCATCGTACTGGTGAAAGTGGGTGTTCTCCTGGTTTTTATCGCCATTGGCGGACTCTTTCTGCTCCATCATCCCGCTCTGGCTTCGTCCAACTGGCATCCTTTCATTCCCCCTAATCTCGGGAAATTCGGCGCGTTCGGGTGGTCGGGGATTTCCCGGGCTGCGGGCGTCATCTTTTTTGCTTATATCGGCTTCGACGCCGTTTCGACTGCAGCGCAGGAAGCTAAGAATCCGGAGAAAGACATGCCGGTAGGCATTCTGGGTTCTCTGGTGGTCTGCACGATTTTGTACATCCTGGTAGCCGGTGTGCTGACTGGATTGGTGAAATACAACACACTGAATGTGCCGGACCCGATCGCCATCGGCATTGACGCCACGGGCGTTCGTTGGGGCAGCTTGTTGGTGAAAATTGGCGCCCTTGGCGGACTCACCAGCACCATGGTGGTGATGCTGCTGGGGCAATCACGCGTTTTCTATTCCATGTCGAAGGATCGCTTGCTGCCCCCATTCTTCAGCCGTATTCATAAGCGCTTCCGCACGCCGTATGTCTCTTCCATCACCGTAGGTATTTTCGTGGGGATTTTTGCGGCGCTGATACCGATTTCCATCCTTGGGGAGCTGGTCAGTATCGGTACGCTGTTGGCATTTGTCATTGTCTGCGCGGGCGTTTGGGTAATACGGCGGAAGCACCCTGACCTTCCTCGTCCTTTTCGGACGCCCTGGGTGCCGTTTGTCCCCATCATGGGAATATTGATCTCCATGCTGATGATGGTGAGCTTGCCTGGAAGCACGTGGATTCGGCTCTTTGTATGGCTTATTATCGGCCTGGTTATATATTTCATGTATGGCCGCAAGCATAGCCGCGTTCAACTGGCGCTGAGCGGCAAGCAGGACAAGTTGCCCCGCTGATGGCTTCGCTCGTTCATTGCTGATTGATAAGCATTTAGGCGTTCTAATCGTTACGTACCCCTAAGTCGTTGCAACGTTATGAGTGGCTGTTGCTGGAATAGTTCGCGGCAAGGTAGAATAGTAAGGTTAGATAACAACGTGCTGCCTCAAATATACGGTAACGGGAAGGGCCAAAAGGTTTTGGTGCGCGTGCGCCCTCGCGGTTTTTGTGCGGGAGTGGTGCGCGCCGTCGATATTGTCGAGCTTGCGCTTGAGGCCTATGGCTCGCCGGTGTACGTTCACCACGAAATCGTGCACAACCGCTATGTGGTCGAGCAACTTCGGCGGCGTGGCGCGATTTTCGTCGAGTCCATTCATGAGGTTCCCGAAGGCGCGGTGCTGGTTTTCAGCGCCCATGGTGTTCCTCCGCGAGTTCGCGAAGAGGCTACCGAGCGCAGCTTGCGCGTAATCGACGCTACCTGCCCGCTGGTTACTAAAGTCCACCTCGAGGCGCTGCGATTCGCGCGCGAAGAGCGCACTTTGATTCTTATCGGTCACCGAGATCATCAGGAAATCATCGGCACTTCAGGAGAAGCACCGGAGCGCACGGTTGTGGTTGGGACAGTGGAAGAGGCCGACACGTTGCAGGTCGCCGATCCCGATCATCTGGCATTTCTCACACAGACGACGTTGTCTCTCTATGATACGCAGGAAATCGTCGCGCGCTTGAGGGAACGGTTTCCGAAAATCGCCGGGCCTGCTTCCGACGACATTTGTTACGCCACGCAAAATCGTCAGGAAGCTGTCGAGGCACTGGCTCGCGAAGTGGAGCTCATTCTCGTCGTTGGGTCGGCGAACAGTTCCAACTCAAATCGCCTGGTGGAAGTCGCCGAGAGAGCCGGGGTGCGATCCAGACTGATCGAAGATGCCCAAGATGTTCAATCCGATTGGCTGGAAGGCGTTCATTGCGTCGGTTTGACGGCTGGCGCGTCGGCGCCCGAAATATTGGTCGAACAGGTGAGCCAGAAGCTCGCCAGCCTGGGCTACACGGATCAGCGTGATTTGGATCTGATCCGTGAAGACGTGCGCTTCACCCTGCCGGCGGAGCTCGCCGCGCACCGCGAAGCTCCGGCGCATTCCTAGCTCCGGCATGTCTTGTCGCCGCAGGTGGAGGACGGGCGACGTATTCGAGCCTTGGCAAATCTTCTAGGAGCGATTAGTGGCAAGCCGGATCGTCCGCAAGCCAAACAGCATAGTTCTTATCGGCGCTCCAACAAGCGCGGCTGCTTCCATGGCCGGCGCTGAGAAGGCACCGGAACGCCTGCGTGGCGCGGGCTTGGCGGACAAGCTTCGCGACGCCGGCTTCGAAGTCCTGGATTTGGGTGATGCCCCGATAATCTCCTTTCAGGTTGACGACGAAAATCCGCGGGCGAGAAATCTTCACAATGTCCTTCGAGCTTTGGAATCGGTGCGTCCGCTTGTTGAGCAAGCAATCAAGACGGGAGCGTTACCGCTGATTCTGGGTGGAGATGGCAGCATTGCTCTGGCTGTGCTGGGCGCTCTGCGCCGCCATCACCGCGCGCTCAGTCTCTTTTATATCAGCGGCAGTACTGGGCTAAATATTCCTGCCACTTCACCATCCGGCTACATTGACGACATGGTGGTAGCGCACGTCACCGGGCAAGGCGCTGCGGAGTTGGTGAGATTTTGGGGTGACCCTCCTCCCGTTCGCGAGCCAGAGATCGCGCTCTTTGGGATTGAGCGCCTGGATACGCCCGCTGCGGAATGGCTCGGTCGTTCGCCCATGCGTTGTTATATGGCAGAAGACCTACGGCATCAATCGCCGGCGGAATCCGCGCAACTGGCGCTTGAGCGAATCCACGGCCATCAGCATGAATTTCTGCTGCATGTGGATGCCGGCATAATCGCACAGGACGAAATCGCGGGTGCAGAACGCTCCGGCTCGCGCGGCTTGGACCTCGCGTATTTGCAGCAGGTCCTTGCTCATCTCAGCAAGCAGCCGCATTTGGCGGCTATCGAAGTCACGTCCTGTAACCCCGCCGCCGATGTGGATGGTCTTTCCGCGGAAGCGCTTGTTACCCTATTGGCGGAAGCATTACGCACGCGACGCGAGGATGCTGCGTCCGCAGAGCCGGCGACTGTGGCCGCGGCGTCTGAACAGACATCGGCTTCCGAAACCTTACTTGCTACTGCACCGACGGAGTCATCGGGCGCGGCAACAGCATCCATGGACGAATCCAAAGACGATCCTTCCGCCGCAGGGCCGTCTGCGGACGGCGCTGCGGACGAGAACGAAACCTCGCCAGGCGCACACGCCTAATATCCCAGTGTGTGAAGTCGCCGCGTCCAACGTCAGTGCAGACTCAGCAGCCTGGCGTGGTTAACTTATTTCGCGGCTAGAGTGGCGCTCGTCGCGCCGGGTGCTTCGACATCGGAAAACGGCATTTTCGTTTTATATGCAGCGCCCGACGTGTTTTCCTCGTTCATCCATCCATTGTAATGGCTGTTGTCCGTGATGAATGCCGCGCGACCATTTATGACCATGCAGTTTTGCACCTGCGCATCGAAGACGATGGCTCCCAGCCGTCCGCCTTCAATGTTGCAACCCCGCACGATTCCGGTCACCGTCACCGACGGACTGCCCACGATATGAATCAGGCTCACATTACTGACTCCGCGAATCACAATATTTGCGCCGTCGGTCGAAGATATATTCGCGTCTTCCACATCTAAGCCGAAGAATGCGGCGCTGGAAAACCCCTCGTTTCCGCTTACTGCGATAGCTGAATCTGCAAAGTAACCTTGCACTGTTCCGCCAAAAAACTGCGGTTCGCTGTTGATCAGCTCAATTCCGCGCTGAAAAATGGGGTTCGCCGAAGACGCGCCGGTAATGTCCAGACCGTGGAAGCGGACTAGGTTGCTGGCGTTCTCCATGTGGATTGCAGTCGCCGCAGACTGAAAAATACGCAACGATGAAACATCCGAGGATTCCCAGAAGGTTGACCACAATCCGTAAGCCCAGATTCCGCTCCCGGATCTCGTGACGCTAACATCCCCGATGAAAATCCCGCCCGCACCCTCCGTTGCATTACTAAAATAAATGGCCTTACCGCAGGAGGCACTGTCGGCCTCTAGCGTTAAATATTGGATCGCGATGTCGCCCGCATATCTGGCGGAAATCACCAATCCGTCGCTCGCGCCGGTACATTTCAGTATTGTGACGCCGCGAATTCCCTGCAAGCGAATGGCCGGCGGAATCACCAGATCGGAGATGGCGTAAGATCCAGGCGGAATAAAAACTTCCCCGCCGCCTGCGGCGGATGCTGCGGCAACTGTCGCGGCTATGCTGGGATAGTCGCGGACGTCAAACAGCGATGTGGATCGAGCTATTGCGGAGTTGCCTTGCCTTGACGCGGTGCTTGGCGCTGCTGGAGCAGCGTTCCCATAGGCCAGGCAGGGAAAAAGCAGAAGAAAGATGGAGAGAATTCTCATGATCAGCACCTCATTATCGAGCGATTTCTGCTGGATGCTCTCAATTCCTCTTCACGAAGGGCCGAAATCCGCGGCTATCACAATTCGCCATGTGATTGGTGCCCGTATCTCTTGCGAAGCTGCGGCAAAAAATTCCAAGTCTTGTCCCGTTCGCTCGTTTTATTATCTGCCCGGGAGCGCAAAATAAAATGCGCATTGTAATTGCCGGGGCATCCTTGCTCCTCTGCGTTTTTTCGGTGTTTGTGGATGCAGCGCACCCGTCGTATCTTCCCTGGCTTTGCGAACATGGATTGTGCCGTTTCGATCAGATGTTTAACAATATATCCAGCACTCGCGCGAATCCGGATGGCGTTGCGGCGCTCGTAAAGGCAGACCCTGCGAATCCAATGGCGTGGTGCACATATGGCGACTCGCTCGCATTACGTGGCGACACGGAAAAGGCCAACGCCGCATTCCAGCACGCCATTGCTCTAGGACCCGACATGCCCCCTGTCTCAATGCGCGCTGCCAATTTTGATTTCACGCATGATCGCTATGATCAAGGCCTCGCTCTATCCAAAAATATCCTGACTCAAACCAGCGCCTTTGATCAAATTCTATTCTCATACTTTACTCGTCCGGGCGTGCCCGTGGAAACTGTGTTGGCTCTGGCCATCCCTGTGCAGCTCCGTCCCGCGCATTCCTGGCTCGACTGGGTGCAGATTAACGGCTCGGAGCAGGATATATCTGTCACCTGGTCCTGGATGATGGCCAATCATTTTGCGGACGAAAAAACAGCGACCGAGATTACATGGACTTTTTGGAGACGCGGGCAATTCCGCACCTCGCAAGAATTTTGGGCGGACTGGCTGGGCGCAGCACGTGGAGATTATCTCCGTCCAGAGTTGCTGGCGAATCGTTCCTTCAAAGATGCCCCCCGTCGCGTGCCTTTCGATTGGCTCATTAATTTGCCTGCATCCATCGAGATTTCGCGCAGCCCTGGATTTACTCTTCGATTTTCCGGCAATGACAATGTATTTTTTGACCAGCCACGCCAATTGACGGCGGTGCAGCCCGGCTCTTATGGTTTCTCGGCTGAAATTCAAGGTGACAATCTGACCACCGACGAGTGCCCGTACTTTTATATTTCCGACCCGGCAAATGCTGGTCGCGTCAACATAGCCACATCGCGGATTTGTGGCACCGTGGCGCGATCCTGGATTCATCTTGATTTTGCCGTCCCCAAGGGCACGGAGTCGCTCGCTGTGCAACTCGAACGCCTGCAGTCGCGGAGATTCGACGGCATGATACAAGGAACGCTTACGATTTACGAAGTATCGCTGGTTCCTGCTTCCTAGCCGCCAAAGATAAACCACTTTCTCCGCCGTTTCCGCGCTGGCAAGAGGATCCCGGGATCAAGCGGGATACCTTCGATCACCGCTCTCGGGTGAACTTTCAACAGCAACTCGGCGTACTCTTCACCGAAATGCCGATCCAGAAATGTCTTTGCTCCGTCCAGCCGCGGTGGTCTGTAAGACATATCGTGCGCGTCGCTAGCCACGAAGTGCACCAAACCCATGGAAATTGCCTTGTCGCACCAGCGAGCCACCTTCCGCCCGAAAGGTTCGCCCAGCAAACTCTGCGCGGTAATCTGCACGAAAATTCCACCTTCCACCCATCTCTGAAGCTGCGTCAGGTCATCCGCCAAATACGGGTTTCTCTCCGGATGCGTGATGATGGGATTTAACCCTACAGATTGCAATTGCGCGAAAATCTGATCAGCGCCCCTGATCATGGACACGTCGGGAAACTCCACGAGAAGGTAGCTCGATCCATTTACCGAATAGCAGGCTGGATCGCGCTGTGCGCGCTCGATGTTTTGCACTGACAAATGGAAATCGCAGCCCCGGTGAATCTTTAGGCGTTCGCCAATAGCGTTCTGCAATTCCCGGATCCGTGAGGCAATGAGCGCTGGTTGAAAGCGGTACGCGCTGTTGGAATGCGGCGTCGCGACAATATCCGTGGTGCCGGTATCCCTCGCTAGCTGGGCCATAGCTAGGCTCACGTCAAGGGATGACGCTCCGTCGTCCAGACCGTGCAGAATGTGGCTGTGAATGTCAATCACGGCATGAGTGTACTCGGCCATGCAGAGCTGTGGTCATTAAACACTGCCGCTCTTGTCATGTCCAGGGCCTGCTTACTCGATTTTGCACCCGTGGGTGCTGCCTCCAGTGCTCGTACGAATAATGATAACTTATAGCAGAATGGGCTTGACAAAGGGTAATTAGAAGCATAGTAAATAGTGGGCCTGTACCATGATGGAACATACAACTCGACAGGATTGTTCCAGAATGGTTCGAGCACCGGGATTTTACGAGCCGATAATTGGGGAGATCGTAAACTCCTAACCCTGGGGATTCCAATTTTCAAAGTGGCCGGGATTGAAAGGGGCGAAGCCTGTCTAAGGTAATAATCAAGGACAATTAACGCATCAAGAGCTAGTAATCCGGTTCGACGAAATACCAGTTTGGATTTCGTTTCGTGGAGGTTCGCGATGAATGGCACGCAGTGGTATGCCGTGCGCAGCAAGAGTCGTTGCGAAAAGGTCGCCGCCGAACACCTGTCCGCGCGCGGCTTCGAGAAATTTTTACCTCTCTATCCGACGCGCCGGCGATGGACTGACCGTACAAAGGTCATAGAACTCCCATTGTTCAGCGGTTACGTGTTCTGCCGTTTTGATTCGCAAAATGTGTCATCGGTTCTCGGTGCGCCGGGCGTGGCCTATGTTGTCAGTTTTGGCCACGGCCCCGTGGGCATCCCTGATGATGAGATCGAGGCTATCAGACGGGTTATAGCAAGCGGCCTCGCGTCTTCGCCGTGTCTCTATTTCAAGGAGGGAGTCAAGGTGACGATTCGCAACGGCCCCCTTGTAGGCCTGACGGGCCAGCTCCAGAAAGCCCGGAACAATCCTCGATTGGTAATCTCGGTTGAAATGTTGCAGCGCAGCGTGGCTGTGGAAGTTGATCAGGGTGACGTCGAAGCAGCCTAGGTCCCTTGGTCACAAGGAAAAAACCAGCTTATGAAGTATACGTTGTGGACGATGGTGATCCTGCTCGCGGCTACGACATGCGTGGCGCAAAGTTCGGAGGCGCCGCAGGTGCCGGCTCAGGGACAACAAAGCACCTATGTTCTGGGGCCGGGAGACCAAGTGAATGTCACAGTCATGGACGTGGATGAAATCGGCAAACAACCTTATCGAATCGATATGCGCGGCGATCTGGATCTACCACTCGTGGGCCGAATGACTGCCGCGGGTCTGACGGCGGAGCAACTTGAGGATGCCATTCGAGAGCGTCTGATTAGCTACGTCAAGGATCCCGATGTCACGGTGTCTTTGGAAGAAATGCGCAGCCAGCCGGTGAGCGTGCTGGGCGAAGTGCGCAATCCCGGCGTGATTCAGTTAATGGGGCATAAAACGCTTTTCGAGGTTTTGAGTATGGCCGGCGGATTGAATCCCGACGCGGGTTATTCAATTGCGATAACCAGGCAGCGACAATGGGGAAAGATTCCGTTGCCGGATGCCCATCTTGATGATTCGGGGCAATACTGGCTGGCGCAGGTCGCCACCAAGGATGTAATGGACGGTACTTCTCCTGCTACCAATATTCTAATCATGCCCGACGATGTGATTACAGTGCCTAGAGGCTCCATGGTATATGTCCTCGGCGCGGTAAAGAAGAGCGGCGGATTTGTTCTCGGCGAAAACGATAAGGTCACGGTGTTGCAGGCTTTAGCTCTAGCCGAAGGGCTCGATAAGTATGCCGACACAGGGGGTGCCAAGATCCTCAGGCAAACAAACAAACCCGATCAGCGAGTTGAGATTGCGGTCAATTTGAAAAAGATTATGGACGGGAAAGCGATCGATGTCGCCCTGCAGAAGGAGGACATTCTGACAGTCCCCGTGAGTGGAAAAAAACAGGTTCTCGGTCGCACCGGGGAAGCCGCAATCCAAATCGGCACGGGCGTCGCGATCTGGAGACCTTACTGATGAGCGACGAAGCCAGGGAGATTATTCCTGTCGGCTCGCATCTTCCCGCAAAGCCGGTCTTAAATGATCAAGGCCGCCAGAGTGGGAGCGACGGCTCCGGCCAAGCCTACAATCACCCCGCCGAGACCCGGAGCGAAGAAGCTGTCGAGCTCGTTGCGTATTGGCGATTGCTGCGAAGAAAAAGGGGAACGCTGATTCTGGCCACGGGCCTTGGTCTGCTGCTGGGTATTCTCGTCACACTTCCTCAGACCACGATTTATCAGGCCAAAACCTCGCTTGAACTTCTCAATCTGAATGGAAATTTCATGAACATGAAAGATGTTCAGCAGGTGGAGGAAGAAAGCGGTTTCAATCTGCTCACGGATATTCAAACCCAAATCAAAATCTTGCAGAGTGACACCCTCCTCGACCGCGTCTTTCGCGAGATGGGTGGTGTGGATGACGACGAGCCGCCGGGTGCTGTCGCTACGGGCTGGCGAGGACTTCTGAATCTCCCAGCGGGACGCGATGATGCCCGCCAGAAAGCATTACGGAAAGCCAGAAAAGACGTGAAAGTGAAAGCCTCAGGCCAAACACGCATCATCGAAGTGACCGTAAATTCCACGGATCGCAAAATCGCCGCCGAGTTCGCCAACCGCCTCACGAGAGATTTTATCGAGGACAATATCGAATCGCGCTGGGAAATGACGCAACAGACTGGGAATTTTCTCTCGAAGCAGCTCGACGACATGCGCGCGAAACTCGAACGCAGCGAGGATGAGCTGCAGAACTATGCGCGCCAAAACGGATTGTTGTTCACCGACGATAAAACGAATGTGAGCCAGGATCGCCTCAAGGAAGTGCAGGCAGCGCTTACTCAGGCCCAGGCCGACCGCGCCCAGAAACAGAGCCGCTGGGAGATGATTCTGAAAACTTCTCCGGATTCGCTCACCGACGTTCTTAACGATCAGACGCTGCGGCAATACCAGGAAAGGCTGGCGGACCTGAAGCAGCAGAAGGCCGATCTAGCGGAAGCTTACACGGAAAAATATCCCAAGGTGAAAAAAATTAACGCGCAAATTGCCTCGGTTCAAAAAAGCCTCGAGGCGCAGCGCGCCAACATCTTGGATCAAATCAGGAACGAATACAACGAGGCCGTGCGTCGCGAAGACTTGCTTACAAAAGACTATCAGGAACAAGCCGGCGTGGTAACGGATCAGGAAGCGAAAGCTGTGCAATACAACATCGTGCAGCGGGAAGTTGACACAAATCGCCAGCTCTACGAAAGCATGATGCAGAAAGTGAAGGAGGCCAGTATTGCGGGCGCTCTACGAGCCAGCAATGTGCGAGTGGTTGACGTGGCAAAGACTCCGCGACATCCGGATAGCCCCAAGCTCTGGCTGAATGCCTTGCTCGGCTTGCTGGCCGGTGGGTTTTTTGGCGTGGCTTTCGTGGTCACAACCGAAAAGGCGGATCGCATGCTGCAGGAGCCAGCAGATCTAAGTTTTTATCTCAATCTGCCGGAGCTTGGTGTGATTCCATCGGAAGACTCGCTCACAGGCGCGAGGTCAAGGTTGTTGCCGTATTTGCGAGCTCGCGTGGGCATTAATTCAGAAGCTTCCGGTGACGTCGCTATCAGCGCCGGCTTGCCCGAGCGGCTCGAATTAGTTACCTGGCAGAAAAAACTTAGCCTTATGGCGGAAAGCTTTCGCGCGGCGCTCACCAGCATCCTCTTTGTCGGGCAGAATGGTCACCGACCCAAGCTGCTGGTAATTACATCTCCGAATCCCGGCGAGGGCAAAACCACGGTGGCTACAAATCTCGCAATCGCTCTTGCCGAAACAGGCCAGCGCGTGTTGCTGATGGATGGAGACACACGAAAGCCCCGCCTGCATAATCTCTTCGACCTGGAAAATAAGCAGGGGCTGACGTCCATGCTCCAAAATGGTTTTCGCGGCAGTGAAGCGATGAGCGCGGACGCCGTGAATCAAATCGTCCAGGAAACAGTGATCCCCGGCCTATTCGTCATGCCTTCAGGCCCGGGCGTGGCAGGGCCCACGAATCTATTGTATTCCACGCATTTCCCGTCTTACCTCAAGGGACTCCAGGAAGCGTTCGACATGATCATTGTCGACACACCTCCCATGCTGGCGATTCCGGATGCGCGGGTGCTGGGCAAAATGGCCAGCGGCGTGGTTCTGGTGGTGCGCGCAAAAAAAACCACTCGTGATGCCGCTGTGGCCGCCCGCATGCGCTTGAAAGACGACGGCATCCACGTTCTCGGCATCATCATGAACGACTGGAATCCCAAACACAGTCCCGGCGGCTACTACGGCTACTACGACGGATACAGTCGCTATTATCAGAAGAATTCCGCTTACGGTCCATCCTAAGGCCTTCAACAATTCTTAGGATTGTATATTTCTTGGTCATTTTGTGACCGCAACAACCCTCGGCAAGAAAAACATCAGTGCGAATCTCGCTACGAACGTTCTCTTGGGAGCGATCGGATTCGCGACGGGCACAATTGCGGCGCGATTGCTGGGACCAACTGGCCGCGGCGAACTGGCCGCGATTCAAATTTGGCCGGCATTCCTGGCCGTAATCGCGGGCCAGGGGCTGACGGAAGCCGTCGTATATTTTTCCGCTCGGGACATTGCCAATGCCAAGCGTTATCTATTTTCCACGATGGCATTGGCGCTGGTGACCTCAGGGGCGCTGGCGGGGGCGGGCTATTTTCTTTTTCCTTACCTTCTTCGCGCGCAGTCGGCGCAAACACGCGCCGCAGCCACATTCTATGTGCTTTTCATTCCTGCAATTACTCTCGCATGGCTGCCCGTCCATGCCTTCCGGGGCTGTCACCGCTTCGACCTATGGAACTCCTGCCGAATCATTGGGCCTTTTGCGTGGCTTACGATTCTGGTTGGGGCTTGGGCATTTCACGTCCACCAAGTCAGTCCTCTGATCCATGCATATCTCGCGGCTCTCGTTGCGCTCGGTCTTTTTGAAACCGCATTGGCCCTGAAAGTAATTCCCGGCTCATTTGGCGTATCACCATCCTTGTGGCCAAAACTCATTCGCTATGGCGCGCCATGCACATTTACCGGTGTTTCGCAAAGCCTTAACCTTCGCATGGACCAGATGCTACTGGCGGCTCTTGTTGCTCCTCGCGATTTGGGACTATACGTCGCCGCTGTCGCCTGGGCCATGGGTATGAACGCCGCCGTCAACGCCTTGAGCGATGTTTTTTTTCCCAAGGTTGCCAGTATTTCTGCACAGGCGGATCGGCATTTGCTATTTGCGCGCGGTCTGCGGATGGGTACGAGCCTGTCGCTTTTCGTTGGACTCGTCTGGGCCATCGCCACGCCATTTGCGATTCCATTCGTATTTGGACAATCTTTCCGGCCGGCGATTGCCTGCGCGTTAGTGCTTGTCCCCGCCTCCGTCATTTCGGGGATGAATACGCTCATGGAAGGGGGATTGCGAGGTTTGGGTCAACCAAAAGCCGCGCTAACCGCCGAATTGAGCGGCTTGGCCGTCACAGTTATTTCTCTGGCATTGATGCTGCGTCCACTTGGCATTCTCGGAGCAGCGCTTGCCTCGTTGCTCGGCTATAGCGCCACGTTCGCGGTTGCCATTTATCGCGGAACGCGCGCTACAGGATTTTCTCTTGACACGCTGGCGCGGCCTCGTCGCGCTGAAATTGCCGCAGCTGTCAAGTCTCTTGCCCATATTCCCAGAATGTTCAGAACACGCCGAGGAGCCGCCATTGCCTCCTGACATCGCAGTTGCCGTCTGCAGCCCGATCACAAGCAGGGAAGTGGCTGGGGCGCGAACCTTGAAGCCAGGGCGGCTTTATATCGCCAATTTTCTCCTACACTTCTTTCCCGCGACGAAATTCTATCCCTTCAAGCGCGCTCTCTTGAACTGGGCCGGATGCCACCTCGAACCCGGCGTGAGAATCGTCTCCAGTTGCACAATCGTGGGTAGCGGTGGCCTATATGTTGGCAGGGATACCTTCATCGGACACCAGGTGTTTATTTCCACCGCTGCAGGCAGCGTGGAAATCGGAAACGAAGTGGACATCGCTCCCAGGGTGACGATTGTTGCGGGCAGCCATGAAATCAATCGCGGCTCACAGCGTCGCGCGGGAAAAGGTGTCAGCAGTGACATTGTGATCAGCAATCGCTGCTGGATTGGAACTTCTTCAACGATTTTAGCGGGGGTCCGCGTGGGCGAAGGATCGATAATCGCAGCCGGCAGCGTTGTGCAGGGCGACCTTCCTCCCAACCACCTGTGCGCGGGCGTTCCAGCTGCACCGAAAAAGCCTCTGCCGTAAGTCAAAATGTCTACCGTCACCACGCCGTTTCCTTCTCCCTGGTACCCCGGAGGCTTCGCTCCAGCGCGCGAACGAGCGATGAGCGCCCATGGATCCTTGCGCTGGGACTGCCCGTTATTCGCCCTGTTGCTCGCCCTGTGCCTGATTCCAAAGGCCGGGCAGTGCGCCGCGCTTATCTGCCTGTGTATTTTGGCAGTCTCTTCGGCGCATGGAGCAGCTCGCGCCTTGATTTTTGCCGGTCCGATTGTCTTCTTCAATCCAAGTCTGATGGGCTTGGGCGCCACGCTGAAAACTCCGCCTGCGGTTACCATCGCCAAATGGACTCTTCTGCTGATTGTCTTCACTACCACCCTGGTTCGCTTCAACGTGGGCACGCGTGGCATCCGGGATGTTCTAATTTGGCTCGCGCTGCTTTTGGGCGCGGCGGGCGGCATCAGCGCTGCCGTCAGCGCCAACGTGCTGGTATCGTTTCTGAAACTCGGCGTCTTCGCGATTTGCGTGATAGCTTGCGTTCTGCTATTCCAGATCTGTTCCTCGCGCTCCGGTTATTACATTTTGTTGAACTACTGCGCCGGGTGCCTGGTGACTGTGCTGTCGCTCCCCGTTCTTGCGCTGTCCGCAGGCCGAGCCATCAACGGCACCGCTTTCCAGGGTATTCTCAATGAATCGCAGGCGCTGGGTATCTATCTTGTGCCCACTGTCTGCATGGGCGTGGCTGCATTGGTGTTCAAGGTCGTGAACGGCAGGCTCGCGTTTGCCGCCTTCTGCATGACGGGTCTGACTGGCTGGCTTATGTTTGAGACCAGAGCACGCACGGCTTTGCTGGCGACTGTTCTCACGATGGTTGTGATTTTTCTCGAAGCTACAGTGGGTGCGAATCGCAAAAGATGGCGCCTCAATCCCTTGCGTATTTGCGCCCTGTTGGTGCTGGCTGTTGCCGGCATTTTATATGGCGTCTTCTACGAAGATCTTCCGGGACAATTGCAGTCGTTCGTCGAAAAAGGTTCGAATGCCGGCAGTTACATGAGCGTGGACGTGCTTGCTTCGGGCGACCTTGTTATGTCTCGCAAGAATATTGTCAATCATCTTGAGAGCCTGATCGCCAACCATTTTTGGACTGGCGTCGGATTCGGCATGGATGAGGAGGAAGAATTCATCAAGCCTGACTCGGATACTCTTATGAATCTTCCGCTGAGTGCGCCGGTGGAGCAAAGCTTTCTTCCTCTAGCCGTCTGGGCCCAGATAGGTCTAGTCGGCTCGGTGTTTGTTTACGGGCTCATTCTGTCGCTGTATCGCAAAGTTCGACGCGACGTTCACCCCGTCCGCGCGGCGCTGTTTTTAGGCTGCCTTTTCGTCAATTTTGGCGAAATGATTTTCTTTTCTCCGGGGGGACTCGGGTTGGGCATGTGGGCTGCCCTCGCCGCCAGCGCTCAGATTCCTCGCGCGTCCACTTTTGGGATGCGCGTCGCGAAGAATGCGGGAGAATAATATAAAGATACTGATGGTCCTGACATCGCACGACCAACTGGGCAACACGGGCCGCCCGACTGGTTTCTAGCTTGAGGAGTTTGCAGCCCCCTACTTGGTGTTCAGGGATGCCGCTGTCGAGCTGACGCTCGCCTCGCCGAAGGGCGGACAGCCTCCCGCTCGATCCGGAAAGCGATCTTCCTGAAAATCAAACGCCGCCGATGGCGCGGTTCACGAAGCGTTTAACTCCTGATTAGTCGGATTGTCGGAAAAATAAACTACGTGCACCCAGGATGACGGGCACCGGCATAGTGCGGTGTCCGATGCCGACGATTTTGAAACGGAGCACCGCGTTTATCACGAGGACACGGTGCTGGAATACCCGCAGTCAGGCGAGCGAATCCGCGGTCGACACAAGATACGGAATAAACGCGCTAGTCAGCCGAGTAAAAAGCGGTTTGCTGTCCGACGTGGCCCGCATGGCGCGCTCCATAGCTCGAACGGATGGACACATAATCTCGAGGCGCGAAGATTCGCTAAACGACACCACCGCTTTGGAGTAAAGGCTCTGTCCACCAGGCGCCAATTTATTTTTTGGCAGAACGTTCCCAGCGTTCACATGATTGATCTATACGAAGCGCTGGCGTCAGAGGCCAATGCCAGCGTGCGCGTGGTGTGTCAGTCCGAGATTCCTTCCGCAAGAAAGAATCTGGGTTGGAAAGATATTCGCAACCATGGCGGAAAAACCGAGTTCATCGTAAATCCTTCCATATCGAGGGTGAGGGAATTATTGGATTCATCCATCGATGCCGTCCATATTGTTGGCGGGATTGTTCATCACCGTAACGGCATGGCTGTAGCGACTCGGTCAATGCGCGCGAAAATCAAATGGGGATTGCTCAGTGAAGTTCCGAATTCCACGGGCCCTCTGAAGCGTGCGGCTTACTGGTCCCTGATGAACACTTTGGCTCGCAAGAGAAGTTTCACCCTGGCGATTGGCGAACATGCGCTTAACTGGTATCGAAAAATGAACGCATGTTCGGACTGCATTTTCCCCTTCGCCTATTTTGTGAGTATCAGGGAGACATTCGCCGACTGGGCGGACGAAGAGAAAAATGCAGGATTCCGGCCTGTCAAAATAATCTATGCAGGGCGACTGACGGCCGGGAAGGGCCTGGAACCCCTCTTGGAATCTCTTGGGGGCTGCAAGGATTTGGCCTGGACTCTGACGATCTGTGGAGACGGCCCTTTTCGCGAGCAGCTTGTGCACCGAATCGGGGTGTTGGGCATTCGGGAGAGGGTCAACATACTCGGTGTCGTTCCTTTCGAAAAGATCCAGGACGTCATTCGCGATCACGACTGGCTTGTGCTGCCCAGCATCGCCAAAGACGGCTGGGGCGTGGTAATCAACGAAGCTCTTGCCGTCGGCACGCGTGTCATCTGTAGTTCCATTTGTGGCGCGTCCGAGCTTGTCGCTTCGCCCGACGAAGGTTTTGTGGTCCAGCGAATGAATTTCGACGTTTTTTGTCCCGTGTTGCGCAGGGCGATTCGTCAGGGACCAACACCAGTACCGCTGAGGGGAAAAATTCGCCGAAGTGCCCAGGCATTTAGCCCGCAAGCCGGCGCGAAATATCTGTTGAACATCGTGGATTACACGCACGGTCTGGCTCCGCGGCCTGAGGCGTCCTGGCTCGGCGCTCGTCCACAGGCCATTGTGTCTCCCGAATCGATCAACAGGCCTGCGCACGAAGCGTATAGAACATGACGCGGCCAATCGTTTGGGTGTTTGCCGAATATTACCTGCCGGCTTATCTCGCGGGCGGACCGATTCGCAGCCTAGAGAATCTCATCAATGCATTCGGCGATCAGTACGAGTTTAGGGTAATTACCAGGTCTCACGACCACAACTCTCCAAGCACATTCAACGGAGTGCGATGCGGAGTTTGGACCGCTGTGGGGATGGCCCACGTTTTCTATTTGCAAAGAGGCTGGAGAGGGTTTCCAGAATTCCTGCAGGTTTTGGGTCAGGTTAGGACGCGTCTCGGAGCAATCTATTTGAACACCTTTTTCTCCCGGAAATTTTCCATCCTGCCAATCCTCCTGGCGTACTGCGGGATACTATCGCGCGCGGGAATCCTGCTGGCTCCTCGCGGAGAATTGTCGCCGGGCGCTTTGAAAATGCGCACGCGCCGGAAACGAGCCTTTTTGTTTCTGGCGAAACGCAGCGGCCTTTACAATCGCATTTTGTGGCAAGCCTCCAGCCGCCACGAAGCGGCGGACATCCGCCGGGAATTTCCCGATGTCCAACTTGTTTTCGAGGCGGCGCTCTTGGCGGGTTTTCCGGGACAGGCCAACACCGAAATACGTCGCGCCCAGGTCCTTACGGCTTCCGATCTCATCGTGCCGCGGTCTTCCGAGAACGCTGACTCACAAGCCCGGGGAAAAAAATCTGGAGCCGCTCGAGTCGTTTTCATCGGTCGCATCGTGCCTAACAAGAATTTGTCGTTCGCTCTACAAGTCATCTATCGGGCCAATGGCGAGTTTGTTTTTGATATTTACGGTCCGGCGGAGAACGCCTCATATTGGAAGGAGTGCTGCGAAATTATTGCCGCAGCTCCGTCTCATGTCAAAGTTGCTTATCGGGGTGTAATCGAGTCCGGCCGCGTGCCCGAGACGCTGGCGCGCTCCCACTTGTTGTTGCTCCCTACCTTCAGTGAAAACTTTGGGCACGTGATCGCTGAATCGCTGCTTTCCGGCGTGCCCGTCTTGATCAGCGACATGACACCCTGGCGTGACCTCGTCGCGGGAGGGGTCGGCTGGGACGTGGCGCTGAATGATCCGGTGGAATTCACTGCGGTCCTATCGTCGCTGGCCGAAATGAATAATAAAGATTGGCACGCCATGTCCGAGCGCGCGCGGCGGTTCGCAGAATCGCGCTGCTTTAATGCGAGGGTTTTTGAAGCAAACGCACAACTCCTGTCGCTCGCCTCATCGCGCAGCCTGCGGAACGAAGGCATTTTCATGGAGTCAGTACAGACGCTGGGAGGTACTCCATGAGAGTCCTGCAACCCCACGAAGTTTAAAATGGATCCAAAGACCACGGGATTGGCAGCCGATTGCAGGACGCATTTCGACCGGCAGGCCAGACACTGGGAAGATAAATTCGACGTTGGGCGCTCCATGTCCGAGCGTCCGGCTGTCTTCGTTCATTGCTTGCAGGAAATGTTGGGGTACACCGGTTGCGTGCTCGATTTTGGTTGCGGACCCGGCGACATCGCCATCGCTTGCCGGAGAGCCGGCTTCCAAATGTCCGGTGTGGATATTTCCCTGCCCATGATCAAGCGCGCTCGTTGGCGTTCCCGTGATATTGGCATTGCATTCACGTATCTCGATCAGGCTGAGCCGTTGGCGTTACCGTATGCCGATGGAGAGTTCGACGCCATCACTGCCTCGAGTGTCCTTGAATACGTGCGCGACCCCACTGATTGCTTCAGGGAATTGTGGCGCGTTTGTTCTCCGTCCGGCGTCCTAATCCTAACGGTTCCGAATCTGTCTCACCCGCGGCGCTGGCTGGAAGCGGCCCTGCGTCCACTGCTTGTGCTCCGACGCCTGCCGCTGAAAATGAAATGGCGGAACTATATCGAGTATCTGAGCATTTCCAAGAATCGCCTCTTGCTGAAGCAATGGTCTCGACTTCTTGTTTCCGCCGGCTGGAAACTTGAACAAATTCGTTCCAGGTCAGAATTTCTCCTTCTACTTGTGGCCAGAAAACATGAGTAGGCGTGATAAACGCTTCAACTGAAACCTTGTTTGTCCCGACTCCATGAGTGCAATAGTCCGGAATTTTGGCCTCTATTGGGCGACGGCGCGCCATCTGAAGCCCGTTCAGGTTTGGAAGCGCGCATGGAGAATGCCTCCGCGTGTTCGCGCCATCAGAGTCGATGTCCGGGAGCGCATGGGTTCGTGGGTGCGTCCGATTGAACATGCGGATCCATGGATGGGAGGCAACTGTTGGCGTCATCTCAACGAGCAACGAGAAATTCAATCCTGGAATGATGAACGCGCCGACAAGCTCTGGCTATATCACCTTCATTACATGGAGCAGCCTCATGCCGAGACCGCCATCCGCTGGATCGAAGAGAATCCAACGGGGAGCGGTTACGGATGGGATCCCTATCCGCTATCGCGGCGCGTTGCCAACTGGATAATGTGGCTTCAAAACGGAATTGACGACGCGCGAGCCGTGCGGCGCATTCAGGAAAGCCTGATCGTTCAAGCCGAATGGCTTCGCCAAAGCATCGAGTGGCACCTGCTGGGGAACCATATTCTTGCGAATGCCAAAGCCCTCGTGCTGGCGGGAGTTTATTTTGACGGTCCTTGGGCGAAGCGATGGTTGCAAGAAGGCCTCGAAATCCTTCATACGCAATTGAATGAACAAATTCTCGATGATGGCGGCCATTTTGAATTGAGCCCCATGTACCACTCGCTTCTTCTTGAAGATTTACTGGACTTGGTGAATGTTTCGCAGGCTTATCCAAATCTGCTGACGGCGGACGCATCAGAAGGATCCTCCATCGCGAGCAAAATGTTGGGCTGGCTTGAACAAATGACCCACCCTGGCGGAGAAATTGGATATTTTAATGATTCTGTATCCGGCATGGCTCCGGAGTTATTTGCGCTGCAGGATTATGCGGCAAGGTTGAGCGTGCAAGCCGAGAGAATTCCGTTCGCTGCCAGCGGGTATTTTCATCTCCAGGCCGGGTCCACTCAGGTACTGTTCGATGCCGGGCCCGTCGGGCCGGAATACCAACCCGGACATGGCCATTGCGATTTGCTCTCGCTTGAAATTTCGCATGTCGGTCGATTGATGGTCGCCAATACGGGTGTTTCCACGTATGAGCCTGGCGTTCTGCGCCTGAAAGAGCGCCGCACCGCCGCGCACAATACCGTACGCGTCGATGGCGAAGAACAGAGCCAGGTTTGGGGGAGTTTTCGTGTTGCGGGACGCGCGAATGTTTTTGCGCGGAAATCAGACGGTTGCCGCTGGGCAGAAGCGTCGCACGACGGCTACCGGAAGCTGAATGGTGGCGTTGTTCACCGCCGGCGCGTGGAGGTCGAAGATGGATTGGTCACCGTCCGCGATTGGCTTGAGGGCACCGGCGTGCATCGCGCCGAGATTTTTTGGCACCCGATGCCCGGCGGGCATGTGGAAATCGTAATGGATGAAAAGATCGCTCGCCGCGAAGAAACAAGTTGGCGATGCACTGGATTTGGAAAACGAATCGAACGGCCCATGATCGTCGGCGTTTGGAACGGGTCATTGCCGGCGGAATTTATCACTCGCATCCGTGTCTGCTAAATCGCAAACCATGCGAATTCTCTTTCTTGCAGATAACTTCCCTCCGGAGCGCAACGCTCAGGCGTCCCGCGTCCACGAACGCGCTCGGTACTGGGTGAAGTGGGGTCACCAAGTTACCGTCGTGACGTGTGCGCCGAATTCCCCCGAAGGGCGCGTGTTCCCCGGATATCGAAATGCATGGCGCTGGAAGGAAGAGCTGGATGGGATTCAAGTCGTCCGAGTGAAAACGTTTATCACGCGGAACGAGGGCGTGCTGCGGCGCATGCTGGATTATTTGTCGTTCCTGCCGGCGGCGTTTTTGGCCGGACTGCGCGAACAATCGCCGGACATTATTGCTGCTACCAGCCCGCAGATGTTTGCCGCGCTCGCGGCCTGTTCATTGGCACTATTCAAGCGGCGCCCCTGGTTGCTCGAAATCTCCGACTTGTGGCCCGAGTCCGTACTGGCCGTCGGAGCCATGAGCAGCCCAAACATCATTATTCGTTTGCTGGATCGCGTGATGCAATTCCTTTACCGCCGCGCGGACCGCATCGTTGTTCTCACCGATGCGTTCAAGCAAAGAATCGCGGCGCGCGGCATATCGCCGGGGAAAATACACACCATCCAGAACGGCGCTGACTTGACTGTGTATCGCCCGCGCGATCGTGATGCGAATCTCGCCCGAAGCTTGCGATTGCCGCCCAAAGCATTTGTGATCGGTTACCTCGGGACAATAGGGATGGCGCATGGACTGGAAGGCGTGCTGGATGCAGCGGAACGCCTCCTTGGCACGCACATTCGTTTTTTGCTGGTAGGTCCCGGTGCCGAACGGGAACGCCTGATGAAGCTGGCGCGTCAACGCGGCCTAGCGAACGTCCTATTTATTTTGCCGCAGCCGAAGAGTGAAATGCCCAGGTATTGGAGTCTCTGCAATATTGCATTGGTTCATTTGAAAAATGAGCCGCTGTTTGCCACCGTGATCCCCTCTAAGCTTTTTGAGGCCATGTCCATGGGCGTGCCGATATTGCTCGTGGCTCCCGAAGGCGAAGCCAGCAAACTGGTCGAAGCCGAAGGCGTCGGGATTCACGTGCCGCCGGGCGATTCTGAAGCGCTGGCGCAGGTTATCGCGTTGCTGGCGAAATCGGACGATTCCCTCCAGGAGCTTGCAGATTGCTGTGGGCGAACGGCGCCACGACACAGCCGCGAGGAGCAAGCGCGCTTATATCTGGACGTTCTTTCGTGCGCGTGTTCTGCTTCATCCACGGCCACCGAAGCATTTCAGACGATCACTTCCTAGATTGTTGCGGACCTAAACTCTTGTATTCTCTCGGACTAGTTGCGCTAACTTCGTTTGCTTTTGCGCTTTTGTTCACCCTCTTGGTGCGCAATTGTTTTTTGCGCTTTGGATGGATGGACGTGCCCGACGGCAAACGCAAAAACCATGTCCGGCCCATTCCTCGCGCAGGGGGCATCGCGATTGCCATGGCCTATGCCGGCTCCATCGGGATACTGGCGTGCGCGCGCTTAAGTGGCTGGGTTATTCTGCGGTTCGATCCGACAGTCCTTTGGAGCGTCCTGCCCGCGACGCTGTTGGTTTTTATCACCGGCCTGCTGGACGACCGCAGAAGCCTGAGCCCGAAATTAAAGTTCACCTCTCATGCCATCGCGGCATTATTCGCGTTCGCCGGAGGACTGCATGTCCGCACCTTGCACCACCATGGCGGTTTGCTCCGCGATTGGTGGTGGAGCTTGCCTGTCACGGTTTTTTGGCTTGTCCTGTGCACGAATGCTTTTAACCTAATTGACGGCATGGACGGCCTTTCGAGTGGTCTCGGTTTGTTCGCCACTCTTACTTTGATTTGTGCGGCCCTGCTGCAACACAACTTTCCCCTGTTGTTGGCGATCGTGCCCTTAGCGGGAGCCTTGCTCGGTTTTCTATATTTTAATTTCAATCCCGCATCTATCTTTCTGGGCGATTGCGGCAGTTACATGATTGGTTTTCTTCTAGGTTGTTTTGGGTTGATATGGAGCCAGAAGTCCGCCACGCTGCTGGGCCTTGCCGTTCCAATGATGGCGTTCTCGGTGCCGCTTCTGGATGTCGGTTTGACTGTTGTGCGCAGGTTCCTGCGAGGCCAACCCATTTTCACCGCGGACCGGCTACATCTTCACCATCGGCTTCTCGACCGCGGCCTCACTCCGCGCCGCGCCGCGCTGGTTCTGTATGGAGCAGGAGCGCTGGCGGCCGGATTGTCCTTGTTGAGCGCCCTGTCCCACGGCCAATACGCTGGCCTTATCTTAGTTCTACTTTGCGGCGCGGCGTGGCTCTGTATTCAGAGCCTCGGATACACAGAAATTGACACTGCTGGTCGGATGATTTTCCATCTCGCCGGCCAAGTGGTGTTTCACCAGGCATTTCGGCGCGTCCTGAAGTCACAGCTGATTCTGCGCGCGGCCCGGCATAGCCTCAGCACCGCTGAGACTCCCGCGCTTTGCTGGGAAGTCCTTCGCGCCACGGCGCGGGACTTGGGGTTTTGCTCCGCAATGCTGACTCTCAACGGCGTGGTATTTTTTGAATCATTTCAGGAGGGGGAGCCGCACTCCGTTTGGACGATGAACATTCCGCTCGAAGGCGCCGGGCGTATGCAATTGGCCATCCGTCTCGATCAGAAGATGCCTCACGATGCCCTCGGCCCATTCATCGAAGCGTTTCGCGGCAAAGTTCTTCGCTTCCAGTGCCTGTCGAATCAACCACAAGCATCGAAATGGCTCGCTGAAGCACACCGTGCGGGGTGAGTTGTTCGCGTGGATTGCGCGTTTCTGGATGTTAATCTCTAAGGCAACACCTATATTAACCAAGTCGATTTCGCGCTATTGTGAGCGCGGGGTCATCGCTGCAATAGGAGGCAGTTTCATGCGTAAGTACATCTTGATTTTGGCGGTGGTCTCTTTATCAGGGATCGGTGCCGGGGCTACATCGGAGGTGGCGATGCTGTCGTCCTCCGGGCCATTCGAATTGCGTGGTGCGTCTGTAACTCCGGGGCAAGGCATCCCTGCGTGGCCGGTATTGGCGGGGGACAATATCACGTCACAGAAAACGCCCGTTACTTTTACTTTCACCGACGGCTCGCTCGTAATACTTGGAAATTCCTCGCAGGCCGCTGTTGAAATGTCGGGACGGACGCCCGTGTTCCGCCTGCAGGCCGGGACCGCACACTACTCCCTGAAATCGCTGACGGCGGTGAAATTAATGGCGTTGAACACAACTGTAACGCCCGCGGCACTCGGCGGACATTACGGCCTGGACAGCACTACCACTGCGGTCAAAGGCGTCGCGGCGCCAGCGCCGGGATTGAGTACGGGCGTTACGACAGCCCTGGCGCTGATGGGCGTTGCCACCGGTGGCGCGCTGGGATATGCCATCTCCCAGGGAGTCAATTCTGGATCGGCCGTAAGTGGCAGTCAGTGAAGCCTCAATTTTTCCCTGCTAATTTGAACGGAGCAAGCCCTCACCCACAATCTCCGGGGTGAGGGCTTTTCTTTTTTCTCGATTTAACCGCAGTAGACCGTGAATATGAAATTTTGGCTGGCTTATGCCTTGATGACCGCTTCGCTGGCGGCCGCTGTCCTCCTAAGAGGCGGTGTGTATCCATGGCAATGGGCATGGTGCGGATTAGGAATCTCCCTCGCGGCGCTTCTCTGCGTCATCTTCGCCCGCGAATGGCAGCCGTGCCCGCGCGACGCATGGTTACTTGGGCTCTTGGGAGCATTGTTCGCCTGTATGATATTCCAACTTGTGCCTCTGCCTTGGAGTTGGGTCGCCTGGCTATCGCCGGAGCGCTGGCGCGCCGCATCGGCAGCGCGCATCGCCACTGGCGGTGACATGCGCGCATGGCTGGCTCTCTCCGTCGCTCCGTCCGCAACATTGCAACGCCTCCTGGACGTGGTTCCGGCAATGGCCGCGTTTATCACGGCACGGGAACTGGCTTGGAGGTTCAGGGCGCGCCCCTGGCTTGTCGTCGTTCCGGTAGTGGCCGTGGCATGGATGGAAAGCCTGCTCGGGCTTGTGCAGTTTCGCCTGATGCGCATCGCCGGAGGTGAGGTTGCGTCTGCGGCGGGCACCTACGTTAACCGCAACCACTTCGCGGGATTATTGGAGATGGCGTTTCCGCTGGCGGTGCTGTGGGCCGTGTATGTCTGGCGCAAAGGCAGCACTCGCCATTCCACCCCGGCCCGACCGGCGCTCACCGCCGTGGCCTTATCGTTCGTGGCGGCATGTCTGCTTGCGGGCATCATCGTTTCGCTGTCGCGGATGGGATTCATCGCCACTCTCGCGGCTGGCGTCCTCACTGCCATGACTGTGCTGAGTTCTCGAGAGCGCCAACAATATGTTGCCCTCCGCCGGAGATGGCGCTGGGCGCTCTTGGCGGCGGTCCTCGTGTGCGTACTGATTTTCTTGCCCACCCGCGAATTGGCCAGCCGGTTTGCCAATATGGCCGCGACCGGGCAGGTGTCGAGCGAAATGCGTCTCGGGATTTGGAGGGACACGCTTCACATGACGTCGGCTTACCGTTGGACGGGTTGCGGCCTAGGAGCCTACGAGCGCGGTCTCTATTTGTTCAAGAAAGCCGCGCCGGTCAATACTGTTGACTTCGCCCACAATGATTACCTGCAGATCCTTGCGGAAATGGGGATTGTAGGATTTGTGCTGGTAATGCTAATTGCGGGAACAATCGCGTGGCGTCTACTGGATGTGGTCCTTCGTAGGAGCAACCATCGCACTTGGGAGCTGGCCGTCGGACTGCTGTGCGCCTTATTGGCCATCGGTCTCCACGGCTTTGTAGACTTCAACCTTTACATTCCCGCGAACGCCTTAGTTGCTGCATGGCTCGGCGGTATGGCCGCCAGTCCCGCTTTGTCCCTCGCATCATAATTCGTGCAGTCGTAACAAATGGTTCCGCAGCGCAGACCTGCGACGTTGCCCATGCAGCGATCTGCCCGACATAAAACGCATCCAACTCTGCCAAGCGCAACCCCTCGGCCTGATTCGTGTTTCCATGCGAGCGCGAATGGCACCTCCGAGCGGATTTTCCGACAGCAAGAGATTCGAGACGAGCCGATTAAGCAAGGTTTCTTGGGCAAACTGGCACGTCTGGAGTTCCTGGCAGACAGATAGCGGGGACTATCTAGCGGGGTTGCCACTGCGGAGCGTGTCGTAGGTGAGTCAGAAAATACTGTGCGTTATCCTGATCCTGCAATAACGGGACGGTGGGCCCGCCAGGATTTGAACCTGGGACCGACGGATTATGAGTCCGCTGCTCTAACCGCTGAGCTACAGGCCCGCCGATGAGTTACGTTCACCACTTTGGACAGTGTAGTGAAATTTGCAGACGGGAGCAATTCTTCCGACTTGGAACACGGGTTGCTGCGGTCAGATGGGCATATGATCCCAAGGTTCCGACCGCACAAATGAAGGAAAATCGCGTTGGAATGCGATGACTTTGAAGCCCTCACATTGCTACTGTACATTGGTTGATCGGGAGTCTGTGATAAAACCAGGATACGTGGCTGAATTAAGTTGTTGGACGCTGGCATCCCTGATGAGGGCATTGTCGCCGAACGCATTGCTGTCCGCTTTTGACGCAGTAGTTGCGCGATCAAGAACCGCAGTGTCTGGTTGCGGCTTTAAAGCAAAGCGAATATTGCGCTTAGCGTTCTCGTCCACTGTGCGCTGCCAGTCGAGTTGGTCGACATCAATCGTGGTCTCCCCGCCGTAACTCACGCGGAAGTGCAGCCTGTTATCCGCAACCCAGTAATCGCTTGCGGGGAACACCGAGCCATCCTTCATATACAACAGAACGGTAGGCGTCGACTCTGCCACGTTCCCGGTTATCGGATTCGGATTACCGTAATTGTCGGAATCGTCGGCGCTTACGTCTGAGCCCGTTGAGTTGTTGTAGGCGCCCGAATCATATGCAGAGTCATCATAAGATCCGTAAACGTTACCGCTGGGATACGCATAGGGCACTGGAGGATATGGGTAGTTCCAGTATCCAGGCCAATACGGCGACCAATAGCTGCCCCAACCTGGCCCCCACCCGAATCCTAGGCCGAATCCACAACATCCCCAACCCCATCCCGGTCCGCGCCAACCCCAACCACCGCGCCAACCCCAACCACCGCCCCAGCCCCAACCGCCACGCCAACCCCAACCGCCACGCCAGCCCCAGGCACTGGATCTGGTGCCCACAAAAACTCCGCGTCCAGGCGCCCAAGCGCCGGTGCCATTGAATGTAGAACCAGTCCTCGTACCGACGACGGCTGATCTTCCCGCTGAAGATCGAGAAGATGTTGAGTTCAAACCAGATGTGCGTGCGTTCGCTGCCGGCCCGTTGTGGGCTGCGCTGGCAGAGTGCGAAACATTGCCGACACCTGCACCGCCTGTGGTGCCATGAGAATTAAAGCGGCCCACCGCACTTCCTGAAGAGCGAGCGGACACCGATGACGCAGAGCCGGCTGGCTCGCTCCGACTGCTCGAAGGTCCAAACGAATGCCAATGCCCATCGGCGATGGCCGGTTGATGACCAGCCGACCCTGCACCGCCCCGGCCATTCATCCCACCGAAATTGCCTGAGCGATTCCCTCCGTATGAGGAATTGCCGGATGAATGATAGCCATTGGCGGCGCGATTTCCATTAAAACCGTTGCTGCCATGATTCCCGGAATACGGAGAGCCGTGATAACCACCTCCGTTGTAGGAGCGTCCACTGTTATAGCCGCCTCCCGATCCGCGATATCCTCCGCCACCGCCTCCGTGAAATCCCCCGCCACCGCCTCCGCCATGGGATCCCCCACCGCCGCGTTGCGCCAACGCAGGGGTCGCCGTCGCATACGCCAGCGCAACTGTTGCAATTAAGGCGAAAAAAAATCTGGAAACAAGGATGGACTTTCTCATATCGGTTCCCTCCTGCTTAAATCATGCAGGACTGCAAACCCACAAGTCTATAGCGCCCTCGCGTGTGGCGCTATAGCGAGGCTACCACGAAGGATAAGCCTCCAAATATATTAAACCCGGACGGGGGAATTTAGTTCTTCCGCGCCCACCTTTCTGAATGGCATCGTCATTCGGATATGGGCGGTTGATTTCTGAGGGGATCGAGAAGCTTACACAGAGCTCACTGGCGCCGCAGACGCATGCGAGCGGGGTGGGCGTAGTCACCGAATCATTGGTCGTCCGTCAGGGTTTGTCGCGGTCTAGAAATTTTTCTCCACGACGCTTGCGACTGGCTGACTTTCGTCGTGGCCCACACTATTTTGGGTCATACCCAGTTCATCTTGGGCCCGTCCTTGTTTTGATTCCTCCCGTCGACGATCGCGGCCGTTGTGTTAAGTGTTGCCAACGATGCGCTGCGGCTTTCGGCAAAAAAATGGAAAAGGTCCTGTAAATTCCAGATTTAACGAATGCTAGAGTTGTTCGCAGTGAAGGAACCTGGAAATGCCGCGGCTTTTTCTTTGTGGTACTTTCCATTCGGCTGCGTTGATGCGCGGTTCGCGCGGAAATGACTTGCGGCGATGAAAGCGGAGAGCAGGCGGAAGAATTTGGTGGTATGCGGCATAGAGAACTGCGGAACAGCTAGATGGGTGGCATTCTGAGCGATGGCATGAAAACCGATACTCCGCGCCTTGATAGCGGAGCGCGGAACGCGCTGCTGGCTGGTTTTTTCGGCTGGACGCTGGATGCGTTCGATTTTTTCATACTGGCGTTCGTTCTGGCGCCCATCGCGCATGAGTTTCACCGGTCGATTGCCGATGCGGCTCTGACCATCACCGCCAGCCTGGTGACGCGTCCCATCGGGGCGTTTCTGTTCGGATTGCTGGCGGATCGTTATGGGCGGCGGCTGCCTCTGATGCTGGACATTATTTTTTACTCCGTCGCCGAAGTGCTCTCCGGACTGGCTCCCAGTTATCGCGTTTTTTTCCTTCTGCGGTTGCTTTATGGAATCGGCATGGGTGGGGAATGGGGAGTGGGCGCGTCGCTGGCGATGGAATCGGTTCCGACGCGCTGGCGCGGCGTGCTTTCCGGTTTTCTGCAGGAAGGCTACGCACTGGGTTACCTGCTGGCTGCGGCAGCTTACTGGGGAGTCTTTCCGCACTGGGGCTGGAGGGGAATGTTCTTTCTGGGCGGCGCGCCGGCTTTGCTGACGCTCTTCATTCGTTTCCGCGTGAAAGAAAGCCATGTGTGGCAGGCGGCTGCGGCGCGTCGGAAAGACTGGAAAAGTTATGGCAGGGCGGTTTTTTCGAACGCGCGACGGTTTGGTTACCTGGTGCTGCTAATGGCAATAATGAATTTCATGTCGCACGGAACGCAGGATTTGTATCCTACGTTTCTGCAGCAGCAGCGCGGTTTCGCGAGGTCCACGACGGCGCTGGTGACGATTGTGTCTATGTGCGGAGCAATCTTCGGAGGCATATTGATCGGGTTGGCGTCGGACCGATTTGGGCGGAGGCGTGCCATGGTGGCGTCGATTGCCGCGGCTCTGGCGCTGATTCCGCTTTGGATTTTTGCCCCCAGTTTGCCGCTGATTCTGGCTGGTGCATTCCTGATGCAGTTTATGATACAAGGCGCGTGGGGAGTCGTGCCGGCGCACATTAATGAGCTATCGCCCAACGAAGTGCGCGGATTTTTCCCGGGGATGGCGTACCAGCTCGGAGTCGTGTTCGCCTCCGCGAGCGCTTATGTGGAGGCGCGCATGACTCATCACCTGACCTATGCGCAGGCGATGGGTTTGTTTGCGGCCACCGTCCTGGTGATTGGCGCCGTGGTAGTCGGGCTGGGTCCCGAAGAACATCGCGTATCGTTTTCGAACGGGACGCCGGAATCCGAAGTTGGTCCGCGCCATATTTAACGAAGGAACCAGGTTAGCGTAGAATCAAGTGTTGAACTCATTTCAACAAGGAGCCGCTTCATGGCCGCATCGCAGGCAAACGTAAAATCCACGGATATCGAAAAGATCAAGGAGAAGGCGCGTCTGCTGGGCATCTATTCAATGATATGCACGACGGCGGCGGGGTCGGGGCATCCGACATCGTGCCTCTCAATGGCCGAGTTGATAGCGGGAATTTTCTTCCATTCGATGAAGTTCGATCCGAAAAATCCGGATGCCGACGCGAGCGACCGCTTTGTACTATCGAAAGGGCACGCGGCTCCGATACTTTATGCCGCGCTGGCCGAGGCTGGGGTGTTTCCTCTTTCGCGTATTATGACGCTGCGGCAATTTTCAAGCGAACTCGAAGGCCATCCAACGCCGAGGATTCACAGCGTGGACGCTGCCACGGGCTCGCTGGGGCAAGGGCTTTCGGTAGGCGCGGGAATGGCCATCAGCGCTAAGCTAAGCGGTCTAGATACGCGGGTCTATGTGTTGACGGGAGACGGAGAATTGGCGGAAGGGCAGGTGTGGGAAGCGGCGGAGTTCGCGGGACACTATCAGCTCGACAAACTGATTGCGATTTGTGACATCAACGCGCTGGGGCAAAGCGAACGCACCATGTACCGGCATGACATGGATATATACCGTCAAAAATTCGAGGCGGAAGGCTGGCAAGCCGAAGTAATCGACGGACACGACGTGGCGGCGGTACTTGCCGCGCTGGACCGCGCGCGCGAAGCGAAGGGCAAGCCGTACGCAATATTGGCGCGCACAATCAAGGGGCACGGCGTCAGTTTTTTGGCCGACAAGGATGGCTGGCATGGCAAGACGCTCTCAAAAGATCAACTGAAGGAGGCGCTCGCAGAAATGGGACCGGCGCCGGAAATTCCTCCCGATCCTGGAATTTCCTATGAGCGACATTCGCTGCCGGTTCCGGCGGCGTTTCCTCCGGCGGCTCCGCCCAGCTATGCGCTGGGAACGGAAATGGCGACGCGGGAAGCTTATGGGCATGCCCTGAAAAAGGTGGGTGCGGTGAATCCTCAGCTGGTGGTGCTTTCCGGCGATGTGAAAAATTCCACGTTCTCTGAAATTTTCGGGGACGCATATCCCGAGCGCTTCTACCAGGGCTACATCGCCGAGCAGAATATGGTGAGCGCCGGAGTCGGATTGGCGGCACGCGGGAAAACGGCGTTCGTAGATACATTTGCGTGCTTCCAGTCGCGCGCGTTCGATCAGGTGCGCGTTGCGGCCATCAGCCGCAGTAATCTGAATCTGTGCGGATCGCATTGCGGTGTTTCGATTGGTGAAGATGGGCCAACGCAGATGGCGCTGGAGGACCTGGCGTCGTTCCGGGCAGTGCACGGCTCAACAGTTCTCTATCCCGCAGATGCTGTTGCCACCGAGCGGCTGGTGGAAGCCATGGCGCGGCGCGAGGGAATCTGCTATCTGCGCACATCGCGACCGAAAACGCCAGTGATCTATGCGACCACGGAGGAATTTCCGATTCCCGGATTCAAAGTTGCTCGGCAGAGCGCGCAGGATCGGGCCGCGATTGTGGGAGCCGGCATAACGCTCTATGAAGCGCTGAAAGCTTATGACCAACTGAAAGCCCAGGGCATTGCCGTTCGCGTGATTGATCTTTATTGCGTGAAGCCAATTGATGGAGCGGCGCTTGGCAAGGAAGTGCAGGCGGCAGGCGGCGCGCTGGTGACCGTGGAGGATCATTATCCGCAGGGCGGACTGGGCGAGGCAGTGGTGACAGCGATGGCCGTGAGCGGCGTCGGTGCGCGCAAAGTGAAACGCTTGGCCGTGGACGGAATGCCTCACTCCGGGAAGCCGGAAGAATTGGTGGAGGCTTTCGGTATCTCCGCGCGGCATATTGTGGAAGCCGTGCGCGCGATCATTTAATGTTTGATTCGCAAGGATTACGTTACATGCCGTGCAACATCACGAATTGATGTCACCGTAAGTGCGCGTTGCCGAAGTAAACAGTCGATGCGGAAACGAAAGGAATATGGCCGACAAACTTATTTTCGTGGGAATTATTCCAGAGAGCGTAGTGCTGGAGCCAGGTGAGCAGGCCATGTGGTTTTCCAACACGGGCACGCTGAAAATCGAATTCGACGTCAACCGCTGCCCGTTTTCGTCGAATATTTTGCAGGCACCGGCGGGCGTCCAGTTGCAAAGCGGGCCCGCGCGTTCGGGGATAAATCCGGGTTCTTACCGCTACCGCTTCTTCCTTAACGACATGGCATCAGGGCAAGGCGAAGTGATTATTCGTACAAAGTTCCGAGAGCAAGCGCCAGCGTAGCCAGGTGTTGCATTGCGCGTTCCTGCCAAAAATATCCAGCCTAGGTCGGGCTGGACATTCGCTTCAGTGCTTCTTGGTTGATGGTGATCTTGCCTTCCCGCTTCAAGCGATCCACAAGAGCGGTCTGGAAAGACTCAAAAATCAGGGATTGCTTGTTCGCGAGGAGAGCCTTTTCAATACCGGCGCGCTGGGCGGGCAAGTCGGCCGGATTGGGATCCTGGTGATCAGCCACTGTGTAAACAATCCAATTAGTGTTGATCAGCTTGGCGTCACTGGTCTGGCCGGTCTTCATCTTAAATGCTCCAGCAATGTCGGAGACGGGACCAAGACCGGGGACCGATGGTGCGTTGAGCGCGAAAAGGTCGGTGGACTTCACATCCAGCCCCAAAGCCTTGGCGGCGTCAGCGAGCGACTCGCCTTTATGGACGCGAGCGGCCAGGTCTTCAGCTTTGGTGCGCGCAAGCTGGACGGACTGCTGCTCGCGATAGTCCTTTAGGACTTTGTCGCGCACATCGTTGAGCGTTGCGGCATGCCCGGGCTGCACATCCTTCAGAGTAAGAATCAACACACCCTTATCCACGCGCAAGGGCTCACTGATCTCGCCCGGACGCAGGTGAAAGAGAACGTCATGTACATCCTGGGAAGAGCCGAAGTCGTCCACGGGTTGAGTAGTATCGGCGAGAGCCGTCTCTCCGGTTTGCATGTTGAACTGCTTGGCGAGCTTATCGAGACTCTGGCGATTTGACTGCCGCACGGCGCTGGTAATTTGACTAAAAATCTGATCGCTGACCTGCGCGTTTTTGTCCTCGGAGAGCGTGGAAAAAATAGAGAGGCGGACGTCATCGAGCGATTTGACGTGCGCAGGCTCATGCTCGATGGATTTGATAATGTGATAGCCGTATTGCGTTTTCACAAGTCCGGAAATAGATCCGGGCTGGAGAGAGAATGCAGTCTTCTCAAATTCCGGCACAGTCTGGCCGCGCACAATCCAACCGAGGTCGCCGCCCTTGTCCTTGGATGAATCGTCGGAGTATTGGCGCGCCAAATCTTCAAAATTTGCGCCGCTCTTGGCTTTTGCCAGCACCTGCTCCGCGGTTTTCTGGATTTCGACATTTTCGGCGTCGGTCTTGCCGACGGTCTTGAAGAGAATGTGCTCCACGTGGACGCGATCGGGGACCTGGTATTCGTCCATGTGCAGCTTGTAATAGTTTTGGACGTCCGCGTCGGTAATAGCGGCGCGCTGCTGTATCTGGGATTGGTCAAGCAGGGCATAGCGGGCGGAGCGGCGCTCGGGAAGCTGATACCGCGAAGCACTCTTGGCGAAGAAAGCGTTCAACTCCGGGTCGCTGGGATTGATGGAAGAAACCAGGTCGGCGGGATTGATCGACACGTAATCGAGCTTCACTTTTTCATTGCGATTGCGGAATTCCAACTCAATTTCCTCCGGGCTGACGCTGACGCCGTCGGTGAGGATGGAGTGGAACTTGTCGTCCAGGAGCGTGGCGCGGACTTGGGATTCAAAATCGGCGACACTCATGCCGGTGCGCTCCTGGACCAGCACGCCATACTGATCCTTGCCGACCCATGTATCGTCGGAAAATGCGGTGGGAATGATCTGCTTGATACGGTCAGCCTGTTCCTGCGCGGTCACGCGGATGCCCAGGCGCCGCGCTTCCAGTTCGAGGGCGCGCTCAAAGACCAGTTGGTTCACAATCTGGGGCATGTAGAGCCGTTCCATTTGAGGGGGCACATTCTGGCCGCGAGTAGCCTGATCGAAAAACTGATGCGTATCAGCCTCTGTAATGGCCTGACCGTCGACCGTGGCGACCGCGTCGGGGTTATCGTTGGATAGCGGGGAACCCAGTCCGGGAACAAGGGTAATGACCATCGTGAGGCTGATGATGCCCAGGATCACGCCCATGGTAATCTTCAAAAGGCGGTTGTCGCGATTCTGAAATTGCTTCAGCATGCCACTGTGACTCCTCTATGTTGGGGCGGAAACTCCTAATTATAGCGGAACCGGGCAAAGTTCTCCACTTGAACGACGACGAATGCGCGGCGGTGTTGAAAGGGTTGCAAGCGTGTGCTAGATTCGCCAACGGCGCAATTACCCGCGCGGCGAGCCAGCACGCCGGTAGTCCAAAGCACCGAAAGCTAAACCGGAAGACGGCGCGAGGAACGGAACGTATGTCCGCGACGCGACGAGAGGATGTGTCGTTGCCGGTGATGCGCGAACGCGTGGGCCTTGTCAAAGCGCAGCAGAAGCCAAGCGTGGGAGACATCCAAGGCGGCGCCGAACAGAATTCAGGGAGAAATACGTAAGCAATGAAGAACGGATACAGTTTGAGATCGGTGTTTAGCCTGTTCTCGTCAGATCTGGCAATTGACCTGGGAACGGCAAACACGCTGGTATATGCGCGAGGAAAAGGGATCGTGGTGAACGAGCCCTCCATCGTGGCCATTAACAAGAATACGTCGGAAGTGGTGGCAGTGGGGCGCGAAGCGAAGGAAATGCTGGGACGTACGCCGGGAAACGTTTCGGCAATCAAACCAATGAAGGACGGCGTGATCGCCGACTTCAAGGTGACCGAGCGGATGCTGACGTACTTCATTCAGAAGGCGCACAACCGGCGCGTGCTGGTGCATCCGCGAATCGTAATCGGCGTACCCAGCGAAATCACGCCGGTGGAAAAGAGGGCGGTGGAGGATTCGGCATACCGCGCGCGCGCCAGCGAAGTTTACCTGGTGGAGCAGGCCATGGCTGCGGCAATCGGCGCAGGACTGCCGATTGAAGAGCCTTCCGGAAACATGGTAGTGGATATCGGCGGAGGGACGACGGACATTGCGGTGATTTCCATGAGCGGCATCGTATATTCGCGATCGGTGCGCGTGGCGGGAAACGAAATGGACGAAGCTGTGATGCACTATTTGAAGAGGAAATATAATTTGCTGGTAGGCGAGCGAACCGCTGAACAGATCAAGATTGAAATCGGCTCGGCGTATCCGCTGGAAAAGCCACTGACCATGGAAGTGAAAGGGCGTAATCTGATTGAAGGCGTGCCGCGCACGGTGACGATAGAGGACGCGGAAATTCGCGAGGCGCTCGCCGAATGCGTGGCGACGATTGTGAATGCTATTCGTGTGGCGCTGGAGCGCACGCCGCCCGAGCTATCGGCGGACATTAGCGATCGCGGCATCGTATTAACCGGCGGCGGTGCGCTGATTAAGAATCTTGACAAGCGCATTCGGGAAGAAACCGGCTTGCCGGTCTCGGTTGCAGACGATCCCTTGGCGTCTGTGGTGCTGGGCACCGGTAAAATGTTGAGCGATTTCAAGCTACTGCGGCAGGTATCTCTGGAGTAATTCGTCGAAGGCGCGAATCCGCCCGAGTCGGGACGTTTTCTTTCGCTTCGTCCGCGTAAAATATTATGCTGGAAGTTCCTTTCCGCCATCGCCCTCTTCTGCTACTGACGGTAGTCCTGTTAATACAAATCCTTTTGCTGGCGTTTCAAATAAGGCGCGGGGAAAATGCCCGGCTGATTCGCATTTGGGCAGTGGAAATCGTTACGCCGTGGCAGCGCGCCGGAACGTGGGTGGGGAGCACATTGCACAGTAGCTGGAAGGATTATGTAGATCTGCATCACGTCCGCGTGGAAAATCAGCAACTACGCAATCAAATTACGCAGCTTGCGATTCGCAACCAACAACTCGAAAGTCAGGCGCACGAGCAGGAACGGCTTGAGCGGCTGCTGAATTTTCGGGAGGCCTATCCCAGCGTAAACATGCTCGCTGCCGAAGTGATCGGGGCCAATGCAGACGCCAGCAGCCGGACGCTTTACATCAACCGCGGCCAGCGGGACGGACTGACGCGAGACATGGGCGTGATTACGCCGGAAGGAGTGGTGGGAAAAATTCTGGAAGTTTTTTCGGGTACAGCGCAGGTACTGTTAATCAACGACAAGGAAAGCGGAGTTGGGGCGATGTTGGCATCATCGCGGACGCATGGTGTGGTGAAAGGACTGGGCCAGATGCAGCTGCGGATGGATTATGTGCCGAACGATGAAAAAATGAGCAATGGAGACGCTGTGGTCACGTCGGGAGACGATCAAATCTTTCCGAAGGATTTGCCCATCGGAACGGTAACTGGGGCAGGCGGGGGAAATCCGTTCAAAACTATTCTTATACAGCCGGCCGTGCGGCTTGACCGGCTGGAGGAAGTACTTGTGTTGTTGAGCCGGGATGAATTGGCTCCACAGACTCAGGGGAGAGATTCAGAGACTGCTGGTGCCCCCACATCCAACGCCCCGGCCCCAGCCGGCGGAGCCCCGCAATGAGGTCCGCGCAGGCAATGAGGATGGAAACGCGAGCGGGGATTCGCGTGGAGGTGTATCACTACAGCACGATTTTCGTGATGGCGGCATCGCTGCTGGCCGTGGTAATCCAAGCATTTCTGGGGCGGCTAGGGTCAGTCGGAGAATTCGTAGAGCTGCCTTTGCTGGTCACGATTTACTTCGGTTTGAGCCGACGAAACGCGTCAAGAGGGCTGCTGCTGGGAATGACCATCGGGCTGATGCAGGACGGCATCAGCCGTGTGCCCGTGGGGCTATACGGAATTTCCAAAACCGTGGTGGGATACTTAAGTTCCACAATCGGTGCGCGAATTGATGTGGAACATCCGCTGAGCCGGTTGGCGTTCGGCTTCATTTTTTTTCACGTGCAGCAAGTAGTGCTGGCGGCCACGCAACGCGTGCTGTTGGGCCGACCAGTGCCGTTTTTTGATCGGCGGCTGCTGCTAGCATCACTCGTTAACGCGGTGCTGGCGCCGCTGCTCTTCCCATTGATGGATCGCTTCAGGAAGGCTGATTGAACAGCGCGGCAGCCGTCGGCGAAATGGAAACCGCAGGTTGCGGTCAAGCCCCGTAAATGATAGCTTGAACAGTACTTTCGCCCGCCTGGGTGAAAGCAGCCGCCCGCAGCGAAGGCGCGCGGTCCTTGGAAATTCCGCTAAATGCGCTGGTCGGGAAATGACGAAAAACTGCCGCAAGGGCGCTTGGTCGCGTTTTCTTACGTTGCCGTAGCGCTAATCATTTTACTGCTCGTGGGATTCTGGAAGCTGCAACTCCTGGAAACGGGACATTATGCCGATCTGGCCGAGCGGAACCGCATTCGCTCAATTCCGATTATCGCGCCGCGCGGGCGAATGCTGGATCGCGAAGGCCGCGTCCTCGTCGATAACTATCCATCATTCAGCATCCTCCTGTTGAGAGGTGATCCCAATCTGGTGGAGAAGTCGATGCCGCAGGTGGCGGCGGGATTGGATCTATCGTTGGATGATTTGAAGGATCAGCTGCAGGCAGCGGAATCCGCACCGAAATTTCAGCCCATCGTCATCAAGCCGGAAGCGACACAGGCGGACATTGCGTTCGTGGAATCGCATCGAGCCGATTTGCCCGTGCTGGAGCTGTTGATGGTGCATCGGCGGCGGTATCCCAGCGGCGGGTTTCTGGCTCACGCCATCGGATACGTTGGTGAAGTGGGGCCGCAACAACTCGGCGAGGGAAGCGGAAAATACCGGCCCGGCGACGTGGTGGGGCGTACCGGACTCGAGCGCGAATATAACGACGTGCTGATGGGCACGGACGGAAACCGGCGCGTGATGGTGGACAGCATGGGGCGCATGGTCCACACGCTGGATGATACCGATGCAACACCCGGCCAGCCCATCGAGTTAACGATTGATTACGATTTGCAGGCCATTGCCGAAGCGGACTTGGCGGGGAAGGAGGGCGCCATCGTGGCGCTTAATCCACAAACCGGAGAAGTGCTTGCGATGGCCAGCACTCCCGCGCCGGACCCCAACGACTTCGCAGTGCGAATTCCGGCGGAAGAATGGCGGCAGCTCGAGGATGATCCGCAAAAGCCGCTGCTTGACCGCACCATTCAGGCGCAACTCGCACCCGGCTCGGTTTTCAAGATTGTGGTGGCCACGGCGATGCTAGAGACGGGAACACCGGCGGAGAACTTTACGGTCAGTTGCCCGGGATATGCGAATTTCTACGGGCGCACGTTCCATTGCTGGCAGCCGAAAGGGCACGGATCGGTGGATCTGCACAAAGCCATCGTGGAATCCTGTGATGTATTTTTTTACAACGTTGGGGAACGGCTGGGCATTGATCGCCTCCACGAGTATGCGACGGAACTGGGATTGGGCAAAAAAACCGGAATTGACCTGCCGGCGGAGCAGCCGGGATTCATGCCGTCGCAAGAATGGAAGGAACGCGTCTTTCATCAGAAGTGGTATCCCGGGGAAACCATTTCTGTAGCGGTGGGGCAGGGGGCCATCACCACCACGCCGCTGCAATTGGTGCATACAATCGGCGGGATTGCTCTGGGAGGAGTTTTCGTCCAGCCGCATCTTCTGAAGGATTTTCACAACGCGCATGTGGATCGTGTGGCACTGCGTGAAGAAACAATTCAGAAAGTTACGGACGGAATGTTTGGCGTGGTGAATGAAGGAGGAACCGCAGCAGGAGCGCGTCTGCAGAATATTGAACTGTGCGGAAAGACGGGCAGCGCGCAGGTGATTGGCTACGACACGCGCGACCGTCTAGGAAAGAAGCAGGAATTCAGAGACAACGCCTGGTTTGTAGGATATGCCCCGCGGCGCAATCCGGAAATCGCCGTAGTGGTATTAGTGCAAGGGGGTGGACATGGGGCCACCGTTGCGCCCTTGGCAGCCGATATTGTGAAGGCGTATTACGACAAGAAGCAGCAGCGCGAGCAGGAGAATCAGACTGCGCAGAAAAAATCGGGCGGGAGCGGAACGCTGGTGGCAACGTTGGAAGGCCGTTAATGCTGGACAGGAAAAAGTTCGGGGATTTCGACTGGTGGCTAATGCTCATTGTGGCGGCAATCAGTCTGATGGGATTACTGGAGATTTATTCAGCCACGCACAACAGTAGTCTGGCGGGAATGCAATGGAAGCAGTTGATATGGATTGGTGCAGGCTTGGGGGGAATGTTCCTACTAACCCGCATGAATTACCACGCACTTCTCGATCAGGCGCCTTTGTTGTATTTGATCGGCATAGCGGCTCTGTTTGCCGTCCTGGCGATGGGGCATACGCGATTTGGCGCTCGGCGATGGGTTGTGGTGGGTGGCGTATTTTTACAAGTGTCAGAGTTGATGAAGTTGATTATAATCATAGTGCTGGCCCGGTTCTTCAGCGACGTTCGGACGGAGAAGTTAACCCTGTTAGACTTAGCGAAGGCCGGGATTCTGGTGGGTGTCCCGGCATTGTTGATTTTGCTGGAGCCCGATCTGGGCACGGCATTGGCGTTAATTCCAGTTGCAGGCATCGGGGTGTACTTGGCTGGAATGCAGCGGAAACACACGGCCGTGATGCTCGCCGCGTTTTTGGTACTGGTTCCGATTGGATGGCATTTACGTACGCATCTGAAACCTTACCAACAGCAACGTATAGAAACATTCCTGCATCCTGAAGAGAATCCTCGAGGCGCGGGATACCAGATTTTGCAATCGGAAATCGCGGTGGGTTCCGGAGGGTTGTGGGGAAAAGGATTTGGGAAGGGCAGCCAAAACCAACTGGGGTTTGTGCCGGTCCGTTACTCGGACTTCATTCTGGCGGCGCTGGCGGAGGAATTCGGTTTCGCCGGCGTATTGGTGACGCTGCTGCTCTATTTGGCGCTGGTATTGCGGTTGACGGAGAGCGCCCAAAAAGCCAAGGACCGAGCCGGAATGTTCCTGGTGATGGGTGTTGCGGCGATTTTGTGTTTTCACGTGGTCGTTAACGCGGCCATGGTGACAGGGTATATGCCGGTAACAGGGATACCGCTGCCGTTAATGAGTTACGGCGGGTCCTCCACGGCGTTCGTTTTTTTGGCGCTGGGCCTGGTAATGAATGTTCGCATGACGCGGTACGTCAACTAGGCGCGGCGAGAGCTTAGATATGGCAGATTTCAGTCAGGGAAATGCAGGCAGTATTTCCAAACGGAAAAGGATCAGCATCGCATGAGGAGAGGAGCACAAGAGATGGCTCTTTCCAAGCTGACGCCCCACATGGGGCGGCCTGTCCGCTGCCTGGATGAAGCGCGCGCCAATGAGCGCAGCGCCGCCAGGGCTCGATGCACAATGAGGAGTTTTTATGGCGAAGGAAATGGTAATTTCCGCGGCCCCGCACGAAACGCGGGTCGCGATAATGGAAGACGGTCAGTTATTTGAAATCTATGTAGAGCGGCAAAAGGAATTTGCGCTTGTCGGGAGCATCTACAAGGGGCGTGTAACAAGGGTTTTGCCCGGGATGCAGTCCGCGTTCGTGGAAATCGGACTGGATACCGATGCTTTCCTCTACGTCAGCGATTTTCTGGAAGACCTCGAAGAATTTGACCAGATTGTCCACACGGTCGAGGACAAAGTCCAGCGCATCGAAGATCAGCGTGGCGAAGCTGTATCGTCGGCGGAAGTCGAGCACGGAACCGTTTTTGAGCCGTCGGACGTCGACAACACCGCGCCGGCGGCAGTTCCGCCGCCGGTAGTGCGCTCTGTACCAGAGCAGGCGGGTTTGCCTGCGACTCCGCCGCGCGACGCGGGAAGACCTTCGCGGCCCGATAGCAGGAACCGAAGAGGCCCGGGTGGGCGTGGCCACTTTGGCCGGCACGGGCGCCGCGACGGGCGTTGGGGACGGGAGCTTCCTTCATCCAAATTTGCCAACCAGCGTCCGCCCGAGCCGGAAGTCGGAAACCAGGAAACCGCTATCCCTGGAGCCGAGGCAGGTTACGAACCGATCATTCTTCCGGGAGAATCGCTGGCCAAGTATCGTGGCCGCGTGCCATCGCCGCCGCAGGAAACTGAAGGAATTGCAGGAGCCGGAGAGAGGTTGGAGCCGGTTTCGGAAGAAAAGATAGAGACCTTGGCGGCCCAACCCCCTGCCCCAATGGTGGAATTACAGCCCGAATTCCCATCACAACCGGAGCATCGCCCATCGCGAGAAATTCTACCAACCTCGGTGCAGCGTGAATCGCGCGGCAATGCCCCACGCTTTTCCAGCACCGCGCATATCGAGCCGCTGCCGGGTGAGTCCATCGCCAAGGCACGCGCTAGCGCGTCGATGCGCGAGGAAACGCCTGCCCGCCGGGAAGAGGCAGGGGCGGCAACCGCACCGGCGTATGAAACGCCCGCAGCTCGGAATGGTGAAGCTAAGGCCGCAGTCAGCTGGACACAACCGGAATCGCAAGAAGAGCCAAGCATGCGCGACACCTTGATCTCAGCGGCGGAGGCGCCGGAGACCAATTCGTTGCGCGAAGAACGCGCCGAAGGTTCCACGGCAATTTCGCGCGAGGTTTCTGCATTCCAAAAAGAGCATATTCAGGGACTGAAGGAGCCATCCTCCACGCCGGATGCCAGCGGCGAAATGGAGAGCGCGGAGGCTTCCGTGGAACTGGAAACGCTGGAGCACGAACATCATGTGGCTGAGACGGAGGAGGCATTTTTCCGCGGAGAGGAAGAACCGGAATCAGCGTCGCTGCCCGAGCAATCCGCTGAACCTTCGCAGGCGCGTGTGAGCACGGATTTTCGAGCTCGCATGCATCAGCCGGGGCGGCGCGGTCAACGCGATCAAAGAGGGGGTCGTCGCCAAAATCGCGATCAGAGGCCGTCACGGGGCAATGCTCAACCAGCGCGCCGCCAGCAGCTTATTGCCGAAATGCTGAAGGCAGGTGAGGAGATTATTGTTCAGATCGCGAAAGAGCCTTTGGGCAAAAAAGGCGCGCGAATCACCAGCCACGTGGCGCTGCCGGGCCGCTTTCTTGTGTACATGCCCACGCTGCACCACACTGGTGTCTCGCGGAAGATAAGCTCCGCAGAGGAACGTTTGCGGCTGCGTCAATTGGTAACGCAGGCACAGACGCAGGCTGGCGGTGGTGGAGGATTCATTGTACGAACGGCGGCGAGCCATGCCGATCCGGAGGAAGTCCGCGCGGATGTCGAGTTCCTGATGCGCACGTGGGCGGAAATCAAGGCGCGTTCCGAGCAACGGCGCGCTCCTTCGCTTCTGCACCGAGATTTGAATCTGGTGGAACGCCTCCTACGGGACTACCTGAACGATGATTACTCGACCATCTGGGTGGATAACGAAGAGGAATATGCAAAGGTAGTGGATTTCGTCAGCCGCTTCCAGCCTAAACTACTGAACCGCGTGCGGCTCTACGGGAAGGACACGCCGATTTTCGAGGAATTCGGCATCCAGCAGGAAATTGACAAAGCCCTGCGGCCCAAGGTGTGGCTGAAATCTGGCGGACATATCGTCATCAATCACACCGAAGCACTGGTGGCGATTGATGTGAATACCGGCAAGTTTGTCGGCCGCGGCTCGACGCGCCTGGAAGATACAATTGTCAAAACCAATCTCGAAGCCGTGAAGGAAGTGGTGCGGCAAATTCGCCTGCGAGATCTGGGCGGCATCATCGTGATTGACTTCATCGATATGGACGAGCGGCGCAACCGGGAGAAGGTGATGGCGGCGCTCGAAGAGGCGCTGAAAACCGATCGCTCTCCGTCGAAAGTGCTGCGGTTCAACGAATTCGGGCTGGTGGCCATCACGCGCAAACGCACGAAGCAGGCGCTTGAACGTACACTGTGCCAGCCGTGCCCGTACTGCACCGGCTCGGGCATGGTGAAGTCCGTTCCCACGCTGTGCTATGAAATTCAGACGGAAGCGCGCAAGATGGCTCCGGAAATGGAATCGAACAGCGTCACGCTGCGCGTGCATCCGGAAATCGCCAAGGCGCTAAAGACGCGAGAAGCTGCTCTGATTGAAGAACTGGAACACTGGACCAAGAAGCACGTCATCATTCAGGCCGACCCCACACTGCACTGGGAACAGTACGATATTTATTGAGCGGCGCAGAGCAGCATCGACGCGGTAACCAAGGAGGCGGATTGGGAGCGCGCATTCTGAGCGGCAGTGCCATCCGCGACCAAATTTACGCGGAGTTGCTGGATGAAATCGCATCGCTGGCCTCGCTAGGCGTACAACCGGGACTTGCCGCAGTGCTCGTGGGGGAAAATCCCGCCTCGCGCATCTACGTGAGCGGCAAAATTGCCGCCTGTCAGAAACTGGGAATCCAAAGCGTCGAAATTAGGCTATCCTCCGAAATTACCACTGAAGAATTGCGGGCCATCGTCGACGACTTGAACTGCCGGGATGATGTGGACGGCATTCTGGTGCAAATGCCTCTGCCGCAGCAGCTGGATGCGGCGAAAATTCTTTCCTCCGTAAATCCCGCGAAAGACGTTGACGGTTTTCATCCCCTCAATGTGGGCCTGCTGGCGGCCGGACGCGCCAAGCTGGTGGCGTGCACGCCTGCCGGCGTGATGCAAATTCTTCGGCGAAGCGGAATTCAACTGGCTGGAGCGCGAGCAGCCGTTCTGGGACGCAGTGACATCGTGGGCAAGCCGATGGCGCTGCTGCTGATGCAGGCGAATGCGACGGTGACTATCTGTCATTCGCAAACGCGGCATCTCCCGCAAATGACGCGCGAAGCCGACGTGGTGGTTGCGGCGATGGGTCGCGCGGCAATGGTAACGCCCGATTACATTCGGCCCGGAGCCACTGTGATTGACGTGGGAATCAATCGCATCACAGATGCCGCAGTAGCCGCCTCTCTTTTCGAGAAGTTTCCGCGGCGGCTTGAAAATTTTCGCGCTAAGGGAACGGCGGTTGTGGGAGATGTTCATCCGGATGTCGAGGAAATTGCCGGAGCGATGACACCTGTGCCCGGCGGTGTGGGCCCAATGACGATCGCCATGCTGATGAGCAACACGGTTCGCGCGGCACGCATGAGGCGCGCATCTCAATTGCCCGCTTCAGCAGCGCCAAAACTCTGATGTTGCGAGTCGGCCTAACAGGCAGCATCGGCTGCGGAAAGACTTTTGTGGCCACACTTCTTCAGGAGCATGGCATACCTGTTCTGGATGCCGATCTGCTGGCGCGGGAGTTGATGGCGCCTGGCGGTCCTGTTCATGAGGATGTGCGAAAGGAGTTTGGCGCGGCAATTCTGGATGCCCAGGGATGCGTGGATCGCCAAAAGCTGGCGGAAATTGTTTTTGCCAATCCTGCGCGGCTGGCCAAGTTGAATTCATTGGTGCATCCGCACGTCCGACGAGCCATTGATGAACAGTTCGCGCAATGGGCGCGTCCCGGTGGTCCGGCGGTGGGAGTTGTGGAAGCGGCGCTGCTGATCGAGGCGGGGTATCAGGAATGGCTCGACCGTCTGATTGTGGTTTGGTGTCTGCCAAAACAGCAGCGGCAACGGCTGCAGGTTCGGGGGATGAACGCGAAACAAATTGAGTTGCGCAGAAATGCCCAAATGCCGCAGGCTGACAAGCGAAAGTGTGCCACCGACGAAATTGATAATTCGATCTCGCGGAAGCAGACGCGGGAGCAGGTGAAACACCTGGTCGAGCGTTTGCGCGAACAGGCAGCGAAGATATGATTGCAGGAACTGGATACCATGCGAATTGATCGGGATGGAGAGCGCGCCGTGCGGGCCCTGGGCGCGGGACTGCTGATTCTGTTGGGCGGATATCTTGCCGGATCGCAGTGGGGGACGCGCGCTCCGTCCACGGTTGCGGCTTTGCATCTGGTAAAGGGACACGAGGAGCCGCTGACGGGTGACGAAGCCCTGAATGTGCAGGTTTACAAACAGGCCGCGCCAGCCGTGGCCAACATCGTTACACGCACGATCGAGCACGATTTCTTTTTCAATGCAGTTCCGGTGGAGGGTGCCGGCTCCGGATTCGTAATTGATGAAGAAGGTCACATCCTGACAAATTTCCACGTAGTGCAGGATGCGCAAACCATCGAAGTCACGCTGGGAGACCAGACTCGCTTTCAGGCGCGTTTGTTGGGGGCTGATCAACGCAATGACGTGGCGCTGCTGAAAATTGATCCGGGCACTCGGAAAATTGTGCCGTTGGCTTTGGGCGATTCGCGCTCTCTGCAGGTAGGGCAGCGCGTGCTTGCGATCGGCAACCCCTTTGGATTCCAGAGCACATTGACCACCGGCGTGGTGAGTGCGTTGGGCCGCACGGTTCAGACCGGTGATGATACATTCATTGATCAGGCCATCCAGACCGACGCGGCAATCAATCGCGGCAATTCCGGGGGCCCGCTGCTGAATTCGCATGGGGAAGTGATCGGCATCAATTCCGCCATTTATACCCCTACGGGCGCGGCGGCGGGCATTGGTTTTGCTATTCCCATCAACACCGCCAAGCGCGTGGCTGAGGATTTGATCGATTCCGGGCACGTGCGCACCGCTTCGTTAGGAATAGCGGAAGCGCGCCCGCTCTGGCCGGGATTGGCGGACGCGTTACAGCTTCCTGTAACACGCGGACTGATGGTGGAGCGTGTGGCGACGGGCGGCCCGGCGGACAAAGCGGGCGTCCGCGGGGGGACAAGGGTGGGTTTGATTGGTCTGCAAAAACTGCTACTTGGCGGCGATATTATTACGGCCATTGACAATCAGGATGTATCCGCAGAAATTGACGTAAGCCTGATCCTGAACCGGAAAGCCGCCGGAGATCGCGTTACGCTGACGCTCTACCGCAACGGAAAAAAGATCGAAATTCCAGTAACGCTGGGCGAGGATTGATATTCTCACCGTGATGCGTCTTACTAAAATTCCTGTTGCAGGGACAAAACGATGAATGAACGAGCACCTAACTACGGCATTGACGCCCCTGGAGTGATTGTGATGCTAGGAGTCTCCGTAGTGGTATTGATGCCACTGGGCTGGCTATTTGCCGCGCGGCTGGCACGGACTCGGTCGCAGCCGTGGACTTCGCTGGGCATTACCATGTTTGTCACCGGTGCGATTTGCCTCCTGGAAGTTCTGCTAATGTTCAGCAGCAGTCTGGTGGGAAAATTTCGCGCGCGCGACAAATTGCTCGATGGACTTGGGCTGCGCGGAAGCGAAACCGTGCTGGATGTGGGCTGCGGGCACGGCCTTCTGCTCATTGGCGCGGCCAGGCGGCTGCCTCGCGGGCGCGCCTTCGGCCTCGATTTGTGGTCTCAGAAAGACCAGGCACGGAACTCGCGCGACGCTACGCTGCGAAACGCGCGAATCGAAGGCGTGGCAGACCGCGTGGAAGTTCGCGATGGCGACATGCAGCGGATGCCGTTTCCAGATGCGAGTTTCGACGCAGTGGTGGCTAGCCTGGCTATACATAACATTTCGTCCCGCCATGGGAGGCGGAAGGCCATTCAGGAGGTTGTTCGTGTGCTCAAGCCTGGAGGCCAAGTTGCACTGCTGGATTTTCGCTGCGTCGGGCAATATGCCAAGGATTTGCGCGCTGCGGGAATGAGTGGGGTGCATGTTTCATGGAGAAGCATACGGATGTTTCCGCCTGTTCGCACTGTCATCGGAGTAAAGCCTGCCTAAGTTCGGCATCAGCGGGCACGTCCCCCGAGTTATGAACCGTTGAATTCGGCGCGGAGGGTGTTACGCTGCGCTTCAGTCATCTGGAACCAGCCTTCGGCCAGATCCCGGACGCGATCCAGAGCGCGTTGCATTTCCGCATGTTTGGCTTCCAATTGTGCGGCGTCCGCATCACGCGCAACATAAATGACAGGCGCAACGATCATCACTGCGCGGGTGAACGGGCGGGGAACCTGGAAAAGGTCCCAGGATTTTTCGAACGTGTGCGCGTCTTCCAGACCAATGTGAAAGAGCAGGATAGGTTGACCGGACCTGCGAGCCAGTATGGCGGGTCCTGGTTTGGCGATATAGCGCGGGCCGCGCGGGCCGTCAATCGTAAAGGCCACGTCGTGACCTGCGGCCAAACATTTTTCCATCACCAGCAGGCCACGTAAGCCGCCGCGCGAAGAGCTGCCCTGCGCGGTGCCGAAGCCGAGGCGCTCAATGACGTGGCGCGTCCATTGGCCGTCGAAATTCACGGTATTCATCACCACCACGCCGCGGCCTCGCCAGCGCCAAACCGAGGAAAGAATGCAACGGTGCCAAAAAGCGCCTATGGCCTGTTCACCTCGGGCGTGGATATTGTCGAAATGGCGGAATCCCACGGTCTCAAAGCGCATCGTGGGACCTATCAAGCGGATGAAGATCCAGACAATCCATCCGAGCATGAACACCTGGACGCGCTGCCGGAAAGAAAGTCGGCGCAAACGGACGTCGTAATGGACGTTGACGGGCTCGAATGGAACGGAACTGCTCTGTGTTGAGCGTTCAGGCACGGGCTTATAGTATAGGCGAAGGCGAAATTCAGATGGAATTATGCACGAAACTACTTAGATATGGCGGCATGGCAACGGGATGCTGTCTAGCTGCACTGCTGTTAATGGCTGCGGGCGCGTGCGCGCAGACGCCGGCTGCCGTGGGAATTTTGCGGGGAAGAGATGTCACCGTCGAACATCCGGCGAATGAATCCGCGACGAGAGCGACAACCATGGCCGGTAGCGTCGGCTCCGCTATAGTCACCGACACGCCCGTGAGCAACGGAAGCGTGATTGAAGTGCATTCTGGAAAGGCGCGGGTGCAATTGGTCAGCGGCGGATCCATTTATATTTGCGGTCCGGCGAAGGTCAGCCTGTTTGATCATGATGGCGCGCTAACGCTGGCGCTGGAATTCGGCTCAATTCACGTCACGCAGCCCGGCAACGAGCCGCTGCGGATCTTCACACCCTTTTTCGCAGCTATGCCGGAAGCCATGGCCGGGAGTTCGCGTGAATTCACGGTGGGATTGCAGCAGTCGGGCCGGTTGTGCGTCCGCGCGGAGCGTGGAGGAGTGCGGTTGGAACAGCAGCTAACAGGAAATGTGCTGACGGTGCCGGAGCCTACGGAAATTTTTCTGGAAGGTGGTGGTATCACGGCACAGAAAAATGACCTGGGGCATTGCGTGTGCGAGATGGCCGACTCTGATTTGGCTTTGCCGGTTGCTCCGGCGGAGGAGAACGCGGTCGCCGAAACTCCCAGTGGTGTGGCCGGCGGCGCGACTGTAAAGCCATCTAGCGAGGCACCGCCTTCCATGCCATCTCCTGCCGCTGGCGCCGAACTTGGCGTGCCCGCGCGTTCTGCGCCAGCCGATTCAAATAGCGCCACGGCTATGCCGACTGAATCCGCCGTGTCGCCGCCCGCGGTATATAAAGTTGAGGCGCCCCCACTGACTTACAGTTATAAGTTACCCAATCCGCCTCCCGACGTTAATGCCGAAACAGTGCTGCTAGTTCGAGAGGCGCACGTGGAAGGGAGTCGGGTGTTTCACGGTTATGTGGGCGCGAAGGCACTAACCACGGAAAGCGGCGCATCGAACACTGCGCCTGCATCGGAAAACTCGACAGCAGCAACCAGCGCATCTGCGCCCGCGACGAAGCCGCGCGGGTTCTGGTCAAAGGTGAAGCATTTCTTTGGTAGTGGGAAAAGCGCGCCAACGAGCTGAGAGTGGTTCGAATCTACATGCCTTCGTAGTTGGGACCGCCGCCGCCCTCCGGTGGAATCCAGTTGATGATCTGGTAGGGGTCGGCGATGTCGCAGGTCTTGCAATGGACACAGTTGGAAGCGTTGATTTTTAGGCGCGGCTCGCCTTTTTCCATTGCCATTTCGTAAACTGCGGCAGGACAAAAATACTGGCAAGGATTGCCGTATTCGCGGACGCAGCGGTCTGAACAAATCGCCGGGTCAAGCACCACCAGATGGCATGGCTGATCCTCCTCGTGACGCGTGCCGGAATGATAGACGTCGGTCAGCCGGTCAAATGTGAGCTTGCCGTCACCCTTGAATCTCGTGGATTGATCGATGAGGACGCGCTCGCGGTTCAGCTTGTGATATTCCGTGTAGCCCGCGGCGCAGTGCATGGGATCCACGAAGCCGCGCCCGCCGGAAACGAATTGCAATCCTGCCTGCACCAGCCCGCCCCACAAGCCGCCGTGAAACGCCTGATGGAAATTCCGTACTTCCCACAATTCTTTTTTGATCCAACTCGCATCCAGTTTTTGCGAATAGACCGCCAGCTTCGCGCTGGACGTATCGCCTGCACACAGCGCCTCGTAAATCGTCTCCGCCGCCAGCATTCCACTCTTGATGGCCGTGTGAATGCCTTTCAACCGTTGAGAATTTAGCAAGCTTCCGGAATCGCCAATGATCAATCCACCATCCATGTAGGGTCGGGGCATCGAATACCACCCGCCGTAGGGCACCGTTTTCGCGCCGTAGCGCACCAGCTTGCCGCCATCCAGAATTTTGCGCGCGAAGGGATGAGTCTTGAATTTCTGGAACGCTTCGTGCGGATCAAACAGCGGATCGTGATATTCCAGCGCCACCACCAAGCCGATGGAAACGCGATTGTCCTTCAGTCCGTAAATCCAGCCGCCACCGTAAGTCTTCGAATCGAACGGCCACCCGAGGGTGTGCGCCACGAATCCCGGCTGGATGCGGCCCGGCTGCGCGTCCCACAATTCCTTGATGCCGATGCCGTAAACCTGGGGATTGACGCCGTCAAGCTTCAACTGATTGACGACTTCTTTTGTCAACGAGCCGCGCGGGCCTTCGGCCAGCACCGTCACCTTGGCGTGCAATTCGTAGCCCGGCGTGAAGTTGTCCTTGGGCTTGCCGTCCTTGTCCACGCCCTTGTCTTCGGTGACGACGCCGGCAATACCGCTGCCTTTAAAAATCGGCCGCGCGCCGGAAAATTGCGTAAACAAATTCACGCTGGTTTTTTCAACCAGGCCGCCGAGCCACTTGGTGAGTTTGCTCAGGGAAACAATGTAGTTGCCATGGTTTTGCAGCGGCGGCGGGGTGATCGGGAGTTTCCATGAATCGCCGGCGGTCAGGTAGTATGCGGCGTCGTCGGTGACCATGGAATCGAGTGGGGCGGTATGCTCGAAATCGGGAACCAGTTCGCGTAATCCGCGGGGGTCCATGATCGCGCCGGAAAGCTGGTGCGCGCCAATCTCGCGCGCTTTTTCCAGTACGTAAATATTTTCGGTAGAAAGTCCGGGCTGCCGGCCCTCCTTGTTGTGCTGCTCGATCAACCGCGCCAGTTGCAGTGCGCAAGCCAATCCTGCTGGCCCCGCGCCCACAATCAGTACATCTGCCTCCAGAACTTCGCGCTCAATCTCCATTCGAGAATTGTATCAAACCCGGTTTGCCGCTTTCCTCGCAGTCGCCAGCTGTAATCGCATGGACTATTTAGTTTCTTGAAATTTGGTGAGCGTGATGCCTAGTTGCCGAAGGATTTTGAAGAACAGCGGAGGTCCGATTTCTCTTGCTCCATGGATAGGCATTGATGGCTAACTGTCTGCCGTGTTCTGAAGAAACCGAGTTTATTCGCGACGCGTTGGAATTCGAGCGCCGTCGCGCTAGGCATGTACGGATACGCGCGAGGCAGCGCTGGCTGAATTCTCTCCCCGCGGACACGACTGAGATTGGTAGACGCGTTTTGCCGCCGAATACGCAGATAGGGGTGTTTCCATGAGGGTGTTGCAACCGGGAATGGCAGGAGGCCCCCCACGAGCCATCTTCCTGGCGATAGAGCGCAACTTTGTGATCGTCAAACTTCATCGGATTCACAAGTGCTGAATTTAAATTTAGCATGATTCAGGCTGCGCGGTGGGATTCGCGCTCCATTGTGTTCGAGCGAGCTAGCCGGATTTGGATTTTTCGAGTTCGGCGGTGAGGGCTGGGACAATTTCGAAGAGGTCGCCGACGATGCCGTAATCGGCGACTTCAAAAATGGGGGCGTTTCGGTCTTTGTTAATGGCCACGATGGTGCGCGAGCCTTTCATTCCCACCACGTGCTGGATCGCGCCACTGATACCCAGCGCCAGATAGAGCTTGGGCGCGACGGTCTGGCCGGAACTGCCAATTTGGCGGTCCATGGGGAGCCAGCCTTCGTCGCAAATGGGACGCGACGCAGCCATTTCGCCGTCCAGCGCATGTGCCAATCTTTCCGCCAACGGAATATTTTCGGGAGCTTTGATGCCGCGACCGACAGAAACCAGGATGGGCGCCTGCGTCAGGTCCACGGCCTGCTTGGCTTCGCGGAAAAGCTCGCCGGGCTTCATGCGAATCTGCTCTGTCTGCAATTCCACTGCGAAGGAAGTCACCGGGGCCTTCGCCGAGCCTTTGGCGGCCATATCGCCGCGGAACGCGCCAGCCTGGAATGTGGCGATCCACGGGGCATCTCCTGCGAAAACCACGTCCACAACGGTTTTTCCCTGAAACATTTGGCGCACGAAAATATGCTTTCCGTTTTCGAAGCGATGGCCGATGCAGTCGCCGATCATGCCGCGGCCCAGAGCAGCGGCGAGCTTGGGCGCGAAATCGCGCGCTTGATAGGTGTGCGGCATTACGACAAAATCCGGCGCAGTCTTCGCAATCACTTGCCGCAGCGCGTGGGTGAATCCGTCGGGAGTGTAATTTTCGAGCAGGTCATGCTCGACGGCGAGCACTTCCTTCAATTGAAAGCCGGCCAGATCATCGGCCAGCGCTCCGACGCCTTTTCCGATGACCACGCCCATCAATTCCGCACCCTGCGCGCCGATCTGCTGCGCCGCCGTGACAGCTTCCATGCTGGCGGGGTGCCATTTTCCGTCGCGTTGCTCGGTGATGATCAAAATTTTCATTGTCTAACGGGCCTACAACACGCGCGCTTCGTGTTTCAATTTTTCGACAAGCTTCACGGCGATTTCCTGAGGCGTGCCGGTAATAAATTCCGTCTTCTTTGATTTTTGCGGAACGTAAATGCGCTCGACATGTTCGGTAACGGTATCCGCGACGGCGAGCGAGCCGCGCGGGATGACGACGATTTCCTTTTTCTTGGCGGCCATGATGCCTTTTAAAGTGGCATAGCGCGGCTTGTTGCAGCCGGATTGAATTGTCAGCACCGCCGGAAGCGGCAGCTCGACCCACTGAAACCATCCGGCTTCGAGTTCGCGCTTCAATTTCAAGCGGCCTTCGGAAGCGTCAATCTGCATGATAATAGTGGCATGCGGGCGACCCAGCAACTCGGCCAAAAGCACGCCGGTCTGCCCAAAACCCTGGTCGTCGCTTTGCAATCCCGTCAGAATCAAATCGAAATTTTCACCTTGCATCGCTGCCGCGAGTGAGCGGGCCGCCGCCAGCGGATCGAGCAAATAGAATTTGTCGTCAAGGACATGAATCCCGCGGTCGGCGCCTTTGGCCAGGGCTTCCTTGATAGTCTGCTTGACGCGTTCTGGTCCCATGGAAACAGCCACCACTTCGCCGCCGTGCTTTTCCTTCAGCCGCAAAGCCTCTTCCAGCGCGTAACTATCCGGTTCGTTGGTCTCGAAACCGATGTCGGATTCGCGAATCCACTGGCCGCTTTCCGCAATGGAGAGAGGCGCGTCCTTTGCGGGAACCTGTTTAACACAAACGCCAATTTTCAAATTACTCGCGCTCCTGGTAACAATTCATGAAATCAGCGCGGCAGATTTTCCCGCGCTGGAAATCGCTAATTTCCCGTCCAACGCTTGAAAGCCAGAGCCGCATTCGTCCCACCGAACCCGAACGAGTTTGAGAGAGCATAGTTCAATTCGATGCGGCGCGCCTGATTGGGAATGTAATCCCAGTCGCACTCGAAATCGGGATTCTCATAGTTGATCGTGGGAGGAACAACCTGGTCGCGCAAAGCTAGCACACTGATGCCGGCTTCGAGACCGCCCGCTCCACCCAGCAAATGGCCGGTCATGGACTTCGTCGAACTTACTGGCACGCGAGTGGGAAGTGCGCCGAAAACTCGCCGGATGGCGATCGTCTCAATCGCGTCGCCGATAGGGGTGGATGTCCCGTGGGCGTTGATGTAGCTGACAGCATCTGGAGCGATGTTCGCATCTTTCAGCGTGCGCAGCATTACACGGTAGGCCCCGTCGCCTTGTTCAGCCGGCTGCGTTATGTGCGATGCATCGGCGGACATTCCGTACCCCGCCACCTCGGCCAGGATGGGCGCGCCACGCCGCTGGGCATACTCGAGCGATTCCAGAATCAGCATGCCGGCGCCCTCGCCGATTACGAAACCGTCGCGCTCGGCATCGAATGGCCGGCTAGCGCGCGCGGGTTCGTCGTTGCGCGTCGAGAGCGCTTTTAAGGCAGCAAATCCACCAACGCCCATTGGCGTGATGGCTGCTTCCGCGCCGCCGGCAATCATGGCCACGGCATCGCCGCGCTGGATGATCTTGAATGCGTCACCCACGGCGTGCGCCGAAGCGGAACAAGCCGTAGCGGTTGCGGAATTGGGCCCACGGGCGCCGTAACGAATGGAAACAAAACCCGACGCCAGATTTACGATGGAAGCGGGGATGAAAAACGGAGAGATCTTGCGCGGACCGCCCTGAAGAAGTTTTGTATGCTCGCGTTCGATGACATCGAATCCGCCGATGCCGCTGGCGATATAGACGCCCGTATCGTCCGCGATTTCCGGGGTGATCTCCAGTCTGGACATCTTCATCGCGAAATCCGAAGCGGCGATCGCCAGTTGGATGAACCGGCCCATCTTCTTGATTTCCTTTTTTTCGATCCACAGCAATGGATCAAAGCCGCGGACTTCTCCCGCGATGCGGCAGTCGTAATCCGAGGCATCAAAGGCAGCGATTGTGTCGATGCCACTGCGCCCGGCCAGTAGATTTTTCCAGGACTCTTCGGTTCCGATTCCGCAAGCGCAGACCAGCCCGACGCCCGTAACGACAACTCGACGGTTCAACGTAGGGTTCCCCCCGGGAAACACGGCTGGAAAGTTATTTCTTTGCCTGAGACGCCTTGTCGATATAGGCGACAGCGTCCTTCACCGTGGTGATTTTTTCGGCGTCCTCATCGGGAATCTCGATGTCGAATGCCTCCTCGAAAGCCATGACGAGCTCGACGGTATCCAGCGAATCCGCGCCTAAATCGTCCACGAAGGAAGCCGTCGACGTCACTTCGCCTTCGTCCACACCGAGCTGTTCCACAATAATCTGTTTTACGCGTTCTTCAACGCTGGCCATTGTATTGCCTCCGTTCAATCTGCGAATTCGTGCTGCCCGGCAGCCCGCTCAAGGCGCTTCCTATCCGGCCAAGCCTTCACATTCTATGCACAGCCACTCAAACGGTCAACTTTCGCATGCCGAGTGTCCCTCCCCATTCCCATCAGCCGCTGGTTTCTTTGCGATTTTCGTCCGTTCGCTAACCCATATACATGCCGCCATTGACGTTGAGCGTCTGGCCGGTGATGTACGCGGCTTCGTCGCTGGCAAGAAACACGATGGCGGCGGCCACATCCCGGGACTGGCCCATGCGCCCGAGTGGAATGCGAGCATTCAAGGCTTCTTTGACGGCGTCTGAGAGGGGCGCGGTCATGGGTGTGTCAATGAATCCAGGCGCGACAGCATTTACAGTGATGTTTCGCGAAGCAATCTCGGCCGCAATAGCGCGCGTCAGACCTATCAGTCCGGCCTTGGCTGCGACATAATTCGCCTGGCCCGGATTCCCGGTTTGAGCTACTACTGAGGTGACATTGATGATGCGGCCATGGCGCTGCTTCACCATTATGGCCAGAGCCTGCTGGATGCAAACATGAGCCCCGGTAAGATTAATTTGCAGCACGGCGTCCCAATCGTCGCGCTTCATTCGCAGTGCAAGCCCATCGCGGGTAATGGCCGCGTTATTTACGAGGATGTCGAGGCGGCCAAAGTGCGCCAGCGCCTGTTTGAATCCGTCACGAACTTGCTCCGGATTCGCCACGTCCATGGGGACCGCCAGCGCGTGGCCGCCCGCAGCCTCTATGTCTGCTACAAGCTCGGATAGCTTTGGCGCAGTGCGAGCGGCGACAACTATGGCTGCTCCAGCCTCGGCAAGCACCAGAGCGGTGACGCGTCCTATCCCCTGTGAGGCGCCGGTAACCAGGGCCACTCGATCGCGAAGTGAAAACATACCAGGCTAAGCCTCACTCTCCTGCCGAGCCTGGTCAAGCTTTGCCAATGCGGCATTTAGACTGGCCGAGTCTTCGACATTGAAGCAATGAACGGACCGTTCAATCTGGCGCAGCAAGCCGCTGAGAACTTTTCCGGGTCCCACTTCGACAAAAGTGGTGACGCCGAGAGACAGCATCTCGCGAATGGAATCTTCCCAGCGCACGGGCAGCGACACCTGGCGGATCAATGCGTGGCGAGCCTCATCTCCCGTGCTGATTTCCTCCGCATCCACATTGGTAATCAATGGAAATCGCAAATCGCGAAAGGCTGCTTCCCTCAAGTCCTTCTCAAGCCGGTCCTGCGCGGGAATCATCAGGCCGCAGTGGAAAGGAGCGGAAACGGGAAGCATAACGGCGCGCTTGGCTCCGTTTTGTGAGGCCAACTCTACGGCGCGCTTCACCGCGGCAGCGTCGCCTGAAATCACGGTTTGCGCCGGCGAGTTGAGATTCGCCGGAGACACCAACGCGCCATTCGACGCACGGTGGCAGATATCAATTACTTCAGCCGGAGCCAATCCCATGATGGCTGCCATGGCGCCTTCGCCCAAGGGAACGGCTTCCTGCATATATTTCCCGCGCTCTCGAACCAAGCGAACAGCCTGTGCGAATTCCAGCGCGCCAGCCGCCACTAGCGCTGAATACTCCCCCAGGCTGTGCCCTGCGACGCAATTGGGCAGCGCTCCTCGCGATTCCAAGACGCGGAAAGCCGCTACTGAGACGGCCAGAATGGCCGGCTGAGTATTTTCCGTGAGCTTTAATTCATCCTCCGGCCCTTCAAAGCAGAGCTTCGATAGAGGGAAATTCAATATGCTGTCCACTTCATCAAAAACGGCGAGCGATTCGGGGAAATTCCGGGCCAGGTCGCGGCCCATGCCGGCATACTGAGACGCCTGTCCAGGGAAAATAAAGGCAAGTTGGTTCATTGGGTCTATTTTGGGTGCTAAACCGCTCAGGCGTGCGCCATGGCTGCTACGGCAGACAACTCCTGTTGAATTTTCTCATTGACCTTGGAGCGACTCAGGCCCGCCGCCACACGAATGGCATTTTTGATGGCATTGGCATTGGAGCGCCCGTGCCCGATAATCACTATGCCACGCACGCCCAACAATGGAGCCCCACCGTACTCAGTGTAGTCCACCTTCTTCTGAAAGTCCTGTATAGCCCTGCGCGCCAAGACGTATCCCATCTGCGAACTCAGTCGGCTTTGCAGGGCCCGCTTTAGCATGGTGGCGATGTGCTGAGCCACGCCCTCGCTGATCTTGAGCGCCACATTGCCGACGAAGCCGTCACAGACGATCACGTCAACGTCTCCGGCAAACACTTCACGGCCTTCGACATTGCCGATGAAATTCAGCGTACCCTGCTTGAGCCTGGTATGTGCCTCGCGCGTAAGCTCATTACCCTTCATTTCCTCTTCGCCGATGGAGAGCAGGCCCACACGCGGCCTGCGTGTGCCGAAAATCGCACGGTAGTAAACTTCGCCCATCACTGCGAATTGCACGAGGTGCTCGGGCTTGGAATCCACATTGGCGCCCACGTCCAACAGTACCGCGACGCCGCCGCGGGACGTCGGAAACGGTGCTGCCAAGGCCGGCCGATGCACGGAGGGCAGCGTCCCCAGTGTAAGCAACGCCGTGGCCATCACCGCGCCGGTATTTCCCGCGCTCACCATGGCATCCGCCTTGCCCTGCTTCACCAGGCGAACCGCTGCATGAACCGAGCTGTCGCGCTTCTTGCGAAATGCTTGGGAGGGTGAATCCTCCATGGTGATGATCTCGCTGGCGGCGACAACTTCCAGAGGGAGGCTCTTGGGATGACGCTGCAACTCCTGCCTGATCGGAGATTCGAGTCCGGTAAGCAGTACCCGCACCCCGTATTCACGGGCGGCTTGCGCGGCACCCTCCACTTCGGCCCGCGGGGAGTGTTCGCCTCCCATGGCATCCAGCGCTATGGTAATCATGGGCACACAAATCCGCCCGAGGCTCCGAGGTGGCGCGAATCAGGCTCCGGTATCTATAACGGCGCGGCCTTTGTAGTAGCCGCAACGCGGGCAGGCCTGGTGTGGCAGCTTCCGCTCGTGGCAATTGGAGCACTCGCCGATGGTAGGCGGCGTAAGATGGTCGTTCGCGCGGCGCTTGCTGGTGCGTGCCTTCGAATGGCGTCGTTTGGGATTTGGCATATAGACTCCTTTACACCGATACCTTGAAAATGATCCGTTTGTTTTCCTTCCGGTGCGTTATTGTTTTTTGAACCAGTCTTGCTTCAGACGGGCCAGAGGCTCGAATCGAGGATCAACTGAGTGAGCCTCGCAACGGCAGTCCTCATGATTCAGGTTCGCGCCACAATGGGAGCACAGTCCCCGGCAATCGGCGCGGCAGATGATCTTCATAGGGATCGCCAGATTTACCTGCTCGGTAAGAACATCGGCCAGAAACAGGCCGTCACCTTCAAAAAAAGCGATCTCGGTGTCCTCCGCCGCCAACTGCACTTCCTCTTCACCAGGCAAGGTCGCCATGGGCCGATAATACAGGTCGAAATCCCAGTTGATGTCTTCGGTCACCGTATCCAGGCATCGCGCGCAAACCAACTCGACTTTTGTCTGGAGCGAGCCGCTGACCCGAATCTGGCCTTCCACCAGCTCCGCAGTGGCCCTTATCTCGAGCGGTTCGATTTGGCGGAAATCCGCCGTGTGAAAATCGAGCATCCCGGGAGAATAGCTCTGCCGGATACGAATCTTGCGAAGCGCGAGTTCATGGATGTCAAGGAACATCGAAGAGGCCTCGTTTAGGCCGAAATGTAATTATCGGGGCGCATCCCGCCGTTGTCAAGAAAACGCGAAGAAAAGCCTGATTCACGCAGGATAAGCAGCATCAGTATTGCCATGAAATAACTCGTTCCACGAAACTGACGCGGGATCGCGGCTCTATATGTACTAGAATATGGTGGGAGTGAGGTCGTGATTCGGAACTTTCTGAGGGCCGTCGGCATTTTTTGGCGCACGCTTTGGCGTGTGGCACGCCAGCTTTTCCACGAGGTTACCGGCGCCGCGTTCGCCGTGTTCGCATTCTACGGCGTTATGGCCGCTTGGCGGGGTCACCAGGCCCGGCAACAGGGTTGGATTCTAGCGTTGCCGCTAGCCTATGCGGTTATGATGGCGATTTTTGCGATGTCTGCCTACCGCAGTTCACGCCGAGTGCAGTGATCTGGGAAATTGCTGATGTCGCGCGCCAGCCACGAGACTGAAGACCTGACTCGAAGCGAAAACTCCGCCTCCACTGCATCGGACTGCATTCCCGGCGAGTTCGTCAATTTACCATCACCGCACGTTTCTACAACGGTCTCGCTGCCCGCCGTCGTAACGAAAGCCGACCTCGGAGCTTGGGACCCGGAGCGCCAGCTCGGTTATCCGGGTGAATATCCTTTCACGCGCGGCGTCTATCCCACCATGTACCGCAGCCGGCCCTGGACCATGCGCCAGTACGCGGGGTTTGGCTCGGCGGAGGAATCGAACCAGCGCTACCGTTATCTGCTCGACCGTGGCCAAACGGGACTTTCGGTGGCCTTCGACCTTCCCACGCAGATTGGTCTGGATTCCGATCATGCGCTCGCGCAAGGAGAAGTGGGAAAAGTCGGTGTGGCCATTGATTCGCTCGAAGACATGGAAACGCTGTTTGCGGGGATTCCGCTGGGGCGTGTTTCGACTTCCATGACCATCAACGCCACCGGAGCCATTCTGCTGGCGCTTTACGTGGCTGTGGCCCGAGAACAGGGAGCCGACTTGACGCGGCTTTCCGGCACGGTGCAGAACGACATACTGAAGGAATATATCGCACGCGGAACATACATTTATCCCGTGCGTCCCGCCATGCGCATTGTGACGGACATTTTCGCCTGGTGCCGGACGGAATTGCCCAATTGGAATACGGTTTCCATTTCCGGCTATCACATACGCGAAGCGGGTTCCACGGACGTGCAGGAAGCAGCCTTCACGCTGGCCGACGGCATCGCTTACGTGCAGGCGGCTATCGAGGCTGGGCTGGCGGTGGACGAATTCGCGCCGCAAATTTCGTTTTTCTTCAACGCGCATAATAATTTTCTGGGCGAAATTGCGAAATTTCGCGCGGCGCGGCGCCTCTGGGCGCGCATTATGCGGGAACGTTTCGGCGCGAGGGATCCGCGGTCTCTGATGCTGCGTTTTCACGCGCAGACGGCCGGTTCCGCTTTGACGGCGCAGCAGCCGGAAAATAATATTGTGAGAGTGGCATTGCAGGCGCTGAGTGCCGTGCTGGGCGGCTGCCAGTCGCTGCACGCCAATGGTCTCGACGAAGCGCTGGCCCTGCCCAGCGAAGACGCCGCGCTGCTCGCGTTGCGCACCCAGCAGATTATCGCCAACGAAAGTGGCGTCGCCAATACCATTGATCCCGCGGGCGGCTCCTACGCGATCGAAAAATTGACCGACGAGATTGAAGCCGGTGCCGTGGAATATATCCGCCGCATTGACGCCATGGGCGGAATGCTTCGCGCCATCGAAGCGGGTTACGTGCAGGGAGAAATTCAGCAGGCCGCGTATGAATATCAGCAGGCCGTGGAAAAAGGCGATCAGGTGATCGTGGGAGTCAACCGCTTCGCCGGAGGCCCTGAAAAGCCCATTGATACTCTGCGGATGGATCCGGAAGTCGAATCCGCACAAGTGGCGCGTCTAAAATCCATGCGCGCGCGGCGAGATGCCGACAAAGTGAATGCGGCGCTAGCGGAAATCGAGCGCCGGGCCGGCTGCGCCGAGAATCTGATGCCGGCAATATTGAACGCCGTCGAAGCCTACGCCACCGTGGGCGAAATTTCCGACGCCATGCGCCGCGTCTTCGGCGAATACCAGGAATCCGTCGTCATCTAAATCACTATAGCGAAAAAGCAGACAGCGACACCTTAGTGGCCGCCGATGGAATCGCGGACGTAGCCGTGGCTGCTGCCCCAGATGTCGGTCATCTGTGGGCGAATTTCCCATAGCTCGGGGAAAAAGCGGACGCGCTGGCCTTCATTGAGCATGTCCACCGAGCGACCTTTCAACGATTTCGCGCCCAGACCAATGGTGCGGTGAATCAACTGAATATGCGCGAAGCGAAAGCGCTGGAAAAGCTCGTCAAATTCGGCCATAGATTCGGCCACCACGTACGCGTCCGCATGCGAATATTCGGAATTGTAGATTTTCTCCACCGTCAGCGCGTGCTTATCGAGATAGTTCGCCTTGAAGGAATTCCAGATGTGCGGATGCATTTTCAAGATCGTGCGGAAGCCGGGCGACTCCTGTCCGCTGCCGTTTCCCAGTTGCAAACGAATTTCCTGATATTCCTTTGGTGACATGGTTTCGAGCAAGTCGAGTTGGGCGATCATCAGGCGCATGCAGATATTCACGCGCTTGAACAGCGTGACGATGCGGTTGGTGTTTTCCGACTGCATGTAGTCATCAATATCCAGCAGCGTGTAGCCGATGAGCTTCATCCATAATTCTTCGCCCTGGTGGACGACCTGGAATTGCAATTCGTCAGCATTGCAAAAGGCATGAAAATTCTTTTGACACTCTAACAGCGCCTTGGTGTTCAAATAAAGTTCGTAATCCAGCGTGCCTTCGCCGTTCATGATGGAATAGAAATATTCGCGATCCATGTGTTGTCCCCTTCGTGCAATCGAATCTCACGCGATGCCGCCATTCGCCCGTCACGTGACTGTGAAGCGGCGCCCTTCCGGAGGCCTGCCGTGCGTCAAGCAAAAGCGCCGGGCTAAAACGTCGCCGCTACATAAGCAGGCGACTTAGCCGCAGATGGCGTGAATAATCCCGCGAAATTCTTCGTCGCTCACCAGCCCGCGTTTTTCCGCGCTACGAGCCTTCACGCGCGCCAGCACTTCCTTGCGCTGTTCGTCCGGAACATTCAATCCCAATTCGCGGGCTTTCAGTGCAATGCTGTCGAGGCCACTCTTTTTTCCGAGAACAATTTCACGGCGCGCGGCGACAATTTCCGACGAAAATGGCTCGATCGCTTCGGGTATGTGAAACTGGCTGGCGACAGCGCCGCTTTCGCGCACAAAAAGATTTCTGCCCACGATAGGCTTCCATGCGTCGGTGGGACAATTCGCGGCTTGGGACACGACTGCCGAAACTTCACGGATTTTTGAAAGATTCATTTCCACGGGTACGCCATACAAGCAATGAAGTGCCATGGCGATTTCTCCCAAATCTGCATTGCCTGCGCGCTCGCCCATCCCGTTGATGGTGCCTTGAATCCACGTAGCACCGCCGCGAACAGCCGCGATGGCGCAGCTCGTCGCCAGGCCGAAATCATTGTGCCCATGATAATGAAGAGGGATTTTCTCGCCGAGCCATTCGCGCACCTGGCGAACCAGAAATTCGGTCGCCTCCGGACCGCAGGCGCCAATCGTATCCACGACGACGGCTTCCTGAGCGCCCGCTTCCGCGGCAGCGATGTACAGCGAGCGAAGGAAGTCCATATCGGCGCGAGTGGCATCCACTGGGAAGAAGGCGACGGTGATGCCGTGGCTGCGAGCATGGCGAATCGCTTCCTCCACTTTACGCCGCGCGTCGGCGGGTTGCATTCCGTAAGCGCGCAGCTTGATCGCGCTCGAGGGAATTTCCAAGACCGTGTGTAAAACACGCAGCTCGACGAGCGCATCCACGTCGGCCTGCGCGGCGCGGCCGAAGCCCCATACTTCCGCGCGGAGCCCGGCCTGCTGAATTTGGCGAAAAGCGTCCGCATCTTCCGGCGAGACGCGCGGAAAACCAGCTTCGATGCGGCCGATTCCCAGTTCATCCAGCTTGCGTGCGATGGAGAGTTTCTGTTCCGGAGTGAAGACGACGCCAACCGTTTGCTCGCCGTCGCGCAGCGTTGTGTCGTAGAAACGCACCGGCGATGTGCAGGAGGCAACCCAGTCCGAAGTCGCGGCGTTCAACGCGCTGGTCCAGATGCCTTCGCGATTCACTGAATTCATTACGTTCACGACTTGGGCGGGCCTTGCCAGGCGGGCGCGGGAGCGCCGTAGGCCTGCTCCCAGGAAATGACGGGATTGCGCAGGACACCAATTTTTTCAATCTCGCATTCGACCACGTCACCGGGTTTCAGGAACCACGCCTTGGGGTCTTCGCTGAACGCAGCGACTCCGGAAACGGTGCCGGTGGAGAGTACGTCGCCGGCGCTATAGCCCATCGCCGAATAGTGCGCCAGAATTTCCGGAATCGTCACCGACATTTTGGCCGTATGCGAACGCTGGCGTATCTCTCCGTTCACGCGTAGTTCCATCGCCAGGTTGCGCGGATCGGGAATTTCGTCCGCGGTCACGATCCACGGGCCCAGCGGGCAGAACGAATCAATCCCTTTGCACAGGCTGAAAACGCCTGACTTCATCTCCTCGCGCTGAATATCCCGCGCGGTCACATCATTGAAAATCACGTAGCCGCCGACGTAATCTGACGCCTCCGCCGCCGAGAAGTGTTTCCCGGATTTCTTCAGCACCACGGCGAGTTCCAATTCGTAGTCCAATTCCTGCGTCAGGTGGGGCGGATAAACAATCGGCTCGTCAGGACCGATGATGGCATCCAAATTCTGGTAGAAAACAATCCACGGCAGCACGGGATGGGAAAAGCCCGCGCGCTGGGCTTCCTCATGGTGCTCTCGGAAATTTCCGGCGGTGTGGAAGAATTTTTTTGGTTGAATCGGAGCGCGCAATTTTACATTGGCAACGTCATGGAGCAGCCGCTCTCCGCTGGGGCCGTTGGTGGCGCCGGTTTGCAGCACAAACTGCAGGGATTTTTCCGCCTCGGCCAGGCTGGGCGAGCCGCCTTCAAAAAGGTCCCGCATATTCGGCGGCACCAAGGCGTCCGCCAAACGGTAATAGGCTTGCTTGCGTTCCGCTTCGCGCAGGCGCAAGGCGCACGCCAGGTTCAAATCCACAATGCGGCCATCGGGAGCCAGAGCCCCAATGCGCTGGATGCGCGGAGCAATTTCAAAGGTAACCAGGCGCATAAAAACGAAAATACCTCGAAGAAGCAGCAGTTTGCCGCGACAGCGGAACTTTTCTCGCTGCGGCGTTCATCTTACTTTCTGCAGTGCAAACTTGTCCAATCGGCTCGCTTCAGCGGAAAAGATCGCGCTCCGGGGGACGAATCAGATCTCGCGCCGAGCCTTCCGCGCCGCTGTGCACAAATCCTTGAATGACAGCCACGGGAATGCCGGAGATTTTCCCCATGACCAGTTCCGCGGCCGCGGCAAGCTCGTCCGCCACGGCTAGAACGGACGCCTGCATCTTCCGGCCGAAAGTGTCGGGTTGGCCGCGATAGTCTTTCAATGGGGCCACGCCCGCCACGCCTATCGCCACGTTGATTAAGCCTTCGCGCCAGGGCCGGCCGAACGTATCCGAAATGATGACGGCGATGGGAATGCCGAGTGCCCTGTCAAGAGCGTCTTTCAGACGCCGCGCTGATTCATCCGGATCGCGCGGCAGCAGCACGGCGGCTCCTTCGCGCGAATTGGAAACATCCACGCCGGCGTTGGCGCAGATCAGGCCATGATTGGTTTCCACAATGAGGATACCCCGCTCTTTCCGGACAACGCGCCGAGTTTCCCCGAGAATCACTTCCGTCAGGCGCGGGTCCTTGCCTAATTCCGCGCTCCAATTTCTGGCCGTTGCCGACGGCTGAACGGAATCAAGCGTGACCGTGCGGCCTTCGGCTTTCGATACAATTTTATGCGCTACCACAAAGATGTCGTGCGGGGCGACGCAAATACCGCTCGACCGCACAGCGGACAGAATTGCCGCATCCAGGGCGTCCCCGGCGGCAATCTCGGGGATGCCGTGAAGCCCGATAATCCGAATTTCAGTGTTTTCCATGGTTCGCGTGCTGTGGGCTATTCCAAGCCGACTTCTCGGTCAATGCGGGAAGCTTGTCGCGTTCCGCCTTGCCACCCCTGTGCGGCTGCACTATCATTTTCCACCATGGCCTCACAGATCAAGGAATCGCTCCGTCCTGTCACCGGCTGGATCGGCACCGGCGCCGGGTGGCTGCTTGAACGCGTGGTTACCGGGCTCACGGCCACAGGTATTACACCCAACATGTTTACGTTCTTGGGGCTGGCGGTAAATATCGGCGCGGCTGTCTTTTTCGGGCGCGGACAATTTCGCCTGGCTGCCGCCGCACTTTTTCTCGCCGGCTTCCTGGATATGGCCGATGGCCAGGTAGCCCGCCGCGCAGGCCGCGTGACGGCCTTCGGCGGATTTTACGATTCCACGCTGGACCGCTATTCGGATTTGGCCCTTTATATGGGGCTGGTGGTTTATTACACGGTCGTGGGCAGCACATTCTACGTAGTGCTTGCCGCTATCGCCATGGCCAGCTCGTTCATGGTGAGTTACACGCGCGCGCGCGCGGAGTCGCTGATTCCCATCTGCAAAGTCGGCTTCATGGAGCGCCCCGAGCGCCTTGTGCTCCTTATATTAGGTGGCGCGTTCAATCGCATGGCGCCGGTACTCTGGGTGATTGCAGTGATCTCCACGCTCACCGTTATGCATCGCATCATCTATACGCGCCAGGAAATCAATGCACGGCGAACTCTGCCGGGCATTCAACCGCTGTAATCATTCAGTCGCTTTTCACCGTTTGCGAATCCGCGTTTTGCGTGGCATGAAGGTGCTCTTCGACGGGAGCCGCGACAATCGCCTGAATGCGGTCACGCAGCTCATTCACTTTATCCCGCGCCGGTCCCTTTGTTTCGATTGTATCGAACAAATATACGGTGATTTTTCCAGAATGCAGCATCCAGTGACCCGTGCGGAAAAATTGGAACGATCCGACGATGCTCATGGGAACAATCGGTGCCTCGAAGCGCTGCGCCAGCCGAAATACACCGCTCTTGAATTTGTCGACATGTCCGTTGCGCGTACGGGCGGCCTCGGGAAACGCGATAAGGCTCACCCCGGACTCGATCGCGCGTTTCGCCATTTTCGTCATGCGGTCAAGTCCTTCGCGACTCGGCTTATCCGGCACGGGAATATTGCCAAAGCGTCCCATCATCCATCCATACACCGGGATGCGAAAATGGGACTCGAGTTCGAAGCCGCGTACAAACTGCGGAATAGCCGAATAGATCACGAATGGATCGAATAGATTCACGTGATTGCAGATGAAAATGGACGTGCGTTGCGGGTCAAAGCCCGGCGAGCAAATTACTTCGAATTTCACTCCCGCCAAACGCAGGATGTTGCGGAAAAACAAACGCTGCAGCCAATCGTTTTTCCGTGTGTCGACGAAAACGCCCAGCAAGACCAGGAAAGCGCCGAGCAGAAAGAAATGAATCCCGCTGACAGCCCACAGTAAAGCAGAACGCGCCGCCAGCCACGCATTCTTCATGCCACGATATCCAGCGCTGCCGGCAGTATTTCGATGCTGCGACATCGCAATCGCATGCTTTCGCCGTCCAGTGTTACGTTCACCGGCTCATCCAATTCGAATTTTACCTGGCGAACTTCTTGACGCGAGGCTTGGGGACGGTGAATATGTGTACCATCGAAGAGACGCGGTAAATTGCGGAGCAGAGCCCAGCGTCCAATCGCGCCCCAGCGCACGTACTCAATCAATCCATCGGAAGGATTGGCGTCTGGAGCGATCAACATTTTCCCGCCCGTATATCGGGTATTGCTAAAGGCCAGGAAAAGACAAGGCCGGCTGTCCTGTTGAGGATTGTTATCAACACGCAGGGGAAAAAATTGTGCTTTCAGCCGCGCGACGCAAACCAGGACGCCAAGCACGTAGCCGGCTTCACCGAGCCATTTGAAGCGGCGGTTCACCACGTCGGCTACATCGGCGGCAAAACCCAGTGTCAGAAGATTTATGAAATAGAATTCGCCCTGATCGTGCGTCAGACGGATCACATCGCAGCGTTGGGTGCGTCCGCTTAACAGGTTTTCCACTGTTTGTTCCGGTCCCCGATATCCAAAATCTTTCAGGAACGAATTCCCCGTGCCCGCTGGTAGGAGGGCGAGTTCAGGACGGCCCTGGGATTCCTGGTATGGAAACAATCCGTTGATTACCTCGAAGGCGGTGCCATCTCCGCCCACGGAAAGAAAGCGTCGGAAGCCCCGCTCGAAGGCTTCGCGAGCTAATGCCGAAGCGCCGCCGGGAGCGCGCGTCTCCGCCATTTCAATTGTCAATCCTGCCGCGCAGATGTTTTCCAGCATACGCTCGGCATTTTGTCGGGCACGTCCGCCGCCTGCTGCCGGATTTACAATTGCAAAGATTCGGCCGTTCATATTGCGACTAAAGAGTCACGTCCCAGGCGGGCGCGTATCTCTTCCGCCAGCGCTTCGCGCTTGATTTTCATCGAAGCCGTGCGCGGAAAATCACGATCCCATGCGAGATAATCACTCACGCGCTTATAGGGAACCAGTGCGCGATTCCGTGCAGCCGCTTCTTCAAGAACCGAGGAGGGTATTGGCCTGTCCGTTTCGGGATGCAGCACCAGGACCAGTTTTTCTCCAGACAGCTCATTCCGCGGCCACAGGAAGTTTTCCGCGAAGACACAAAAATCTTTCACCGGCAAACTGTCAAAGGCATTCTCGATATCTTCGGGATAAATATTTTTCCCTTCGGCGGTCACAATCATATTGCGCTTCCGTCCAAGGAGCTGCAGATGGCCGGCCGGTTCGAAACGCCCCAGATCGCCGGTATAAAGCCAGCCGTCGCGAATCGTTTCCGCGGTCATTTCGGGTTCTTCCAGATAATGGGACATAACGGTGCGGCTACGAACCGCGACTTCGCCAATTCCCTCCGCGTCTGCATTGACGATACGGACTTCCATCCCTGGCAGCGGTTTGCCAACGGTGTCGGCCCGAAATGGATGCAGATCATTGAGGGTAATCGCCGTCCCCGCTTCGGTGCATCCGTATCCGTTGGCTACAGGAATTCCTAAGTCGTAAAAAAATTGCAGCGTGGCCGGTTCAGTGAATGCGCCACCAATGAAAAACGCCAGCAGCTCTCCGCCAAACGCGCGATGTATATCGGGCAGCAGAAACCGGCTCAGGCGCGGCCGTGGCCGGTTTTTGGTGAGCGCACGATTGATTCCCGTGAGCAATCTCAGCAGCAAGCGACGATGCGCTGGCGATTCCGCGATGCGCTGCCGGAGCCCGCGCTCGAGATTTTTCAGCGCCAGCGGCACCAGGCTCATGTATGTGATGTGATAACGAGTGAAAGCTTCGCGGATATATTCCGGGCGCAGCGTCCGCAAATGAACGACGGTGGCTCCGCAGACGAATGGGCCGATGAATCCCACCATGAAATCAATCGCGTGGTTCGTGGGCAGAATGCTCAGATAGCGCACACCGGGCCGGAAAGGAAAGAGAGAAGTCAGCGCCACACACTGTTCGAGATAATTATCGTGAGTCAGCATGCAGCCTTTTGGACGGCCGCCGGTCCCGGAGGAATAGACGATGCAAGCCACATCCCCGCGCTCGCGGGCCACAAATTCCGCCGTGCCCTCGGCGCGGAAATCCTCCCAACGGATTGCGCCCATCAGATCTGCATTTGCAGAAGCGTCCGTTACGATGATGCGTTTCAGCTTCAATTGGCCGAAATTGTCCGCTTCCGAAACGGCCCGCCAAATATGGAATTCAGTGAAAAGCATTTCCGCCTTCGAGTGCCGGAGTAGCTGAATCTGCTCGTTGGCCAAGAGCTTATAATCCAACGGCACCAACACCCCGCCTCGGAGGAAGACGGCATAGGCCGAAATCAGCCATTTCGACTGATTCATCATAAGAATGGCGGCGCGGCTCCCTGCTCCGAAGCCTTCTTCCTGCAAAGCGCTTGCTCTCTGCTGGGACAACTTGTCGAATTCCGAGTATGTGAGGCGCGCGGATTCGCGCTCGCGGTCGGCTTCAATCAGACAGATTTCCTGGGGCCAGCTCTCCACCGCAGCGCGCAGCACCGCGCCCAGCGAATTATAATTCCGCAGATCAATCATCAGAGGCGGGATTGGATTCGCTTAGCGAGCGTGTGAAAATCGGTCACTCCCTGTAGTTCATAGTCAGGGAGCTCGATGTGGAAGTGATGTTCAAGACGGGTGAGCAGATCCAGGGCCTGCAGGCTGTCAATTTGCAGTGTCTTGAAAAAATCGTCGGTTGGAGCAAGAGTTGCGCGCGCCACCTTGAATTGCTGTGCCGCCAGCGCGAGGATTTCTTCTGTGGTCTGGTCCAGCGTTCGCATTCCCTAAAATTTCCTAGTGACTTCCAGACCCCTGAGTTTCCGGCGAGGCCGGAGTCTGCTGCGCGATCCCGGTCGACTGTTCCGCGACGGTGTACCAGCGTCCATGATGCTTGATGTAGACCCGCATGTAGCGATTTTCGCTGCTAATGTCATGCTCTCGAAAATGGGCTTTTACCATCGCCAAGCCTAACGCGATTGCAGTATCTCCCCAGGTCTGAACCTGGATCTCGTCGGAATGGCGGTATTCGTATTGGACGTCGGCGGACGTCAGCGCGTTCAGGTAATCGGCACGGGAATGGACGTTGCCGTAAACATCCGTGGCGACGAAGTCCGGGTCCATCAGCTTGTCCAACTCCGCCCGATCGTGGCCGACGACGGCGCGGTCCCATTGCTGTTCCAGTTGCAGAATAGCCGTCGTTTGCTTCGATTGCTTACTGTCGTCAGGAGATTCAGCGCGCGCGGAAGTTGTAAAAAGAATCGGCAGCAAGGCCATTATGAACGCTACCGTCTGCATTCGCGCCACTGATTTTTTCAGTTTAAGGCAAATATGGCAGTGGGTCATCGCTCTCCACAAATCTACGCAAGCCGGTCTGAACCGCCGGCCGATTGAAAAGCTCGCAAAAAATGTCAATTTCCCGGCGGAGTTCTTCCGCCGGCAATGGCTTGATGAATCGCTTCGCGGCCAGCGCCGCATGGCGATCAAGTTTTTCTATTTGTTTGGCCGTGGCATGCGCCACTTCCAGCACTTCTCCCTCCGCTGCCAATTGGCTTACAAGCCCAACCTCTTGGGCCTTGTTGGCGTTGATGCTTCGCCCCGTGAGGAGCATATCGCGGATAAGGGAATTCGCCACATCGCGTTTGAGGCGCGGAATTCCCCCGAACCCGGGAACGAGTCCGAGGCGTAGTTCAGGAAAGCAGAAACGCGCCATGCGATCCGCAATGATAATATCCGCAGTCAGTGCCAATTCCAGACCTCCGCCAAAGACCAGGCCGTGGACGGCCGCTATGGTAATCAGCGGGGCATCATCTAGCGCGGCAAACACGGCGTGAATGCGCTCGAGGAACTGCCGAAGACTTGCGTCCCGGCCGGCCTCCTTCTGCTCGAACGCTCGTCGGTAGAGTTCGCGCAGGTCTGCTCCAGCGCAGAAACCGGTTTCCAGAGCACTATAAACAACCAGCGCGTATGCGTCGCCCTGGAATCGTTGCAGTTGGCCCGCAAATTCTTCCAATTCATCCAGCGTTTGCGAGCCAATTTCGTTGTAGGGAGGCCGCTGCAAAGAGAGCTTAATTATGCCGTCAGCTTCCGCCCAGGCAATCGTTTTTCCCTGAAATGAATTCATAGCGCTCTCTTCCGGTAAAGCTCTTCAATGTCCAGCTGGAAACGCTCCCCGATGGCGTCGCGTCTGAGTTTACCATTAGGTGTCAACAGGCCGCTTTCAATCGTAAACGGAACCTGGAGAATTCGGAAAGCCCGAATCTGTCGGTAGTGCGGCAAATCACGATTGAGCGCGTCAATGGCCTTTGATGCTTTTGCCTCCGTTAACCCACCCGTAATGAGCGCCGCCAGATAACTGCGATCGTTGCCCAGTATGATTACGTGCTCCGCAACGGGCAATTGCCGCCGCAGATTCTCTTCAATAGGTTCCGGCGCAATATTATGGCCCGAGTTCAGAATAATCAGGTTCTTTAGCCGGCCGATGATTTGCCAGTTGCCGCGATCGTTTACTTCGCCTTGGTCGCCCGTATGAAACCATCCATTGCGCAGCACTTGCGCCGTGCTTTCCGGGCGTTTCCAATAACCCGGAAAAACATTCGGCCCGCGCACCAGGATTTCATCGTTCGCGCCGAGTTTCATCTCCACGCCCGAAATTGCAGTGCCTACGTGTCCGGGTTCCACTGTTCGCGGATCGTCCATCGTGCAAGGGCCCGTGGTCTCCGTTAGACCGTAGCTTTGCAGCACTGGAATGCCCAGCATCTGAAAAAACCTCTGTGTTTCCACCGCTAACGGGGCCGACCCGCAAATCAGCGCTTTCAATCGCGGCCCAACGGCCATGCGGATTTTGGGGAATACAAAAGCCTGGCAAAGCAAGAGACTCGCCCTCTCGGCCACGCCGGAGTCTCCGGTTTTTCCAAGCACTGAGATTTTCGCGGCCCTATCGAAAAGCTTGCGAATAATCCCGCCACGCTCAGCTATCTGTTCTTCAATCCGCCGACGCATGCGTTCGAGTAGCGTGGGAACATTCAGAAAATATTCGGGCTGCGCAGCGCGGATTTCATCCGGCAGGCGATTCAAATCGGTGGAAAGCAGCAGCAAGCTATTTCGCGAAAGCGCTGAAAGCAGCAGGATCCACGACGCCGCGAAAGAAAAAGGCAGGTAATGGAAGATGCGCTCCGGCTCGTCGCGCTGTCCCATCAAGAGATTCAGGCGCGAATCAGTGCAATCGAGCACGTGGGCCACATTTCCAGCCGTCAACACGACGCCTTTCGGCTCGCCGGAGGTCCCCGAAGTGTAAACGATGGTCACCGGCATTGAATCCGGCAATGCCTGCACTGGCTCCTCGGAGTTAGCGGCCCGACGGAAACCTTCATCGAGCAGGAAACTTGGAGGCAAGTCCGGCGACGCCTCGCGCAAACTGTTACGCAATTCTTCGTCGCCGCAGCAAATATGCGCTGCTCCGCTATCGCGTATCATTGCCGCCAACTCCCCGGCAGCCTGACGATAATAGAGCGGAACTATGACAAGGCCTTCGGACTGCATTGCCATATCCATTGCGACGCGGCGAATGCTATTCGGTGCCAGCAGTCCGCAGCGGTCGCCCGGATGCAGACTCAACCGGCGAAGGAATTGCCTCGCCGCGCCAATTTGCGCCAGTAGTTCCCCTCCGGTGATCGTTACGATGCCGTCTGCGCGCACTTCGCCCAGGACGGGAGTCTGCTGGCTCTTAATGAGGCGAGCAATGATCCGATCCAGAAAACTCATCGATTCCCGGTTGCACTATGTGCCATGGATTCGGCAATGGTGCGATGCCTTCGTCCTGCCCACCTGCCATGTAATGTCATCAAGAGAGTTAACAACACTGGATAGCACCATCCCGCCAATGCCTGGGCAGAAGGCACGCCCGAAAGAACTAGAGCCACCGAGATGCTGCCCACCAGAACGCCCACCAGCGAGCCGGCAATGCTCGCCACGGTGTCGAATTGCTCCAAACTGTTCAATTCCAATTCATTGCGTTGTTGCCACGCATGCCAAAACATCAACGCCAGCAGCAGTGAAACCGCTATGTAACCGGCACCATATATCAGCAGGAGTTCCGGGGCCTGCCGCGCTTCAATTACCGGAACGAGACGCCCTGTGGCGTCGTGCACCACCGGCGTCACACCCGAAAACTCATCCACCAGCAGCCCGAAGAGGAACTTCAGCGGATAGATGTAGAAGAGCACCACGAACAGCAGCGCGGAGTTTAGAGTAATTGTCCAGCCATCCTGCAATCCGTAACGGCGAAAGAAAATGTATTGCTGATGCCAAATTGTGATGAGCAGCGCGAAACAAATGGCGAAAGCAAAGAAGCCGTGCATGGCGATCAGCAGGTCGGTGAACGTATGGGGCACCTCCAGGGAAACGATCAGTAACGTGATGGCAAACGCGAAGACTCCATCGCTGAATCCCTCCAGGCGCGTGATTTCGCCTCCGCGCCAGCGGAATGGAGTCTCCTTCGGCGACTTTTGCGCGGTGCCCATGCCGAACATTATACGGAAACAAAGAGCGGACGTATTTTTTCAGGGCTTAACAATACGTTTCCGCCAATTCGCGCAAAGGGCCGTTTAGCGGCGGCAGGTAGTCCTCCCAGTCCAATGATCCCCGCCGCACTGGAAACTCCGGGTAACAGCGCGCCACGGATTCTTCGAGATACATGCCCATGCGCGCCATCAACTTCAAATTCTGCGCGACGGTGCGACGGATGCCGTCTCGAATGCAGTCTTCGTCTCGGTCCAGCATTGTCATGACCGCGCCCAATTTCTCCTCGAGTGCTGGGTCGTCTGCTTCCAGAGATAACGACGGCTGTTGCCGTGCGCTCATTAGATTGCGAATACGCTCGTCCATTGTCACGCCCGCCGACGGAATGCCCGCCGGCATTGACGTAACGATGGCGTGGTAACGCGACGATACAATGCGGTCGGCGCAACGAAGAATGCTTACAAGCTGATACATATCAAAATTGTCGGAGACGAAGATCGGCGCTCCGCCGAGCCGCTCCGCCAGTCTTTCGCAAGGGCCACGGTCCAGCCGTTCCATTCCGATTACAATTACAAACACATTTTGGCGCGCGCGATATCGCTTCACAGCCCCCGCGAGAGCATCCAGATAGCGCTTGTATGCCGCATCGACTTTGGGCCCGGAGCGGTGGAAGTAAACGCTGCGGTAATGGCTGCCGCGATACGCGCCAGTGAGAGCCCTGGCTACAGCTTTTCCCGCCGACGCTTTTACCGGCCACCAAAAAGGATGAATCGGACAGACAGCCAGCACGGGCGTCGCGCCGTCCCAGCCACTTTCCGCCAGAACTTTTCGCCCATAATCCGGGGCAAGAGGTTCGAACGTCCAGGCCGTATCCGTTCCCAGTTCCGTCGGCACGTCCAGCTTTCCCAGGATTTCTCGCGATTCCGCATTGCGTGTAATAATCAGCGAATTGCCGCAGTAACGCCTGCACATTTTGGCGACAGAGGAATCCATGTCGTCAGCTTCCGCGCCATAGCCCACCGAAAGTTTATTCTGCGCCGAGGCCATTCCGAGGGCTCCAATCATCATCACCGTCAGGGCGTTGGCGAACTTGCTCTTGAACATCGAGCCTTCGCAGGCGACCACGCCATGCTGCCGCGAGATTTCTTGCCGCAGAAACGGCGGGAAAATATCTGGCAACTGAACCTGGCGCGCATCGCCGAAATAACCTTGTGTCAGATTGAAGTTCTGCGACATCACGGAAAATTCGACATTCTCCGCGCCCAGGATTCGGCGAACTTGGCGCAAAATCTCCTCGACTCGCACATCGGAACCTGTGTTGCGTGTGCCGTTATATCCGGCGAAGAGCAGCTTCAATTTCTCGCCAGGCTTCCACCGATGACCCGCACCGAGCATCCATTCCAATTTCGTGAATTCGATCAGGCCGCTCACCCAAGCTTCGAGCAGGAGGTCCGTCATGCGCTGGAAACCGTTGGAGGAATTGACGACGGGGCAGGATTTGCCGGAGACATGGGCGTCGCCTGTGTGAGCGGTTCCGCTGCGGGCCAGGGCTTGTAAGGATATAGAAAGTGCCTTTCCCGGCTGAATCGAAGCAGCGGAACGCAATATTCGGAGAAGGGAACGGGCGAGCGTCCCATTTCGGCTACCACGCGGCTATTGTCGAAGACGGTGTCCCATATCAGGTAAGGGACGAAAACTTTCAGCAGCGTGGCCATGCTGCCGATTTTTCCTTTTCGCCGCGACAATGCGCCGACAATTCTTCCGAATGTGTTCTCCATCGCTGGTAGAAACGTGGGGCCGCGTCGCCGCTGCGCCGCCAGCGCGGTAGTAATTTGCTGGAAAGTCTCTGATCCCGCACCGGATGACAGATGATAAATGTCATGCTCAGGGTTTTCTTTTAGGTGCAATGCGGAGATCGCATCGGCCACATAATCCACGGGCACAATATCAATTCTGTCTCCGGGACGAAAGGGCAGCGCCGGCAATCCGGCCAAAAAAACAAATGCGCGAACCATCTCGAATTGGTTTGTGGCGGCGCGGCGGCTGTCGCCCAGCACAATGCTGGGACGAAAAATTGTGTGCCGCACGCTGCCCAGCAATTCGCCGATCATGTACTCGCTGAATTTCTTCGTCCGCGCGTAGGGGTCGTAGTCGGAACGGTCCCATTCTATCGCCGCGTCTTCCCGCACAACTTCATGGCTGCGTCTTCCGGCTACGGCCACCGTGCTCACATGGCTGAAGCGCCGCAGTCCATGATGATCGCGCGCCCGCATGGCCAGCAGCAACACTTGCAGAGTGCCTCGCAAGTTCACGTTCAGGCAGCTTTTTTCCGACTTGCGGTTTAGAGATGCGGCGCAATGAACGACGGAGTCGGTTTCATGAATCAGCGCACGGTAGTCAGATTCCGGCTGTCCGAAGTTTTCCGCGGTGATGTCGCCGCAAAAAGGACGCATGCGCGAAGCCAAGTACTCACGAAATTCCGCGAATTCCATGTGCAACTGCAACGAGCGCCAGAGTCTTTCCGCCGCTTCCTGGGGATGGTGCGCGCGCACAGGCAGCCACAGAGTTTCGCCACTGGTGCGCAGAAGATTGGCCGTGACGTGCGCGCCGATGTAGCCAGTCGATCCGGTGAGAAATATGCCCACGATATCTGTGTGCTACTCCGTTGCGGCAGACGCCGCGTGGGTGACACTCCGGTCGTCCCGGATGGCGATAGCAGTCGCTTCTTCAGGCGTCGGAAGCAGGGGAACGTGGCGCGGCTCGTGAGGCTCGAGTGGCCGCCCTTCGATCAACGGATAGCTCCAGCGGCGTAGCGCGGGAATATGAATGTTGATCCAGTAATCCCACCAGTCAATGGCGCGCGCATTGTATCCCAGCGTCGCGCGTTCGTTGGGAGGCAGCGCTGCGTTCAATTTCTCCACGTTGGCCGCCTCAAATATATGGTCGTTATCAAGAATGAAAGGCTTGAAGAGCTCCACCATGCGAATGACGCGGTCCAGATCGCGTTCACGCCGAGCCAACGGCGTCCGCAGGAAGGGGAGCGGCTCGAGTCCACGCTGCAGACTTTGAATGATAGCCTTCTGCGCCGGCGCGGAAAGCCTTTCATAACGCGTCTTGGAAACCGGTATGGCATCGAAGCGCGAACGGAGCCAGTGATGCATGCCGTTCCGCGCCCGGTAATATTTGCGATGGGCCAGGCTGGTAAGCTCAATCGAGCGGCGCATATTGCAGGGATTCGTGACGCTGGTGGCGAGATGATAGACGGACCGGTGGCGGCGCTCAGCAAGCGCGGCGGCAATCAGCGTCATCCCGCGGGCTACCAAGTCAACGGGAATCACGTCCAGGCACTTCCGTCCGTTGCTGGGCAGTTGCCGGAAATACGTTCCCAGCAGCCACGACAGTGAAGCGGAGGTATTGATGCCTTCGTTCCACCCGCGAAAGGGCGTTTCCAGGGAGGTTTCCACGATGGATGGGCGCGCGATCGCAATAGGCAGACCGTGCCCGCGTGTGACGGTCAACGATTCGGCAATGCTCTTGGTGAGTGTGTACGTATTGGGCCAGCCGAGTTCGTTCGCGCGACGCATTCCTGCGTCCACCATTGCCTGCCGAGTCCAACGAAGGCGATTCCTGCGAACCTGATTTTCCAGGGCTGTGCCCGCCAGTTTTCTTCCAACGGTTTTCTTGCCAAGCACCTCGCGTCGAATTTGCTCAGTTACTTCCGGCGACTCGGCTTGCTCCTCGATTGTTTTCACCAGATTTTCCAGCGACTTCCATTCGGCTTCCGCGCTGAACCCCGCCACATGTAGCGGAGTGTAATTCGCTTCCACCTCTTCGGTGATGCGCCCATCGCGCGCCCCGGCCACGTAGCAGGTGGAAAGATGCAGCAAAGCCGCATGACGACATTCCCGTAGGAATGCCAGCAGGTTGGCCGTGCCGGTGATGTTGGCATCCAGCGCGTCGCGAAGATCAGGATTAAAATCCGTCAAGCCGGAACTGTTGACCACAACGTCCAGCTCGCGCGTTAGCCTTGCGTGCGTCTCCGGCGTCAGCCCGATTCCCTCGCAAGTTAAATCTCCTTCCACTATTTCGACACGCTCTCGCAGAAAGTCAGTGAAGTGATCTCCGTGCGCTGCTGCCAGCGCATCGAAAGCAGGTGAATTCTGCATCATGCGGCGGAAGCGATCCAGCCCGGTCCGTGAGCGATGTCGGCGAACCATCAGAAAAAGCTTGCCGGTTTCCGGCAGGTCATTCAGCAGTTGCGCCAGCCATACCTTCCCGATGAACCCCGTGGCGCCGATCAGCAGGATATTTTTTCCTCGTAGCGCGGTGCGCACGGAAAGCGACGCGCGTTCAGCCCGCCGAGCGAGGGCGTCGCCGAAACTCACCAGGGGAAGAGGAGGCTGCCGCGGACCGCGCCGGGCGGGACGAATCGCGCCATCCAGAATTGCCGCATTCTTGAATCCCAAATTGTGTGCCGCCCGCTCACGCTGCAAGCTGCCGTCGCTGCTGCGTCCAATGATGCGCGCCAGTGGTCCGCGAGGCCGGATCGCGGGCCCCAGCAAGCGTCCAGTTGCCAGTCCTTCGCGGAATTCGAGCCGATTACAGACGATTTCATCGAGGGCCAGATAATTTGCCAACGGCCGCATGATGTGATCCAAGCCTTGGCTCACCAAAACAACGCGAGCTCCGGAGTCGCGCAGCCTGTTCAGTTTCTCCACGCCGCGCGGTTTCAGCGTGGGCTTCAAGATATATTCGAAATATTCCTCGCCCAGCAAATCCAGACGGTCGCGGCTTTCCCCTCGTAGGACGGTGTGCAGAACCCTTGTCGCGGCCACGCGATGAGTCATATAAAGTAACGGCCGGAGCACGGCCATTGCTCCCATTAATCCGCGTCGCATCCAGCGTTCCAGGAAACTTTGTGCGTTCCAGGTGAAAAACCCCACGGGTCTTACCGCAGTAAGTTGGAGAAGGCTGCCCTCCACGCGCCAAAAGACGGGTTCTGCACCCGCTTTGGTTATTGATGCCGCCGATTCAGATGCACTGGATAGAGAGGCAAGGTCGCGCAGTTCTGCATCATTTTTGGTTGCAGACTGAACTGGTAATGGAAATATTGAAGGCATCTGGCGCGGCGTGAACCGAACTGCCCCGACAGTGAGAAAGGTAGCATTCCCCGCCTCGGCGAATCAAGAACCTCTGCGCTTTGAGAGCAGATCGAAGGCTACGTCCCGGCTACTCGGCGACGTTTCCCTTTGGATAGGATTCGCATTCATGCTCGCGCCATTTTGACTGAGCATCTTCTTTTGCCTGCAAATAATTTGTCACGTCGTTATAAGCCAGCGCGGGATGTTCCAGTTGCCAATTGCAGCTTGAACACTCACTGCGGTCTTTTCCAAAAGAGAATCGGCGTTCCATCTTGAGAGTTGTCCTCTGTTGATTCTGCATTCGCAGTACGCTGTCCCTCCTAATGAAGAAATACCGCAATTGCTGTAGTTGCCATGACGCATTGGGTCTCTTTGATTAGGGTCCTCAATCGCCTTCAATTGCCGGCGCCGTTCTGGCCGTGAGTCACCAGGAATTGCAATCCCAGGTACGCAATCGCCTGCGACTGGCCGCTGGACGGCCCAAGGAAACTGCGCCCCGCCATGAACAAAAGCACCAACGATGGCCGCAGCGCATAACGTCCTCCAAGATCGAAAGTTTCGTCATTGTTGCCCGGAGTTCTGTAGGAGTAGATTTCGCCGAGCACTTCAAGTTTTTTTGTGGCCTGATGTCCTAAGGCCACTCCACTTAACCACCCGCTGCCTGCGCCTCGTTCCCATAGATACCCCTCTTCCAGGTCGAGTTCGAGCGGCCCCAGTTTTTTTGTCACTTCGAAGGGCAGAATTAGGCCGGGCCCGGCGTCCACCAACCCCACCCCGTATGGATAACTCGGCGTTTCCAACTCAAACTGTGGGTATGTGGAAATTTCCAGGCCGTGCTTTTCATCTTGATAGAAACGCCACTTCACGCCGATTAGAGTGTTCCCCAGGCCCGATGTAGTAGCGCCGGGATTGGTGGATTCCACAATCCAGGGAATCTGCACTTTCAGTTGCACGCGGTCTCCCGCGCCATAGTTCATATCCAGAATCGGCGTTTCGAAGAGTTTCACGTCCGGGCGAGAATCCGCGGTCAATCCCAGATTTATTTCCCAGTTTCCGTTGCCCGGTGTACCGGGATCGTCGGTAAGCAGAGGCGGACCGCCTTGGGCCCATGCTACCGCCCCGATGAGAAAGCTCAGCAGAAGCGACAAAATTCGGAGAACCCAGCGCATCAGGAATTTCGCAACGGTATTTCCACTCGGAATTGCGAGCCTTGATCGACCATACTTTCCGCGTAGATCGCGCCGCCGTGGCCCTCCGCAATCCATCGCGCGATGGAAAGACCGAGCCCCGAACCGCCTGCCGTGCGCGAGCGGACCTTATCCGCGCGATAAAACCGCTCGAAAATGTGCGGCAGGTCTTCGGGAGAAATGCCCACGCCGGTATCCGCCACCGTGGCGATGGCGCGGCCATCCTTTGCGGCCAGCGAAAGTGAAATGCCGCCCGATTCCGGCGTGTACTTTACGGCATTGTCAATAAGGATCAGCAACAATCGGCGCAGCGCGGCCGCGTCTCCCGACACCGGCAGGGAAGTAGCCGGCAAGCTCTCCGTGAAGTGGATTTGCTTGGCGTCAGCCAGAGGATGCGCCTCTTCCGCCGCTTCTCGCGCCGCATCGCGCAAGTCCAGCGGCGCATGAGACAACTTTTGCGCGCCCGAATCCGCGCGGGCCATCAGCATCAGGTCTTCCAGCATGCTCGATGTGCGTTCCAATTCCCGCAGAATCAGGGCAAGAGCTTCACGATACTCGTCATCGGACCGCGGCCTTCGCAGAGCCAGTTCGGCTCGGGCCCGCATCACCGCCACGGGAGTTCGCAATTCGTGAGACGCATCGGCGGTAAATTGTGTGATTCGCAGGAAGGCCTTTTCCAAACGTTCGAGCATGGCATTCAATGTTACGGACAACCTTTGCAGCTCGTCGTGTGTTCGAGGAACGGCCAGGCGCCGGTCCAGATTTCCTGCACTGATCTCCCGGGCCTCCTCGGTAATCTCCGCAACCGGCCTGAGCGCGCGGCGGCTCATCCAATAACCTACCAGCGATGCCAGTACTAGGAGCGCAGGCACGCAGACGAAAAGAATGGATGCCAGCCGCCGCAGCGCTTCGTCGTAATCGTCCATCCGCGTGCCCACCAAAATTTGATAGCGCCGTCCGGACGCATCCACGGCCGCGCTAATCAGTCGCAAATGAATTCCGCCGCGACGCAAACTGAAAATCTCGCCGTTCCCGCTCGCGAACGGGACATTCAAATGTTCCATGGCCGCGGAATAATACGACCAGGATGCGTTGTCACTTTCCGCCTGAAGGTAATCTCCAGCGGCGCGCTCGCGGCCCAACTCCTGCAGCTTGTCGGGGAGTTCACCCTCTTCGCCCGGCTGAAATCCGCGAATGATATCCGCGATGCCGTCCGCGGAATGGTGTAACTCCCGGTCTACCGCGGTGTAGATGCTGCGGCGCATGGCATAGAAGGCGACCAGACTGAATAGAATGAACGTGAGCGCCAGGACGGAGAAATACCACAAAGTCAGACGCGCGCGAATGGAGAGCGGCGTCACGATTCGGATTCTGCGCGAAGAGTATAGCCGACGCCTCGCAGGGTGTGCAGAAGTTTCGGGCGATGGCCTCGGTCTATCTTCACCCGCAGGAGCCGCGCGAAGGCATCCAGATTATTTTCCGCCACTTCTTCGTCGGGTCCCCAGACCGCCTCTACAATAGCTTGGCGCGAAACTGCCCGGCCAGTTCGCCTCATCAAAAATTCCAGCATACGGAACTCCGTGGCGGTCAGCCGAATTTCCGCCTTTCCTCGGAAGACGCGATGTGTGCCGGGATCTAAAATCAGGTCGGCTACGCGCATCTGCGACACGGGCCGCGCCACGCCGCGTCGCACCAGGGCGCGCAACCGGGCTAGGAGGACTTCGAAGGAAAAGGGTTTGGTGAGATAGTCATCGGCCCCCACGTCCAGCCCTCTCACCACGTCCTGCGCCGCGTCGCGAGCGGTCAACATCAGCACGGGAGTTTCATTCTTTGCCCGGCGCAGCCGCCGCGCCACCTCGAAACCATCCAGTCCGGGAAGCATCACGTCCAGCACGATGGCGTCGAAATCATGCTCCGCTGCTAATTTTAAGGCGCCACGCCCGTCATGCGCCAGCGCCACGCGATGATTTTCTTCTTCAAGGCCGCCCTTCAGCAGCCCCGCAAGATCTTTTTCATCCTCGACAATCAGAATGTGCATGTGATTCTCCGAGGGCTCAAATTTCCCATGGACTAGAATTCCCGGCTCCGGAAATGGCCGAATTTTCCCCGCGTGCTCCTCTCTGGAAACGCCGGGAAGTCCCGTCTAAAAGTTTGGCAGAAATGAGTGTAATACACCGATTCGACCGGCAGGGTCAAAAAAAGAAGCTGCCGACATCCGGTTACCGGACGCCGGTTCTACGCTGCGGGCGCAAGAGGCTCGAGCCGCGGACTGCACTGGATGTGCCGCATTTCAGCACAACCTGAAAAGTACATGAAAGCAGAGTTTCGTAACCTCCCTTTAAGGCTCGTGAATATTGAAAGGAAGGCGCCCGCGGCATTGTCAGCAACCTCGCAACGTGCAATGAGTCTCACCGCCCGGCCACATGCCCAGCGTCGCTGTGCGCCTGGATCACTCTTAGGATGGAATCGCGCGTAATCAATCCAACCAATTCGTCGCCGTTCATCACGGGCATTTGACTGAGGTTTCCCCTCTGCATCCGTTCCAGCACGCCTGTTACCGGTTCCGAGGGTGCTGCCCGGTAGACGGCATCCGTGGGGAGCATCGCTGCTTGCACGGACGTCGAGGGCCACTCGTTACGCGGGAATCGCTGCGCCCCTTGTAGCGTGACGATTCCAGACGGGTGTTCAGTAGTTCCCACAATGTGGAATTGCCTGCCCGTGCGCAGTACTTCCTGGACATACTCCTCGAGCGACATTCCCCCGGGCACGGCCGGCACGTCCGTGGACATTACGTCCGATGCGCGAAGCCCTTGCAAAGAGCCTTGCACGGCCACTTGCGCCAGGCTCTGTTGAGCAGCGCTCAACAGGAACCATCCGATAAAACCAATCCACACTCCGCCCACGACGTTTCCGCGTATGGCTTGCGTAACGCCCCAGGCAATCATCAGATAGGCGGCCCACTGCCCTCCACGAGAGGCTATGCGCGATGCTCGCGTGAAATCCTTCGTGATGCCCCAGGCAATGGACCGCAAGATGCGTCCGCCATCGAGTGGAAAGCCGGGCACCAGGTTGAACACAGCCAGTACGAAGTTCATTTCCGCCAGCCACCCAAACGCCGATTGCAGCATTTCCGGCGCGGCCGCCGCATGACTGGCAGCGAAAAACAGTCCGGCCAGCAGAAAGCTCGTTATTGGTCCGGCAATGGCAATGTTGAATTCCTGCATGGCCCGGTCGGGCTCGCGCGTAATCCGCGCCAGGCCGCCGAATACAAAGAGCGTTATAGACGCCACGGGAATTTTATAGCGCAGCGCAATCAGGCTGTGCCCCAACTCGTGAATAAGCACGGAGGCAAAAAACAGCAGGCTGGCGATAACGCCGAGCGCCCAATGCTGCTCCGGTCTCCATGCGGGGTGTTGCGCGGTAAACTGCGTAGCCAGCGAATACGTGATCAGCGCGAAGATGATGAACCAGCTCGAGTGCAGATAAATGGGAATGCCGAAAACCTTCCCCACGCGAAAACCGGGGCCAGGCGATTTAGGGCGCAGAGGCATTTGTCATCGTGAAGTATAGCGAAGCTGGCCGCCGCGCGCCGATGTTTTACGCGATTCATCCGCCTGTATAGCCTAAGCTCAGGTGCAGAAACCGGACACCTTGGCATGGTAATGCGGAGCGCCACAGCCCGTGATTGGCGGCCACAGCCTTCCTCGAGAAAGATTCGACGCTTGCGCCGCGTGCTCGACGGCGATATTGTCCTCTTGCATGAATGGCCATCGCCGCGTGCTCCACGACGATCGCGCACACATCATTGCGGCATTGGAATATCGGCTACCGCGCTGATTCAATGCAGGTGGGCCATTTGTCACCGTGACGATTGCGTCGCCTAACGTGCTTGAATGGGCGATAATGAAGACGGGAGAGCGCGATGGACGACCGCAACTTTTACGACGAAAAGCAGGAAACCAAGCAGATGACGCTCGTCTGCCCGCATTGTCGGCAGGAAGGCAGCTATCCCGTCCGCTGGGTTGTGCGCACAAAAAAGGCGGCGCTGCCTCGCGGCGCGGGCGACGACGACCGTAAACGTTTCGAAAAGGCGCGCTCTTACATGGTGCGCGCGGACGATCTGGCGGGCTGCCGGAATATCCGCTGCCGCAAGCGTTTCGATCTTACCGGCCAGACCATCGTGCTTTTATAGATGCCGGCCGTTTCGGGGCGGCTAAACTCGGAACAAGTTCAAAGTTCGGGATACATTTCGAAAAAGGCATTAAGCAACTGCCGCAGCATGAACTCAATTTCCGCGCGCCTTCCTTCAATCAGGTGCGTGGCCGCCCGCGGAGTGTTCCCGTTATGGCAGTTGTTCGACGAACTTTGAATTGATTCCAGAGAAAATGCAGATGCGACAGCGCTGGATAGCAACCGTTTGTCTCGGCTTCTTTTCCTTCCTTGCAGTGCAATGTTTGTCTGTCGAAGTACATGCTTCGCAAAGCCCGTCGCAAGCCTCGCCACCGGCTTCCTCTCTCGCGGCGGCCGCCCCGAACCTGGACGAAAACGCCCGGCGTATCCATTTGTCCACCAGCAAGGATTTGCTTCTTCCCGCGCCCGGCCACGCCCGCCCCTTGAACAGTTTTCCGTCCGCGCTGGCGGTCACTCCCGATGGCCGCTATGCCGTCACGCTAAACCAGGGCTATGGCACGGAGGAATCCGGCTTTTGCCAGTCGCTGGCTGTTTTGGATTTTAAGAGCGGCAGCGTGACGGATTTTCCCGAGCCGCGGCTGGGCCTTCATAGCCATGAGAGTTACTTCCTTGGATTGGCATTCAGTATGGATGGACAGCGTCTCTATGCTTCCATCGGTTCAATTTCCGATCCCACCGGCGCCAAGCAGCGTGACACCGGCAACGGCATTGCGGTCTATTCATTTCATTCCGGCGCCATTACTCCGGAAACGTTCTGGAGCATCCAACTTCGCCCTTTGGGCACAGGCAAAACTGCGGCGAAACTGAATAAACAAATTGCCCCCGGCGAGCTGATTCCATTTCCAGCAGGGCTGGCCGTATTTCAAGCGCGCGACCGGGGCGAACGTCTTTTAGTGGCGGACAATCTTTCCGATGATGCCGTCGTGCTCGATACCGCAAACGGAAAAATTCTCAGGACATTCGATCTGAGCACGCAGAAAATTATCCCAGGCTCTTATCCGCACAGCGTCGCCGTTACGCGCGATGGCGGCCGCGCCTGGGTGACCTTATGGAACGCCTCGCGCGTAGCGGAACTGGACTTATTGTCGGGCCACGTCACCCGCATGATTCCCGTTCGCCTTCCCGGCGTGCCAACGGCTTCAGGTTCGCATCCCGCTGGATTGCTATTGAGTCCTGACGAGACGCGCCTTTTCGTGGCCCTGGCGAATACGGACGAAGTGGCCGATATCAAAACCTCCACGGGAACTGTGCGCGCGTTTTATTCCACGTCGCTCCCGCGAGAGACTTACCACAGCGCGCAGCCCGTGGCGCTTGCGCTGGATGCGCGCGATCTGTTGTACGTCGCCGATGCCAACGCGAATGCCGTCGCGGTGCTGGATGTTGCCCTTGCCACCAAACCACCGGCAGCACATTCTAGCTGGACGCGCTTGCACCCTATTGGGTTTATTCCGACGGAGTGGTATCCTTCCGCGCTCGCCATCGCCGGCGGCGATCTTGTGGTTGCCACCGCCAAGGGAACAGGCACGGGGCCAAGTCTTCCGCGGAAGACGCTTCCCACCACGGACCATCGCAAGGAATTCCCGTACATTCTGGAAATGCTTCACGGATCCGTGTGGGCCATGCCGCTAAGCGAACTGGATGTCAACTTGCCATCCTGGACCCGCGAAGTCACGCAAAATAGCCTTTCGTCTGCAAATCAGAGCCGGGATTTGCCATTTGCTTCCGGCAAAAATCCAATCCGCCATGTGATTTACATCATTCGCGAAAACCGCACGTACGATCAGGTGCTCGGCGACATCGCAGGGGCCAACGGCGACCCGTTGCTGACTATGTATGGCGAGGAAATTACGCCCAATGCCCACGCGCTGGCGCGAAGCTTCGGCATTCTCGATAATTTCTACGCCAGCGGCGAGGTCTCCGGTGACGGCCACAATTGGTCCACCGCGGCGATGGCCAGCGACTATCTGGAAGCCACGCTGCCTATTGCTTATCGCGGCGACGAGAGGCTATATGATTTTGAAGGCGAAGTCGCCAACCGCATTCCGTTGGAAGATGACATGCCGGATGTAAACGAGACAGGCACGGGCTATATCTGGACGGATGTCGCGCGGCACGGTCTCACGTATCGCCATTATGGTGAGTTTGTGGATACCAAGTGGTGTACCAAAATCGCCCCACAGTCCCCTAGGATGGGCACTCCAACGGAGGGCGGCGGAGTCTGCGAGCGAAATGAGATCAAGCCGGGCGAAGTGCTGCCTTCATGGCTGGGCCAGCCTTCCGGTTCGGCGAGTCCCTGGCCTTGGGCTGTACCGATGATTGCGTCCAACACCGCCACAAAACCGGAACTTCGCAATCATTTCGACCCGCGCGCCGCGGATTTTCAAATCACATATCCCGACCTATTCCGCGCACAGGAATTTTTGAATGAATTTGCGGGCTTCGTCAAGGCCCGTGAAACGGGCCGTGGAATGGAACTGCCCAATTACGTTCTGTTACGCCTGCCGAACGACCATACGGCCGGCACGCGACCGGGTTCGCCAACGCCCTCCGCCTCGGTGGCGGATAATGATCTGGCGCTGGGCCGTGTCGTCGACGCTGTGTCGCACAGCCCTTATTGGAATGACACCGCGATCCTGGTGGTCGAAGATGACGCTCAAAACGGCCCCGATCATGTGGATGCCCATCGGACGGTGGCTCTCGTCATCAGCAAATATTCGCCTAGCCGCGCTGAAAAGCCCTTCGTGGAAAGCTCATTCCATACGACCGTGAATTTGGTGCGCACTCTCGAGGTATTGCTGGGGCTGCCGCCGATGAATACCAATGACGAGCTGGCGGCCATGATGGGCTCCTTGTTTTCGGGCGACGGCCGGCATCCTCCGTTCGTAGCCGATGATCGCAATCTGAAAAATGGCCTCATCTACCGGACGAATTCGCCCCACGCGCACGGTGCAGCGGATTCTGCCCGCATGGACTTCTCCAAACCTGATCGCGCGGACCCGGGAATTTTGAACAACGTCTTATGGCATGATCGCATGGGAGACGCCCCCATGCCCCCACCGCGCCATTCCGTATTTCCGGCGGCTGAAGATGGGGAGCAGGCTAGCAAGCCGTAGGTTCAGTCCGGGCTAGCGTCTGATTGCTGCCATGGCAATACATGCAAGCATCTCGCATTCAGACATGCGGCATCGCATTTCAGGGAGGTTCGACGCGTTGAAGAACATTCGTCTTCTTTCGTCGGGAGCAAGTGGTTTTCTGCTGGGGTGTTTGCTAGGCCACTGTGTGTATGCGCAGGGGCAGACGCCCGTCGAAGCCCCGCAATCCTCGCCGAAGCAGATGACGGCATCTGCGTCAGCCATGACTCAGGTGCCGGCTTCGCCGACGGCAGCCAGCTCTCAAGGTTCTGTTTCGCCGGCATCAAGCCTCGCCGCACAGCCTGGCGCGGCCAGTGTCTTCACTATAATCGTTCCTGCCGGGACGCATTTGCCGCTCCTTCTGCACAATGGAGTTTCTACCCGCAGCGCTCGTCCCGGTGATCCGGTTTATCTCGAGACTTTATTTCCCGTCATTGTCGATAAAAAAGTGGTTATCCCCGCGGGCTCCTACGTCAGCGGCGAAATCACTGATGCGAAGCGACCGGGACGCGTTACAGGCCGCGGAGAGCTCGGAATTAAACTCGACACCATCATTCTGCCCAATTCCTACGTTGTCGATTTGAATGCCCAGCCCGGATCCGCCAGCACTGGCGGTGGGGAAACAGTTGACTCGGAAGGGAAGATCAAGGGCGATACGGACAAGGCTTCTGATGCCGGCACGATGATAAAAACTACGGGCGCTGGGGCTGGAATCGGCGCGATAGCCGGGGGAGCAAAAGGAGCGGGGATAGGCGCGGGAGTTGGCGCGGCAGGCGGCCTGATGACGGTGCTTCTCTCTCGCGGTCCGGAAGCAGAATTGCCTCGCGGGAGCACGATTGATGCCGTGCTAAACCGGCCTTTGACACTGGATGCGTCAAAGGTTAAATTCGCCAGTCCGGGTCAAGCTTCTTCCCTTGCTGGTCCCCCTAGCCGCGAGCCGGTTCGCAGCGCTGTTCCCTTCTGAATGGCCAAGCCCGCTAGAAAACCTCTGCCCGGTTGCGTGCTGGGCAAGTTAACCCGGCGACCACATCCGATTGTAGTCAGCATTTTTGGCTCCTGCTTTCTCGTCCGCGGAAATATCGCCTCCAAAACGCAGCGGGCTAAACGCGGACGCATCGAATGAACTTCTGCCTCGTAAAATCAATTCTCCGACAATCTTCGCTGTAATGGGCGCCAGCAGAATTCCGTTTCGATAATGCCCGGTGGCGAAAAACAATCCCTCCATTTCAGCGGGCCCGATCACAGGCAAATGATCCGAAATGTCAGGGCGCAATCCGGACCAGGTCTCGATGATTTCCGCGTCTGCCAGATGAGGAGCCAGTTCCAGCGCGGCCGCCAGAATTTTGAAAATTCCTCCCGTCGTCACCTTTTTCTCAAAGCCGGCGTTTTCAAGCGTGCTGCCTACTGCCACCACGCCGCCCTCGCGCGGCACAATGTAGCCGCGTGAAGATCGCAACACGCCTTGCAGGCCTCCTGTAGCCTGGCGCAGTGCCGCCATTTGCCCTCTTACCGGCTTAGTAGGCGCCCAGCGCGCCACGCCCGGCAGCAAATGACTAAAGCAGCCCGCGGCGATGACCACGCAGCCGGCGGAAACGAACTCGCGAAGCGTTTTCACGCCTGTGGCGCGATTTCCTTGGCTGCATACTTGGCGGACTTCGTTATCGGATCGGATTTCGACGCCTCGCTTGCGGCATGCGGTGAGGAGTGCCTGCATCAACTCCCGTGGGGACACCGTCGCTTCGCCGCGTAACCATGCGGCACCGCCGATCTCCCGAGAAATTTCGGGCTCGATTCGTCGCGCTTCGGTTGGGCAGATAGCTTCCGCCTCCAGTCCCAATCGCCGATGCTGGGCGACCAATTCGTCCCGGTCCGTTTCGGCGCGAGTGCCGAAGAATGCTTCCAGTGTGCCATCGCGGCGATACCCTGTCGTGCTGCCGGAAATTCCTTCAATCTTTTCGACAAAAGCCGCATACATTTCCAAACTTGCTTGGGCCAACGGGACGAGCGGAATCGAAGCCGGAGAATCCGGCGCGGGCGATAGCATTCCAGCCGCGGCCCAGGAGGCTTCGCGCCCTGGCTCCTGGCGGTCGAGAATCACCAGACGCATTCCGGGCCGGCTGATTTCCAGCGCGATGGAGGCTCCGATGATTCCTCCGCCGACAATCACGGCATCGTAGCCGTCCATGTATCCATACTAGCAGGGGACACACATGTTCCCGCGAGTGCGGGCAAAAACGGAAGAGGTGGGCCGTGGGACTGCGCGGCTAGAAGGAATTCAGCAGATCCACGGAGAGCACATAAGCCTTCCCGGCAAGATTGCTGGCCAAAGCCCAATCGGATGCGTTGGCGGCCGTTTGCGCCTGGCTCAGGAATGACCGGATTTTTTCACTTTCGTCATGTTGCGCCGCCGTAACCTGCCGCCCGGCGGCCTGCAAGAGATTTTTCTCCGTTGCGGCCACCTGCGATTGTGCTTTCTGCTGCCACGCACCGTGACTCCACGGCAATCAGCCCCTGGGCATTGCTACCATCGTGGGCCCGTGATGCGCCCATGAGTGCCCATGATGCGCTAGGTAGACTCACTTGCAGGCGCGTGGCACACTGAATCGCGTGAAACGCATTCTTGTCGCGACGATTCTTTTGCTTGCGGTTCTTTATGCGAGCGATTATCTATTCGCAGTTATCCGAAAAAACAATCCCAAGGCCGGCCAAGCTTTCGGCACGGTGACCGTGCAGCACTACTATTCGATTCCCCATAAGGACGGAAAGGCCGAACTGGTTTTTCAGGATCCGCAAACGCAGGCGTGCATCCGGTCTCTTTTTCCGCATTTCGGCTACACTCCCTGCTGGTATGCCCGCCGCGAAAGTCAAACTCCTATCCCCATGATCATTGTCGCGCTTGGCGGCCAGCGCAGCCTATTCAGCGTGGGGCGTCGGGGCAACCGGGACGCTTTGTTTTGCGCGAATTTTTGGCCAACGGGCTGTATGCCCGCTGCAATTGGAGCATGCATTCGCGCAACTGCGGGGCACAAGGTGTCCGAAACGCGCCGATTCTGTTAAACTAATCGGGTTACACCGCGCTTGACGATAACTCAGGATTTACCTTGGGATTGGTCCTAGGCTGCTGATCTTCAGCAGCCATTTTTGTCCGCGCCGGAAACCATAAAATGAATGAGAGCCTTCGCAATATAGCCATTATCGCGCACGTAGACCACGGCAAGACGACCCTGGTGGACGCCATGCTCCGCCAAAGCGGCATCTTCCGCGACAATCAGGAAGTGGCCGAGCGCGTGATGGACTCCAATGACCTTGAGCGCGAGCGTGGCATCACCATCCTGGCCAAGAATACGGCGCTTTTCTTTCGCGGCACGAAGATCAACATTGTGGATACGCCCGGCCACAGCGATTTCGGTGGCGAAGTCGAACGCGCGCTGCGGATGGTTGATGGTGTGTTGCTGCTTGTAGACGCCAGCGAAGGGCCGTTGCCGCAGACGCGCTATGTTTTACAAAAGGCGCTGGCCGCGAAGTTGCCACCCGTGGTGGTGCTAAACAAGATTGATCGCGCGGATGCGCGTCCGAAAGAAGTGCTGGACGAAATCTACGATCTATTCATTGATCTCGACGCCACGGAAGACCAACTCGATTTTGCCGTGTTGTATGCCAACGCGCGGGACGGCGTGGCGCACCGCTCACCCGGCGACGGTTCGAAGGACCTGCTCCCGCTGTTCGAGACGATTGTCGATTCCATTCCCGCGCCGGCTAGCGATCCCGACGCGGCTCTCCAAGTGCAAGTGATGAACCTGGACTATAGCGAATATCTCGGCCGCATTGCGATTGGCCGCGTATTCAACGGAACGCTGCGGCGAGGCGCCCAGGTGGGCATCAGCAAACTGGATGGTACGCTGATCCCTGCCGTCATCACCAAGCTGTATACGTTCCGAGGCCTATTGCAAGACGAAGCGGAAACCGTTGCCGCAGGGGACATTGCCGCCATTGCCGGCCTGGAAGGGATTCAGATTGGCGAAGGTTTGACGGATTTGGAACGCCCGGTTCTGCTGGATCCACTCTTGATTGACGAACCGACTCTGGCAATGGTGTTCACGGTAAACAATGGGCCGCTCTCGGGGCGCGAAGGCAAATATGTAACTTCGCGCGATCTTCGCGAACGCCTGCAAAAAGAATTGCTGACCAATGTCTCGATACGCGTCGAAGATTCCGACACGCCGGAGTCGTTCCGCGTGCTGGGCCGCGGTGAATTGCAACTGGCGATTTTGATTGAAACAATGCGGCGCGAAGGTTTTGAGCTGATGGTCGGCAAGCCGGAAATTGTTGTGCGCACCGAAGGCGGCCGAAAACTCGAGCCTCTCGAGAGACTTGTGATTGACTGCCCGGAAACCTACATCGGCATCATCCTGGAACACCTCGGCACACGGCGGGGCGAAATGGTGAAAATGGCCAATCATGGCTCCGGACGCGTGCGCATCGAATTCAGCATTCCCGCGCGAGGGCTCATCGGGCTGCGCAGCCAATTGTTGACGGACACGCGTGGAACCGCACTGGTTCATTCCATCTTCGACGGCTGGACGGATTATGCCGGCGAAATGGCGTTGCGCCCCACGGGAGCCCTGGTGGCGGACCGTGCCGGAGCCTCCACCGCTTATGCGCTGTGGAATGTGCAGGAACGCGGCGAACTCTTCATTGGCCCCGTCGTTGAGGTCTATGAGGGAATGATTGTGGGAGAAAATTCGCGCGAGTCGGACATGGACGTGAACATTACGAAGGAAAAAAAGCTCACCAACATGCGCTCGTCCAGCGCCGACGAAGCCATTCGGCTGGTGCCACACCGCGAATTGAGCCTGGAGCAAGCTATCGAATTTATTGCAGACGATGAATTCGTCGAGGTGACGCCAAAGACCATTCGCCTGAGAAAGAAAGTCCTCACGGCCAGCAAACGGCCGCGGCGCTGGCAGGAAATCCGCGCCAGCCACGAAGCGTCGAAGTAGTCCGCCCGCGAAAGCTAGATTAGTCTTTTAAGAAGATAGCCCAAATCACTTTCTTCATGCTCATGCCGATGTGCCCCCGGTGAAGAAGAATACGAGGCCGGGGCGCTCTTGCGTCTGACTTAGCAGCGTGACGCCGTCATTGGCAAGCATGTTCAGCAACGTGCCTTGATCGTTTTCGCCAACCGTCAGCAGACTGTTCGTGGCCTTTTGGCCGCTGGGAATAACGATCTCGACGGCGCCGCCAAACAGGAAGCTCGCGATGCCAAAGTCGGCCAGGGCGGTTACGACCACAACGCCGTTCACATTCAACTGTGGGCGTTCTAGGATCCAGTCCGCATTCTGGCTCGGCACATTCCGGATAGGCGGGGAGATGGGGGCGTTGTTGAAGTTGAAAGTGGGCGGGGGAACGACGATGGGCGTAATCGCGATGCCAGTGTTGTAGTTGATCATCGAAACTTGTCCGCGTCCACTGCCGTCGTTGAGCGGTTCCAGGTTCACCCCGACCGAGTGCCCTGGTTCGACCGCTAAACCAATCTGGACCGATGGGCCCGGAAACCACTCGTACCAGGCGTAGCAGCTGTCCTGCTGGCCAATGAAATTGACCCCTGGCGCGTCGGTTTCGGTGCCGGCCTGGAACAGGGACTGTGCGTCATTCATGCCGATCCAGAGCGAACTGTAGTACGGGCCAAAACCACCAGACGGCACCACGGTTGCCGGAATGGTCCAACTGCCCCAGACCTGCGTGTATTGCTGGGCGCTGTTGGCAATCAGGCCGCTCCAGATATTGCTCGTATTGCCCTGGATCAGGTTTGAGCCGGCAGGGCCGTGAACAATGTCGGACCGGACGGTCAGGTTTGGCGTGATGAACGCCTTGATGCGAGACATGGTGCGCAGCCAAAGCCGCGCCTCATTCGGGAATTTCTTAGGGTCGGGGCGGTGCGGCAGGCCGTATTGCCGCAATTCCTCGTCCGAGGCGAGCGCGGGAGAGAAACCCTCCGGCGGTGGCTCGAACGTAAGATGACCCGGAAGGTTAGTTTCGTTCAAACGTAAGGGCTGCTTGTGCATGCTCCTCTCCGTCCTTTGTGTGAAACGTATCAGCCGTGATCTTCGAAATAAGCGGCTGATCCTCTAACATATTTATACATTCGGCAGGATTTCCATTTTGTTACCCCAAGGCAAAGGCATCATACACCAAACCTCTGAGCCATCCACGCTGGGGTGCGTATTTGTGCACTTTATCCCTGGCAAATTAGCCCAAGTTATCGTGGCGTTTGCCGGCGACGAGAAGAATCGCCCGGAAGCGGCCGCCTTGTGGTAGAATCAATAGAGCTTTAGATGTGATCGCTAAATCTCAGAGGTGCCTTATGGAATGGACAACACCGAATTTTGAAGAAGTCAGCCTTTGCTGCGAAGTCAGCTCTTACGCCAACGCTGAACTGTAGAAAGAATGTTGATTCGCGTCCTCGGCTCCGCTGCCGGGGGTGGATTTCCACAATGGAATTGCGCCTGCGCTAATTGTTCCCGCCTGCGCGCAGGCCGGCTGAAATCGAAAGCTCGCACCCAAGCCCAGCTAGGTGTGTCTGCCGACGGAGAAAAATGGTTTCTCGTCGGAGCTTCCCCGGATTTGCGCATGCAGATCGAAGCCACACCGGCATTATTTCCCAAACACGGAACGCGGGAAAGCCCCGTCGCCGGAGTCGTTCTGCTTTCCGCCGAGCTGGATCACGTGCTCGGATTGCTCAGCCTGCGCGAACGTCATCCCCTGCGTGTCTATTCAACGAACGCCGTCTGGCAACTGGTGCAAGACAACGCATTTTTTCGCATGCTGAAGCGCCAGAAGGGCCAGTGCGAATGGACGGAATTAGAACCTGGTCATAACACCGAATTGCAGAGCCCCAGCGGCGAAAAAGGCGGTTTGGCGGTTTTGCCGATCAGCGTCGGACAGCAATTCCCGTTTTACGCGGGAGCGGAACGACGCATCGTGTTGAATCCCGCCGAGGCTGTGATCGGATTGCTGATCGAGAGTCCCGGAGGCCGACGAATCTTCTATGCTCCGGGCCTGCCGAGGCTTAGTGCAGAATTTCTGGATTTATTTGGAACCTGCGACTTGTTGCTGCTTGATGGAACGTTCTGGTCCGACGACGAATTGTTGCGCGCGACAGGGCAGGGAGCTGCAGCGCACGAGATGGGGCATTTGCCCGTCGGCGGTTCCGGCGGCCTGATTGCCCAACTAGCCCAAGTGCGCGGCCCGCGAAAAGTGCTGATGCATATCAACAATACGAATCCCATACTCGACGGAGACAGCGCGGAATACCGCGAGGTGATGGCCGCCGGCTGGGAAGTGGCGGAAGATGGATGGGAGTGCGAATTGTGAGCCGCGAAGCAAGCCACGACCTAGTGAGAAATCCCATCCGCGAATTTTTGTCTCCCGCCGAACTGGAGGCTGTGCTTCGGGGCATCGGCGCGCGACGTTATCATCACCGGCATCCCTTCCATTTGCGGATGCACGAAGGAAAACTGACGCGCGGCCAGCTTCAGGCCTGGGCACTGAACCGTTTCTATTACCAGAGCCGTGTGCCCATCAAGGATGCGGTGATTCTATCGCGCTGCGACGACCCCGAATTCCGCCGCGCGTGGCGCACGCGCATTGAAGATCATGATGGAAAGGCTGGCCAGCCCGGCGGCATTGAACGCTGGCTCCAGCTTGCCGAGGCCACCGGCCTTCGGCGCGCAACTGTGATCGAAGGAAAGGGCGTGCTTCCGGGCGTGCGCTTCGCCGTGGACGCGTACGTCCATTTGGTGCGGGAACGCAGCTTCCTGGAGGCCGTGGCATCTTCGCTCACCGAGTTATTCGCGGGATCGTTGATTACCCTGAGGCTCGACGCGCTGCGCCGCCATTATCCCTGGCTGGCGGACGGCCTCAGCTATTTCGAGACGCGCTTGACGCAAGCGCCCGCGGACGCCGATTTTGCGCTGCGTTGGGTGCAGCGCGAGGCGCGGACGCCGGAAGATCAGGAGCGGGCGTGTCGAGCGCTGGAATCCAAGTGCGAAATCCTGTGGGCACAATTGGACGCAATCTATTTTGCATACGTCGAGCCGGGATGGCCCGCGCCGGGCGCATTTGTCCCGGAGGTTTCGTGACGGATCTGCTGCGCGATGCACGGCCCACGCTGGCCGCGGGTTGCCGCTTAGACGAAACTGCCGCCGGCGGTCCGGTGCTGCTGATGCCGGAGCGCGCGCTGCGGCTGAATCCGCCAGGATTGCGCATTCTGCAACTTTGTGACGGGAAGCGCACAATCAGCGAAATCCTATTGACGCTCTGCACCGAATTTCCCGTTGCAGAAGGGGCCAAGCTGGAAGAGGATACCTTGGCGTTTCTCGAACGCCTGCGCACCACGCGTGCGATTGATCTGGAATGATGCAAGGCCCCCTCGCATTGATTGCGGAAGTGACCCATCGCTGTCCGCTGCATTGTGTATATTGCTCGAATCCGCTCGAACTTCGCCGGCAACAAGATGAACTGACAACGGAAATGTGGGCGCGCGTCTTCCAGCAGGTAACGGCGATGGGCGCGTTGCAATTGCATTTGACCGGAGGCGAACCTCTGGTGCGGAAGGACATCGTCCAGTTGGTCGCCGCCGGCCGCGCGGCTGGACTTTACGTGAATCTGATCACCTCCGGCGTGGGCATGACGGAGCAACGTCTGGACGAATTGGCGCACGCGGGCGTGGAGCACATTCAAATCAGCCTGCAGGATTCCCGAGCTGAAGAAGCCGATTGGATTGCCGGCACACGTGCGCACACGTCAAAACTATCTCTGGCTGCCATGATTCGCGCGCGCAAGATAGCGCTCACGCTGAATATCGTGGTTCACCGGGCCAACCTCGACCGGATCGAGGAAATGATTGCCCTGGCGGAAGAGATCGGCACGGACCGCCTCGAGATCGCACACGTTCAGTATTATGGCTGGGCGTTGGCCAATCGCGAACAACTCCTTCCCACGCGTCTGCAAGTGGAACGGTCGCTCGCCGCGGTGGAGTCCGTCCGCAAGCGACTTAAAGGGCGCATGCAGATTGACTGCGTCACTCCGGATTACTACGCGCGCTTTCCTAAAGCGTGCATGGGCGGCTGGGGACGCAAGGTTATGTTGATTGACCCCGCCGGACAGGCGCTTCCGTGCCACGCCGCCGGAGTAATCCCCGAATTATCGTTCGAAAATGTAAATGATCATCCGTTGCGCTGGGTTTGGGAGGAATCAGAAGCATTCCAAATGTTTCGTGGCGAGGCGTGGATGCCGGAGCCGTGCCGAAGCTGCGACAGGCGCGCCCTGGATTTCGGCGGCTGCCGTTGCCAGGCACTCCTACTCGCCGGCGATGCCGCGAAAACAGATCCGGTCTGCGAACTTTCCCCGGATCATGCCGCTGTGCTATCGCCAATCGAACACGCTCAAGAAACGTTCCCCGCACCCGGCGCTGGGCCGACGACTGGCGAAGATTTTCCCCAATTGGTCCCCTTATCTCCCATCGCGCCCGGCTGGCAATACCGAACAAACCCTTCGCGCAATTAAAGCGCACCTCGCGCTAAGTGAGAATTTTACATCCGGATACCGGCGGGAAGAGGCTCCGCACCCGATGCAGGTTGCGTCGATCGGGGATTTAGCCTCATCCTGTGAATGTGGAGACCAGCAGCGAGCAAATTTCCGTGAAAATCGAAGAAGCGCGTTTTGCGGATTTGGATTCGAGGCCATATTTTCGACTGCCCCTTCGCAAAAAAGGTCTGATTCTCTCTCTCTGCCTTTTTCTTGCAACAGTAATCTCCACTCTGGCTGTGGGCGCGCAACTCGCCATTGCATACGCTCACAATCAAGCGCCCTTTTCGGGAGACTTCAATCCGTTGGCGCCGTTGCAGCAGGCTTGGGCGCATCCGCGGGTCCTGCTGCTCGGAATTCCTTTCTCATTCACGCTGATGGGCATCCTGCTGGCGCACGAACTAGGCCATTTTTTTGCCTGCCGCTATTACGGCATTGACGCCACCTATCCCTATTTCATTCCCGCGCCGACGCTGATCGGAACCCTGGGCGCGTTCATCCGCATTCGTTCGCCCATCCACAATCGCCGGGCGCTATTCGACATGGGGCTGGCTGGCCCCGTGGTCGGGTTCCTTTTTGCCGTTCCCGCGCTCGCATTGGCGATTTGGCATTCAAAAGTTGTGCCCGGAGCCGATGCGAACTCGTTCATCGTTTTCGGCAATCCGCTCATCATGAAATTGTTGGCCGCGTTACTGCGGCCGGGCACGCTGCCGGGTTCGCTGCTGCTGCATCCGGTGGGGCGGGCGGCATGGGTTGGAATTTTCGCCACCGCGCTGAATCTGCTTCCCGCGGGGCAGCTCGATGGCGGCCATATCGTTTACAGCATTATGCCGGGAAAGCACACGCGCATTTCACTAGCGGTAATTGTGGCGCTGGTTCCGCTGGCTTGGCTATGGAGCGGCTGGTTGGTTTGGGCGGTGCTGCTGCTCGCGACGGGATTTCGCCATCCGCTATTGCTGGATCGTTGGCAGCCGCTGGATAAGACACGTCGCGCGTGGGCCGTGGTGGGACTATTGATTTTTGCTTTGTGCTTCACCCCAATCCCGTTTTATGTTCATTAGAACGGAGCGAAACGCGCTTACATCATGCTTTGGGGATCGACGTCCATCAGTATTGCGGTTTCCGGGATTTCATTCGCCGCGCAGAAGTCCAGGCATCCAGCCAGCACGCGGCTCAGCGCGTTTCTTTGCTCGGCTTTCAGCAGGAACTGGAATCGATACTCGCGCCGCAGTTTCGCAAGCGGGGCCGCCGCCGGTCCGAGCACTTTCAGGCCTTGATTTTCCAGCGGCTGGAAATAGCCGGCCAACGCGCGAGCCCAGCGCGCTGCATTTTCGATTTTTCGATCGCGCACCAATACGCTGGCCAGCGCGGCAAACGGCGGATAGCGCAGCATACGTCGGAAGCGCGCTTCTTTTTCGTAAAACGCGGTGTAGTCCTGCCTGCCGGCTTCCTGAATGGCGTAATGCTCCGGATAATACGTCTCCACGAGAACTTTTCCGCGCAAATCTCCCCGTCCAGCGCGACCGGCCACTTGGGTTAATAGATGGAACGTGCGCTCGGCGGCGCGAAAATCCGGGCGGCTGAGCGCTGCATCCGCCGCCACCACGCCCACCAGCGTCACGCGATGGAAATCGTGCCCCTTGGCCAGCATTTGCGTGCCCGTGAGGATATCCAATTCTCCAGCGGCGAAACTTCCCAGCACTTGCTGATATTCGCGCTTGGTGCGTACTTTGTCGCGATCCAGTCGAGCGATGCGCGCCCGCGGAAATTGTTCCCGCAGGAATTCTTCGACGCGCTGCGTGCCGTCGCCGACAAAGTAAAGATATTTCGATTTACATTTTGGGCACTCGGCGGGAACGGTGCGCGCGAAACCGCAGTAGTGGCATCTGAGCCCCGGCGGTTTTTTGTGGTATGTAAGCGCGATGCTGCAATTGTCGCATTGAAGCGACGCACCGCAACTCCGGCACAACAGGAACCACGAATATCCGCGGCGATTAATCAGCACCAGCGCCTGTGTTCCGGCGGCGAGACAGCTTTCCAGCGCCGCACGCAACTCTTCGGAAATCGGCGCGCCGCGTCCCTGGCGTTTGAATTCTTCGCGCAGGTCCACAATGCGCACAGCGGCCAGAGGCCGATTCTCCACCCGCGAGCAAAGTTGCAGCAGCTTGTATTTTCCGCCGCGGGCATGATGGTAGCTTTCGAGCGACGGCGTGGCTGAACCCAGTAATACCACCGCGTTCTCCAATCTGGCGCGATAAATAGCCGTGTCGCGTCCGTTGTAACGCGGAGTTTCCTCCTGCTTGTAACTCGACTCCTGCTCTTCGTCCACGATAAGCAGTCCCAGGTTTTGAAGCGGCGCGAAAACAGCAGACCGGGTTCCCACCACCACGCGCGCTTCGCCTCGCCGCACGCGCCACCATTCGCGTGCGCGTTCCACGTCGGAAAGGGCGCTATGCAGCACCGCAACCGTTGGCCCGAAGCGCGCGCGCACCTGGCGACCCATCCACAAAGTGAGTGCAATTTCGGGGACCAGTACCAGCGCCGTTCGGTCCAACGGCAGCGCCGCTTCGATGGCCGCCAGATATACTTCCGTCTTGCCGCTGCCGGTTACGCCATGAAGCAGCCCGGCGGTGAAGCGGTCCTGCGCCAGCCATTCGCGGATTTGACGAACAGCTTCCTTCTGTTCGGCATTCAAGGCGTTTTGCGGCGCGACGTAGTCGCCGTCCCAGGAATCCTCCACTGTGGTGAGGGGCTCTTCCCACACGAGGATACGGCCTTGTTTTTCCAGTTTCGCAATCGCGGCAGGCGATATCTTGGCCAGTTTTTGAAGCAGCGGCAAAGGCAATGGACCGCGTGGACCATTTAAGATTTCGCGCGCGCGAAACTCCGGCGTCCCGGAGTCGGCGATTGCATCACCGCGCCATGCGGCTATTTTCTGCCGGCGCGCTTTTCGCTGCCGGGTGATTTCGCGGGAAGCGAGCATTCCTGCGCGGCGAAGGCGTTCGGCGGCCTCTTGGCCACCGGGAATTTTTCGCAGTTGAATCTCCCGGAGCGCAATGTTGCCCGGCAGCGCGAAAAACTGACGCAAGGCATCCTCCGCACTCTTTTTGTCTTCCGTTGCGTCCGACCCATCCAGTGGCAAAGAATTTTGTTGCCACAGCCAGCCGGCGGCCGCCTCGGTGACAAAAAATTCGCGGTCGGCGCGTACGTCAATTGGTGGCGGAAGCAAGGCGCGGAAAGCCTCGCCGATCGGGGCGAGATAATATCGGCTGATCCACCGTCCCAACGCAAGGAGTTCGGTCGTCAGCGCGGGCACGGAATCCAAAACTTCGCTGAACTCACGAATGCGTTTCGCGCCCGTGGGCGGCTCCGCCGATCCCAGCACAACCCCCACGAGTGACCGATTGCGAAAGGGCGCCGCGACCCGCATGCCCAAGAGGTCGGTGCCTCCGAAGCGCTCCGGAATAGCATAAGTAAAGGTGTGACGCAGGGGAACCGGCAGCGCAACTTCGCAATAATGAGCGGGCATTTCCCGCTTAGTGTAGCAGTTCGCGCCGCGGCCGATTTGCCGCGGCATTAGACTTCAAATAGGAATGCAAGTGTTGGACGAATCAGCCTAGCGCAAATTCACAACGGCGATGCCGGCCAGAATCAGGATGATGCCTGCCCATTGCATGCGTTCGAGCTTCTCTCGCAGAAAAATGCAGGCCAGGAGCACGGTGACGGCGCTGAAGAGCGATGCCAATACCGTAACCACCGAAAGCGGCCCCCATTGCAACGCAAAATTATTGGCCACGAACGCGGAAGTATCGAGGACGCCCACCGCCCCGAGCAGCCACCACACGCTCCCTTTCGGCAACGCAATAGTCTGGCGGACAGGTTTCGCTATCAATCCCAATGTCGCGAATGATGTAAGACGAATTATCCAAACTGGCGCCCACACTCCGACGCGTGGAACTACCTCGAAGCCCAGCATCCAGAACATTGCGCCCATCAAGACGGCGGCGGCCAAGGCCCACCCAACGCCACGCGATAGGACATGATGTTTGCGCGGAGCGAGAACATCACGTTGAGATATGTCTTCCGGGGGCGACGACGTGGCAGCTAGCATCACTCCCGCAAGAATGCCCATGACGCCCGCAAGGCGCAACGCGCCAAGGCGCTCTCCACTGATCAGTGAGAGCATGAGAGTAAGAGCGGGATAACTCGTGGCGATGGGCGCCACAATCGCGAGAACGCCGATTTCCAGCGCATGATAGAAACAGGCGGAGCAAGCCGCATTCATTAGGCCCACGGCGATTGTCCAAACCCACGCCTGCGTCCCATGAATCGTAAAGAGACGGCCGAAGCCGCCGGTTGCCCATAGAAAAACATTGAGCGCCACGAATCCAATCGGCTGGATGAAGAAGCTGACGCGGTAACTGCCGATCCGTCGCGCAGCAAAACGCGCAGAGAAATCGGAGACGCCCCAGCAGACGGCGGCCGTCAATCCAAGAAGAATGCCCACGGAGAATTCAGGCGCGCGGTTGTGATGATAGGTTGGCGCGCGCGGGCTCAAGGCCCAGGAAGGCCATTACTTGCTGTAAATCCTTCCACACCTCTGCTTTCGCCGCGGGATTTCGCAGGAGATAGGCAGGATGATAGGTGGGCATTAGACGCGAGCCGCGAAAATCGAACCATTGCCCTCGCGTCTTGGTAATGCCGACACCCGCGCCCAGCAAGGCTTGTACCGCGATGGCGCCCAGACAAACGATGGCTTTGGGACGGATGACATCAAGTTGGCGAAATAGGAACGGCGAACAGGTCGCCATTTCATCCTTTTCCGGCGCACGGTTTTCCGGCGGACGGCATTTCACGACGTTGCAAATGTAAACGTCCTCACGGCGCAGGCTCATCGCTTGAATCATTTGCGTGAGAAGCTTTCCCGCGCGGCCAACAAAAGGCTCGCCCTGAATGTCTTCATCGCGGCCCGGCCCCTCGCCGATGAATACCAGTTGCGCTTTCGGGTTTCCGACTCCGAAAACAATATTCGTCCGGCGTTCAGACAAGCGGCAGCGGTGGCAGTCGCCTATCGTTTCCCGAATTTTTTCAAGCGTATCGTCCTCGACGCGATCCGCAACGTCGAAAAGTGACGCGGAGGGAATGACGAGCGGTGTCGCCGCACTGGAGCGTACTGCCGCGCCCGTAACGCGCTTATTTGGCTCGACCTTAGTCATTGTCGCCACCTGAGCATTCGGCTGATGGGCTAAGCTTTGCAGGATACCGTTACCGCCCGGCCGCTTGCCCATTTGGGCCGCAGAGGCTTTCCCCATTGAGTTTGGCCCGGCAACGCGATCACGGTAGGTGAACGAAATTCCCAAGTCGGCAAAGTATTGCAGCCATTCAGCCACGCGATCAGGATTTTCCGTGATGATCATCGCGGTGTGGGTCTAACCACGTGAGACAGGAAGCATATGCAGGACTTGGTCGAGGATGTGGTCAGCCAATTCGAGTTTGGACATGCAAGGCAGCGGGAGTTCCGTGCCATCTCGCAGGAATAGGGTTGCAATATTTGTATCCACGTCGAAGCCCGCCCCTTCCTGCGTAACGTCGTTGGCTACAATCATGTCAACGCCCTTGGCGCGCAACTTTTCTCGTGCGTGCTCATTCATGTCTTGCGTTTCCGCGGCGAAACCTACCAGAACGCGATCACGCTTTTCTCGGCCCAGTCCCGCCAGAATATCCGGCGTGGATTCGAGCGCCAAAGTCATTCCTGACGCACCCCGTTTGATCTTCTGCGCTGCCGGCGCCGCCGCGCGATAGTCAGCGACGGCCGCCGCCATGATGATCACGTCGGCATCCTCGCCACGTTGCCGCACAGCATGTTCCATTTCCTCCGCACTGTGTACGAGTTCCCAGTCCACGTCCGGCGGCGGTGGCATTTGCGTCGCGCCGACCACTAGGATCACGTGCGCACCGCGTCTGTGCGCGGCTTGGGCCAGCGCGTAGCCCATTTTCCCGGAGGAGCGATTGGTGAGATAACGGACGGGATCAATGGCTTCGCAGGTGGCCCCCGCTGTAACCAGAATTTTCACGGCGGCCAAATCCTGCCTAAGCTTCAAGACATCGCGCACAGTTCGCAGAATTTCCTCGTGCCCCGCCAGCCGGCCCGGACCGAGTGCACCGCATGCGAGATAGCCCTCATCCGGTTGGACGACGTGCACGCCGCGCTCCTGCAAAATCCGTATGTTTTGCTGCGTGGCGGGATGTTGCCACATATTGACGTTCATCGCCGGCGCCACAATCACCGGCGCCTTGGTTGCCAGGTAAAGCGTGGTAAGGAAATCGTCCGCGGCTCCCGCTGCCAATTTTGCAAGTACGTTTGCCGTCGCTGGAGCCACCAGCAGCAGATCAATTCGCTGAGCCACGGCAATGTGTTCTATCGCGCTTTCGACATTGGGGGTACCGTTCTCGGGCGACTCGAAAACATCCGTGATTACGCGCTGCCCGGTCAGAGCCGCAAATGTCAGCGGGGTTACAAATTCCCGCGCGCCCCGGGTCATGACCACCTGCACGTCCAGCCCTTCCTGCTGAAGCAGGCGAACCAGTTCCCCCGCCTTGTAGGCCGCGATTCCGCCGGAGACACCCAACGCAACTCGCATACCGTTCCTCGCCCTAGCTCCTGCGTCTGATTTCCGCGGCTTCGGCGTCGGCCTTAGACCCCATCTCGTATTCGATCAGGCCTTTTTGGACTTCTTCTTCTGCCACACGCGTAGGTTTGCGCACGCGCGGATTTTCCACCAGGGGCATGGCCCCACTCATCAACTGGCGCGCGCGACGGGCCACCAGCAGCACGTATGCAAACTGACTTTCAGGAGCTCGAGTCATCGTTGCCATCGAAAGTTTATCCTCCCAGAGACTGCAAAATCCGCTGAAAATGGGCCGTGTCGCGCCCTACCTCACACCGCGCTGCCAGCACGATGGACTGTATTTCCCTGCCCGCGCGCTCCAGCTCGTCATTCAACACGGCGTAGCTGTACCTCCCGAAACACTTCACTTCCTGCCGCACACGCTCCAACCGCCGTCCAATTTCCTCCGCCGAATCCTGGCCCCGCTCCCGGATGCGCTGTTCCAATTCTTTTACGGACGGTGGCAGAATAAAAATTGCCAATGCGCGGGGGAGTTCTCGTCGCACCTGCTCCGCGCCCTGCACGTCAATTTCCAGGATGAGGTCCTTCTGCTGAAAGCGGGCTTCTTCAAGCCAGCGGCGCGGCGTGCCGTACCAACTGCGGCCAAACACTTGGGCATGCTCCAGAAATTCCCCCGCATTCGCCATGCGCTGAAATTCCTCTTCGCTCACAAAATTGTACCACTTGCCGTCCGATTCCTTCCTACGCGGCGGCCGTGTCGTGCAGGAGACGGATAACAGGGTGTCAGGAAGTTCCAAGATTTTATTTACCAGCGTGGATTTGCCCGAGCCGGACGGGCCCGAGACAATTACCACCAGGGGATGACTCGCTCCGTCAATCATTCGAGGTTTTGCACCTGTTCCCGAAGTTTTTCGATTTCTGTTTTCATTTCCAATCCCAGCCGCGTCATTTCCAACCCTTCAGATTCGGTCCCGGCAGATTTGGAGAGCAACGTATTCGCTTCGCGCTGCATTTCCTGGAGCAGGAAGTCGAGTTTTTTGCCCATTTCCGCGGGGCCATTTAGGATCGCACCAAACTGCTCGACATGGCTGCGAAGGCGCGCGAGTTCCTCGCTTGTGTCGGAGCGGTCTGCGACAATCGCCGCTTCCTGAGCCATTCGCGCGGGGTCGAGTCCGACGCCAACCATTAATTCCTTTAGCCGTGACTCCAGCCGCTGCACCACCAGCGGCAGGGCGCGTTTGGCTAAAATGCCGATCTGCTCCGTCAGCACGCTGACGTGTGCGAGGTGTTGGCGCATTTCTTCAGTCAGCGCACGCCCTTCCGCTTCCCGCATCTGATTCAACCGCTCGACCGCTTGATTTAGGCAGCGCGCAACTGATTCCTCAAATTCGTTGCCGGCTATCGCCGGAATCGTCGACGGAGAAAGTACCCCGGGCAAGCGGAGCAGTTCCACCAGGTTGGGAGATGCCTCAATCTGGAATTCCCGTCGCAAGATTTCCACTTCCTTCAGATAAACCGCAGCGAGCTTGCGATTGACGCCGACAGCGCCGGGTGGCGCGTCAAAGGCCAGCGTCACCTCCACATGCCCGCGCAGAAGACCCTCGCGCAAAATGCGCCGCAGTAACGGTTCGAGCGATTCGAATCCAGCCGGTAAGTGAATTCGCAGATCCAAAAAACGGTGATTCACGCTGCGCAGAGTGATTCGAAGCGATCCCTCTTCACGCTCTGCATTTGCCTGCGCGAATCCCGTCATCGAGCGAGGCGCATTTGGCATGGCGCTCACAACGATCCTTCCGCGGGACGCGCAAATTCTCTTTCATCGAATTGCAATTCGTAGAGCCGCGCATAGGCTCCGCCGCGCGCCAGCAATTCTTCGTGCGTGCCGGTCTCGCGAATCGTGCCGCCCTCAATCACCACAATCAAATTGGCGCGGCGAATGGTGGACAGTCGATGCGCCACCACGAACACGGTGCGTCCCGCCATCAGATTATTTAACGCGCGCTGCACCAGCATCTCCGATTCGGAATCCAGTTCCGACGTGGCTTCGTCCAAAATTAGAATTGGAGCATTTTTCAGCAGCGCGCGCGCAATCGCCAATCGCTGACGCTGACCGCCGGACAGCCGCTGCCCACGGTCGCCAATTTGTGTTTGGTACCCTTCCGGCAGTTCCAAAATAAAATCGTGCGCTAGTGCCGCTCGCGCCGCTGCTTCCACCTGTTCTTCGGGAAGGTCCGGCCGCCCGTAGCATAGGTTATTCCACACCGTATCGTTAAATAGAAATGTCTCCTGCGTGACGATAGCCATCTGCTCGCGCACCGAGCGCAGTGTTACATCGCAGACATCGCGCCCGTCGATTCGCACGCTGCCCGAGGTAGCTGTGTGGAATCGTGGGAGCAGATTTACCAGTGTGGTTTTTCCCGCTCCGCTCAAGCCCACCACGGCCGTTACCGTACCCGCACCCACTTTCAGATTGATATCCTTCAAAATGGGCGGACCGCTATCATAGGCAAAAGCCGCATTACTGAACTCCACGGATTCTGAAAAGCGCGGCAAGATGTCCGCTCCTTGTTTTTCGTCTTCTTCCTCCTCCAGATCGAGGAACGTAAAAACCTGTGCCGATGCCCCCAGCCCCATTTGAAACTGCTGGTACAAACCGCCGAGCCGCTTGATGGGCTCATACGATTTGAACAGCGCATAAATGAAGGTCATGAATTTGCCGGTGGTCATCACATGATCGCGAATCTCATTGCGGGCATACATTAATACAATAACGATTACGAGCGCGCCCAGGATGTCCATCAGCGGCGACGTGATGATGTAGGCTCGCACCCAACGCATGTTCTCTCGCAACAGCCGTCGCGCCGTTTCGCGGAACTTGGCGATTTCGAAGCGCTCCATGCCGAAGGCTTTCACAATTCGGTTGGCAGTGATGGTCTCCTGTAGGATCTGACTTAAATCGGCGAGCCGCGAGCGGCTTCGCGATACCGAGCTGCGAATGCGCCGCCCCAAACCCGCCACAGGCCACACGACCAGCGGAATAATTACGGCCGAACCAACCGCCATTTTCCAATTAGTCAGCAGGAGCACGGCCACAAGAGCGGCCAGGGAAAATATCTGGCGAAAGAAATCGGCCAGATTCTCGGAAAGAACGCTGCGTAGTTGCTCCACGTCGCTTATCGCTGCGGACATCACTCTGCCCACCGGATGGTTCTGGAAAAATCCCATGGGTTGCCGCACCAGCCGTTCGTAAAGCTGGTTTCGCAGATTCGTCACGGCCGCATGACCCGCGTATTGCACCAGCACGGTGCCGAAATACTCAGCGAGGGATTTGCCGCAGACAAGAATTACAAGGCAAATGGCAAAGACGCTCCATACATAATGAATATGCGGGAGAAAAGAGTTCAAAAAGATTTTGTGTCCGCCGGGCAGCGTCACCAGCTCGAGACTGGCCGCGGGCTTGCCCGGTTCCAGCACTCCATCCAGCGCCGGCGTAATCATGAGCGCCACCAGCCCTTCGGAGATTCCTCCCAGGGCCAGCAAAATAATTCCGCATACCAGGCGGAGCGTCTGCGGGCGCACCCAATGCAACAGGCGCCGTATTTCCGCTGACTGCGTGAGCGGGGGCGCTACGCCGGTAATGGTTGACGTTATCTGCTCCATGAATAAATTCCAGACGAAACGCTAGGGCCGCGCTGGCGAAAAGTCAAGAAACCGTCTTATCTATATCTCTGTGAACCGTCTTGGTGGAATAGCCGCGGCGCGCCAGCCGTTTCCGGACATCTTCCGCCAGCGCCACCGAGCGATGGCGTCCACCGGTGCAGCCGAAAGCAATGGTCAAATAACTTTTCCCTTCGCCGACATAATGAGGAATCAGATATGCCAGCAGGCCGTCAATGCGCCGGATAAATTCGCTGGTCTGGCGGAAGGAGTGGATAAACCGCGTAACGGGAGCGTCGCATCCACTATACTTCCGCAAGCGCGGGACAAAATGCGGGTTGGGGAGAAATCTGACGTCGAAGACCAGGTCTGCGTCCTGCGGAATTCCGAAGCGATATCCAAAACTTACCACGGAGACCATCAGCGGCTCCGGACGCGCACTTTCGAATTTTCGCACGATGAATCGCCGCAGCTCGTGAACATTGAACTTTGTGGTATCAATCACCACGTCGGCCAGCCGCCGAATCTCGGCCATGCGTTGCCGTTCGAGACGGATACTCTCGCGCACGGTCTTTCCGCGCCCCATCGGATGCGGCCGGCGAGTCTCACTGAATCGCCGCACCAGCGCATCTGTGCTCGCCTCCACAAACACCAGCGTTAAGAGGCCTTCTTTTTGCAGCTTTCGGCAGACATCGGGAAGTTGTGCAAGCTGCTTGCCCTCGCGCGCATCCACCAGCAACGCCGCGCGGCGAATCTGGTTGCGGCTTTGCGCATACAAATCTGTAAAGCTGGGAATTAGGGGAACTGGAAGATTATCGACGCAGTAGTAGCCCAAATCCTCGAAGGTTCGCAGCACCGAACCCTTTCCCGAGCCCGAAAGGCCCGTGAGGATGACCAGCTGACGGCCCGCGGAGCTTGTATTCCTCTTCAAGGGTGGAAAGTTCGCTCAGCTTTTCACGCGCCGCTGATGGCTGCTGGGGATATTCATGTCCTCGCGATATTTTGCAACCGTGCGGCGCGTCACACGGATGCCCGTCACAATCAGTTGCTTGGCAATCTCGTCGTCGGTAAGGGGATGCGCAACGTCTTCGTCTTCAATCATCTTCTTCACCCGCCGCTTCAGCGAAAGCAACGAGACGTCCTGGCCTTCCGGCCCGTTCACCGACTCCGAGAAAAAACTCCGCAGTTCCAGCACCCCGCGCGGCGTATGGGTGTATTTATTGGCCACGGCGCGGCTGACGGTGGAAGGATGGACGCCCACTTCCTCGGCCACTTCTTTAATCATCATGGGACGCAGATGATCGGGCCCGTACTCCAGAAAATCAGCCTGGCGCCGTACAATCACTTTGCAAACTTCCTGGATAGTCCTGCGACGCTGCTCAATGTTTTTCAGAAACTGCGCGGCGGCTGCAAAGCGCTCCTTCACATAAGTGCGAACTTCACGATCCGCGGCATCCCGTTGCAACATGCGGCGATACATGGGGCTCAAGCGCAACTGCGGCGCTCCTTCGTCATCCATCAACACGCGCCATTCGCCCTCTTCCTTCACGAACTTGACGTCGGGAACCACGAGGCGCGCTTCCGCCTGGTTATAGCGAAGGCCAGGCCTCGGATCCAGCCGCTTGATTACATCCACCGCGCGTTTCACGTGCTCCACCGGCCGATCGAGCGCCCGGGAGATTTGCTGCAACTGATTGCTTTGCAGAAGCGGGAGATGGTCCGAAACTATTTGCCGGGCCAAAGTGTCGAGGGGCGCCAACATGCGCAACTGAATCAGTAGGCATTCCTTGAGGTCCCGCGCCGCGACTCCCGGCGGATCCATCTCCTGCACCACGGCCAACGCTTCCTCGGTATCTTCCAGGCTGAAGGAGCCCTCTTGCGCAATTTCCGCGACAGGCTCCATCAGATAACCATTCTCATCCAAATTACCGATGATAATTTCCGCGATTGCGCGCACTACCTCGCTGCACACGCTTCCGCCAAGCTGCCATGTCAGATGATCCGATAAACCTTGCGGCGAAGAGAGAAACTTTTCAAACGACGGGCGCTCGTAATCTTCACGCTCTCGCCGCTCCTGGCCCGGTCCTTGTCCTCCGTCCAGGTATTCCGTGTAGAACGAACTGAGATCAAAATTTTCGAACGGATTCGCCGCTTCTTTCTCCGGCACTTTTTCCAGCTCTTGCTTTTCAAACGTCTCGTCGGAATAGTTTTCAGCCACCAGCCCTTGTTCCGTCGTCTCTTCCAGGGTGGGATTGGCCATCAACTCCTGATCGATCACACCTTGTAGTTCCAACCGGTTCAGCACCAGCAGATTTACCATTTGCACAAGGCTGGGCGTGAGGATTTGCTTCTGCGAGAGGCGGATATTCAGCTTGGGTTGCAGGTAATTCATGGGCCTAGTTCAACTGGAAACGCTCTCCGAGATACACGCGGCGCACATCCGGATCGCGACTGAGAACATCCGGGTTGCCGGCCCGAAATATTCTTCCATTATTAATGATATAGGCGCGATCGGTGACGGCCAGTGTTTCACGCACGTTGTGGTCCGTAATCAATACTCCGATGTTGGCGCGGGCGAGGTCCGCGATGATTTTCTGCAAATCCACCACCGTGACCGGATCGATCCCCGAAAACGGCTCGTCCAGCAACACGAAGGACGGTTGCAGCACCAGCGAACGCGCAATTTCCAGCCGCCGCCGCTCGCCCCCTGAGAGTGAGTATGCGCGATTTTCTCTGAGTCTTTCCAGATTCATCTGCGCCAGAAGTTCTTCCACACGCTCACGCCGTTGTTCAGGCAACAGCGGCAGCGTTTCCAAAATAGCCATAAGATTTTCTTCCACGGTCAGCTTGCGAAAAACAGAGGGTTCCTGTGGAAGGTAACTTATGCCGTTGCGGGCTCGCAGGTACATGGGAAGATCGGTGATATCTTCCTCGTTCAACAGCACTTGGCCGACGTCTGGCCTTGTAAGGCCGACCAAAATATAGAACGTGGTGGTTTTTCCGGCGCCGTTCGGGCCAAGCAGGCCTACAATCTCGCCCTGCTCAATTTCCAGGCTTACTCCGTCCACAACTTTACGCCCGCGGTAGGATTTAATTAAGTCCGAGGCCTGAAGTCTTGGCATGCCGGTTCATTTCTCGATCCGGTGGTCAGTTAGGGTGCGAGAGCCTCCCCGCGCGTCTACCAGGATCGTATCATTCGCCACATAGTAGGTCAATGAATGCCCCGTGGTGGTTCCGCGCGTAGCATCCACCAATGTGGGCTGGCCACCACTGAGCACATATTTTTGCTCCGAGGCAATATAATCCGCGCGTTCCGCGGTGCCACGCCGCCCTGGCTGGTCCACGATCACCTTTCCAGTGGCCACCGCGTGATCCATCACTCGGCGTCCGCCGGCATCGGTCGTCAAGTAGGCATCCAGAATTTTTGACTGCATGCGTCCCTGATCGGATTCCGCCGTCACTCCAGTTTCCAAATGCGCGTGTCCGTCAGCCGCGGTGTAGGTCAAATGCGGTCCGCGAATCGCCCACACGGTTGGTTTTGATGCCTTGTTTCCGCCGGATGTTTGCTGTTGCGGCAAAAGCGTCATTACGTTGCCTGCGGCATCAACCTCCTGCGGATCGCGCGTCAGGCGAATCTTGTCAGCCTGCACCATCGCATCGCCCTGCCACATTCGCGCGTTTCCCGTGTACACGCCCAGCCCTGTCTGACTATTGCCCTCTAAATGGTCTGCGGAAATCTGCGCCGCGCCTCGCCCCAGCCCTGGGCCTGATTGCGGTTTATCCGAGTTGTCAACCGTGAAGACTCTGCCCGTGGCGGTCACATCTCCGGTGGTCTGGTTAATATCAATTCGCGTCGCCGTGGTGCGCGAAGCGGCATCGGCCACCGCCGGCGAGCCTTTCAGTTCAATGGCATTCGTCGTGCGCAGAATGTGCGCGGTTTCAGCTTCAGCAGAATGATCCGCCTGTAGGAAGTGAACATTCCCCCGGCTATCCAGTTGCGACCAGTCGCCCGTCGCCGCGTAATGAATATCCATTTCTCTCGCCGTTAATTGTTCCGGCTGGGATTCTTTTTCGATCCGATCCATCCTGATGCCACCGCGCCCTTGCAGCAATTCCATTTGGCCGCGAGCATTAAACGCAGCCGTGAACGACTGCGCGGCGAGCGTTGTTTTTTCTCCTGGAGCAGTCATCTCAGCGACGCCCGGCGCGAGTGTCCGGCCGCTTTCTAGATGCCGTTGAGCAGCCGAGGCTCCCGGCGCAAAATCCAATTGCAGTGCCGCCGTCCGAAGCGTCCGCACCGCAGGCCCCTGCTGCGAATGGAGTTCCACATGCCCGGTAGCGGTCACCTGGCGCGGGGCATTTGGCCCCGACGGTTTATCGTTCATGGCAACTTCAAGCTGGTCCGCGGTGAAGTCGTCATTTTCGCCGAGAGCTTGGCGCTGTCCGCGGACATTATTTTTGGCTTCAAACCTGGACACCATCGCTTTCCCACTCGCCGCTCCCGGCCCGCCATGATCTTGGCCATAAGTAAAATCGGCGGACATTCCCTGCGCGTTCAACACGGAAAGGGTACCCGGTTCCACGGACCGCAACTGCGGCGAGCCCGTAGCCTGTATGTTCCGAGCGTGCATATTTGCGTCGAGGACCAGCCGAAGTTGCTGCGATGTCAACGAATCGCCTCCGCGCTGGGCGTTGACGGGTCCATCAAGGCGTACTAGCGACTCGTTCCGCAGGAATTCCAGGTGACTGCCGCGAATCAGCGTAACCGGATCGGAGGTGCGCGTGTCAGCCAGCAGGCGCAATTCAACTTGGTGGTCCAGAACCACGGTCCCGTCCTGCGAGTTGTAATCCATGCCCTTCGAGCTCCCCTGCCCACCCGGGAATCGAAACGTAGCCGGCGCCGGCGTGCTCGCCATGCCGGTTTCGCGCTCGAACGTAACATTGCTTGTGTCCACGTGCACCGCACGGCGTCCGGGGCTTTCTTTTGCGTCCTGCGCGCTTTCGAGGTCAATCTGTGCTGGACCTTGGCAGGCCATGTGTCCGGAAGTAGTGCCATAGTCGCAGGCCCGCGCCTGTATCCGGTCGTCGCGCGTCCCATCGCGGCCGAAGACCGTCACGGTCACGTCGTCCAGTTCGCTGTGGTCACTTCCTCGAAATTGCGTGGCCCGCGAAGCGCGCAGCGTGAACAGCTTTCGATCCTGCTCCACTTTCGAATAAATGAATTCGGCGGATTGCTGGGCCACTGTCGCTGCCACGGGAGGCGGAGCGTTTCGTTCAGCGCGAGTCTGCCGGCGCGTGCGCCGAAAATAGATTCCGGCCACTACGACAGTGAGCACCAGCGCCGCGGCCGCCGCCCATCGAGCATAACGTGCTGATTCACGATATCGCATCGGTTCAGACGAACTCTCTCACGGTAAAAACATCGCGGCGGACAAATCGCGCCGATTGACGGATCACGATTAGCTGATTCCCGCCCTTCCTCTTCTCATATTCATCGATGAATCGAGTATAGGAGAGCCGCGTCGCCGAAGCCAGAGGCCGGTATTCTTAGCTTCCCTAAGCCCCGCTTCCGAAAGGAGCTGCCAGTCGGCTATGGTAGGCTACGGCAAACGCGGCCAGCAGTTGCGGAGTTCCACTGTGCGGCCAAGTCCGGGCAAGCTGGATCATGGACATGCAGAGAAATGTCATCGTCGGAACGGCCGGGCACATTGATCATGGCAAGTCCTGCCTCGTCGAGGCGCTCACCGGCACGCATCCGGACCGCCTGGAAGAGGAAAAGCGTCGCGGCATCACGATTGATTTGGGTTTCGCCTTTCTGGAATTGGAAGAAGTCCGCTTCGGCTTCGTAGACGTGCCCGGCCACGAACGTTTTGTCCGCAATATGCTGGCCGGAGCTGGCGGAGTCGATATTCTCCTGCTCGTCATCGCTGCGGATGAATCCATCAAGCCGCAGACTCGGGAACATTTCGACATTTGCCGCCTGCTGGGAATCACTCGCGGGACTATCGCCCTCACGAAAATCGATCTTGCCGGCCCCGATCTTACTGAACTGACTCGCATCGAAGTGGAAGATTTTTTCCGTGGCAGCTTTTTGGAAGGTTCGCCTATCGTCGAAGTCAGCTCGCGTACCGGCGAAGGATTGGACCTTCTGAAGAGGGAACTCCTGCGCGCGGCCCGCAATGTTCCCGCGCGCAATCCCAATCATTATTTTCGCCTCCCAGTTGACCGCGCGTTCGCCATGAAAGGTTTTGGCACTGTCGTCACGGGAACGCCGGTTTCCGGCACCGTGGCGCCTGAGGACACGCTCGAAATCTTTCCCGGAGGGCGACGAGTCCGTGTGCGGGGCGTACATTCCGGCGGCCATGCCATCCCCAAAGCTTCCGCTGGACAGCGTACGGCGCTCAACGTCGCCGGCATTGATCTCGCAGACGTCGAGCGCGGCGTGGTGCTGGCCTCGCCGGGCCGTTTTCGCATTACGAACCGCTTGGACGCCCGATTGACGCTTTTGCCCACGGCTCGTTTGCTGAAGAACCACGCGCGAGTCCATTTTCATCAGGGCACCGCCGAGACCGCAGCGGAAGTTGTGCTGCTCGACCGACCCGACAATGCTGGTGACGAAAATCATCTCGCTTCCGCCGCTTCGGCCTTCGTGCAATTGCGGCTCAAGGATCCGTTGCTGCTGCTGCCGGGAGATCGCTTCGTGATTCGACAATTTTCTCCGGTAATTACCATCGGAGGGGGCGTTGTGCTGGACGCATGGGCACCCAGGCATCGCCGCGAGAATCCGAACGTTCGCGCGCATCTCGAGGCTCTTGAAACCGGAGAACCCGAGAATATCCTGGCCGCACATGCGGAGGCCCATCCCGCCGGGCTGGAATTTTCCGAGATTGTCGCGCGCACGGGCTGGACGGGCTCCGCGATCCGCCTGATTGCTGAATCACTGTCGCAAAAAAAATTGATTCGGATTGTCGCTGAAGATCCTCTGGTGATCATCGCATCCGGTGCGTTCGACAATTTGGCGCTGGCTCTCCTGCGGGAAGTGAATCTGTTCCATCAACACAATCCGCTTGCGCCTGGAATTTCCAAAGAAGAGTTGCGGATGCGCTTTGTGCGTGCGGGCCGCCCTGAGGTTTTTCTCGCGGCGCTCGGCGTGCTCATTCAGGCCGGAAAGTTTTCTCTCTCCGGCGACCTATTGGCCCGCGCAGGCCGCGTCACCACGCTGCTGCCTGAAGAGGCGGAGGCACGTGGCACGATCGTGCGGGAATTTGAGCGCGCGGGGCTGGCGGTGCCTCGTGTTGAGGAAGCATTGAAAAACCTTCCGCTGGAGCAGAAACGCGCCCGGACGCTTCTGCAACTTTTGCTTCGCGAAAAAATACTCGTGCGGATCACGGACGACCTGGTTTTTCACCAGGCCGCCATTGCCCGTCTACGCGAGCTACTGGCCGGCTACAAGCAAGCTCATGGAGATCGAATTTCCGTTTCCGCATTCAAGGAGTTAACCGGCATCACCCGAAAATATGCCATCCCTTTGCTCGAATACCTGGACCGCGAGCGCTTGACGCGCCGCGTGGGGGACGAGCGTGTTATACTTTGATTCACGGCTCTTTTAGGTAGAACGCCTGTGCAGCCAAGGATACTTTGGGACGCGAGAGCTGGGGGAGTTGCAAATGGGTGAATTCAGTCCAATTCACTGGCTGATCGTCATCGCCATCATCGTAATTCTCTTTGGCGGCCGTCGCATCCCCGAAGTTATGCGTGGGATGGGCGAAGGCATCCGCAATTTCAAGGAAGGGATGCACGGGAACTCTTCGCCGGGGGCAACCCCGCCGTCAACATCGAATCCCACTCCTCCCGTTAATCCGCCTCCTCAAGAGCAGAAGTAGCTCCAAACAAATTCGCCAGGGCGCAAATAGCCTCTTGATTTCAACCGGTCAGGCAGGTAATCGGCCCTAGCGCGAAGTCGGGTGCAATTCCTTCAACATGCGGTAAAACCTTGCCACGGGCAGTCCCATGACGTTGAAATAATCCCCTTCGATCCTTTCCACGAAGCGTCCGCCGCGTTCCTGTATGGCATACGCGCCAGCCTTGCCGAAAGGCTCGCCGGTATCCACATACGCGCCAATCTCTTCGTTGCTTAATGAAGCAAAAGTAACGCGTGTGCGCTCCACGGCTGTGCGCATTTCCCGATCAGGCAATCGGAGCAATGCCAAGCCGGTCAGAACATCATGCGCGCGCCCGCTCAATTGCCGCAGCATGGCGGCTGCGTCTTCAGCGTTGGCCGGCTTGCCCAGTATTAGTCCGTCGATAAGAACCACCGTGTCGCCTCCCAGCACCAGCGCCGATCCTTGAACGCGTGCCGCAACTGTCGCTGCTTTATCCCGCGCCAACCGCGAAACGAATCCGTCCGGCGATTCGTCCGGCTTGCGCGACTCGTCAACATTCGCCGCAAGCACGTCAAACGAAAATCCTGCTCGGCGCAAAATTTCTGCCCGGCGCGGTGAAGCCGAAGCCAAAATCAATTTCATATGCTTTTACTCGAGCGGCGGTTCGGCAGCCTCTCAATGTTGGATGATACACGTGGAGATTGCCATGGAGCCATCTCCACAGGCGGCAATGTAGCCTATACTTCGCTTCATGGGTGCCAAAGCAGCCAAGAACGCCGCGAAACCTACTGGCAAGCATATCGGTCACGGCGCGCGCGTTCATGCTTTCTGGAGCGACGTTACCGATCATCTGGAAATGATGGAACTTTGGCGGCAGTTCAGATCCGAGGCACGGGAGGGCTACGGACTTTATTCCCGAGACGTCGACCGGGCGAAGGTCGAAAAATCACGGGGCATCGGGCGGTATTGGACAATGGGTTGGCTGCTCTTCCGCGCCATGCTGATGAAATTGACGCCGGCTCGGCGCGTGCTCTTGCTGATTGCCCTGTTTTTCCTGCTTTTCGGAAGAAACTTCAACCCCAACGTTCCTTTGCTGGGTGGCGTGATTCTTTTCTTTTTGCTCGCGCTGGAATTGGCGGACCACATCACCATGAAACGGGACCTGGAAATCGCGCGCGATGTACAGCGCCGATTGTTGCCCGCCGAGCCGCCGGAAGTGCCAGGATTCGACATGGCCTTCGCCATGCGCGCGCAGAATACAGTGGCCGGAGATTATTATGACGCGATTTTTCCAGTGCCATCGGCAACGAAAGAGGGCGGCTCGCGTCTGCTGGTGGTGATTGCTGACGTAGCAGGTAAAAGCATGCCGGCGGCCTTGCTGATGGCGACGTTTCAGGCAAGCCTAAACACTCTGCTCGCCGCAGGAGCTTCGATGGATGAAGTTGCTTTGGGCCTAAATCGCTACACCTCGGCGCACAGTTTAGGCGGTATGCGGTTTACGACGGCATTTCTGGCGGAGATTGACGTGACTTCGCTTCAGACGCATTACGTAAACGCCGGGCATAATCCACCGATTCTTCTCCGCGCTTCAGGCGCGATCGAGCGGCTATCCGAGGGCGGAGTGCCTTTTGGCATCTTTGCCGATACCGGCCATTCGTGTGTGACGGTGGCCTTAGCCCCGGGCGACAGGCTCGTCATGTTCACCGACGGCGTTGTAGAAGCCGAAGACAAAAATAGTGACGAATATGGAGAGGAACGCCTGCTAATCCAGGTGAAACACGCCGTGGCGGACAATGCCGGAGAACTTGTGCGGCGCATCATGGCGGATGTAGACCGCTTCGCTGGGGAAGCGCGGCAGCATGACGACATCACCTGTTTCGCGCTGCGCGTCCTTTAATAAAACGGCTGCCGTGGCGCGCCGATTGTGCACAGCGCCCCGGACTAGCGCGACTCCTTTCTTTTCACCATAATCTCAGTGATGAATCCTCGATCATTGGCGGACCACATCTGCGAACGTCTGCGCGGCGCTGGGTATCAGGCATATCTGGTGGGCGGATGCGTGCGGGATTTGTTGCTGAAGCGCGATCCCGCGGATTACGACGTCGCTACGGACGCGACGCCGGATCGTGTGGTGGAAATTTTCCCGGGCAGTCTGACTGTCGGCGCGAAATTCGGTGTGGTCATTGTGCCGGATGAGGCGCCGGACAAGGGTGCGGAAGTGGAAGTGGCTACGTTTCGCTCCGAAGCTGGATATGCCGACGGCAGGCATCCGGACGAGGTTGTGTTCGCGAAAACTCCGGAAGAAGACGTGCGCCGTCGTGATTTCACCATTAACGCACTGCTGATGGACCCGCGCAGCGACGAAGTCCTCGACTTCGTCGGAGGCCGTGCCGATTTGGACGCCGGAATCATCCGCGCGATTGGCGATCCGGGGACGCGTTTTTGCGAAGACAGGCTGCGAATGGCGCGCGCTGCGAGGTTCGCTGCGCGGCTCGGCTATCGAATCGAAGCGGCCACGCTGGCGGCCATTCAACGGGAGGCCCCTGCGATTGTGCAGGTTTCACCACAGCGCCTGCGCGACGAATGCTCCCGAATTCTGACCGAAGGAGCAGCACAGAGGGGGTTCGAGCTGCTGGACGAGACCGGTCTTCTCGCCTTCATTCTGCCCGAGGTGGCGCGCATGAAAGGCGTGCAACAGCCGCCGCAGTTTCATCCGGAAGGCGACGTGTGGATCCACACTCTGCTGCTGCTGGCCGGGCTCGGTCCGGGTGCATCCGTGACGTTGGCGTGGGCAGCACTGTTGCACGATGTAGGCAAGCCGCCGACGTTTGCCCCGCCGCAAGGTCCCGAGGGGCGGATTCGCTTCGACGGACATGCCGAGGTGGGCACCGTGATCGCGCGGGCTATCTGCGAAAGGCTGCGGTTTTCCAATGAAGATACCGAGCAGATTCTCTCGCTCGTGGCTCAGCACATGAAGTTCAAGGACGTGCAGGCGATGCGGGAGTCCACCCTGAAAAGGTTCGTCCGGCAGCCGGGGTTCGAGGAACACATGGAACTTAACCGGCTGGATTGCCTGGCCAGCAACGGTAACCTAGAAAATTACGAATTTGTTCGCGCGTTCATCGCAGCGACGCCGCCCGAGCAGGTGCGTCCAATACGCTTGGTGACCGGAAACGACCTCAAGGCCATGGGGCTGGCTCCAGGACCCAAATACCGGGAAATCCTTCAGGCCGTGGAAGATGCACAACTGGAAGGAACCCTGCAGAGCCGTGAACAAGCTCTCCTGATGGCAAGCGGTCTGATTTGAGTCCTCTCGATATTGCAGATTCTTCGGAGGATGAATCCGTTTCCTGAAGTCGAGCGTATTTAGAGATATGAACGTCTATAATGTTAACCAAGAGAAAGGTTTAGTAGTTTAGCGAATGACACTAAACTTAAATGACAACACGCATGACAATGTGGCGACCAAATCACACCAATTTGCATCCAACGGGTGGTATCATAGTTGCTCATTGATTTAGGGAGACTCGAATGACCGATCTGAGAACAACGAAGCCGATTCCTCCCGTGTTGGCCATATTGCCCGTTCGGGATACGGTTCTGTTTCCCGGTGCGGTGCTGCCGCTGACCGTCGGGCGCGATAGCTCGCTTTCGCTGCTCGATTCGCTGGAAGGCGACGAAAAGCTGCTGGGAGTGGTTGCCCAGCACGACCCTCGCGTGGAAGAGCCGACCGGAACCGACCTGCATGGCGTGGGCACCGTGGCGCGCGTCCACAAAATGGTGAAGATGCCCAACGGAAACGTGGTGGTCTTCATCGAAGGCCTCCAACGCATACGCGTTGTCGAGGTGTTGGGGCTGAAGCCTTATCTACGCGCGCAGGTGGAAGTGCAGGCGGACATGGACACGGAAATGTCGCCTGAGCTGACGGCATTGCAGCGAAACACACAGGAATTATTCCGCGAGGTGGTGGCGCTTTCGCCGCAACTTTCCGATGATTTGCAAACCGCAGTCATGAATATGGACGGCCCGGGACGCTTGGCGGATTTCGTGGCCGGCACTTTGCCTTCGCTCAGCACCATTGTGCGACAGGAGCTGCTCGAGACTTTCAGCGTGCGCCGCAGACTTGAAACCCTGATCCGCGAATTGAGCAAGGAAAAAGAGGTTCTGGAGCTGCGCACCAAGATTCAGGAGCAGGTGCAGGAGCAGGTCAACCAAAATCAGCGCGAATACCTGTTGCGCGAACAGCTCAAGGCCATTCAAAAGGAACTCGGCGAAATTGACGACTCACAGACTGAAACCGAGGAAATGCGGAAGAAAATCGAAGAGTCTGCGATGGGTCCCGAGCAGCGGAAGGAGTGCGAACGCGAGCTGAAGCGTCTGGCGCGCATGACGCCCGCTTCGGCGGAATACATGGTGACGCGAACGTACCTCGAATGGATGACTTCGCTGCCGTGGGGAAAGACCACCGGCTCGGAAGACATTCATCTCGATAACGCGCAAACGATCCTCGACGAAGATCACTACGACCTCGAGAAAGTGAAGCAGCGCATCGTCGAATATCTGGCGGTGAAAAAATTAAAGCCGGGAATGAAGGGGCCGATCCTGTGCCTTGTGGGCCCCCCGGGCGTGGGAAAAACGTCACTGGGGAAATCCATTGCACGCGCGATGGGGCGCAAGTTTGTGCGCATCTCCCTGGGCGGCATGCATGATGAAGCTGAAATTCGCGGCCACCGGCGCACCTACATCGGCGCGCTGCCGGGCCAGATTATTCAGGCTATCCGACGCGCGGAAACTATGGATCCCGTGTTCATGCTCGACGAAGTGGACAAGCTGGGCCGGGACTTCCGCGGGGATCCCTCCGCGGCGCTGATGGAAGTGCTGGATCCCGAACAGAACTCGCATTTTAGGGATCACTATCTCGACGTGCCGTTCGATCTTTCACGCGTTATTTTCGTCGCCACGGCGAACTGGATGGACCCTATCCCGGAGCCGCTGCGCGACCGCATGGAAATCCTCGAGCTGCCCGGTTACTCCGAGGAAGAAAAGATACACATTGCCAATAAGTATTTGATTCCTCGCCAGACTGAAGAGCATGGCGTGAAGACGGGGGAGCAGATCGAATTTACCGACGACGGATTGCGCAGCATCATTCACAGCTACACGCGCGAAGCAGGTGTCCGCAACCTCGAGCGCGAAATCGCCACGCTGATACGCAAGCAGGCGCGGCGCTTGGCGGGTGGGGAAGCATCGAAGTTCGTGGTGACGCCCGAGAGCGTGCGCGAAATGCTGGGTGTTCCGAAAGTGCATGCGGAAAAGGAAGTCGAAGAGCGCGTCACACAGCCGGGCGTTTCCGTCGGTCTCGTTTGGACGCCGGCGGGCGGCGATATCGTCTTCATCGAAGCCAGCCGCATGCGCGGCGGCAAGCAGTTCATGATGACAGGGCACCTGGGCGAAGTGATGCAGGAGTCCATGAAGGCGGCATTGACGTGGGTGCGCGCCAACGGCGAGAAATTCGGAATTGACCCCGACTTCTTCCGCAAGCAGGACATTCACATTCACGTACCGTCGGGCGCCATTCCCAAGGATGGTCCATCCGCCGGTGTGGCTATGGTGACGGCCCTGGTGAGCCTGCTTTCTGATCGGCCCGTCCGGCCGCGAGTGGCCATGACTGGAGAGATTTCGCTCTCCGGCTTTGTGCTTCCCGTCGGCGGCATCAAGGAAAAGGTGCTGGGTGCAAAGCGCGCGGGAATCCGCGAGGTAATTTTGCCCGCGGAAAATGAAGCCAACGTAAAAGAGGACCTGCCGGAACATTTGTTGGAGGGACTGAAACTCTACTTCGTGCATACGGCCGACCAGGCGCTGGAAATCGCGCTTGGTAAAAAGCAGGCCGCGCGTCCGGCCACTCCCGAATTCGTCAGCGAGGATAGGCCGGCCGTCGCTCCCGTCCATTAGAACAGCTAGCAAGGCAGTGCCAGGTAATCGTCAAGGCCGGCGGAATATTGCCGGCCTTTTTTGTGTCAGGCCGAAAAATCCCAGGCCGCCCAAGAATTCCGCCATTTGTGCCCATACTTCTGTAAAGTTGAAGCACTCTATGAAACTAACGCCCCGGCAACTGGTGGTTCGCGGCCGCGAAATGGCTGCCTTGTTGCTGCATGCGATCGAGCGAGAGCGCCTGGTCGCCCGATTCATCGATACCTATGCCGTCGAGTTTGAAAGGCCCGTATGCACGGCGTACGCCGGACAATATCGTGAAAGCCTCACCAACATTCGGCGGGAAGGCCTTCTGGCGATGACCATGTGGATGGAGAATGAGCTTCCAAAATTCCTGCAACCCCCGCGACACGCAAAATCCACCCGGCGCTTGAAATTAAAAGGGCCTCGCGGAAGACACGCGCTGAAAAAAAGCGCGAAATCATCTGACCGGAAACCAGCGGCAACGGACGAGATAGACCCTCTGCTGCTCTTCCACGCGGAATTCATGTCGGCCCTTTCACAAGCGCTCGGCTGGCATCCGAGCGAATTACAGGAATTTCGTCGCGACTTGCGCCTTTACCGCCAACTCGCCGTTGGCAAGAAACCTGCCCGGATATCCCGCCAATTGTCCGCCCGCGTCGAAGGGCCATTCGTGGATCGCTGTGGAGTGTTGCTTGATCCTTCCATGCTCGACAAAGCCCGTCTCGCGGCGGCCAGGTTTCAAAACCAATTGCACATCACCACGCAAGCGGCGCTCAGAAAACTGTTCAGCCGCCGGCGGGAAAACTAGCGCGACGTCCCGCGGAGCGACTGATTAACTTTTTGATGCAGCATTCAGTCGGCCAAGCGCGGCACGGGCATGCTCGGCAATGACTTCATCGGCAGAATCCCCGAGCCGAGCCAGCAGGGCAGAAATACGCCCATGAGCCGGATCGCCGGCCTTAACACCCGAATTTCCCAGTGCCACGCAGGCATTGCGCATCAAGCCGCGCCACTTCGTCCGGCGCACGGGACTTCCGCGAAATACGGTTTGGAAATCCTCTGCGGTCAAGGACGCCAGCCATTCCAGCGGAGGGGCAAAGAGCGATGCCGATGCATCGGCACTAGCGGAGTTCGCTCCTTCCAACGAAGGAATGGCGCGCGGCATAAAACGGGGCAAATCCGAAACGGGCGCATTTCGATTCCAGGGGCAAACGTCCTGGCAGATGTCGCAGCCGAAAACCATGCGCCCCATTCCAGAGCGCAATTCTTCCGGAATCATGCCGCGCAGTTCGATGGTGAGATAAGAAATGCAGCGCCGTGCATCCATCACGTATGGCGCAACGAACGCGTCGGTGGGGCAAGCGTCAAGGCACAGGGTACAGTTGCCGCAAAGATCAGCAGGCAACGCCTCATGCGCTGGAACAGAACGCGCGCAATCCAGCGAGGTGAGAATTACGCCCAGAAAAAGCCATGAGCCCAGACTCTCATTGATCAGGCATGTGTTTTTCGCCAGCCAGCCGAGACCAGCGTGAGCCGCGGCTATACGTTCGGCCACTGGACCAGTATCCACATAACATCGCGCGTCGAAGGGTTCGCCAAAATGGCTGTGCATAGCCGCCGCAAGCGCGTCGAGTTTTTCGCCTACCACGCGATGGTAATCCTCACCCCACGCATAACGCGAAATCCAGCCGCGCGGTGTCGCCTCTGCTGCCTCCGAAGCAGCCGACGCTACTGAATAAGGAAGGGAAGAATTGTAATTCAGCGCGCAAACGACGATGCTGCGCGCTCCCGCAAGCACATTGGAGGGTGACTTTCGCCTTGGATCCTGCAAATAGCGCATTTCACCGGCATTCCCTTGAGCCAGCCACTCCTGAAGGCGCGCCAGTTCCGGCCAATTCTCAACGGCGGTCACGCCGCAGAGACTGAACCCCACCTCGCGAGCATGATCGACAATCCACTTCGTCCGTTCCGAAGGAATCACACTTCCATATTGCACACGCCCGCAGCCTTTTCAAACCCCTCCGGTACCAAGGCGACATCGAAGGATGCCCGGAGCGTGCGTACCTTGAAGGCGTGCATGGAGGGCACAATAGCTGGCCGGAATGTGCGTAGGTTGCTACAATGTTTGGATATGGCAGATTGGAAGCAAGTACAAGCACGCATACGAAAAGCGAAGAACAGCTCGGATCCGGCCGCCCGGCTGTCTGAACTCTATGCACGCACGCGCGACGCCATGGTTGCCTTCGAGGTTGGAGCGGCAATGGAACGCGGAGAGCGGCTCGAGGAAGCGCTGAAGTGGTATCAAACTTCGCATCAACGCTTTCGACGCGCGGAATGGAAGAAGAAGGCTGCCGAGGCGCTCACGCGGCTGGGCGCAACTCCCGCCGAAATGCCGACCGAAATGCAGGGCGATGAGCAAGTGGATACCAGTTCGTCGATTGGCAGCAGGCACATTGAAATGTTACCCAGCCCAGCCAAGCTGGAGGAGCCTCCCATGGCGACTCCCGTCGGTTGGCTCGCCAGAGATTGGGAAACGCCGGCGACCGAGGAGCAAGTGACTCCCCTCGCGGACGAAGTTCCTGCCGCAATTGAGGAAACTCTCTCCGATGTTAGTATCACCGGGACGCCCGACACAATTCCTTCCGCGGAGAACCAGAAACGCCGTCGGCGTAACCGCCGCGGTGGCCGCGGACGTCAGCGAAAGAGCGCGCCGACAGCGATAGCTCCTCGCCGCGACGTCCCAACACTGCAATCATCCGCCAAAGTTGAAACGCCGCAAACTCCCTTTGTTGTGGAAACCGAAGGCACCGAATATGTACCGTCGCGCCCCGAACCTCGCGGAATGGCGCAGAAATATACATCTTCATCGTCACCCGCATACGTGCCCCCTTCGCGATCGCGCCCGGCGGATCCTGGAATTGCATCCCGCATGGCGCTCCTCGAGGCTCTATTGAGACGGCTGATTGCCGCCCAGGATCATCCGCTGGCCGATGCCGACGAGGCTCCTGCGGGGCCCGGAGTCTTCATCCTGTCGGATTCCGACCTGGTCACCTCCTACTATGTAGAGGCCTGCCGCACATTGCGCATTGCCATCGGTAATGTGATGAAAGGCAAGAGCGCGCGCTCAGCGGCCGGCAAAGGTGATTCGCCCATGCGCGCTCAGTTGGCAGAACATCTGGATATCACCGAGACCAAAGTGTCGCAATATTTGAAGCAGCACTGTGTGGTGCGTTGGCTACAACTTGATGAAGAGGCCTCACATTTGGCCCATCTGGCGATCGCGGTCCTCCGGCCGCCGCTGAATGCGGAATAGTCGGGGCGACTCGGGCGCTATATATTTGCGCCTTCAGAGTCGCGCGAAAGAACTTAACCTGCCTTCCAGCCAGTTTGGCAGCAGTCGCTCCATCCCATTCGCTGGTCGTAGCCGCATTTTGACCTTCGAAATGCGCCATTGGACCCTGGGGGGTAGACGATGCCTCTCCCACGGGGTACTCTAATCCCGTGTGTAAGGTTGCGAAGAAAAGTGCTCATTGACAGCCGGCTTGGGGGAAGCAATATGCCGGTTTTTGAGAGCAGGATGTTGAAGATTCGTCCGACAGGAGCGAAATGATGCCCAAAACACTGCGAAATCAGGTTGCGAAATCGTTCGACTGGATGCTCTGCAAGACGGCCGGCATCGCGTTTGACAGTGTCCAATTCTTCAACAAGCACAATCCCAATCCGTCATTCACGCCAAAATGGTCCGACAAGCCTACCCAGAAATCGTGGCAGAAGAGCAAGCCCACGCTCGGCTGGCCGCGCACCACCGATTCGCTGTGCCCGGAATGCGTGAAAGAAGCGCGCCAGGCCATCATGGACGGCAATAAAGACTGGACCGACTTGGTGCACGAAAAAGTCGGTGAAATTAAGGCACAGATTATCGAGCGCGACGGCCAGGTCTGGATGGTGAAGGAATGTCCCACCCACGGCAGATGCGAAGACATGATGGCCGTGGATTCGAAATTTCTGGAATGGATTGAAAAGAATTTTCCCGGCCGTGATATTCCCGCGCACAACGACGAAGCGCTGCATCGCCACGGCAGCAGCACGGTCCGCTACGGACGCGGTTCGGTTCTTACTGTTGACCTTACGAACCGCTGCAACATGATGTGCGATCCCTGTTTCATGGACGCCAACCAGGTCGGCTACGTTCACGAACTGAGCTGGGACGAAATTCAGGAAATTCTCGACAATGCTCTGAAAATTAAGCCGCGTCGCCAAATGTCTGTCCAGTTTTCCGGCGGAGAACCGACCATGCATCCCTATTTCCTGGATGCGGTGCGTTATGCGCGTAAGATCGGCTACAACAGCGTGCAGGCGGCCACCAACGGCATTGAATTTGCCAAGAGCAAGGACTTTTCGCGCAAAGCTTTCGAAGCCGGAATGCGCTACGCCTATCTCCAGTTCGACGGCATTGGCAACGATGCGAACAGCCATCGCCAAGTCGGCAACCTCTTCGACGTGAAGCTGCGCGCCATCGAGAACATGCACGAAGCCGGCATTGAAATCGTGTTGGTGACCACTATCGTCAACAATGTGAATAATGACCAGGTCGGCCCTATCGTCAAATTCGCGATGGATAATCCCAAGAAGATTGCATTCGTTTCGTTCCAGCCGGTAAGTTTCACTGGCCGCGACGAAGACATTACGCCGGAGCGCCGCATTCATCAGCGCTACACGCTCTCGCATCTGGCCCAGGATGTCAGTAATCAGGTGGGCCACATCGAGCCCACGCGCGATTGGTTTCCGATTTCTCTGATCAGCCCGTTCGCGGATTTTGCGGACTTGATGCACGGCCCCGAAGCGCAGTGGGGACAAATGAGTTGCGGCTGCCATCCGAATTGCGGAGTGGGCACCGCCGTGATGATCAACAAGGAAAACAAGGAATGGGCGCCGGTACCGCGCTTCCTGAATGTGCCCGGCTTGGTGAAGGACATGCAGGGCATCACCGACGCAGCGCGCAGCAAGAAGTTCTCCATGATCATGGTGGGCCTCGCGCTGCTGAAAAATTATCATGCCTTTCAGGCGCCGCCGAGTTTGCGGTTGTGGGATCTCTACAAGAAGTTCGATAAAACTTTCGGCGTCCGCGGCCAGGAAGAAACGAAAAAGATTTACGGCAACGTGGGCCCGGAGCGCACCATCGAAGACGCCATGCGCCGCCGCAAGGACCCGTGGAATTTTCTGTTCCTCGCCGGCATGTGGTTCCAGGATTTGTTTAACTATGATTTCCGGCGCACGGAAATGTGCATTATTCCCTACGCCACGCAGCAGGGCGAGATTTCCTTCTGCGCCTACAACACCGGTGTCGGCTGGCGCAAGATTATCGAGAACATGTACAAGAATGCTACCGTCGCGCAGTGGTATAAGACTCAGGGCAAGCATGAGATTTATGCCAAGGGAAAAAAGGTTGACCTCAACACCTACGAGCACTCGTTGAAGATTGACGAGGATGATGCTTCGCGCGTCCGTCATTTGGACGAGAATATTCCGCACACGGCCGCTGAGGAAGACCGCACCCGCCGCAAGTTGGCGTTCGAGGAAGCTGCCAAGGTCCGCAAGATTTACGAAGAGCTGGTGCTGAGGAAGCCCGCTGAGACCGTCGTCCAGATCGGCTCAATGGACGCGCTGAAAGCCGCGCTTCCCGGCGGCAATGGCAAACTGCAAACCATCGCGCCCGCCGCCAAAGCCAACGGAAACGGCAGCAACGGCAATGGCCATTCCAACGGCAACGGTAACAATCACGCGAATGAAAATGGGAACGGCGCGGTCCAGCCGGCCGAACCCGAATTGGCTCACGCCTCCGGCGACTAAGCTCTGTAGTTTACATATGTATTTTGCGAACTGCCCCGAGCGTATCCGGGGCAGTTTTTTTTAGGCCAAAGTTCGGACTGACCGCCGATCGTTGGCTGCGTTCGCTGGCCGCAACTGACCAAGTGTGGCAAACTCGATAGTTTGAAAGATGGCGGGCGCGGGCAATTCTGTCCACATGTGTTCTCGCGCGACGCCAATCCAAAACAACACAGGCACTGATGGATCCCCGGTTCATCCGAAATTTCTGCATCATTGCGCACATTGACCACGGCAAGTCTACGCTGGCGGACCGCCTGCTGGAGCTGACCGGCGCATTGACGCAGCGGGAAATGTCGGCGCAGGTGCTCGATTCGATGGACCTGGAGCGCGAGCGCGGCATCACCATCAAAGCCAAGAGCATCCGGCTGCATTACACCGCCAAGGATGGCCACGAGTACCGCCTGAATTTGATCGATACGCCCGGCCACGTGGATTTTTCGTACGAAGTATCGCGCGCCCTTTCCGCCTGCGAAGGCGCGCTGCTGGTAGTGGACGCGAGCCAGGGTGTGGAAGCGCAAACCGTGGCCAACGCTTTCCTGGCTTCGCGCAATAAACTCGAAATAATCCCGGTCATTAATAAGATTGACCTGCCCGCCGCGCAGCCTGAGCAGGCCAAGGAACAAATCGAAAACGTGTTGGCGATTCCCGCGCACGACGCGTTGCTGATCAGCGCCAAGACCGGCATCGGTGTGGGGGAAGTGCTCGAAGCCATTGTTGCGCGCATCCCCGCGCCGACAGGCTCCGCGGAAGCGCCGCTGCAAGCGCTGATCTTCGATTCCTGGTTTGACCCATTTCGCGGGGCAGTAGTTCTCGTGCGCGTGATGGAAGGCCGTATCACGCCGCAAATGAAAATTCGGCTTTGCGCAAACGATGAAGTCTACGAAGTCGAAAACCTCGGCGTACTGACGCCTAAGCAGGTTGTTCTGGAAGAACTCTCCGCGGGCGATGTGGGATTTGTCATCGCCAATATCAAGCGCGTTGCCGATGCGCGCGTAGGCGACACGATTGTGGATGCGGGCCGCCCTGCGCCCGCCCTTCCCGGTTTCGAGGCTATCAAGCCGATGGTATTCGCCGGACTTTATCCCGTGAACGCCACCGATTATGAATTGCTGCGGGACGCGCTGGGAAAATTACAATTGAACGATGCGGCATTTTTTTACGAGCCGGAAAATTCCGTGGCCCTGGGTTTTGGTTTTCGCTGCGGATTTCTAGGCCTGTTGCACATGGAAATCGTTCAGGAGCGCCTCGAGCGTGAATTCAACATTGGCCTGATCACCACCGCGCCCAGCGTGCGCTATCGCATCACAACCACGGTCTTCAAGACCATCGAAGTGGACAATCCCACGCGCTTCCCTCCTCCCACCGAGATCGAAAAAATCGAGGAGCCAATTCTGCTGGCGACCATTATCACGTCCGAGGATTCGCTGGGCGGCATCTTCCAGTTGGTCGAGGAAAAACGCGGCGTGCAGAAAAACTTTGAATATCTTTCGCCCACGCGCGTGATGCTCACTTACGAAATGCCGCTGAATGAAATTGTGCTCGATTTTTACGACCGCTTGAAGAGCGTTTCGCGAGGGTATGCTTCGCTGGACTATCGGCTGGAGGGCTATCGCGAGGCCGACCTCGTAAAAATGGATATTTTGGTGGGCGGTGAGCCGGTGGACGCGCTCACGGTGATCTGCCATCGCGACAAGGCATTCGACCGAGGACGGGATTTGGTGTCACGCCTGCGAAAGCTTATTCCGCGCCAGATGTTCGAGATTCCTTTGCAAGCCGCCATCGGCAGCCGCGTGATCGCGCGCGAAACCATCAGCGCGCTGCGAAAAAATGTGTTGGCCAAATGCTATGGCGGTGACATTTCGCGAAAACGCAAGCTGCTCGAAAAACAAAAGGAAGGAAAACGGCGCATGAAGCGCGTTGGCCGCGTCGATATACCCCAGGAAGCGTTCCTCGCCGTGTTGAAAGTTACTGGCGTCGAAGAAGAGGAATAGCGCGCCTCTCCTGTACGAGTGATAACGAAACTATTTGCTTTGAGCCGGGTTAGATTATCGTAGAGAATTCAATGGGCTGGTCTTCAAGGTACGGGCTCTCTCTTAAACATCCGGGAAGATCGGCAGATCGTTCTGACCTGTTCCCGAATATCCGTGTCATGCCGCACAATTGCTGTGCGGAAGAGTACGCAGAATGCGGCCAAACGCTAGATGTCGTTCTGGAAACTACAGCAAATACCGGATAGTGCGCTGTCCACCTTCCGGCGACAATATAATTTGAGTCCTAGAGTTACATTCAATCTTTAAATTTGCCCGATGGAGAGGTTACTGAAAATGCGTATTACCCGTTCGCTTAGCATCGTTATTCCCCTATTCCTTGTTGCGGTCATGGTACTTGTAACGCCCACGGCCTCCGACGCGCAAATCGGAGTGGGTATTTCCGTTCACATCGGCCCGCCCGTTCTGCCGATCTATGTGCAGCCTGCCATCCCCGCGCCCGGTTATCTCTGGACGCCAGGCTATTGGGGCTATGGTGATGCGGGCTATTATTGGATTCCCGGCACGTGGGTGCAACCTCCCGTCGTCGGCCTTCTCTGGACGCCAGGCTATTGGGGCTGGGGAGGCGGCGGATTCCTCTTTAATGCAGGCTATTGGGGTCCGCATGTCGGCTTCTACGGGGGCATTAACTACGGTTTCGGGTACGGGGGAATCGGCTTTGGCGGTGGCTACTGGAACGGCGGGAACTTCTTTTACAATCGCTCCGTGAATGCCGGCGTCGTCAACAATGTGCACATCACAAATGTGTATAACAAGACCGTGATTAACAATAATTCCAGCCATGTAGCCTACAACGGCGGACAGGGTGGAGTCACGGCGCGGCCCACTGCGCAAGAGCAGACTTATGCCCACGAGCAGCACACTCCGCCAACCGGTGAACAGACCCAGCATGCGAAGTTGGCGGCCTCGAATCCTTCGCTGCGAGCTTCTGAAAACCACGGCAATCCGCCCATCGCCGCAACAGCCAAGCCCGCGGATTTCAAGACGGGTGTCGTTCCCGCGCGAGGTGCAACACCGGCTAAAGGCGAAGCAGCCGCTGCTGGTAATCGTCCGGCCGCCAATGCCGATCGTCCGATGTCCGCAACCCATGGCGCTCCAGGGCATCCGGCTACGCCGCCCGCGCATACCGCTCCGCTAGTTCAGGCGCCGCATAACAACACAGCCATGCGTTCGAATAATAACATGGCGCATACGAACACTGCTCCAAAAGCGACAACGCCATCTGAAGCGAATCGTTCAGAAAGCAGCCCGAGCGATTCTCATACATTTACGCCGCGCACAGCAGCGCCCGCGCACGAGGCGGCACCGCGTACGGAATCGCAGCCCGCAAGGGCGCCGCAGCAGCATACAGCGCAGCCTCGCCCGCAGGCGCAACCCAGGCCATCGGCTCCGGCCCATCAGGCGGCTCCCCAGCAACATGCTGCACCTCAGCATGCGGCAGCTCCTCGGCCTGAAAGCAGGCCCGCAGAGCATCCCGACGGCGGCGGTAAGCGGCCTCCGCTGTAGCTGTGGAATGCACGGGGGCGTATCTGCTTCCCTAAGAGCATAAGAACTGAAAACAGTAAGCGAGCGCGGAATTATTTGATTTCGCGCTCGCTTTCATTTCTACCTTCTTCCGTTTTTACTTGCCCCTTGGCCAAATCCCAAATTGGCAGCGCCTGCGTGTTTTGCCTCCGCAGGATGTAGAATGTGTTTTGTTTCCGCAATGAACGGTTGCGAGGGACAGGGCATGCGAATCAGCGGTGGAAAATTCCTCTTATGGGCGGTACTGTTATGCGCGGGAATGGGTCTGGCCCTGCCGGGCGCGGCGCAAAATTTCAACCCATCGCTGCTTGGCGCGCTCAAATGGCGAATGATTGGGCCATTCCGCGGTGGTCGCGTGTTGGCCGTCACGGGAATACCTGGACAGCCTGACGTTTACTACATCGGAGCCGTGGCCGGTGGCATCTGGAAGACCACAAACGGCGGCATTACCTGGCAACCGATCTTCGACGGCCAGCACATTGCTTCTATTGGCGCTCTGGCCATCGCACCCTCCAACCCCAAAATTCTCTATGCCGGAACCGGCGAAGCGGATATGCGCTCCGATATTTCCTTCGGCGACGGCATGTATCGCAGCGACGACGGCGGCAATTCGTGGCGCTCGATCGGCCTAAAGGACACGCGCCAGATTGCGCGCATCATTGTGGACCCGACCAATGCGGATTTGGTTCTGGTGGCGGTGCTGGGTCATGGATACGGTCCCAACGACCAGCGCGGAGTTTTTCGCAGCGCGGATGGCGGCCGCTCCTGGCAAAAAATTCTATATCGCGACGCATATACGGGCGCGGCGGATCTCGCCATGGATCCGGACAATCCGCGAGTAATCTATGCCGCGCTTTGGAATGTTCACCGCCCTCCGTGGAGCGTTTACGCGCCAATTACCGGGCCCGGCGGAGGAATCTTCCGTTCGACCGACGGCGGATTGACGTGGACCGAGCTCTCCGGCCATGGCCTCCCCGATGGTGTCTTCGGGCGCGTGGGTTTGGCAATCGCTTCCGACACAAATGGCCGCCGGATCTACGCCTTGATTGATGCGCAAAAAGGCGGCCTCTACCGCTCCGATGACGCGGGCGCAACATGGTCGCTCGTCGGAACCGATCACCGCATCATTGACCGCGCCTGGTATTTCTGCGGAATTACGGTGGACCCGAAAAATCCGGACGTTGTCTACATCGCCGATGTGGCGATTTATCGCTCGAATGACGGGGGCCGCACATTCACCGCCTTTAAGGGCGCGCCCGGGGGCGATGATTACCATCAGTTGTGGATTGATCCGCAAAATTCCTGGCGCATGATTCTCGGCAGCGACCAGGGCGCGGCCATCAGCGTGGATGGCGGCGCCACATGGTCCTCGTGGTACAACCAACCCACGGCGCAGTTTTATCATGTATCCGCTGACAATGATTTTCCTTATCACGTCTACGGCGCGCAGCAGGATAGCGGCACGACGGCTACGCTCAGCCGATCCGATTCCGGCAGCATCACGTTTCGGAATTGGTATTCCGTCGGGGCGGGTGAAAGCGGCTACATTCTTCCCGATCCGCGGGATCCCGATATTGTTTATGGCGGCGATACGTTCGGCGGCCTGCATCGTTTCGACCGCCGCACGCAGCAATCTCAAGATATTGCGCCTGTACTGGTGGAGTTCAATCCCGATATTTCGCAGGCGCCGCTGCGCTTCACCTGGACTTCGCCGCTGGCGTTCGCGCCGTGGGATGCGCGAGTGCTCTACTTTGGCTCGCAATATCTGCTGCGCACCGACGATGGCGGCAATCATTGGAAAGCTATCAGCCCGGATTTAACGGGTGTTCAACCCGGGGCTTCCGAATCGCACATGGGCGAGCCGGCCGCTCCGGATAATGCTTCCGCGCGCGGCTACGGCGTGGTTTATTCGATTGCTCCATCACCCATTGCTGCCGGACAAATTTGGATTGGCACCGACAACGGCCGCATCCAGTTGACGCGCGACGAAGGAGAAACCTGGGCCAACGTCACGCCCGCCGAAGTTTCGGATTGGAGCATGATCGGCTCGCTCGAAGCTTCCCACTTCGACGCGGCCATTGCCTATGCCTCGGTGGACCGTCACGCGTTGGATGATCTCAATCCGCATATCTATCGCACGCACGATTTCGGTAATTCCTGGACGGAAATCACAGCGGGCATTCCCGCTGGCCAATATGTCAACGTCGTCCGCGAAGATCCCACCCGCAGGGGATTGCTGTATGCAGGCACGGAGTTGGGCATTTACGTTTCCTTTGACGACGGCGTGCATTGGCAATCGCTACAATTGAATCTGCCCGCCACTTCCGTGCGCGATTTGGCCATCCATGGCGCGGACCTTATCGCCGCAACTCATGGCCGGTCGTTCTGGGTATTGGATAACGTCTCTCCGCTGCGCCAAATGAACGCATCTGTTGCCGAAGCTTCTGCCAATTTACTGAAGCCGGAACCAGCTGTGCGCCTCCGCACGCTGGATTTCGAAACGCCGTTGCCGCGCGAATTTCCAGCGGCGGAAAATCCGCCTAGCGGTGCAATCCTGGATTACGTTTTGCGCCAGCCGGCAAGCGGTGAAATCACGCTGGACATCCTGGATCCTGCAGGGACTGAGGTGCGCCATTTCAGCAGTGAGGCCGTTCCCCAGCCGCCTAAAAATAGCAATTCCTTCACGGACGATTGGCTCGACCACGCTTCAAATCTCTCGCAAAACGCGGGACTGAATCGCTTTATTTGGGATTTGCACTATAGTCCCGCAAAAGGAACGCCAGCCGGTTCATCAGCGAAGGGTCCTTGGGCGCTTCCTGGCGATTACCAAGTGCGCCTGCACGCGGACGGAGAAACAAACTCGCAGACATTGCACGTCGAGATGGATCCGCGCGTGAAAATTTCTGCTGCGGACTTGAAAAAGCAATTCATGCTGGCTTCGCGCGTATGGGCAATGCTTGGAGATTCTCTCTCCGCGCTGCGCGAAATCGAATTGCTGGAAACTCAGTTGACCGCCTTGTCACAGCCGGATTCCGGCGTTTCCGATGGAATTCGCGCAGACGCCAAGGCTCTGGCGCGTGACGCGGCGGCGTTGCGAGATGGCGCAGCCGATCGCGCGCATACTCCTCACGGCATTTCCCGGCTGGCGTCTCGCGAGGCCGCTCTCGAGGATTCAATTGAGAGCGCCGACGCAGCGCCGACATCACAAGCCGAATCCGCGGCTCAAGAGCGGGAGCAAGACGCCGCTCCTTTGCTCGACAAGTGGCACAAATTAAAAGACCAGCAATTAACGGTGCTAAATCACCAGCTTCAGGCTGCGGGCCGGAAGCCCATCGATCTCGCAGGCAGCGTTCCCGCCGACTATAACCCGCTCCCATCAGGCGATCTATAGGTTATTTTCGCACCACCAGAATCTATTCACAGCGCCAGCCATTGACTTTCGCAAAATCTAAATAAAATAGAGTTGGAGAGCTGGGTTGACGCACGGCTCAATAAACGGCGGTTTGCTTGGGTTTTGGAGGCATTCCCGGCCACTTGTGGAGACCGAGACAGCACCGAAGAATTCTAATCGACACCACGGACGGATAGAACTAGGCGACAGCGCAAGGAAGCTTGAGGGCAGCCGCCATGCCTGTGGTGCGGCGGAGAAATTCAAAACGGTCAATCGCTACGGCCACACCGATGCCGTCCTCTTCGGGATCAATGCGCACTACATGGCCGTGGCATCGAACTTTTACCGGACCGCCGGGACTCATCTCGCTGGGCAGCGTCATCACGATTTCGATGACCGATTGTGTTGCGAGCTTCGCGGGAATATGAAAATAGATACCGCGTGAATTAAGGTCTCGCGTGCGCCCCGGCGCTTCCATCCGCTGATCGTCGGCCGTCCAGCGTACCACCAGGGGCAGATTCAGCGTATAGCGGCGGCTGCTGCGTTTATTCCTGCCGTGTGAAGAAGCTTTCTGCATAGTCATATGAAGATATAGAAAGCCTTCGGAACGCTCAATAGCGCACCCGGCCCATTTTTAGCACCTATAGTCCGGTACCACCGTACTATAAGCTTTGGGGACCGCGCCGGCTCTTCGGACAAAGCGTTCGAGATTCCAATAAGCCGTTACGCTGCTTTAGCTTGCACGGTATGTGTGCAGAATATTGTCGAGAGTGATTAGGCCTTCGAGTCGGTACGGATTTACGCGGCTGGTTACCACCAGCAATGGCCAATCCGCTATCAGCCGTAACGCTTCTTCAAGAGGCTGGTCAGGATATACCGATGGAATCGGTCCGCGCGTGGAAATTTCACCCACGGTGAGTTCCGGCGAATTCGCCGCACGTCGCCTCAATTCTTCCGCCGCAAGCAAGCGCCATCCGCCCGCGCGCTCGGCAACCACCAACCATAAATCCGTGGTGGGTCCCAGGTGCTCCAATGCTTGGGCGGATTTTTCATTCGCGGCCAGCACTATGATGTGCGATTCAGGCAAGGCATCCTCCACGCGTAAGACTCGCTGCTCCCGCACTTCCTCGAGGGACGGAAGCACCATGCCGTCCTGCCGCGATAGCATGTCAAACAGCGGCACCTTTTGATACCGCCGCGAAATAAAGTACGCCAGCATATTGGAAATCATCACAGGCAGAATGATGGAATAATTTCCTGTGATCTCTACAACCAAAAAAACCGAAGTAATCGGCGTGCGCAGGAAACCGGCAAACATCGTGCCCATTCCCACCAGTGCGAACGCCGCTTCGGAGCCTGCCAGTCCATGGAAGAAGTGCTGCTCCAGGCCGCCGACGGCTCCTCCAAGCATTGCGCCGATGAAGAGCGTGGGTGCGAACATGCCGCCGGGTGTTCCGCTGACAAACGAAAAACTGGTCGCCAGAATTTTTGCCGCTCCCAACAGGATCAGCAGCCTCCAGGTAAAATCCCCGTGCAATGCCTGGTCAATATACGGGTACCCCGCGCCCAGCACCTGGGGCAGTTTCAATCCGATCAATCCAATCAGTAGTCCCGCCGCCGCAGGCTGAACAATCAGCGTCCAACGCGGCCATGCCATCAGCCGCGGCCGCAGGTACGCGATAATGCGCATAAAGAGAATGGACGCCGCGCCACCCGTGATTCCCAGCACCGCATACGCCAGCAATTCCAGCGGACTTTGCAACCGGAATGCGGGAATGCGAAAGAGAGGCGCGCTGCCCAGAAACCATCGCATCACCACAACGCTGGAAACTGCCGACAAAATAATTGCTCCCAGCGTACCGCCGCTCCACACGCCGATCACTTCCTCGATGACGAAGAGGACTGCCGCAATCGGCGCATTGAATGCCGCCGCCAAGCCCGCCGCTGCTCCTACGGGCGCTATCAACCGCAATTTTTCCTGCGAAAGCCGCATGCGCCTTCCCAGCAGCGACGCGATCCCCGCGCCCATTTGCAGAGAAGGATCTTCCGGCCCCAGGGAATGTCCGCTGCCGATCGCCAGCGCGCAGCAGACGAATTTCCCGATCACCGTGCGGAAGGGAACATAGCCGTCGAAAACATAAACCGCCGCCTTCGTCTGATTCACGCCGCTGCCGCGCGATCGTGGAAACAAATAAATCACCAGCAGCGCGACGACCAGCCCTCCGACCGCGGGAGACAACAACACTCGCCACGATGGCGGAGCCAATGCGGAACCCAACATCCACCAGCGCGTCCAATCGATGGCGATGCGAAAGCAGACCACGGCGAGCCCTGAAAATGTGCCGATAAGCACTGCAAGCAGCAGGAAAAGAGGATTCTCGCGCAGCGTGAGCACATGGCGGCGCCATGCATTCCAAAGTCGGAGCAATCGATTGCGCTCGAACTTCACGCGGGACCCGCGACCTGTGGCTACCGCATCATCATTCGCGCCGCCGCTAATCATTCCACCGGCGCTCGCGCCATCGGCATTGATTGGTCCGCTCATTGTCCTGGCCCGTGTGCCGCCTGCGAAAGGCGAAGCAGTGCCAGATTCGTTCCTTGAGGCGGCCCGCATTTCAATGCCGTTATTTTCTCGATGTCAAAAACTAAGTCCATCACGTCAGTAATTTCCGCCGGATGCGTCCGCGTCCGCGCATCAGTCACCAGCGGCGTCATCGCCTGCACGCGAGCATAGGCCGTCTGTAAATCCGGGACTCCGGCCGCCGATGATCCCAACGGTCCACGGAGCGCTACGGCGCATGCATTCAATCGCGCCGTCGCCGTTAGGAATGCAGCCTGCGCACGCCGCTGTTTTCCATCCTCCGACAGTCCTCGCACGAAGGGATTTGCTTCCAAGACGTTTCGCGTCTCCGCCAGGAGCGTCTGAATGAACGTGTTATTCGGCGCGACACGCCCGGCCTGTGCCAGATATCGTTCAGCATCGGAAAATGCGCCCAGTTGCAAACTAGCCATGCCCGCTCCTTTCAGTGCCTCGACGTTGTCCGGTGAAGTTTGGAGCACCGAATGAAATTCATCGAGAGCATGCCGGGCACTGCCCGCGCGGAAGAACAGTTCTCCGGTGCGCAAATGCATGTCCACATCGTTGGGGGGCGCAGCCGCGGCGAGAGAAATCAGTTCGGCTTCTGCGTCAGCATTCTTTCCGTGCTCAAGCAGAAATTGGGACAATTCCAGCCGGGCTTGGAGGGGCCTATTCGTTTCATTCTCGGGCCATTCTCCATAAAAAGCGTTGTGATAATAGCGAAGGGCGTCCGGAATATTTTGCTCGCGCACAGCCAGCCGCGCGCGCGAGAGATTTGCGGCGCCATTGCCCGAATCAGCCGTCAAGACGGCGTCCAGATAGCTTTGAGCCTCGGCATAGTGGCCCCTGACCATCTCTGCGTCTGCTAATCGCAATTCCGCAGCCGGATCGTCCGGAGTGTATGCAAGAGAAGTCCGCAGCGCTGCCACCGCTTGCGCCGCGTTACCTGCTTGCATCGCCCGGCTGCCATCTTGAAGCCACTCCGCGGCAAGGGATTCCTGCCGAACGTGGTACATACGCGTCAGAACTCCCGTGATTGCGAACGCCGGCACGATCAAGGCCAGCGAAATTGTGAGAACCCATTCGCGCGAGGATTTGCTTGCGCCCTGCAACCGAGCGCAATTGGCGCACTCAATGTCGTCCGGACGCATCGAGTGGCCGCATTGGGGACAGAAATGAGTAGGCTCCGCCGTCGAGTGAATATTCATCTCCCTAGGAGAATAGCGCGGCCGATGACGTCCATGAAGATTTATCTCCACCAATCCGCGAATCCGCAACGCAGTGCCGGTGCAATGAAAAAGGGGAATCTCTGTCCGTTGATTTCCTCCGGAAAATGGCCTCTTCGTCTCGAAATGCCGGCAAAATCAATCGGCCAGGAAGCGGCGGTGCGTCTCAGGTCTGCTCGATCAGGCGATGATGGATAGCATAGAGGGCAAGCTCCAGACGATCGGATACTCCGAGCTTGTCGAAAATATTGTGCAGATGATTTTTAACAGTCTGTTCGCTGATGAAAAGTTTCTCTCCGATTTCGCGGTTGCGAAAGCCTTGCGCCACCAATTGCACGATTTCCCGCTCGCGCTCGCTTAGTAGGGGCTTGTCTTTTCGCCCGCCGCCCTCGGATGATTTCTTGAAGGCGTTGATGACCTCGGCCGTCATGCGATTATCAAGCCAGATTTCGCCTTGATGCACTTTGCGGATGCTTTTCACCAAGAGATCGCTGGCTGATTGTTTTAGCACGATGCCGCGAGCCCCTAGGCGCATCGCGCGGACCACGTCGCGGTCATCTTCCGCGGCTGTCAGCACGATCACGCGTGTTTGCAGCGCGTCGAAATTTACATTTTCAAGGACGCTGAGTCCATCCTTCTCCGGCATGCGCAAATCCAGCAGGAGCACGTCCGGTTTCAGTTTTTCCAGCAGCCGGACACACTCATTCCCATTCGGGGCTTCCCCCACGATTTCGACATCGTCCGCGTTTTCCAACAGCTTTCTTAGGCCTTCACGAAAAATGGCGTGATCATCGGCCACCAGAATTCGAATTTTGATTTTTGTCTTGGTCATTTCAGCTCAAGGGAATTTCAATCGTCAGGCGCGCTCCACAACCCGGGTTGGATTCCAAAGTAAGGCTTCCGCCCACGTGCCGCGCCCTTTCTTTAATGGAAATCGGACCTAGGCGCAAATTATCCAACTCGTCCCCGGTATACTTCCCGGAGAAGTCGAAGCCTTCGCCGTTGTCGTCAATCACCAGCAGAGCTCTCGTCTCATCGTGGTCTAGTTTTACCACGACGTGACCGGCCCTGGCATGCTTTTTTATGTTTTGTAGTGACTCCTTGTATATCTGGAAAATCTCCCGGCATACGCGGGTGGGGATGCGCAGGTCCTGATCTTCGATGAAAACATCAAGGGCGATGCCTGTTTCCTGACGGAAGCGTTGCGCCAGGCCCAGCATCATGTCGGGCAAATCGGCGCTTTCAATTCTCAGCGGACGCAGATCGGTGACCGTGTGTCGCAGCTCGCGTTCCTCATGCTGGACCACACGCTGCAATCCGGCCAGCTCCGTTTCCAGATATTTGTCCGTCTCTTCGACACGATGACGCAAGACATCGAGTTGAATATTCAAGCTCAACAGCGATTGGAGCAGCCCGTCATGCAGATCGCCCGCCAGCCGGCGGCGTTCCGCTTCCACCGCTTGTGCCCGCAAGTGACGGAGGAGGAAAAGATTTTCTATGGGAAGCGCCAGGCGCGTCACTGCCCGCTCGAACCAGCGCAGATCGCTTGCGGAATATCGCCGGCGGGCATCCAATACAAACATTCTACCGAATAAGCTTTGCGAAGAATCCTGCGGAGAAGCCGTCGAGGAATTCATGGGTACGGTCATCAACGACCGTGCGTGCAATTCCTCGGCCAGCGATTGAGGCGGCAACTTCTTCGTTGGATCGCGGTCGTTTTCCTTCCACCCAAATCCGCGCGGTTCTCCATCCAGCGCATTCCAGCAGAGGCTGCTGGTTATATCGTCCATCAAAAACTGATTCGCCATTCCCAGTGCCGCCGAATCAACCAGCAGCTCATCGGATCCGCCGGTTCTCATTTTCCAGTAGAAGAGCCTCTCCAATTCCGCGTCTCGGACAACAATACATGCGCCTTCGCTTTCAAATTCCCGCGCCACGGCGGTCAGCAACCTTCGAAGGGATTCGCGCAGCCCCAATTCGTATCGCAGCAGGCGCGCCGTTTCGTCCAGAAACCCTTCTCTTTCCGCTGCGCGATGCTCCATCTCTCCCATCCACGCGAGCAGGACTCCTGCCATGGCTGTTGCTGCCCCAAGCGCCGCCGCGTGAACAACGCCTGCCTTGTCGTTTCTTCCCGCGGCTAACTGCCAGAAACCCACGAAAAACCCCCACAGCGCCGCCAGCCCCCAAGCCCCGCGCAATCCCCGTCGCACGCCCGCGCCAAAGAGTACGTATAGGAAATAGAACCAGAAAGCCAACAGAGCATGCGGAGACACGACCAGGAGGAAAAGCACGATCACGTCCGCTGCCGGGAAGAACCATTCCGGCAACGGCCACGGAGAGATTCCCTGCTTCACGGTTAGCAGTAAATAAAGCAATGCGAGCGCGGTGATGGGAACATGCTGCCGAGTGGGTTCCAGCACCAGTAGGGCCAGCAGCACCATTAAAAGCGCGGGCACCCGGGCCATCCCCAGCCGTTCCTGGAAGTCCATCGCGAACTTATATTTGCTCTTCAAAACGCGCTACAGCCCCCCAGCCAAGTCTAACAAGCTTCGCGCCGACCGAAGGTTTCCTTCTTGTTAATCTCCCCAAACTTTCCTGGCCGACGGTCTTGACAGGGGGTGGATAATTGGTACCGGAACCAAATTCGCCCGCCCGCGCCTCCATTCAAGAAATCGGTTAAGGCGATGTGGCCATGGCTCACAAGAAGAGGTTATCGCCCGCTTGCAGCGATTCACACGCGCAGAAACTCGCCGCATTGTAGGTCTTGAGGACCGCCAGCTCCGATACTGGGAGAAGTTGCGTCTCATCCGCCCCCGAATCCGCTGGCACCGGAGTTTCTACTCCTTCGGCGATCTCGTGGCGCTTCGTGCCGTTCGTGAGGTTGTTGAAAACCGGATTCCCGCCTGGCGGCTGCATCGAGCGCTCCGCGCCTTGGAAGGAGTCCAGGGCGGCGAATATCTTCCCCTCGAAACGCTATCGTTGTTTGCTCACGGCCAGGAAATCGCTTGGATTCCGCCGGGGGACGATGCCGTTCCCATTGAGCCGTTGACCGGTCAGTTTCTGTTTGCATTCCTGACTTCATCCGCGAGCGCGAAACTGCACCCTCTTCCATCGCGCACGGCCGAGGAATTTTTTGAGGCAGCGCTCGTGCAGGGCGATGATCCTGGCTCTGCGGCGGAAGCCGTCTCCCTCTATCAAAAGGCCCTTGGATTGGAACCTGGCTGGGTGGAAGCTCACATCAACTTGGGCGTTGCGTGTTACCACACGGGCAATCTGCGTGAAGCAGCACAGGCGCTTGGTGAGGCTTTGCGCCTGGAACCTCGGCATCCCATCGCCCGCTTCAATCTCGGCTGCGTGCTGGAGGAACGTGGCTCGACCGCCGCGGCGATTCGTCACTTCAAACTTGCCCTAAGCACCATGCCCAGCCATGCCGACGCACATTTCAATTTGGCGTCTGCGTATGAAAAATCTGGACAGCCGTCGCGCGCGCAGTACCACTGGCGCGCCTATCTACGCCTCGATCCTTGTGGGCAAGGCGCCGCCTATGTGCGCGGCCGTCTGCAGAAGCCGTCTGCCTTGCGGCACCACTCCATGCCCATTCCTTTCTCGCGCAAGGCTTAGTTGCTGTATATTGCTTTGCCAAACTGGCGATATAGCCGGAAAAAAAAAGGGAGAATCTCGAAATGCGCAATTTGAAGTGGATTCCAATTCTGGGAATGTTGATTGGCGTGGCTGTTGTAAACGCGCAAGTCACTGCGAACCCCGGCTTTGAAAAGATGAAATCGCTGGCAGGGAATTGGGTTGGAACCACTACCCAGGGAAAGTCTGACACCACATCCATCCGGGTGATGTCCAACGGGACGGCCATCGAGGAAATCATGAACTCGCCCGGTGAGACGCAGATGGTCTCGATGTACACGGCCGATGGTCCTCGTGTTTCTCTGATGCATTACTGCTCGATGGGCAATCAGCCGCATCTGGAAACCGGTTCCATCACTGCCAATGACACGAACTACTCATTTGTCTATAAGGGAGCCGAAAATCTGGCGAGCCCGTCGGCGTCCCATATAAGCCACTTGAATTTGCAGTTTATAGACAACGACCATTTCACGGAAACCTGGACGTTTACCGACAGCGGCAAGGATACAGTCGAGACGATCCAACTCACTCGCCAGAAGTAGCTGGCTTTGCTCCAAACACCCCTGTGCGGCGCAAGGAGCGTTCGCCAAGGTGGTAGATCGTGAGCTTTGCCGTCGCGGTTCGTAATGAAGCCTTTGCAAGAATCCGGCGCGATGATAACTTGCATCGCATCTACGCCGCGTTTCGGGTAAATGCGCTTCGGTATGCTGTTAGGATGGAATTTCGTCACACACAGTACTGGTGTCACTTTATGACCGGACTATTCGCATATTCGAAAATTGCAGTGGCTGCGAACGTAATGTAAAATCTTGGTAGCGCGGAATGCAGCGCAATGCGGTGAGCGTAGCTCAGTTGGTAGAGCATCGGTCTGTGGCACCGAGGGTCGTGGGTTCAAATCCCATCGCTCACCCCAAACCTTCCTTGATTCTATTGGACTAACGCCACCGGAATTGCTGTTTTGGGTTCAATTGGGTCCAAAACTCCCGCTACTTTATCCGTCCCAGGCATTGCGGACCTTGAATCGCGTCTTAATACCCGACAAGGGCATCTCTGGTCGGATGACAGCCCTTTGGGTTATTATCCCGTGCATGCGCCTCATGCCGACAGCCGGGTTTTTTCTCGCCGTTGCGTTGCTCACTGGAACCGCCGCCGCGCAATCCCAGTTAAACAATGTTTCCCCGGGGAAACACTCCGAATTCAGCCCTACGCCATCAACCGCCGTTCCCGATTTCTCGCAGGAACCCTACCTATACGAATCCGTGCGCGGCACACTGCGATATGAAAACGACGGCACGGGCGTGCGCGAGATCAAAGCGCGACTGCACGTGCAAACGCCGGCCGGGCTCGACAAGGTGGGACAGCTGGTATTCGAGTACAATGCCGCGAATGAGCGGATCGACACTCTCAGCGTGCGCGTGATCAAGCCCGACGGCAGCATCATCACAGCGGGGCCAGACGCCGTGCAGGATCTGAGCGCGCCCGTGGCACACGAAGCGCCCATGTACACGGATGCGCGGCAGAAACACGTCACCGTCCCGGGCCTCGCCGTCGGCGACAAAGTTGAATATGACATCGTCACATCAACGTTCAAGCCCCTTATGCAGGGCCAGTTCTGGCAAACCTGGAATTTCGTTGGAGACGCGATCTGCCTCGACGAGCAATTGGATCTGAATGTGCCGCGCGGCCGCTCGCTCAAGATGAAAAGCCCCGACGGCGTTGAACCCAGCGTCCATGACGAGGGCGACCGGCGAATCTATCATTGGGCAACCTCAAACTTGAGTTATGTTGTCCCCAATAACCAATTAAAGAATTTCAAATTCGCCGTTTCGACTTTACTGGAAGGATACCAGCCGCCCTTGCCGCGCCAGGCGAGTTTTTCGACGTTTCAATCTTGGAGCGAGGTCGGGGATTGGTACGCCCAGCTCGAAGATGCTCAGATGGCCGTAACGCCGGCAATCCACGCGCAGGCTGACGAAATTGCCAAGGGAATGACCACGGACGCCGCGAAGGCGCAGGCGCTTTACGAATGGGTTTCGCGGAACATTCGATACGTGAGCCTGTCATTCGGCATTGGACGTTATCAGCCGCATGCAGCGAGCGAAGTGCTTGCAAACCGATATGGTGATTGCAAAGACAAGGCAACCCTCCTCGATGCCCTTCTCGATGCTGAAGGAATTCATGGCCAGGAGGTCTTGATCAATTCGAGAGCCGGTACTGAGCCAGGTATTCCTTCGCCGCTTGAATTCGATCATGCCATCAATTTCGTGCGCATCGATAACCGCGATATCTGGCTGGATTCCACTATGGGGGTAGCGCCTTTCGGGTATCTGCTTCCTCAGTTAAGGGGGAAGAATGCCCTCGTCGTGTTTACGGATACCGCGCCGGCCCTGCGACGGACTCCGGAAGCTCTCTTGATACCGACATTTTACAGTCTTGATATTCAAGGCAGCGTGGATGCCGATGGCAAAATAGACGCGAAAATTGGTTTCGACACGCGCGGTGACCTGGAGGTGTTAATGCGAGCAGGGTTGCTTGCGCTCCCGCCAGGGAAAATGGACGCCGTCCTGCAGGCAGCGGCAGCACAAGCAAAAATGCACTCGGACAACGACATTACATTAAGTGATTTCAAGGCTGGCGATCCTACCGACACAAGCAAGCCATTTCATATCGAAATCCGTGTTGCGGGGAAGTCGTCCAAGACCAACTTTAAGGACGAGAGCCTTCAAGATGCCGTCCAAGAATTCACCTCTGGATTGTTGAGCCATGATGAAATGCTCGCCCTTCTCCCGGGCGCGGAGGGGAAGTCCGATAGCTCCGGCGAGACCGGACTGCAAAGCGTGAAGCTGGGCGGTCCCAAAGAGTATTCTGCTCGCATCGCGGTCACGTCATCCGCAGCAAAGATCCTCGGATCGAAGGAACCGATCCATGTGAAGATTGCGACTGATCTCGCCGAGTACGAATCGACCATCGTCATGGACGGCCAGACAATTCGCGCCGAGTTGCGGTTGAACCTGCGTGTTCCCGAAGTTCCCGCAAGCAGGTCGAAGGAATATGCAGAGTTCTGCCAGAAGGTTATTGAATCTCTCGGCACCCCAACCTCACCCTCTTCCGCTGCCGCGAAATCTTCCAGCGAGCAGAGCCTATATGACGCCGGCCTGAAGGAATACGACAACCGAAACTATGATTCCGCGGCGGAATTGCTGGAAAGCCTGGTTGCGCAGGACCCTAAACTCAAAGGTGCTTGGAACGATCTGGGTCGCACATACGCTGCGCTCGGGCTGCAGGACAAGGCAATCGCCGCCTATCATAAAGCCATCGAGTTAGATCCCAGCGACCCATATGCCTACAACAATCTCGGTAACGTTCTTTTCATGCAGAAGAACTATGAGGATGCTGCCAAAGCGTTTGAAAAGCAGATCGCCATCAATCCGGATGACCAGTATGCACATGCTAATCTCGGCCGGCTTTACCTGGAAAAAGAACAGTACGAAAAGGCCGTGCCGGAACTGGAACGCGCTTCCGAACTCACGCCTGAAAATTCCAAAGTCCAAGGCGCTCTTGGGACAGCCTACTTCAACTTGGGAAAATCGGACCAAGCCGTCGCTGCATATGATCGGGCCGCGGAGCTCTCTCCCATTCCTTCCACTTGGAATCAACTTTCGTATTACATGGCGGACAAAAACTTCCAACTCGACCGCGCGCAGCATTATGCCGAGTTAGCCATATCGGGCATCGCAGCGCAAATGGCGGACACATCCCTCGACCATCTCAGCATGAGGGACGTGACGTTTGTGTGCACGCTCTCGTCATACTGGGACACGATGGGATGGGTGAAATTTCGGCAGGGTAACTTTCCACAAGCTGAAAAATATATTTCGTCCGCCTGGGAGCTTTGCGATTTTTCCACAGTGGGAGACCACCTAGGGCAGGTCTACGAAAAGGAGGGTCGGAAGCCGGATGCTATTCGCGTGTATGAGTTAGCGCTCGCAACCGACGATCCTTTGCCTGAAACGCGCGCCCGCCTGGCGTCTCTTATCGGTGGCGACAGCAAGGTCGACGAGTCCGTCAGCTCCCAACGCGCCGAGTTGGCCAATCGGCGTGCAATCAGACTCAAGAATACCGGGAATTTGGACGGCATGGCCGATTTCTGGGTATTGCTGGCTTCAGGACCAAACGTCGTAGGAGTCCGATTCATTTCCGGGGATGAATCATTGCGTGGCTACTCTCAACAGATCTCCGCGGCGCATTTCCCGGATGCTTTTCCAGACGCGACGGCCCTCAAGGTGGTTCGACGGGGACAAATGTCCTGTTCTCATACCGAAAGCGACTGCACATTTCTTGTGGTGTCCGGCGAAAGCATCCATTCGATTCACTGACTCCGTATTCGCGATTGATTCGGCTGAGTCTGCACCAGCACCCGGGGCAGAGATGTTCTGCGCCAGAAAAAATTGTGGGTTGAGATTCAATTGAAAACCACCTTCAATTCATTGCTGGTGAAAAGCATCGCCGCCGGTGCGCTTGGTGGCTTGCTCTTCGGATTCGACACGGCGGTGATCGCAGGTACCACCAGCCAGTTGACCGCAATTTTCCATCTTTCAGCCGGGCAACTGGGAGTTACTGTCTCCATGGCGCTGGTGGGAACAATCATTGGCTCGATTTTTTCCGGCATCCTCGGCGAACGGATTGGCAGCCGCGAAAGCCTTCGCCTGCTGGCGGGCTTCTATCTGATCTCAGCGCTGGGCTGCGCTTTTGCCTGGAGCTGGCCCGCGCTGCTCGTGTTTCGATTTCTCGGCGGTTTGGGCATCGGCGGCTCATCGGTTTTGGGTCCCGTGTATATCGCGGAACTTGCGCCCGCAAAGTGGCGTGGACGCCTGGTCGGTTGCTTCCAAATTAATATCGTCGTCGGAATTCTGGCGGCATATCTCTCCAACTATCTCGTTGGCCTCGCGGGATTGGGAATGAACGAATGGCGATGGCGATTGGGCGTAGCTTCGCTGCCGGCAGTCCTTTTTTTGGTGATGCTGTTTGGAATTCCGCGCAGCGCGCGCTGGCTGGTGACAAAGAACCGCATTTGCGAGGCGCGGACAGTACTCGAAGAGTTGGGCTCAGCGAATCCGCAAGCGGAACTTGATGAGATTGCCAATTCGATTCATCTTACAGCGACGCCACAGAATGAACCGCTGTTCCAATGGAGATATCGCCTGCCCATTTTTCTGGCCGTTACAGTCGCTATGTTCAATCAACTAGCCGGAATCAACGCGATCCTCTATTACTTGAATGATATTTTCGGAATGGCCGGATTCAGCAAGGCTTCCGGCGACGTGCAGGCCGTGGCGGTGGGCGCCATGAACTTGATCGCGACGTTGCTGGCTTTGGCGGTGATTGACCGCATAGGGCGCAAGACGCTGCTGCTGATCGGCACGGTGGGCATGGCGTTCTGCCTGAGCGGTATCGCGGCTGTATTTTTCACGCACCAGCATCAGAAGTCGCTGCTGTGGCTGTTGGTAGTCTACATTGCGTTCTTCGCGATTTCGCAGGGCGCGGTGATTTGGGTATACATCAGCGAAGTTTTCCCGAATCGCGTGCGCGCCAAGGGACAAAGCCTGGGCAGTTCGACTCACTGGGTGATGAACGCGCTGATTTCCGGAGTGTTTCCCGTTGTGGCGTTGCGCTCCGGCGCGTATCCATTCGTTTTCTTTGCGGCCATGATGGTTCTGCAATTTTTTGTGGTGCTGTTCTTATATCCGGAAACGAAAGGGATCACGCTGGAAGCCATGCAGGCGAAACTGGGAATCGAGTATTGATACTTTGCGCGCGGGTTAATAGTTCAATGGCAAAATGGGCGCGTTTTGCGCTCATGAGGATATTTCCATGATTCGCATTCGTCATCTTGTTGCTTCGACGTTGATTCTGGCGGGGAGCGCGGTATGTTTTGCGCAATCAACGCCTGCACCACCGCCGGATCCATACAGATCAGTACTGGATCGCCTACAAGCGATCACAACTATTCCTCTGCCAAGCTGGCATGTTCACGCCGCCGACTTGCCGCATGGCGAGGATCCCGCGCTCACGATTTCGGACTGGCCGCAAGTAAAAATCAATGAAGATTGGGAAGGCTCACGCTGGCTCGCTCAAAAGTTCGAACTGCCGGCACTGTTGAACGGGTACAGTTTGCAGGGGGCGCAAATTTCGCTCGATTTGCACGTTAGCAGTGCGGACGCGATTCAGATCAGCGTCTTCGCCAACGGCTCGATGGTGGCGCGCACGGATGAAGATGGAGAGGTGCCCATCACGCTGATCGAAAATGCACAGCCTGGACAGAAGATTGAGATCGCGGTGCGCGTGGTGGATTCCGGTGGCGGCGGTTGCTGTGGCGGCGACGCAACACACCTGGAACATGCGGAACTGCGCATTGAACCAGCACCAGGACGTCCCGATCCCGCCCTCATGCGTCTGCAGGCATTGTCGGCCGAGCCGTTGATTGCGGCATATCCCGATGGCCAAGCCGGGCGTCGGGAACAATTGGACGCCGCGGTGAACGTTATCAAGATTAGTGCGCTCGATAGCGGCGATCAACAGGCTTTCGATGATTCGTTACGCAGTGCACAAGACGAACTTGAAACGCTGCGGTCTTACATGAGCCAATTCAGCGTCTCGGCGGTAGGCAACAGCCACATTGATATGGCGTGGCTGTGGCCGTGGACGGAAACCGTCGAAGTGGTGCGCAATACTTTCGCCACCGCGCTGCAACTGATGCGAGAGTATCCGGACTTCAAATTCACGGCCAGCACCGCGCAGGCGTACACCTGGATTGAAGAAAAATATCCGGCCATGTTTCGGGAGATTCAGCAGCGCGTGAAGGAAGGGCGATGGGAAGTCGTTGGCGGAATGTGGGTGGAACCTGACCTTAACATGCCGGACGGCGAGTCGCTGGTGAGCCAGATTTTTTACGGCAAACGCTATTTTCAACAGAAATTCGGCGTGAACATCAATATCGGCTGGAATCCGGATTCATTCGGCTACAACTGGCAACTCCCTCAAATCTACAAGCGCTCCGGAATTGATTATTTTGTGACGCAGAAGCTGCTATGGGCATCGGAATTCACGAAGTTTCCTTACAGACTTTTTTGGTGGCAGTCGCCGGACGGCAGCCGCGTATTGACATATTTTCCCAGCGACTATGCCAATGATATTGATCCGCTGAAAATGGCTCGGGACTCGGCCAAGTATGGGCCCATGCTTTGGACTTACAACGGCGGAACAAATTCAGCTCCAACGGGCGGCTTAGACACCATGTATCTCTACGGGGTGGGTGATCACGGTGGAGGGCCGACACGTCTGGACCTGGACACCGCGCTGCGCTGGCAGAAAAAGGACATTGTCTTTCCGCAAATCAAATTCTCCACAGCGGTGGAATATTTCGCTGATCTGGAAAAAAACAAAGATGTGCTGAAGATTCCCACGTGGGATGGCGAACTTTACTTCCAATATCATCGCGGAGTGCAGACGACGCAATCCGAAGAGAAGAAGGGAAACCGCAAGGCCGAAGTACTGATTCTGGATGCGGAAAAACTGGCGTCCATCGATGCACTTTTTGGGGCTGCGTATCCCCAGAAAGAATTTGATGACGGATGGAAAAATATTCTATTCAATCAATTTCACGACATCCTGCCCGGCTCGGGAATTCACATCAATTATGTGGATGCGGCTCGCAAGTATGCCCAGACCGAGCGCGTCAACCAAGACATCATCCAAACGACGCTTGTTGATTTGGCTTCAAGAGTCAGCTCACCCGGTGTAAGCGTGTTGGTATTTAATCCGCTGTCGTGGGCCAGAACGGACGAAGTTGAAGTAGAGGCACAATTCCCGAAAGCGGTGGAGGGAGTAACCGCCGTTGATGCCGATGGGAAAGTGTTGCCTTCGGAAGTGCTGAATATGGATGCGGCAACAAACCACGTCAAACTGCGCATCCTGGCGGAAAACATTCCAGCGATGGGCTACGAATTGATTCGGTTGCTGCCCATGGAGAAGTCAGCGTCAACCGCGGCACATAGTCGAATAAGATCGCAAGAGACGCAGCCGCTTCTGGCCGCTACCGCTACCTCATTGGAAAACGAATTCGTTCGCCTCAAGGTCGATCCGCAAACCGGCTGTATCACCAGCTTGGTGGATAAACGCAGCAGCATCGAAGCTCTTGCATTGCCCGTGGCGAGCGAAGGTTCGCCCGCAGCATTGCCGGATGGATCGCCCTGCGGCAATCTTCTGCAAGCGTTCGTGGACAAGCCCAAGCGTTGGGACGCCTGGAATATTGACGCCGATTTCGTCAGGCAGCATGCCGATTTGCTGCAGGCCGAGGAGGTGAAGCTTGTCGAAAATACTCCGCTGCGTGCCGTGATTCGCGTCCGCCACCATTTTCAGAATTCAACATTCGTCCAGGACATCACTATGTACCCGGGCGTCGCGCGAGTTGACGTACACATGCAGGCCGATTGGCATGACAGGCACATCCTGCTGAAGGTGGCGTTTCCATTGAGCGCGCGCAATGAACAGGCCACATTCGAGATTCCGTATGGCAGCGTCGAGCGTCCGACGACGCGAAATACGCCGGCGGAGCAGGCGCAATTCGAGGTTCCCGCGCTGCGCTGGGCGGACATTTCCGATGCCACGCACGGGTTCAGCCTGCTTAACGACAGCAAGTATGGTTACGACGCCAAGGACAATGTCCTGCGATTGTCGCTTTTGCGCGCGCCGACCTGGCCCGATCCAGAGACGGATCAAGGCTTTCACGAATTCACGTATTCGCTCTATCCGCACAGAGGCACGTGGCGTGAAGCCATGACTGTGCGGCAAGGTTACGAGTTAAATTACCCGCTTTTCGCGGTTGCTGCCACACAACACGGCGGGCCGCTGCCGGCGAGTGAATCATTTTTCAACCTCGACCAAGATAACGTGGTTGTCACCGCGATTAAGAAGGCTGCCGACGATGATGCGCTGATCATCCGTTACTACGAATGGGCGGGCAAAAAAGGCGATGTGCGCATACGGCTGCCTCGCGCAGCCACGGGCGCGTGGGAGACCAACCTGATGGAGACCGTCCAGAATCCCGTTGCGCTGGATTCCAGTGGCGCCGTGCTGAATATTCCAACAAACCCCTATGAGATCAAGACCATCAAGGTGCAACTAAGCAAGCCTTAAGTCCGGCAAACTATCGAACAGTTAGTTCAGGTGTTGCCTGCGGCGGCGCGTTCCGCCAGCACCAATGCACCCAAAATTCCGGCACGGTCACCCAACCCGGGAGGGACGATATACGTTGCCAGATCGTTCAGCTCGGCCACCGGGACGTATTTCCCAAGCAGCGGCGCGAGTTCCTGGCGGATTAGCGTGAACAATTGCCTTTGCTGCATCACGCCCCCGCCGAGCAAAATGCGTCGAGGCGATAGCGTGAAGATAAAGTTTGCCAGCCCCAGCGCCAGATAGCGCGCTTCGAGCGCCAAGCCCGGATGTTCCAGCGGCAATTCCCGCGCCGCTACGCCCCATCGCGCTTGCATGGCCCGGCCGGAGGCGACGCCTTCGAGGCAATCCCCGTGGAATGGGCAAATGCCGGGAAAGGGATCGGCTGCCAAATCATGCGGAACGCGAATGTGCCCCATTTCCGGATGCACCAGTCCGTGAAGAACATGTCCATTCACAATGGCGCCGCCGCCGATGCCTGTGCCGATGGTTATGTATAGGAAGTCGGAGAGGCCCCGCGCCGCACCCCAGCGCTGCTCTCCCAACGCGGCTGCACTAACATCCGTGTCGATACCAATCGGCACGCCTAGCGCGTTTCGGAATGGTCCCGCAATGTCGTAATTCTGCCAACCCGCCTTCGGCGTGGAAGTGATGAAACCGAATGTCGAGGATTCGAGGTGCAAATCAATCGGGCCAAAAGAGCCGATTCCCACTGATCGCAACTGTCCGTGCGAGTTTTCTTTCAAAAACTCAATCGCGCTATCTATCGTTGCCTTGGGAGAGGTAGTTTGAATCTGCACGATTTCGAGATCGTCCGGACTGGTCCCTAATCCGCATACAAATTTTGTCCCGCCGGCTTCAATTGCTCCAAACACGTCCCGCTGTTCCTCCATGGAAGTCTGCCACAAAGCTGCACCGCGGCAATACTATTTGGATCAATCTCGCCGTCGAATAAGGTCAGCTCACAGAATTGTTCGCTTACATTCCGTCGCGAAGAATTCACAGCAGCGCCGGTTGCAATTTACGCGATCAAATTCCATTCAGGTCATCCCGAGCCATCGCCCTGAGCTCGCCGAAGGTCGTTTAGGCGAGGGACCTGTTTTTTCTTTTGACTCGCGCGCCGAACCGGATGCTAGATCTCCCCTGTGCCCGCCGTAAGGGTTCTGCATGCTGTGTGGGACACGGCACCTGCCCCGAGCGCATTGGCGAAGGCTCAGCCGCGACATTCCCGCCTCCTTCGACAGACTTTTCCTATATCGCCCCAGCGGCCTGTCCTGAGTGACTTGGCGAAGGGCGCGGCCTTTTCTCAAGTTTCTCAGCGCCGCAGTACGCACCCGCTCGCAGAATTGTTCGCTTACATTCCGTCGCCAAGAATTCACAGCAGCAGCGGTTGCAATTTTTATTTTGCGGGCTAGGATAAGTTGTGGCTATAGGCTCCAACTGCGACTACAAGAGGCCGGTTCGCCGGCAAACCGGAGAACTTCGCATGGAGCAGTCGGCGCGACTTGCCGCATCTAGCAAATCCGCTCGGGCAGCCGTCCAATCCTGCGAGCGAGCCGCCACAATCACCGAAAATATGGCGGCATTTCAGCCCGTCGCGGAGAAACTTGAAGCAATGTTTGAAGGGTCAAAGCAAGGCCCGAATTTCACAATTTCCAGCCGGGACAAAAGAGTTTTTACCCGGGACACGCGAACGACTAGAAACTCGCGCAACTTGCATGGAATCAACCACATCACACTTTTCAAGGTGGGACAAAATCGCATGTTCTCAAAATGCCCTATCTTGGTGCAATCAATACTTAAAGTATCACTTTAACATCCTCATTCTTGAGGTGCCTGGGGTGGCGCTTAAATCCGCGACATTCAGCTTGCGCACAAAACGTCCTTCCATATCGCGCCAGCGGCCTGTCCTGAGTGACTTGGCGAAGGGGACAGCCTTTTCCCGGATTCCCAGCGCGGCGTCGCAACGGCCCGACTGAATCACACAAATATAGCCGGTGCGAGGCTACTTCGCGGCGGGAACTATCGCGTTGCCCGCGCTTCGTCCTCTCTGGATTAGAACCAATCGCTGCGGTAGGCAATCCACCAGCTCACAATGCCGATTGGAATGGTCGCCCCGACGGCCCACCACAGTGGGAGGGAGAAATCCGCCACCAGGCCCAGGAGCGTAAACGTAGTCCAAAAGATTTTTCGCTGCATCCGATTATTCTAAACGGTTTTCTGACCGTTAATGGCGCAGAACCACCGCCTCCACCATGTGGTCCTCGGCGTGGACGATCTCAATGACAAGCGAATTCTCGGGCTTTCCTTTGTAGTAGCCGGCCGTCTCGAAAAGAAAGATTTTCATTGGACTCGCAGACTGCCGCACGAATGCGGTGACAGCAATGATTTCAGCGCACAGAAACAGATTCTTTTGGTTATTGGCCGAGATGCCCAATGGCGGCGCGAAGCGGGGCGCTGGAGATCCGGATCAGTCCGGTGTACGGCGCGTACATTTCCAGGATCACGAGAATCGCGCCGGAGACCGACAGCGCGGATATGAACAAGGTGGCGATCACGGTTGCGTTGCGAGGGGCATAAAGGCCAAAGCTGATGAAGAGAGACGTAACCCAGAAAACCAGCACGATGAGCAACGTCATGGACATCGGTGTGGCCGCCGCCTGTGCGTACATCAGCCAGCGCGTTTGTCCCAGACTCATGGCAATGCTGAACGCTTGTGCCTGGAGCGAGCGCTGCGCGTCGTTCTTCGGCGAGAGTGCCTGGATTTTGTCAACGAGGGGTTCAGCGCTTGAGGACGGCACCACCAATTGGGAGGATTTTACACGCTGTTTGGACTGTAATGATTCGAGAACGCGGGCAGCGGAACTTCGGAGCAGATAGCGAGCGTCCTCTGCCTCCGGTCCATAATGGGCCAGCACGCGGTCCAGCACGACGATTTGGGCCGACATCTCTGTCAGCGCGGTGCTCTGCGCGTCGTACGAACTCTTGGCCGAAGCGACCAGCAAACCGAGAACAAGCGCTGCCATTGTTGCGACCAGCCCCATCCCGACCTTTACAGCCTCTTTCGATTCAGCACCCAGATGGTCCTGCGGCAAAGCCCCGCGGAGAAGCATACCGAGAATGGCCCCCCCGAATACACAGGCGAACACGATCGAACTGATTGCCATGGAGCCCATGATCTCTGTTTCCGTTAGAGGGGAAAAATGCGCATCACTTGTTCCCAGCTCACGGCGTCTGACACAATAGCCGGAATTTTCATTATCTCCTCCACCCAACAACAACAAATCCCTGGCCTCTCCGCGATGCAACAGCCGGCAGCGTTTCATTCTCGCATCTGCCCGCATCTTGGGCATTTTGGCGAACAGGAAGGCGATTTGCTGCCAGTATTAAAAAATCTTTTTGGAGAATTGTAAAAACAAGGCTCACGGAGTCTCCTTCGACTTCATAGCCTATCCTGGGACGGTTGCTCTGCAAAGCACTTTAAAGGCCACCCACCGCGCACCACCGCAATGAGGGGATTCAATTGACCTAGTGCCCAAAAAGAAGAGCGAGAAGGAGTGCATTCCTGTGGTGCCCAGCCTAATTCCGGCCAACAAAGACAATGCTTTCAGCGCGAACGGGGCTTTTGAGCAGGGACAGGAAAGCGGAGATGAAATTTAGCGTTAAGGAATTCGATAAGTGGAGATGTGCATAAGTAGAGACGATGAGAGAATCGTCCCCGGCCCTGCAAGTCCGGGGACGATTCAGTTGGCTGCCACGTTCCGCGGCTTTCTGCAAAAGGCTATCTATTATTCACCACCTGGGTAACCACATTTGAGGTGCTGGCCGCGAAGTTTGCGTCTCCAGAATAAACCGCTTCGGCCCTAACTGTTCCCACCGCCAGGGTAGATATTGACAAGCTGGCAGTTGCCGATGCGAGGCGTTCCGTCCTCATTTTCGTATCCTGCACATTCTGGAACGTCACCGTCCCGGTGGGCGTACCGCCATTTTGTCCAACCACGATGGCAGTGAACGTCACTGCTTGTCCCTCTGTGGACGGATTTGGCCTGGAACCTAGAGCAGTGGTGGTCGTGGCCTTGATCGCCGTGGTGGATTGCGTGGCCGTGTCAGCGGTGTAGTTACTGTCCGCCGGCCATGTGGCGGTCATCAAGCACGTGCTGCTGCCACTGATGATCTGGATGGTTGCGGTGTTCGAGCCGGACGAGGTGATCCGGCAAACGCCGCTGACCGTGATCGTAGCCGAAGTGCTGGCATTGGTGGTTGCGTTTATCGGGAAGCTTGCCCCATAACTGTCCGAAGCAGGCGCGCCGGTGAATGTCACCGTCGGGGTAGCCTTAGTAGCCGTCGTAGCCTGGTTGGCTGTCGCTCCAGTGTAGTTATTGTCAGCTGCCCACGTGGCGGTTAGCGAGCACGTACCGGTTCCACTGGTCATGGTCACGCTTGTGCCCGAGTTTGAGCACGCGCCGCTGGACGTGATCACCGCCGTGGTGCTGGCGTTCGTTGTGCTAGCCACAGTGAACATGGTTCCGTACGCTGCGCTGGCTGGCGCGCCGGCGAACGTTACCGTCGGAGTGGCCTTAGTAGCCGTCGTAGCCTGGTTGGCTGTCGCTCCAGTGTAGTCATTGTCCGCCGCCCACGCGGCGGTTAGCGAGCACGTACCGGTTCCGCTGGTCATGGTCACGCTTGTGCCCGAGTTTGAGCACGCGCCGCTGGACGTGATCACCGCCGTGGTGCTGGCGTTCGTTGTGCTAGCCACAGTGAACATGGTTCCGTACGCTGCGCTTGATGGTGCGCC
>Ga0265760_10000003_pt1 | contig 152662 bp, 131 predicted proteins | sample NZIome_2_FD_200831 | JGI IMG/M metagenome (GOLD analysis project Ga0265760, IMG submission 200831) | Metatranscriptome of rhizosphere microbial communities from Maridalen valley, Oslo, Norway - NZI1 (Metagenome Metatranscriptome) | ecosystem: Host-associated > Plants > Roots > Rhizosphere >...
CATTCCGGGTGGCATCGAAAACTTTCATCGAAGCGAAGGTGCCCTCGGGCGCGACCACCGGCACAATCCAGGTTCAATTGCCCGGCGGCACGCTTTCCAGCAATGTGCCGTTCACTGTGCTGCGATGAATGGAGCCAAAATTCCGAACGCACCCTGGAGCAGAACATGAGCAAACCGAGCGTCGTCATGAAAGTATCAGCTATGAAGCCAGGCATGAAAATCACTCGGGTGGTATCGGCTGATGCCGAAGAGCAGCTCAAGAGTTTCATCGACAAGTTTGCTCCGCATAACCAAGCGCTGATTCGTGCGGTGCGAAAAGTACTGGGCAAAAGGCTTCCCACCGCCAACGAGCTGGTGTATGACAATTACAACTTTTTTGTCATCGGCTATTGTTCGAGCGAACGTCCTTCCGATTGTATTGTCTCGATTGCCGCCGGTGCGAACGGAGTTGGCCTCTCCTTCTATCGTGGTGCAAGTCTTCCCGATCCCCATCAGATCTTGCTCGGCTCAGGCAATCAAAACCGATTCATCCGCATTGAATCGGCAAAGACGTTGGCTCGTCCTGAGGTCGAAACACTCATCGCGGCCGCAATCTTGCAGGGCAAGACGCCTTTACCGACCAGCGGAAAAGGGAACCTTATCATCCGCGCAATCTCTGCGAAACAGAGGCCACGCAGCAAGTCAGCGAATTAACAGTGGATGGTCCGCCATGCCGAGAAATCCCTCCCGGCGGTATTCGGATCGCTCCGAGATGGACCATTTGTGTTTCTGATTCGAGTCGCGCCTATTTTCCTGCCTTGATTGTAGAAGCCCACCGCGGTTGGTTATCGAGCATGCCGCTGTGAAGGCCGCCTGAAAAACCGAATAGGCTCTCCCCCAAGGTCGCCGTCATCATGTCCCATGCCGGTGAGCTAACCGCTGCCCACTCCGGGTCTTCAAATGAGCGCAGAGGCGGGTTCGGAGCGCCGCTTCGTCATCTACATCCACTTTCCACTCTAAACGCCCAATGTAATGTTTGTCTAGAAGAGCCATTGACCGCTTGAATTGCGTGAGGACTCGTGGCTCTCGGGCGGATGGTCGCTGCCTCCCTACCCCCAATGGTGGCTATCGGCCTTCTTCAAATTCGCAGGGGGGCCGCGCCGGGCCGGCATAGTACCCAGTTTACCTGAGTCTCGGGCCACCAAATTCTAGGTCTCTCCTGCTTTAATACCGGATCGCTACCTGCAAGACGGCAGCAGGACCGAGAGGCCTGCCGTCGCGCTTTCCCCGCAATGAAATGGTTTTGGGGAGTATGCACTGTGGATGCTAAGCCCCAACCCCTCTACCTCATGCGGCTAATTCGCGAGCCTTTTGGGGAGATTCGGGGCTGTCGCGGAGTGCCTTCAGGCCTAGTCCGTTGAAGATCGTGCGCCCGATCGCGCCCCGTGCGCAAAGGTGAGCCAAACCCCGGGATTCGGTCAGAACACCGAAACAAACAGCGGAAGGGAACAGCGCGACACCGCTAATTCGGCAGACCTTTAGGCGCGGGGAGCGCCCACGTCGCTCGCTGTGCGGTTCCTTTGGAAAGACTTAGCTCTTCACAAATCTCGCGCCACGAGACGCCCTTTGCGCGAAGGGTGAGCACACGGGCGCGATTCACAGGTGCTTTGGGCCTGCCGATCTGGACGCCCTTGGCCTTGGCGTTGCGCATGCCCGCCTTCACCCGCTCAGCAATCAGGCTGCGCTCAAGTTCCGCCACGGCTCCAAGGACCGTGAACACCATCTTGCCGGTTGGCGTGGTGGTGTCGACTTGCTCGGAGAGCGATACGAATTCGATGCCCAAAGCACGGAACGTTTCCAGAGCCCGAAGCAAGTGAGACACGGAGCCGGCGAAGCGGTCAAAGCGCCACACGACCACAGCGTCGAACTTTCGGCGGTGCGCCTCGGCCAGCAACTGATGGAGTTCAGGCCGCCTCTCTTTCGCGCCGGAGATTCCCACGTCGACGTATTTCTGATCGGACTGCCAGTTGCGGCGCCTGCAATACTCGCGCAGTTCGCGAAGTTGCATTTGGGGGTCTTGGCCATTGTGCGCTGCGTCGATGCTGGGTCACACATCGGTTCAAATGACCATGCGCTACGTCCATCCGACGGATCAGCATAAGCGCGAAGCAGCCGAGAAGCTGGAGACCTACAATCGCGAGCGGCTCTTTAGCTTGGCGAACAACGGAGACGCGGAGTACCTGCAAAAAGCACTACAGTGAGCGCGAGGAGACACACATGCCATCTTGTAAGTGTATGAAAACTTTGGTCGGGGCGTGGAGATTTGAACTCCAGACCTCCTGCGCCCAAGACATACGCCCAGTATCATCGCGGTCTGTCCGATTGCCTGGAGGTTTGTGCTGACCTGCACCCAGTTTCCGCACACTTCATACTACGACATCCGGATTGCTGACAGCATCGCTGACAGAGAGAAAATCGCCGCCTTCTACCCCGCCCATTTTGCGCGCAAACTCTTCCGGCGTTCGGTACCCCAAACTGCTATGCGGCCGTTCCTGGTTGTACTCCATGCGCCAAGCGAAAATCTTCCGCCGCGCCTCGAACAAATTTCCGAACCAACTCACCCGTAAGCATTCGTCTCTCAATTTGCGGTGAAAACTCTCCATCTGCCCGTTCTGCATGGGTCGCCCTGGTTGGATATGCACCAACTCGCTCTTGCGTTCGACACACCACGCCAGAAAATGACGACTGGTCAGTTCTGGTCCGTTCTCGCAGCGAATCGCCCGCGGCTGGCCGCGCCCGGCAACAATCGCTTCCAGCACCAGCGTCACTCGCCGGTTCCCACGTTGGCCAGCCACTTTCGCAGCTCCTGGGCCACGAACTCCGGGCCGTTATCGGAACGGATGGGATCCAAAATGCGTCGAAACAGCATCACGTCAGATGACCTGTCCAGTTTTAGCACGGCGCACTATACGCGCCCTGGCAGATATTCGCGCAACGTTGCCCTTTTGATTCCCACACCTTCGATTTTGATGTAAGTTTTTCCTGGAAATACATCCGCTCGTCAGGCAATGCGTTGTTCCGCATCATGTGCCACCCAACGAGCTACTTCCATCATTATAATTGGTGCTTTTCCATAACTCTGCACGATGAAGAATAGCAAAAATTACGGTCATACACCATAGCACAATGACAAAATAACGGAATACTCCAAGACCATATGCATTTATCGTGTTTTGCAGAATATAGAATGTTGTAAAATTCCACCAGATATGTATGATAGCCCCTGGTACCAAGCTCCCTCCCGACGCGTTGAACGCAACAGTGATAAGGATTGTGATGGCCAGAAGCATCGCAACAAACCATACCATAAAGCCCCATGACACACTCCTGTGCAATGGCCAGTGCCACATTCCCCAAATACCGGCCAGAATAAAACTCGCCAAAAGCCCATTGCACAGTTCTTCGAGCTTGGGTAGCAGGTATCCTCGCCATGCAAGCTCTTCCCAAACCGGACCCAGGATTATATTTATTCCGACGATCTGAAACCAATGATCTGAAATGCCCGCAGGAGCAATACGACCCCCGTTTCTCCAATACAGGAACACCGCCGCCAAATCGGCGAGCGGCAGAATTAAACAGACGGCGGCCAGCGAAGCCCATCCTCGACCTGAGTATGTGAGCCTTGCGAAGAGCCTGCGCACCTCATTCAGCCCTCCATCGATGACAGATATTATTATGGCTGCGAAGCCAGGGGCAAGGTTGGCAAGCACTATAAAAATGTCACGAACAGAACTCGTAAGTCTAAATGTCCCAATTTGTAAGTGACGGGTTGAGCTATAGAATCCGGCGCAAAAGTATAATGACCAAGAGACACAATATACCCAGAAGCTAAACCAGAATATAGACTGCCACTCAGCAAAACTCGGACTGTCGTGCACTGCAGATATTGCAGCGGCAGACAGGGACGGTTGCGGCCTCTTGCGATCAAAGCCTTCAATTCTCACAGCAATCCAGCGCTAAGAACACTCATTATCACTGAAACATATGGATTAGTTGTGATTCTCTGGAGCGCCGAGGGAGCAGAACTGATATTACCAGCATTAGCTTGTGCCGAGATTGGGGGGCCAGGTGTCCCGAGACTGACGCCCGCCTGCAGCCCTTGGGAGTGTATGGACCCTCCTGAATCTTGAACGATATTCGTTCCGATTTGTCCGGAAATGACCGGGGTGGGAGTGCTGACAGTTACTGATCCAAGGCTTGTCTGACCAGCTCTTGGCCCATCGAATGTAAGAGTACCCGTGACACTCAAATTGGACTCAGAGCTGGCGCTTACATTTCCATCGCTATCCAATACAGCAGGGCCGACCTGGATTGAAGCGCTGGCATTGACTTGGGGTACGTTGTTGGCGAGAGTTATCATTGCTGCCCCAGCAAGCGCATTGGAATTTGCACCTGCTCCCGGTGATCCATCAGGCGGACTGCCAGCATTTAAACTAGTTGCGGTCGGAGTTGTGAAAAGTGTATTAAGAAAAGTCAGGAATGTCTCGAAGGGCCCGCTTGATCCGGTCCCGTCATCGTTTCCCAGAAGCTCATGCCCATCCAGGTCCGCGAATGAGCTAGGATCTTCCCGCACCAGGACATACTGATTGAGCGACTGCGGATTCGTCAGATCAGCATAGGGTATGGGTTCAGGCATCCGCCTAATTCGGCGTAATGAACCTCCCATACACGGAATTGTAATACCGCGCGCCGAAGTTCTCGAGGTTGCGTGTACGTCCAGTTGCCGTTCACCGTCTCGCCAGAGGAAAGCACCACGCCATCATTCGCATTGCTCATCAAACAACTTTACGCTGCACCACACGTTACATAGCCCAGCCGGGAATGATCCACATCAAGATCATCAATACCGCAGAAATGAGACCAAACAATCTGCTCTTACTTACACCCATTAGAACCAGAAGGAGCGCCAGTATCGAGACCCACAGGCCAGGACGGGTCCACATGAAAACAGCTGGAAAGTTCGTTCCGAAGCCGCCAATATGATAGGTGTACACCGCGAAGACGAGATACTCAAGCAGGGCTATAGTGATAGAGACCAGCCCTCCAATGAAGAAAAACTTGCGCGTTCCAGCCAGAGACAACTGATCTACAGCCAGCCATCTCCTCCAAGCAAGCGCGGTGGGCAGCAACACAATGATGAACAAAAGGATATCTATTGGCATTCTACCCCCAGGGTTGCGCAGGCTAAATGGGCCAAACTCGGAGCTGCAATATCCACATGGAATGGCCCGATCATGGGTATGGTATTGCCGGGATCGCGCGGGACAGAGAAGTGCGGCGAGGGGCCATCACCGAAACGGGCCTGAGTCGTGTCCGGATGGTACCGCATTTCATCAATTGACTTACCCAATATTGGTATAGTTCTGTCGACGATAGAGCGGAACGCTCCTCGATCATCAAGGAGATCGCGCGTCTGATCTGGCGTTCCGTTAAATTGGAAGGTACCTGAATCGAGGCAAGTCCCACTGCAATTACCGTTAATCTTGAACTCGAAGTCCTGAAATGCGCCGCTCCCTTGGACATCAGCGGCAGGTGTGTTCGCGATAAATACCCCCTCACCCATTCCGTTCGGAGTTGTGATCTGAACCCCATTCTCGTTGACAGTCGCCGTATTGCCACTGTTAGGATCCGAAAGAGATGCGCTTGTGATAACTGTGCGTGTGAAGTTTCCATCGGGATCAGTTGTCCCTAGGAACCCGCCTTGGCAACTCTTCTCGGCTCCTTCCCGCGCAGTACAACCCACATTGAAATCGTGGCCGTCGAGGTCGGCAAAACTGCTGGGATCATCGGCCACAATAACATATTGATTCAGTGACTGGGGGTTAGTGAGGTCGGCATAGGGAACAGGCGCGGGCACCGACGACCAGTCCGGCGTGACAAAGCGTCCGTATTGCGAGCTGTAATACCGCGCGCCGAAATTTTCCAGATTGCTCTCGTAGTCGTGCTCCTTGCCCGTGAAATGCAGCGGACTCATGTCGGCGGTGCAGGAGAATCCGTCCCCAAACACCAGCGACTGGCAGCTCTCCGCAAATCCGCCCGCCGCCGTCGTCCGGTATCGCTCCGTCCCCAGCCAGTCGGCATGGTCAAACGTGGTCGTGCTGTCCCCGTACGTCGCCAGGTGCTCCGCCCCCGCATGTCCATGGGCATCACGCAAGTTATTGACCAACTGTGAGCAGCAGTAAGGCACCCGATGTGGGTCCCAGCAGTGCTAGAAGCCACCACTTTGATCCCCGCCATGCAGCCGCGATAGCGAGAAGAGCGGCAGTCACGAGAATTGCAGGCCAGAATACGAAAATCACATATGGACTCTGGGTAAATGCGTTTGGTCGAGTGCTTGATGTGGCATAGGCCCAGAATGTCAAAGTTAGGACTGCGCTTGCGATCCCGAATTGGTTGCTTCTTCTCGTATTTTTCATCAGCATGCCCCATCAAATAAACAGTGAGCAAGTAATCCAAACGGATTGAATGGATTGTGTTCCCCAAAATGCATGGTGCCCTGAGCTTGGGGCATGGAGCTATCGGGATTTAGGTTGATTTTATAGATTTTGACATGACCGGAATCCGCTCCTGTAAGGAAACTCCCTGAACTGCGATATTCGTCCATTCCGAAGTCTTCGCCTAGGAGGTGATAAGAAAAACCCGCTGTCTCCAAGGCAGCTCCTGCTTCAGCCGCGGTCCCTGAATAGGTGAAAGTACCTGCTGCAGTCTGATTGGCATCCATCTTGCTGTTGGTGAACGTAAACGAAAAGCCTGAGAGATCGCCAGAGCCCTGGATTGTGGTGGGATTGGTTCCGTTCATGAAAACTCCGCTCAAAGGGGTTGCGTTATCCACGCCAGCCTGCGTAAAGGACACCCCGCCTGGACCGACTGAGGCGTTGTATTGATTGCCGTTTTGATCTACAAGGTTGCCGTTCTTATCGTTGCCTATCTGCGTAGGTGTAAAGTTTCCATTGGCATCGGTCGTACCTAGAAATCCGCCTTGGCAACTCTTCTCCGCTCCTTCCCGCGCAGTACATCCCACGTTGAAATCGTGACCGTTGAGATCTACGAAGGTGTTGGGATTGTCCTGCACAATAACATATTGATTCAACGACTGCGGATTCGTGAGATCGGCGTAGGGCACCGGCGCGGGGACAGCCGACCAGTCCGGGGTGACGAACCGCCCATACACGGAATTGTAGTATCGCGCGCCAAAGCTTTCGAGATTGCTCTCGTAGTCGTGCTCCTTGCCCGTGAAATGCAGCGGACTCATGTCGGCGGTGCAGGAGAATCCGTCCCCAAACGGCAGCGACTGGCAGCTTCCTTGCAGCCCGCCTGAAACCGTTGACCGATACCGCTCCGTCCCCAGCCAATCGGAGTGGTTAAATGTGGTCGTGCTGGCGCCGTATGTCGCCAGATGCTGCGCGCCCGCGTAGACTTCCCCAGTAAGCCAAGCTCCGGATACATTCAGACGTGTCACTTCTCGCCCTGCCAAATCGTAGAGATAATACTCCTGCGCAACATTATTGGCCGCTTTCTCCACGCGGTGGCCAAAGGCGTCATAGGCGTATTCATAGGTGCCAACGTAAGAGTTATACATCGAGATCAGACGATTTTCCGCGTCATACGTATACGTATTCACATTATCCGACATCGTATTTCCAGCCGCGTCGTAGGTAGCGTAGCTGCTGATCTGGTTCTTCGCGTCGCTGAAATCCCACAACGAAGTGTACCCCGATCCCGCCGTCAGGTTTTGCTGCCAGCGATTGCCGAATCGGTCGTACTGGTAGTTGTAAGCGGCGTCCAACTGGTTGCTCTCGGCCGCCGTCGCCAGCCGGTTGAACTGGTCATACGTATACGCCCAGTTTCCGTTTACCGTGTCGGTGGATGAGGTCACGACCCCATCATTCGCATGGCCTACCGAAAATGTGTACACCGAGCCAATGGTCCCCGATGTAAGCCGCAGGCGAGAATTATACGCGTATGTTTCGGTAAGGCCGTTGCCCAGCAGAGCACTCTCCAGTTGACCGGACGCATTGTACTGCTCATTCAAGCCTGGCTGAAGCAGCGTCCCCGGATGCTGCGAATCATTCAGAGTGCTCGTCACCTGCGTCAGATGCTGTGCCATGTCGTACGCATATGAGATCGTGACACCCTCGCCGTTCGATGCGGTCAGCATGTCGCCCATCAGGTCGTAGCTATAAGAAAATGTAAGCGATCCGATGCCGCAATCTTCCGGGACGCATTGCCATTGATTGATCACGCGACCCATGGGATCATAGCTGTTCCATGTTTCCGAACGCCCCGAAGCGTCGGCGTAGAAAAGGCGTCCGATAGCATTCGTCGGCGTGGGGTTCCCACCCCCGGGGCATAGCGGATAATTGTCATAACAAAATACGTCTCCCGGAGTCTTTCCGTCGTTATAGCTTCTGGTGAGAATCCGGTTATCGGCGTCGTAGGTGTACGTCGTGGTTACCGTCTGAGTTCCTGTTTGATTCGGTAGTGGCGCTGTGCGCGTCAAGACATTGTTATTCCCATCATATGTATATGTGGTCGTGCCAGATTCGGGATTCGTGGCGTTGGTCAGTCGCGAAAGCGAATCATAGGCAAAAGACCTTGGATTCAGACCGCTCTGCGTCACACCCAAAAGGTTGCCCATTGCATCGCGGCTATAAGACGTTAAAAAGCCGGTGGTGGAGATATCCTGGCTGCAGGATGCCGGTGAACTTCCGCCGCCGAAAGGTTGATTGGTCGAACTAACTTCACACACCGAAATCATGTGACCAAGACCATCCATTTGTGATACACGACTTACTGAATAAGTACCATTTCCTTCATCTTGCACTTCGGTTGCCGCTCCCGTATAGCTCGTGTAGGCAATAGCGCCTGTGGGGTAGTGAACCGATGTCTTTCGACCGAGAGAGTCATACGTGTATGATGTGATGCCATAGGTAGGATCGGATTGTTGGCGATATGGGTTGCTCACACTCTCAACTCGGCCTAAACCATCATAGGTGGTATCCACATAATCCGTGCTCACCGGATCTTCCGTTTGTCCTTGCGTAACACGACCCAGTCCATCGAACACGTTCGTTGTGACTTCGCTTTCATCAAATCCCATTTTGTCCGCTAATGTAGCCGAAAAAGGGAAAGATGTTTCCTGCCTGGTGATCTTTGCCAAACCCGCATCCGGGTAGTTGACCTGAAATATACGCCACATGGGATCATATTGATAGTAAGTAGTCTGTTGATTCGGATCTGTCACGGACGTGAGCAGGGCAGTATTGAAATCGTATGTGTACGTATTTACATGTTGAAGAGGATCCTTGATTTGTGTGGGAAGCGCAAAGGCAGACGATGACGAATACTGATAGGTTGTCACGCCGTTATTGGGATTGGTCACTTGGTACTGCAAGCCTGTATCCCAGTATGTCTTCGTGGTGATCGCAGAGACATTACAGCTCGTATTGATGCATTGTGTGATGGCGGTCGCATTTCCCCGGGCAGAATTCGGAGGTGTCACAAGCTGCGATGCTCCCGAGGGTTGCAAACCGCCAGAATCATACTGGTAGGTCGTGGTCGCCGTGATTCCCCCTCCCGCCGTGGTAACGCTGGAAGGAATATCCAAAATGTTGTTGCCCAGATAGGACGAATTAATAAAGGCCTCATATTGCGTGCTGATAGTCCGCAAAGTCGAACCAGGACCACCAACTCCATAGTCGCTGTCGGTTTCGCGAATGACCTTTCCATAGGTCGGATTCCAGGATTGTCCAATGTTGAACCCGCCGTCGTATGTCTTGCTAATGCTTGACACTTTATTATTCGCCCAGGTGGTTGTGATTGTGGCGGGTGTAACATTGGCTAAAAGAGCACACGCACCCATCTGCTGAATAAAGAAAGGAATAGGATCAGAGTTGTAAGTAGTCGTCACGGTCTTTAGAAGCGTACTTGGATATTGGTAATATAGGGTTTGTGTTTCATAATACATATCGGAATTCAGAGCCGTCATAGCATGATCGGTTACATCGCCCAAGGGATCGGTCACTGATACGGTGGACGGGGTAGGACTGAGCCCAGAATATGTCCAGATGTGCTCTGACCCATCGTTTATTGTCCGGGTCGCGACGGTCGGATAATAATTTATTGGGTAGCTCGAACCACGACAGGGTACAGAAACCGGGGCGTTCCAAGCGTAGGAGATCGTTCCGCCGGTTGGCAAAGTAATGGATGCCAGGGCAGCATACTGAGGGTCATACTCGAATACCCAAGTCGTGTCATTAGGAAGGACGATGGTTTGGAGCTGCAATACGTTGATATTGAAAACGTAATCGTAGCCATAATCGATTGTAAAATTCATGGGTGCATATCCATAACAGAACTTAAAGGATTCCGACCCGTCCTGCATCGCGCCAGCCTCATTGATCGTAAGGCCAGGTACAGTCCATACCGTCGCTTTAGCGGTCGTTCCCGTGCAACCGGAATAATTCGTCGTTGTCGTTGCTGAATTTATATCGGGAATCTGGCGGCTAAATGTGTCCGTCCAGGTTTTCGTTGATGAGTTATAGGTGATCTCATTTCCGTTGGGATCTTGTATTGACGAAAGGACATAACCGTCGCCCTGGGTCGTGAAGTTGTAGCGAACGCCCGACGCATCCGTAACTACATGTGTGCTGGAATTGAAACTCATCCCAGTGGCATCAACGGACTCCCACGCGGTGCCACTTGTATTGCCGTTTAACGGAGCGAATTCATGTGTTGATCCGTCCGGAAACGTTACTGTATAACCTATAATATTATTTTGGGTATTAGTAATGTCACCCCAAGAAATCAAAGCGGTTGAGCTTAAATAGAATTGTCCACTGGAACCCAAACCATTATTGACTACGCCCTGAGTAAAAATGCACGGAGGATCTCCTCCTGGAATGCAAGTTTTATCCACATCCACTACGAGGCTATTCCATTGTACCGTAAAACCTAGCTTCAGCTTTCCACCGCGCTGAGGATAGCTTAGAAGCGGAATGGTGACGTTCAGCTTGCCGTTGGCTAAATCAACCTTATCGAAGTCCCCACCGCTACTGGCCCCGTACGGGCGCATGCCCTGCTCAAGGTCAGGCGTCGTTTGCGCATGCAGATTTGGCGCAAAGAGTCCAGAAATGCCCAGCAATAACACAATGACGCCTAAAAAATGGCGAATGTCGGACATAAACCATTCCTCCCCTTTAGGACGGCGCGAATCTTATCCCCGGCGTTAATGCATGTCAAGTACTGATTCGCCGGGTACTAAAGTATGGATTTGGCTTTCCGTCGGCCTTGCGCCTTTTATGAAGTCAAATCCTGCAGCGGGAAAAATCGGACAAACAATCGGGATTCTGGGGACCGGCCTCACTGGGGCCACCAGCGTTACATTCAACGGCGGCGCGACGGCATTTCGCGTCGTATCGAAAACTTTCATTGACGCGAGAGTGCCGAGCGGCGCGACGACGGGCAAAGTCCAGGTGCAATTGCCCGGCGGTACGCTCTCCAGCAACGTGCCGTTCGTCGTGCTGAACTGAATGGCCAGGAGTGCTTCGCTGTCCTGAATCTACGGCTTGAACTGAGCGAGACCGAGAGGATCGCAGTACTTGCCCAAAAGGAAATGGTTTCGGGGAGTATGCAGTGTGGAGGCTAAGCCCCAACCCCTCTACCTCATGCGGCTAATTCGCGAGCCTTTTGGGGAGATTCGCGGCTGTCGCGGAGTGCCTTCAGGCCCATTCCGTCGAAGATCGTGCGCCCGGTGGCGCCCCGTGCGCAAAGGTGAGCCAAACCCCGCAACTCGGTCAGAACACCGAGAACAAACAGCGGAAGGGAACAGCGCGACACCCGCTAATTCGGCAAGGCAATTGCGTATGTCCCAGTCCCTCGAACGAACGCTCTGCGCCACCATTTTCAGGCTTGCAGAAGGTGCCGGGCACGCTGGTAACGTGTTCAGACTTTTGCAACTAACTTGGCCAGCGCATCTCCGCTCCACTCAACAATCTCCGGCGGGTCCTCGTTATAATTGCTATACCGAATCCACGTTGGCCGCACGTGTACGTAAGTAATGTGCTCCCACTTCAAACGCGCGCGCCCATCAGGAAATTGTTTGAAATAAATCTCCTCCTGCACGCGCTTGAGTTCTTCCCCGCTTGGAATGTTAGCTCTTCCCTCGTATTGCACCGTCCGCTCATCATGACTGCCGCTCTTGTACCCGCCCGCCGCGCCAAACACCACTGCAACTCGCCCGTCGCGCTGCACATTCCGGAACTTCCGCGAATTGTCTACGGTATCAAAGACAAGCTCCAACTCATCGTTGGCCGCCACGCCCAACATCGCCGCTTGCGGCGCCCCACCCAGCGAAATCGTCGCCGCCGTCACCAACGGATATCTGTGCATGAAATCCAACAGTTCGTTTCGGCGAATCACGGTTTTTACCTACGCCAGCGCCTTCAGCGTCGCGCCTTTGCGGTGAGTGCGAGTGTGTGCTTCTCGAGTGATACATGCAACAAAAAATATGCTTCCATTACCGGTCAGACACTGTCGCTCGTCAACCGCTTGCCTAAAACGAATGCTTGTGATTATCGGATTTTGGGAGGGCAAGCCACCACCCGTCTGGGCCTTGAGGCTAGTTCGGCAGACTTTCGGGGAGAGGGAGGCTTTTGGGGAGGCTCCAGGTCGCTCGCTGCGCTGTTCCTTTACTCAGGCCTAGCTGGTCGCAAATCTCGCGCCAGGAGACGCCCTGTGCGCGAAGGGTGAGCACACGGGCGCGATTCACAGGCGCTTTGGGCCTGCCGATCTGGACACCTTTGGCCTTGGCGTTGCGCATGCCAGCCTTCACGCGCTCGGCGATTAGGCTGCGCTCCAGTTCCGCCACGGCTCCGAGGACCGTGAAGACCATCTTGCCGGTCGGCGTGGTCGTGTCCACTTGCTCGGAGAGCGAAACGAATTCGATGCCGAGAGCACGGAAGGTTTCCAGAGCGCGAAGTAGGTGAGACACAGAGCGAGCAAAACGATCAAAGCGCCACACGACCACAGCGTCAAACTTTCGGCGGTGCGCCTCGGCGAGCAACTGATCGAGTTCAGGTCGCCTCTCTTTCGCGCCGGAGATTCCCACGTCGACGTATTCATGATCGACCTGCCAGTTGCGGCGCTCGCAGTATTCGCGCAGTTCGCGCAGCTGCATTTGCGGGTCTTGGCCATTGTGAGCAGTCGAGACGCGGGCATAGAGCGCCACCCGAAGCAGCTTGATGCCTTGCTCGTTGGGTTGATGCTGGACTCGTTTCATTGTCGCCTCCGTCGAGGCACACCCTTAGCGCGATGTTGCGAATGCAGTCAAGGCGGTAACGAGCACAAAAGGGCCGCTGCCGCCAGAGACAATTCTGCTCATCGTGACATGCACGGATAAGGTGAGTCAGGAGATGTTCATTGTGCCGTGCGTTGATAGAAATCCCGATCACCGGGGCTTCGCGTTCGTGGCACGTGGGATTACGTTCATGTTCGGAGTGGGAAAAAGATTGCCCAATTTGTTGCGTGTTGGGAGCATGATCAATACGCCTGACCAATGGCTACTGACGAAAGATTGTATGCGACACCCGATCTGGCAATTGGCTCGCTGACGCTGACGGCGCGAAGGCAGTTCACCCATGTGCGGCCTGACGCCATGCGAGGGAGCGGTTAACGTGTGCCAATACATCAAGGCCGATGCACCGCAAGAATTTGTCGAGGCAGTCCAAACAATCGAGGATCGGGCAGATCAATGGGCGCAGGATCTCCCACTATTGGGCCTCCCAAGACGCGTGGCGCGATCAGCCGTGTTCACTGCGGCCGCATATAAAATTGAGTTGGGTGCCACCCAATTTTTACCCGGCTCGCGCGAGCACCGCGCCGCATGCGTCAACTGGGGCGGTGCAGCAGCAGAACTGCTTTTCTTGCTGGACAGAGCTGAAAATCAGTCAAGTTCTCGACGCCAACTTGGAGGAGATCTAGAGCTAGGGACAATCGGCGTGCCAGCCCTCAATTTGGCCTTGCACTACACGAGATTCCGCTTCGCATTTCCCCTCTGGCACAAATCCTTCCTCCGCGGTGAGCTTGTGAGCCCGGCGGTGGTCAGGTTTTCCGACGCGCGAGTTCCGCCACAATCGAGGGCGCACGCGTACATGCAAGGCATCCGCCCTGCCGGCTGGCAATTGATGGCGGACCTGCTCGCGCCGCAGCTTCAGGTGGGGGAGCGTGAGACCAGAAAGATTCTCAATCTCGTTCTTAACGCTCGTCGCGGACACCTAAGCATCACGTACAGTGAGCCGTGGCGGCTTTGGAGGGAAATCAAGGACATTGCTTACGCTCCTCTCGGGACAATATTTCGCAGGCAAGAGGAATCGGACCTCGGCGGATTCTCGTTAGGGCAGTTCCGTCATTTCTCAGCCGCTCTCTTGTCGATTTGTGCTGTCCACGAGCACGCCTGTTCCTTAACAATGCAGGTCAGTGTAGCCAGGGAGTATCCGCTCAATTCGGCCCTCCTCGTCTGGAGCGATGACAAGTGGGTTCGCGTGATTCACCGAATTTCTGGAATAGACGCCGATGTTGTGAGAACTATCCTTCGACAAATGACGTTTGGCTCGACGAATATGGCCGATTTAAATGTCCATCCGTTCGTTTGGATTGATCAGCGGAGGCGACGACTAGCGGTGTGTCCAGGGATTGCCCGCTTTAGCAATTACGAAGAGAACGTCATGCAAATCTGTTCACGGCTCGATCCGGCAGTGCATGGCGCCTTGTCCGCGACCAAGGAAGAAGAAATGCGCAGGGAAATTCTCGAATGGCTCCCGCCGCACATTGAGGGTTTCGGACCGCAGTCCCTGCCAAGTCCGTTACCGGATATCGACCTGGTCTTGGAGGATCGAACGAGCCAGACGGTTGTCATCGCAGAAATGAAGTGGTTGCGCCAGCCGTTCCGGCCCGTGGGACTTGTCCGAACGCATGAAGAGTTTATCGATAGCTTTCGACAAATCGAAGATGTACGACAACACCTGCGAGAATGTCCCAACCTTCTTTGCAATTCTGGGATGCTCTCAAGGCCCCTTGACCAATATGAGTTGGTGCAGTACATCGTTCTCGCGAGGGACTTCCTGGAAATTTCGGCCGACACGACTGTGCCCGCAATCGAATATGAGGCGTTCAAACAGGCTGTTCAAAGGACTACCGACCTTGCATCGGCAATGGCGATCCTTGTTTCCGAGGAGTGGTTGCCGCAGGAGGGGCGCGATTTCTATCTTCGTAATGAACGCTCCGAATTGAATGGCGTAGGAATCGAATCTCTCAGCATCTATGGTCAACCGCAAAGCGGCGGGATACCCTCCGTCGCGGAGAGTCCTTGAGTTTTTCGTTATCTTGGCTGTTATCTCACATGCCATACATGAGTTGCGTGAGCGCAAGCTTTAAACAACACGCTGCGGGCGTTCTTCCGCGAGCCAGTGGCCGACCGCTTGCTTTAGTGTCGCAGTGTGACGGCAAGCAGCGGTATCATGCATAACGCAACGAAATCTAGCGCGAGTTGTGTAAATGTGCAATGAGGTTTCGGAGATGCGTTTCAAGCAGGAATACATTACGTGGGACTTCAAGCTCGGGGACCAAGAAATTTCGGTCTCCAACGCCGAGAAATCAATCCGCGTGACCTTGCGGAAGAGACTCGAAGCCAGCACGGTGCCAACCGACAACGGTTTCCGGAGTCACCACGACCAGACATTCTTTCCACCCAGACCAACGCATTTGCAGTGACAGCCAGAACAAGCGATCGAATGCGTCAAGCCGTCTGCGCGGGTGCCGCCGTTTGAGAACTGCCAATTGCTGGCGGAGTGCAGGTTCTCAAGCAGCAACGCGCGGCGCGGATAAAAGGATCTCCAAAAAGCGGCAAACAGGACTAAAATCAACCGGAGCATGACGCATTTTGACTGGCCAATTGGGCTGAGGCAAGTGCTGCTAAATGTTTGATTTTAGGGGCCGATTGAATTTTGGCGAGGCACAAGTTCAAAATGGAAATGTGGGATGAAATGTGCTAATCTTTTCGTCGCCTACAGTCAGATCTTTTGTCGCGTATCGCGACACGTGACATCAATGTTAGGTGCTTTGCTGTCAACTCAACTCGCCTCGCGCGATGTGATGCCTGTGCATTGTAGCTCCGCATAAGAGTGTCTGTAGGCATACCTCTTCATCGATATGTCCCAGCTTATACTTCTCAAAGGAGCGTCGACTTTACATGACGTGGCTGCGCTACTCCACTTCCAACCTCAGGCCCTTTCATACATCCTTTATGTGAAGCCCCCGCTGGCGAAATACAACTCGTTCGACATCCCGAAGCGCGGGGGCGGGCTCCGAAAAATAAAGGCTCCGTCGTCGGACCTATCGCTTCTGCAACGACGTCTATGCGATCTTCTGCAAAATTGCGTTGAAGAAATCAACCGAGACCGCAAGCGGAAAGATGATCTGGCACACGGATTTAAGCGAGGTCACTCGATCATCCATAACGCCATAAAACATCGAAAGCGACGATACGTGTTCAACATTGATCTCCAAGATTTCTTTCCGACCATCAATTTTGGTCGAGTCCGGGGCTTTTTCATCAAGGATGTCAACTTCATGTTGCATTCCGTGGTTGCCACCATACTGGCCCAAATAGCCTGCTACGAGAATGGTTTGCCCCAGGGTGCTCCTTGCTCTCCTGTCATCTCGAACCTCATCGGCCACGTTTTGGACATCCGGTTGTGCAAGCTAGCATCCGCAAACGGCTGCACCTATTCGCGATACGCAGATGACATCACGTTCTCTACGAACAAGCCCGGTTTTCCACCAAGCATCGCCAAGCGTGTTGCTGGCGAGGCGCACAAATGGGAAGTGGGAGACAAGCTGGAACAGGCCGTAGTAAGCGCGGGATTTGCTATCAATCCGGTGAAAACGCGAATGCAATACCAAAGTTCGCGTCAAGCTGTCACAGGGCTTGTTGTGAATCGAAAAGTGAACATACGGACCGAGTATCGTCGCACTGTCCGCGCAATGGCTCACAGGCTCTTCAAAACCGGCAAATTCCAGCGGATGCACATGATTCCCGACGTAAAGGGTGTGGTCGCACCGACTATGGTGGATGGGACAATGGCTCAACTTCATGGGATGTTGGGGCACATCGATGCAGTGGATTGCCACAATTTCGACATCGAAACCAAGGTCGAATCCCGAAAGCAGCAGGCCAAACCAGCCCTCCGCTCCAAACAGAAACTGTACCGGAGATTTCTGATGTTCAAGGATTTCTACTCAGCCCCAGCGTCTGTGGTTGTTTGCGAGGGAAAAACCGACACCGTCTACCTAACGCATGCTATCAGAAGCTTGGCGGTCAGCTATCCCAAGCTGGCGACCATATCAGCGGACAGCAAGATCGCGCTAAACGTTCGCATCCTCAAAACAGTAAAAACGAGTGTCGGAAGGGTCTTGCAACTTGGAGAAGGAACTTCGTTTCTGGAAACATTTATCAAGGGCTATTACGAGGAGATTGATAAATTCAAAGCGGTAGGAATGCGGTGTGCAATCGTTCTTGTTGTCGACAACGATTTGGGAGCCGACGGTGTCTGTAACACGATAAGACAGCTGACGAAGAGGAGTCCGTCAAGAAGTGATCCGTTCACTCATATAGCGGGAAATCTATACATGGTGTTCACGCCATTGAAGGCAGGAGCGAATAAATCGGCAATTGAGGACTGTTTTGCGGATGCGATCAAGAACCTCAACCTCGGCGGAAAGACATTCAATCCAGACGGCAAAGCTGACTCATTACGATATTTCGGCAAGCATATTTTGTCACAGTATGTTCGGGAAAACGCTGCGAAGATCGATTTCATTGGCTTCACGGGCCTGCTTGATCGGATAACGGCAGCAATCGAGGCACACGAGAGCAAACAAGCCGTCGTTGCTGCTGCGCAGGATGTTACTACTCCGGGCACTATATAGGTGACAGGCGTGACGCACGCAAATGCAGAAGCCCCTCGAACGTGCCCCGTTTCCCGCCGCAAATCGCATAAAGTGTGCCACGGACTACGTGACTATTGGCCTCGACTGTCATCTGTAAGCCGGAATTCCCATTTTGGCATCCTGTCCATGACGAATTGCTAATTTGCCCGGAATTCGGCGTGTTTTGCGCTTCGGTCTCAGCGAGGATGAACACTGCATTGTATACTCCACCCAGGGCGATCCTTGGCAAATCAGGCCAACAGTGCCCCATATCTTCGCCCATGGGTGCTCTGTGCGCAAAGGGCCGCCAACGTCGTGGCCTTAGAAACGGACTTGCGCAGACGATTCAAGTCTGCTCAGGTAGCACTTCAATAACCGTCGGCAGATCCGGACGCCTCTCCGGTTCCCCCCTTCCAAGACTGCGCTGATAAGAAATTCGTGGTGTCGAGGGTAGGAGAGGTATACGATGTGCGAGTCACGGGTCCATATTGGAAATCGTGGCTAAATGCGATGTTTTCAACTCGGACGGGGTTTATAGTAGGGACAAGTAGCACACTAGCGGGATCCTATGAAGTGTGCACTTCAGCTTCACATCCATACCGATACGATATAACCCAACACTTTAGGTTATAAAGAATGACTGCGACTTGGTTTTGCCATTGACCGATAGCAAATAGTTGGCGAATATAAACGCATGAAGGCGCACGGGCGCTTAAGTGCATAAACTGAACGAGGCGGGGGGGGGCGCAAATGGGAATCCGTTGGCAGACTTTTGATCAGCAGCTGTATGGATTGAAAATGGTGGATGTTTCTCAGCGTTTTCAAGAAAAGCGCCAAACCGAGCGAAAGCGCGTTATGTGGGAAGTTCAACAAACCGGCAATTCAGCAGGCTATGGGCCTGACCGCATTCGAGGTCAAAATCACCGGTGAGTGGGCTGCTGCGTTGGACTCTGTTGCGCGCGAAGTGTGGAATCTTCAAGGGCAATCCATCACTCCAGCTTTTGTAAGGATGGTATTTGAACAGATCGTCCAACCTCTTATTGCAGTTCGTCTTGGAGCCGTCAAACATGAATTCCCTTCGCGCACAGTATTTCCGTACAAATCTCTCAAGCCTGCTGGGTTACTTTACGCGTGCGATGATGCATCTACAGTCAGACCTCCGGCGAAAGTATGAGATCGAGGCCATGACCTTGGGGAGAATCGCTGCACTGGGAGTAGCTCCTCGGATCGGTGAGCCGGTGGCAACACAGCAGCCTGTCTCGCCAATCATCTCCCCAGCGGTCAAAGTCATAGGGGATGTGCACCAGAAGCGTGTGAAGAAGGACAGAGAACTCAGGGGGCAGGCTATTGGGAAGGTTCTCTCAGAGCTAAAGAGAATCAAGCCAGAAATGCATACAGAGTTTCTATACGAAAAAATTGAAAAGCAGCATCTCCGATTTGTCGTTTTCAAAATTGCTCAGCGTATTCCCGAGGTCAAAACCTGGATAGGAAACATCCAAGGCCGAAGAGACCTCGTGAAACTGGCTCAAGAGATCGTTGCCCGAGATAGAGATGTCTCAAAATGGACTGCTGAAAAGGATTGGAAATTCTATAAGGGCCGGAAAAGGAAATCCCGCAGAAATCGTTGATTGACCCATTTTTACCTATTTGTACCCCCCAAAGTACCCCCCAAAAGACCCGAGTTTCAGGTTTTATACTTTTTAAGAGCGCGCATGCGCGCAAAGATTTCCAGAAGGAGCGCAGATGACGGAAAAACTCTTGGTCTCGCGTCGGGATGCAGCATCAATGCTGTCCATCTCGCTGAGGACGCTGGACAAGCTGGTGATCGAGAAACGGCTTTCGGTTCAAAGAGTCGGAACACGAGTTCTGTTCCCGCGACGCGCACTGGAGCAATTTGCGGAGGGCCGAAGTGCCAGCGCAAGTCGCCAATAGCCAAATGTCGACGGTGTCTGTGGCGGTCCCCTCGCTGCAACCAGAACATACTGCCATGTTGGCTAGCATCCGCCTTAGTGTGGAATTGCAGGCGGCAGCAGGGATTTACGGAGTAACGGACTCCGAAGCACGTGACATCGGATTCCAATGCTCATCGGCGAGTGACCTGTCCGGCATTGTTTTTCCCTACTTTGACCCGGAGACGCTGCATCGCACGACGGCGCGCCTGCGGAGGGATCGTCCCGAATCTGATGGAATGGGCAAAGCGGGGGCGAAGTATCTCAGTCCGTACGGTGACAACAGACATCTTTACTTTCCGCCCGATGCAGCCTTTCTGCTGCGAGATATGTCGGTCCCCGTGGTCATTGTGGAGGCGGAAAAGTCCGCACTGGCTCTGACGGCACTCAGTTCGCGTACGGGACGAAAACTTTTCGCTGTGGGTACCGGCGGCTGTTGGGGATGGAGGGGAAAAACTGGCATCGAAACTGGGCCAACTGGCGAGCACGTTGAGACACGTGGCGCCCTTGCTGACCTTGGCCGGATTAGCTGGGAGGAACGCATTGCTATCGTCTGCTTCGACGCGAATAGCAGGACGAACCTTAGGGTGCAGGCGGCCCGCCGTGCATTAGCAGTGGAGCTCTTGGCGCGCGGAGCGGTGGTCAAGATTGTTAACCTTCCGCAGCAAGATGGCGTGAATGGTCCTGATGATTTGATCGGCGCTTGCGGCGATTCTGCCATGCTGGCGCTCCTCGATTCAGCGCAATTCGCTGCTGAGACTGCCACCCATGAGGCCGAATCAGCTGTCTCGGCTTTGGAAGCGAACAAGCAGCAGGAACCCTTGTCGGCTCTGGACGCCATCGCGACAGTTGCGGATCAGCTTCAGCGCACTCGGCTCATCGGCCGCCTTACCGCTCTAAGAATTCCTGGACTCACAAAGGAGGTTTTGCAGGAAAACATTCAAGCGCAGATCGCGGACTCGCAACTGCGCCGTAAAGAAGTGATCGCAAGAGCCGAGCAGGAACGCCTTCTTAGGCTTCCTATAGAGCCATCGCAATTGATAGCCGATCTTGAGAAGTATTATGCGAACCGGCCATGCATGCCCGAAGGCACAGCCCTGGTTGAGGCCTTGTTTTGTTTAAACACGTACGTCTTCGATGTGTTCGACACAACACCATACCTGCTGTACGAGAGCGCGACCGGCGGTTGCGGTAAAACGACCGCCCTCGAGTTTCATGCAGCCGTCTGCGCCAGAGCCTATCTCGGCATTGATCCGAGTCCTGCCGTCGTCTACCGCAGAATTGAGCGCGACCGCCCAACATATCTACTGGATGAGGCCCGCATCCTGCAAACCCGCGGCGACCGATCGCAGGAACTGCTGACCCTGTTTGATGGCGGCTACAAGCGGGGAGCAACCGTTTCGCGTTGTGAAGACCACGGCAACGAACTTCGCGCCTACGCTGTCTATTGCCCCAAGGTCCTGGCTAAAATCGGCGGGTTTAAGGGCACGCTGCTCGACAGAGGCATCGTGATTCATCTGGAGAAGGCTCCGGGCCTTCCCCAAACACGGCAAAAGGTACTGGCGAGGGAAGCAGCACCGCTGAAAGAAAAACTAGAAGCGTATGCACTTCAATTCCGCGCCAAGCTTGAGCGTCTCTACGACGACGAGCCTGATATTACCTATTGGCCCGCCTTCTCAGGTCGGGAATCGGAAGTCTGGGGACCACTATTGTCCCACGCGCGACTTGCAAACACCGGCATTGAACGGCGCGCCCATGAAGTAGCTTTGCGGTTTTCCCGGAGCAAGGCTGAAATCGCCATCACCGAAGACCGAAACCTCGCTTTGGCGCAGGAGGCATTAGAGATCTTGGAAGCCAGTGAGGGCGACAGCTTCCGACCCGCAGAATTGCTCGCAGCGCTCTCTGGAAAGGAAGCGTGGGGAGAGCATCTGGACGAGCGCAAGACCGACAAGGCAAAGGTTTCGGCATTGGGCAGGTTTTTCAGATACTTCCGCCTAAAAGCGAGGCATACAGCGTCCGGCAGTGAGTACAGTCGTCCGGAAGCCATTCAAACGCTGACTCGCCATGTTCCCGTCCGCCAGGCGTCGCCAAGTGTCAAAGTGTCAGAGATCGGCGCAATTCTTGCAGAATCAGGTACTTCGATGAATGACACTTCGGAAAATGAAGTGTCAGCAGAAGTGTCAGTCACTCAAGGTAATGAAAATATTGAGGTTCCTGTCCCCGATGACACTATGACACCTCTGGTGCCAGGAATCGAGGAAGAGCTGTGAGTGTCGCGGAGATCGTAAGCGAAGTCGAGGCTGCGGGCGTCCAGCTCCGGTTGAACGGGGAAAGGATTCACATCTGGTATCCGGAGCCGAAGAAGCGCGAGGAACTGGCTGATCGAGTTGCCCTTCTTCGTGCTAACCGAACAGAAGTGGCGGAATGTCTGCGCGCGCGTAGCGCTGTGCCGGTTATGCCTCCTGGCGTTCGCCTTGTCCGGTGGAACCTTAAGGACCCACCCGTGGCTATTGAGACATGCTCGATTGTGGTCGACCCAGCGAGGTTTGCCATTGCGACAATGGAACAACTAAGGGTCGCATTAGCTCATGGAAAGCGTTGGGTTGGATGGACCCTTCCACAGTTGTTGGATCGACTCGCGCAAGTCGGCGTGCTGGTTACGCTCGATGGAAATGCTCACTCTGGGGAGCCTCAGTAACATGCCCGAGGCCTCCACAGAGAAAGGTTCTGATCTGTTGATGCCCGAGGATGTGGCGAAGCGCCTCAAAATCTCACCAGAGACACTCGCCCAATGGCGGAGCCAAGGGCGAGGGCTTCCCTATGTGAAGCTCGGCCGAAATCTGGTTCGTTATGAGGCTTCCGCCTTGAATACGTGGATCGAGAGGCATACCGTGCATAACCCCGAGGAGCCCGTTGGCTCCCGCAGGAGGTATTGAAGGTGTCGATCTATCGCAGAGGCAAAACGTGGTGGTACGCATTCAAGATTGGCGGCCGGCGAATTGTCGAGTCGTCCGGCATGAGGAACAAGACTGCTGCTAAACGTGTTGAGGCGCGACGGAAGATCGAGATTCTCGAAGGCCGGGCCGGATTTCGCAAACCTGAGCCTCTGCCGCGATTCGACGAGGCTGTGCAGCAGTTTCTGGCCTGGTCGGAGCAGAAGCATCGCCCGAAGACGCATGAACTCCACACGCTGAACTGTCAGACGCTGCTCCGCTATTTCGGCAAGAAGTGGCTCGATCAGATCACGCCGCAACTGGTCGAGAGCTTTCGCATGGAACGCCAGGGAGAGGCCCGCAGAAACGCCCACGATGGCAGCATCATTTCGCCCGCAACGGTCAATCGAGCACTGGCGACATTGCGGCTGATCTTCACGCAACGCGGGCTAAAGCCTCCGACTCGCAAAGAGATATTTCAGGAAGAGACGGAGAAGACGCGAGTGGTTAGCATCGATGAGGAACGGGCCTACTTCAAGGCAGCGAGCCAACCGCTCCACGACATCGCCACCATCATCCTGCACACCGGCATGCGGCCTGAAGAAGTCTTTCGCATCGAGGTGAAGAACGTGGACCTCGAGCATCAGTCGATCTTCAATCCCTTCGGAAAGACCAAGGCTGCCAAGCGAAAGGTTCCGATGAACAGCGTGGTGCTGGAGATCATGAAACGGCGTGTGGGAGAGGCCCAAGGGCCTTGGGTTTTTTGTTCGCCGAGCGGCCCGGGCAGGGCACAGAATCCACACGTCCACATCCATAGCGTTCGCAAGGCCCATGATGCTGCTCTTCGCAGGGCCGGAATTCAGGATCACTTCAGGCTCTACGACTTTCGTCACACGTTTGCGACACGAGCAGCTCAGGCTGGCGTCGATGTGCTGACACTGGCGTCGATGCTTGGCCATACAGCAGTGCAGATGACGATGCGCTATGTCCATCCGACGGATCAGCACAAGCGCGAGGCGGCGGCGAAGCTGGAGGCCTACAATCGCGAGCGGCTCTTCAGCTTAGCGAACAACGGAGACCCGGAGTACCTGCAAAAAGCACTACAGTGAGCGAAAGGAGACAAAGATGCCATCTTGTAAGTATATGAAAACTTTGGTCGGGGCGTGGAGATTTGAACTCCAGACCTCCTGCGCCCAAGGCAGGCGCGCTACCAGGCTGCGCTACGCCCCGATGTTAGCGCTGCTCCAATTCTAAGACACTTTACGATTGGCGCGCTACTTCAATCCGCATTTGCTTTAGAATAGCGCCTGGGAATCGGCATAGACGGCACCCAACCACGTTAAGATCACACGTGCATGGGAAAGGTCCGACGCTTCCCACAATGGATAGATTTCCGCCATTCTTTGTCTCGCCAGAGCCTTGCCGGCAAACTGCATGGAATCGGCAAACGCGCGAGGCGCAAGCCATTCTGTAAATTTTACGCTCTCAAGGCATAAATAGCGCGCAATCTGGGCCGCGCCGCATTGAGGGTGTTGGAGATACGACGGCAACGTACGTGCCCTTAGTTCCAGCAGTTCATGTTGGAGGCCCGGGCCAATGTACACTGATTATGACTTGTTCGAGCAGTTTCCGGATGGATCGGTGATGTGGCGGGGATCCGCCGCCAGCGAGGCGGAAGCACATAGCCTCCTGTCCAACATTGCAAAAAAACCGAGCAACGAGTACTTTGCCGTGATTTTGAAGACCAACAAAGAATTTGCCCGCATCAATGGTGCGGGGACCCACTAGCCGTTCGTGTCACTCGCGGTTACCGCGATTCCGATAATTCGTGAGACGCTGTTCAGTTTGCTCCCAGGGAAATGTTGCTCCACCAGCGCAAGAGACAGGCCCGGGTTCGTTCTTGAAAAAACAACGGCGTTTCGGTTACGCAACCACGCTGGGGGATAGCTGCTCGGATCATCGAAACGATGATCGGCAGCGGGGTAAGAGCTTCTATCCAAGATGCTTGGCAATGTCTTGGCGGGGATTGCGCACTTTGCCCCAGGGCGGCTAGCCGCCGACCGCCGATCTGGTACGTTCGGGTGACGGCGGCGAGTTGAGGAAGAAAGTTTCAATCGCGGAGAAAAGTTCGATTGTCTGGAGAGGCTTTGTAACGTAACCGTCCATGCCCGCCGCCAGACACCGCTCCCTATCGCTCGCCATGGCGTGAGCTGTCACGGCAATAATAGGGATATGTTTTCCGGATGTTTTTTCGCCCTCGCGAATTATGGTCGTGGCTTGCAGGCCGTCGATCTCGGGCATCTGCAGGTCCATGAGAATCAGGTCGAAGTTTCCCTGTGCGAGCGCGGCCAAGACCTTGCGGCCATCGGCTGCGACTGTAACCAAGTGACCTCTTTTCTGAAGTATACGGGCGGCCAGCCGTTGATTGACGGCATTGTCCTCGGCCACCAGAATCCGCAGCGATTTCCGGGGCTCCTGGGCTTCGTGCAAGGAATACCGGGTAATCAGCGGGGTCACGCTCCTCGTTGGGCGGGGTCGCAGCACCTGCGAAATCGCCTCCCGCAATTCCGACTGCCGGACGGGCTTCAGTAAGTAAGCGGCGATCGCGAGTTTGCGGCAGCGCTCCGCATCGCCTCGATGCCCGGCCGAGGTAAGCATCATAATGGCGGCGGTGTCGAGATGAGGACTGTTGCGGATCCGCTCAATCAGGGTGAAGCCGTCGATTCCAGGCATGTGCATGTCCGTCAGAATCAGACGATACGCTTTGCCGGCTGCGAGGGCCGTAGAAAGTTCCGCCAGCGCTTCTTCGGCGCTTTCCACCGCGACCGGCTTCATCTCCCAGTGTTTCATCATTCCTTGCAGGATGCGGCGGTTCGTGCTGTTGTCGTCAACCAACAGAACCTTCACGCCCCGCAGTATCTCCGGCGATGAAGTGACTGCGACACCGGCTGCCTGGGTGTCAGCGATTCCCAGTTCCACTGTAAAATGAAATTGTGTTCCCTGGCCCGGTCGGCTTTCGACCCACATTTTCCCGTCCATCATCTCGACCAGGCGATTCGAGATAGCCAAACCCAACCCTGTTCCCCCGTATTTGCGAGTCGTCGAGACGTCCGCCTGAATGAACGGGTGGAAGATTAGTTCCTGCTTGTCGGGAGGTATTCCAATTCCGGTATCTGAAACCGTGAAATGCACAACCTGATGGTCGCCATTTGCGGGAAGTAATATCTGCACATTCAAGCCTACTTCGCCCGTTTCGGTGAACTTGATTGCATTGCCGACTAAATTGATGATGACCTGCCATAGCCTGTTAGCGTCGCCGCGCACCACCTCCGGCACTTCGGGGGCGATCTCGCAAAGGAGTTCGAGATTCTTTTCGTGCGCCCGCACAGCAAGGGTTTTCAACGTAGCTTCCAGGCGATCCCGCAAATTGAAATCGGCGACATCGAGTACCATGCTGTGCGCTTCCATTTTGGAGAAGTCCAGAATGTCGTTAATTACAATGAGCAGGGAATCAGCCGACATCTTAACGGTCTCAAGGTACTCGCGTTGCTCCGAGGTCAGGTTGCTTTCCAGGGCCAGGTCGGTCATGCCCATGATCCCGTTTAAGGGAGTACGAATTTCATGGCTCATGTTCGCCAGGAATTCGCTCTTCACGCGGCTGGCTTCCTCCGCGGCCGCTTCCGCCCGTTTGCGCTCCACAATCTCTTGCTCCAGTTTTTCTTGCGAACGTTTGCGATCGGTAATGTCCTGAACGGTGCCGGTATAATATAAGACAGCTCCCTCGCCATCGCGGACAACACGAGCATTTTCAGAAATCCAAATCGGAATCCCATTCTTGCCACGCACCTGGTACTCAAAATCCCGGACAACGCCCTCTTTTTCAATCAGGCGCTTGAAAATCTCGCGGCGTCCCGGATCCACATACACCTGCCTGCCGAGGTCCTGGCATGCTGCGGTCATTTTCTCCGCCGAGTCGTAGCCGCACATGCGCGCAAATGCGGGGTTCGCGCTTAGCACGCGGCCGTCCGGGCTGGTTTGGAATATGCCCACGATGGATTCCTCGACGATGCCCCGATACTTTTGTTCCGCTTGCCGCAGCGCCATTTCCGCGCGATTTCGCATCGTAACGTCATGAATGAAAACAACCGGAAGGTGCGTTTGTCCGGCGGCGACGCGCGAAATGGACAGTTCCACCGGAAATTTGTGACCATCTTTGTGCACCGCCGTCATCTCGACTCGCCTCTTCAGCAATGGCCCGTTGGCGGACGCAATAAAGTCTTGGAAGCCCTGTCCGTCGGTCATCGCATCGGAATCGAAGACAATCATCCGCGAAAAACTCTGTCCCAGCGCCTCCGAACGTGGCCATCCAAACATCGCCTCGGCTTGGTCGTTCCAATCCGTAATTGAGCCACTCGCATCCATGCCCACAAATGCATCAAAGGCCGTTTCGATAATATGGCGGTAGCGTTGCTCGCTGGATTCCAGCTTCAGCGATTGGATTGAGAACCGCCGGTCCGCCATCGAAGTCAGGACAACAAGGCCGAGTACCATGAACGTTACGATCACAATGCTCGCCGCACTGATGGAGGAGATGCTGACGGCATGGGCTACATCACCGACGGACACCGAAGGCGCGAACCGCGCGGCAGCCATCCCGGTATAGTGCATAACCGGAATAGCCGCGCCCATCACTAAGGCACTCGGGATTCTCCGCCTTCCCCATTCAGTGGTATCACCGCGGTGATGAAACGCCAGCCGAATCGCCACAAAAGAGATTCCGACCGCCAGCATCACCGACGTAGCTACCAGCGCGGGGGAATACCGGCACATTGCCGGCAAGCGCATCGCCGCCATGCCGATATAATGCATGGCCGCAATACCACCTCCCATGAAGATGCTGCCGATGGCGGCGGACAGAAATCCCATCCTTTGCCTGCTCACCACAAACAACGCGACCACCGATGCCAGAATTGCCGCAACTAGGGATAGCAAGACGGTTGGCCAGTCGTACTTGACGGGAACCGGCAAACGGAAGGCCAGCATTCCGATATAGTGCATGGCCCAGATTCCTATGCCCATGGCCGTGGCTCCGCCGCCCAACCACCAGAGTCGGGTGCGTCCGCTTGCAGACGTCACCCGCCCGGCTAGGTCCAGCGCGGCGTAGGAAGCGACCATCGCGATACATACCGAAAGCACGACTAAGCCGGAGTTGTAAGAACCGATCATGGCCTGATCAGGAGACGTCATTGTATTTTTTCGGCCGAGATGCTGGTGCGCTAATTCCTGATATTGCGAAAAAGCCGGCAGATTTGGCCTCTACGCCCGTGTAAACAAATGGATAGCCCTCTTCAGGCAGAAGAAGACGCGGCGAAAATGCCGAGCTTTGGAAGGGAATTCCAGTGTGACTCATCCGGGCGGGTATGCAAGGAGTCGCCTAGTTTGTGTGCGTAGTTGGCTACGGAGGAACCGGCGGCCTTCCGCAAAAGTTTCGCAGACGTCGCCTAATGGCGTCGTCGGCAGCGCAAACAGGAATCTATCTCATAAATGGCTTTTCAAGGGGTTGGAGCTTCAGCTTCCACTTAAAAGCCTCTAAAGCCTGGAGGCTTTAGCCCCTGAAGTGCAGCGATTTGCTGTCAATGGCTATCATGAGGTGGATTGAAGTTTTCATTTCCCGCGCCGGCAAATCGAGGTGGGCGCGTTGACAAAAAAACCGGCTTCCCGTATTGTTGACGTTTGTCCTTATAGGGAAAGGTGTCATTGTGCCAATACGTACTCATGTAGCGAAGGGCCGGGAGGCCGAAGAGCTGTCAGTGGGCGCCCGCTGGGTAGTAGTGGATGCGGCGGGCTTGGCGCTCGGCCGCGTGGCCACGCATGTGGCGCGACTTTTAATTGGCAAGGATAAGGCGAATTATACCCCGCATCTGGATTGCGGCGACCATGTGGTTGTAATCAATGCCGAACGCATATTGCTGACAGGCAACAAATTGCAACAGAAGCTTTACCGCAGGCATAGTGGCTATCCCGGAGGACTGACGGAAACTCCGATCCAGCGCTTAATGCCTAAGAAAGCAGATTTTGTCGTGCGGGAAGCAGTGTTGGGAATGCTGCCGAAAAATAAGTTGCGAGCTCGTCGCGCCAAGAAATTGCGCATTTATACCGGCAGCGAAGGTCTGGCGCGCCACACCGGGCAGAATCCGCAACCGGTAGCCGCGCGGGTTTAACGAGTACTCAGTCGCCCCTTATTTCAATCGCAGAAGAGACAGCGCAGGAGGAAGTGTGAGTTCGACCGAAACTGGAAACGCCGAAAAACAGATATTCTACGGAACGGGACGCCGCAAGGAATCCATCGCTCGCGTATACCTGAAACCGGGTGCGGCGGCCTTCACCGTGAACGGCAGGCCCGTTGATAATTATTTCAGGAACGTGGTGTGGCTGAACACTGCTGTTGAGCCGCTGAAGTTTACGCAGACGCTTGACCAGGTGTCGGTGAAAGCCACCGCCAAGGGCGGCGGCGTGGGCGGCCAGGCGGGCGCCGTGCGCATGGGAATTGCTCGCGCGTTGGTAAAGTTTAATCCGGAATTGCATCACGCGCTGCGCAAGAACGGTTTCCTGACACGCGATTCGCGCATGAAGGAACGCAAGAAGTACGGGCAGAAGGGCGCGCGTCGCCGCTTCCAGTACAGCAAGCGCTAATTGCGAATTTGCGTCCGGCCGGGTTGCCTGGTTTGCGGCCCATCGGATGAATCCACGGCCGGCAAGCAGCCGGCAAAAAAGGATGTTGCCGCGGTAATGCGGAAAAACATCCATTTCATTAAGGAGGAACATGCCGGTAGAAATTTCGATGAAAGATTTGCTGGAGGCCGGGGTACATTTCGGCCATCAGACCCGCCGCTGGAATCCCAAGATGCGCGAATATATCTATGGGGAACGCAACGGCATCCACATTATTGATCTTCAGAAGACCGTAAAGATGTTCCGCGAAGCTGCCCGCTACGTCACGGAAATGGCGGCGCACGGCAAGGGAATGCTGTTTGTGGGCACCAAGCGCCAGGCGCAGGAAGCCATTGCCGAGGAAGCCAAGCGTTGCGGCATGTTCTACGTGAACCACCGCTGGCTGGGCGGCACGCTGACGAACTGGGCTACGCTGCAAAAATCCATCAAGCGCATGAAGACGCTGAAAGCCATGGTGGAAGACGGCCGCATGGCGGCTATTCCAAAGAAAGAAGCTTCGCGCCTGGACCATGAGCTGAAACATTTACACCAGAATTTTGAAGGCGTCGAAAATATGACGTCTCTTCCCGACATGATGTTCGTCATCGACCCCAGCGCCGAATTGATCGCCGTCCGCGAAGCGCGACGGATGGGAATTCCCGTGGTGGCAGTGGTGGACACTAATTGCGATCCGGATTGCGTGGACGCCTTAATTCCGGGAAACGATGACGCGCTACGGGCGATTCGTCTTTTTGCCGGCAAGATAGCGGATGCTGTCCTTGCCGGGCGGCAATCATTTGAACAAACTCAGATCGCTTCGGAAAAAGCCGCTTCGGGAGCCGACGGCTCCGGCGAAGCTGTTGAGTACGTGGACACCAGCGCGTACGAGGCCTACGAAAAACAGGAAGGCGATTTTGTCGAGGGTGAAATCACCGAGACCAGCGAGGTTGCGCCCGAGCAGACCGAGCAACGCGAATTGGTTCCTTCGGGAACCGAAGAGGCTCCTGCTGACAAACCGGCTGCGTCGCCTGAGAAACCAGAATAAGGCGCAATCGATCGAGTCCACATATTTCTTGCGGTCGGCGATACGCTCATTCAGCGTCGACATCCACATCCCGGTTGCGGCTTGGCGCTGCGACCATACCAACGGTCCAATGGACCCAAGAATCTAAATCGTAAAAGGAAGAATCATGCCGGCAACTTCATCGGAACAGTTTCAAGTACCAGCACAACAAGTGAAAGATCTTCGCGAACGCACCGGAGCCGGCTTTAACGATTGCCGCACCGCCTTGATGGAAACGAAGGGCGATTTCGAGCAGGCCATCAACGTCCTGCGAAAGAAGGGACAGGCGGCCGCGCAGAAGAAGGCTCAGCGCGCCACGATGGAAGGATTGGTGAGTTGCTACATCCACGCCGGCGGAAGAATCGGCGTGCTCACCGAAATGAATTGCGAAAGTGATTTTGTCGCTCGCACCGACGACTTCCAGAAAATCTGTCATGACGTGTCCATGCACATTGCGGCGCTGGATCCGCGCTTTTTGCGCCGCGAAGACGTAACGCCGGAAATCCTGCAGCGCGAAATGGATATTTACCGCGACCAAGCGCGCGCCACGGGGAAACCCGAGCCGGTGGTTGAGAAGATCATGACCGGAAAAATGGAAAAATTTTACGAAGAAAATTGTCTTTATGAACAGCGATTTATTCGTGACGAATCCGTCACCGTCAAGGAATTGATTGACCAGGTAATCGCCAAGCTGGGAGAAAATATCGCTATTCGCCGCTATGCGCGTTTTAAGGTGGGCGAATCGGACGCGCGATCCGGCGCGGAAACATCAAGCAAACCGGCGAGCGAGCAGTAACGCGCGATAACGCGCGATATTGCGCGAAATGCAAAAGCAAGAACTCCAAACCGATTGATGAATGCAGCCGCCACAACTCCGCCGATTGAACGGAAGAAACCGTTTTTCAGCCGTATTGTATTGAAGCTTTCCGGTGAATCGCTGCAGGGGCCGCTGTCGGCCGGCATTCATAGTCCCACGCTGGAAGCGATTGCGCGTGAAGTGAAAGACGTTCAGCGTCTGGGCGTGGAAGTGGCCATCATGGTCGGCGGCGGCAATATTTTTCGCGGCGGGCGCCAAAAAGAATTTTCGATCGAGCGCGCCACCGGAGATTACATGGGCATGCTCGCCACGGTGATCAATGGGATGGCGCTGCAGGACGCCCTCGAGAAACAGGAATGTCACACCCGGCTGCTGAGCGCCATTGAAATGCATCAAGTGGCCGAGCCCTTTATTCGGCGGCGCGCGGTGCGGCATCTGGAAAAGGGCCGCGTGGTGATTTTTGCCGGCGGCACGGGCAATCCGTATTTTTCGACGGATACCGCCGCGGCATTGCGCGCGATGGAAATCAAGGCGCAAGTGATTCTCAAGGCCACGCGCGTGGACGGCGTCTATGACGCGGATCCGGAAAAAGTGCCGAGCGCGCGGCGCTTTGAGCAGATCACTTATCTGGACGTTTTGCAAAAAGGTCTTGCTGTGATGGACTCGACGGCCATTTCGCTGTGCATGGATAATAAAATGCCCATCATTGTGTTCGATATGAATGTGGCGGGAAATATTCAGCGGGTTGTGATGGGCGAGAAAGTAGGTTCGCGAGTTAGCGCGGAATAAGAAGCGGAGGAGTGCATGACGGTGATCACCAACAGCAAAGAGGCGCTGGCGCAGATGCGCACGCGCATGGAAAAGGCGGTCGAAGATTTTCGCAAGGATTTGGCAGGCGTGCGCACAGGACGCGCCAACATAACATTGCTCGACCACATTCGCGTGGATTATCACGGCACGATGATGCCGGTGAATCAGCTCGGCAATATGTCGGTGCCCGACCCATTGACGATTGTGATATCGCCGTGGGACCCCGGCGCGCTGCCGCTGATTGACAAGGCTATTCGTACGTCAGACCTGGGATTGAATCCTTCAAACGACAGCAAAGTAATTCGCGTGCCGATTCCGCCGCTGACCGAAGAGCGCCGCAAGGATTTGGTGAAGCACGTTCACAAAGTGTTGGAAGAGCACCGCACCGCCGTCCGCAATATCCGCCGGGACGTGAAGGAAGCCGTCGAAAAGCTGGAAAAAGACAAAAAAATCGGCGAAGACGAAAAAACGCGCACGCTGGACGAAGTCGAGAAAATTACCCACCAGGAAACAAAAAAGATCGAGGACCTCTCCGCCACAAAAGAGAAAGAAATCCTCGAGATTAAGTAATCCCACAAAACTGAAGTTCATAATTCGCCCGGCGAGCGCCGTGGATTTGCGCTTATGGCCCCCCGCCACAGGGTATTGTGCGGCGGAGCGAGCCATTTTGCGGCTGCTTCCTCGGCGCGGAGAAGCTTTTCAAGGGGCAGGGAAGAGACCGCGCCGCTGGCACGATATAGAAAGACGTTTTGTGCGCAAGTTGAATGTCGCGGATTCAAGCGCCACCCCCTGGGCACCTCAAAAATGAGGATGTTAAAGTGATACTTTAAGTATTGGATGCACCAAGATAGGGCATTTTGAGAACATGCGATTTTGTCCCACCTTGGAAAGTGTGATCTGATTGATTCCATGAAAGTTGCGCGAATTTCTACTCGTTCGCGTGTCCCGGGTAAAAACTCCTTTGTCCCGGCTGGAAATCGTGAAACTCGGGCTTTTCTTTGACCCTTCAAATATTGCTTCAAGTTTCTCCGCGCCGGGCTGAAATGTCTGCGTGTCCGCCTGAAACCCCTTCTTGCCGGAGTGAATTGTCGCCATGCTTTCGGGGATTGTGGCGGCTCGGTCGCACAATTGGACGGCTGCCCGGGCGAATTGGCGAGCGGCGGCAAGCTGTGCCGATTGCTCCGCGCAAAGTTCTCCTGTTTGCCGGCGGATCGGCCTCTTGTAGTCGCAGTTGGAACCCATAGCCACAACTTATCCTAGCCCGCAAAATAAAAATTGCAACCGATGCTGCTGTGAATTCTTGACGACGGAATGTAAACGAACAATTCTGCGAGCGGGTACGTACTGTCGCGCTGAGAACGTGGGAAAAGGCCGCGCCCTTCGCCAATGCTCAGGGCAGGCGCTGTGACCCACATAACATGCACAACCGTTACGGCGAGCACTGAGGGAATTTAGCGCGCGCTTCGACGCAGGAGTAAGGGAAGAAACAGGTCCCTCGCCTCAGGGCGCGCTGCGCGCGCATGGCTCGGGATGACCCGGAGTGGAGTTTAGGTGATCGAGTTGTAAACGCGGCCAGTGTGAATTCTTGGCGACGGGATGTAAGCGAACAATTCTGCGAGCGGGTGCATACTGCCGCGCTGAGAACGTGGGAAAAGGCCGCGCTCTTCGCGAAGCTCAGGGAGATGGCTCGGGATGACCAAGTTTTAATTGGGAAGCACGTAGCTAAATTGCGAGAATTCAACCGATACGCGCTGTGAATTTTAAATTGCGAGTGGCGAAATGTTATCCGCTTTCAGAATGGGCGCGGGGGCCAAGCCACTAACGACCAAATTCCCGCGTTCGGATCGGAGAGCGGGAAAGGCGAGGATGGCGTTTCGGTCGTGCAGCCCGTAGCAGGGTTGATTGCGAGCAGTGCGACGCTTGAGAAGTCAAAATTTTCCGCGACATAGATGCCGGTTCCGGTGCCTGCCGTATTTGCTGTCGCAATCATTCCCGCCGCCACGGTAGGCTCTCCGTTTGACACCTTTAGCGTCGTGAGGCAGCCGGACCAGGTCACGTTTAGCGGGTTCTCACTGAAATTCAGCGTGGTCACTTTGGTCGCGTCGTCGGTGACAAAGAGGAACTGTTCATTAGGGCTGAGCCGTATCCATCCACCGCCGTAGGCAGTGCCCAGGCTGCCGTCCGCGCCGAAGTTGCCCTGCTGCCCCAGCGAGCCATCGGAATTGATGACGAAGGTGTTGATTTCCGTCTCTCCATCGTCGTAGGGAGGCCCAAACCCCTGCATGGTGAATATGGCCATTTCGCTGTCGGCGGTGATATCCAATCCCCAGGCGGCCTTGGCATTGAGCAAGCCGTATGGCCCGGTCTCCGTGAGCACGCCGCCACTGCCTATCACGAAGGAATCCACGCCATTCAAGGTGCCGCCGCCGGTGTAGGATACCAGGAGCGCATTTCCGCTAGGGGTCGCGGCCATGCTGAAAACCTGGTAGGGAATCTCATACGTTTGCAGTAATGTCAGCGTGCAGCCTGACCCGATTTGCCATGTCGCGGGGTAGCTGTTTGCCTGGTAGCCGTCATAGGCAGCGAAAAGGTAGTCACCATGCGTAGCGATCACGATGCCTAGCTCCGAACTCGACACTTGGCTGTCACTGAAGCTGCCTACAGGTGACATTGAAGGATACTTAAACGAGGTAATTTCGTTTGGCGTGTCGGCTTGAGGTCCTGCGGAGTCCGCCAGAAAAATGCACACATCCGAACCTTGCCTTATCACCTGAATGGTCGGAGTAAATGACTCCTGAGTGACGCTCGGCTCGCCCGTGGCGAGCGACGCTGCCTGTTTGAGATCCGGATTCTGCTTCGTGCCGTCCAGCCTCAACACGGTCCCATAGTTATTGCCCTGGGATTTCTCATAATAATCGTTGTCGTTGACGATGACGAAATGCTCGCTGCCAGCATTGGGCGCGGGCGCGAACGCTGCCACTCCAGCCAGAATTATTGCTGCCGCCACGATTAGCTTGCCGTATGGTCTCATTTGGTTGGCTCTCTTGGTGAGGAGTGTAACACCGATTTCGGGCGGGCAATCGGTTTGAGAAAGGCGGGCGAGTTCCGGTTCCGGCAGGCTCACGGTTTGCGAAGGGCGGGCGAGTTCCGGTTCCGGGCAGGCTCACGGTTTGCGAAGGGCGGGTGAGTTCCGGTGCGTCGCCGACTAGTTAATAACCGAGTTACTTGTATAGAGTATACATAGAGACAACTTCAGGTAAGGGAGCGAATTTGGCGTACAGGGCAAGCAAATTTTTTGTTGTATTCAGCGCGGGGAACACGTAACATTAAAACACGATAGGGGAATCAGAATCCGATTTGAGGGGTAAGCAATGAGTGAGTTGCTAAAGCTGTGGGGAAAGCAGGTAGTGCGCCGGTCATCCGGGATTGCGTTGGCGAGCGTGTTTCTTTTTGCCGCCACGGCGCATGCGGGACCGCGTGCAATGCTGACGAGTCACGTTCCCGCAGTTGTGTCCAACGGACAAGCGTCGCGAGTCGGCGCACTACCCGGCACACAGCGGCTGAGCCTGGCGATTTCCTTGCCGCTGCGCGATGAGGCTGGGTTGGATAGGCAGTTGCAGCAACTCTACGATCCCCAAAGTCCGCAGTACCACCAATATCTGAGCGTGCAGGAATTTACGCAACGATTTGGGCCAACGCAGGACGATTATGACGCAGCGATCCACTTCGCGGAGGGGAATGGACTGACGGTGGACGAGACGCATGCGAACCGCATGGTGCTGGACGTGGAAGGTGACGTGACGAACGTCGAGAAAGCGTTGCACGTAAGCATGGGCGTCTATCGGCACCCGACGGAGAATCGCACGTTCTACGCGCCGGACCGCGAGCCGACGCTGGATCTTGATGTCCCGGTGCTGCACATCTCCGGCTTGGATAACTCCACGCTTCCGCAGGCCAAATTCACGAGCTCGAAGGCGCAAGGCCACGCTCCGGTGGGCGGTACTGGTTCAGGTCCCGATGGCCAATTTATCGGTAGCGATATGAGAGCAGCTTATTACGGGTCTGGTTCGCTGACGGGTGCCGGGCAGACGATCGGGTTATTTGAACTTACCGGGTATGAAGTGAGCGACGTCCAACTGTACTTTGAAACGGTGAATGAGCCGCTGAACGTGCCCATTTATGGTGTGTCGTTGAACGGCAAGTCGCTGGGTTGCGGCCCTCCAACATGCAGTGACGTGGAGGCGGCGCTGGATATTGAAATGGCCATCTCGATGGTGCCGGGCCTTAGGCAGGTGCTCGTTTATGTGGGAACCAGCAATGTTTCGATATTTGATCGCATGGCGTCGGACAATGTCGCCAAACAGTTGAGTTGTTCGTGGGGATGGGCCGACAATAGAACATCTTTGAATCCTATTTTCAAGGAATTTGCGGCTCAGGGGCAGACGCTGTTTGTGGCTACGGGTGATGACGGCTCCGGCACACCCGCCAATGTGGTTTGGCCGTCGGATGATCCCTACGTAACTGCGGTTGGCGGCACCGATTTGGTGACCAGTGGTGCAGGAGGGCCGTGGTTATCAGAAACGGGTTGGCAAGGCAGCGCCGGCGGCGCTTCCAAGAACGCCATTCCGATTCCTCCATACCAGGAAATCCCAGGTGTTATCAATGCGTTGAACGAAGGATCGACGACCTTGCGCAATTATCCGGACGTGGCGTCGGAATCGAACACTAATCAATTTAGCTGCTTCGACGGCGGTTGCGGCGGACAATATGGCGGAACGAGCTACGCGGCACCGCAATGGGCCGGGTTCATCGCCATGATGAACGAGCAACGAATAGACAACGGGAAGTCGGCAGTCGGATTTCTGAATACGGCTCTTTATGGAATCGGCACCGGATCAAAGTATGATACCGAATTCCATGACACCACCAGCGGCACCAATGGCGGATATTCGTGCGTTACCGGCTATGATCTGGTCACCGGGTGGGGGAGTTTGAATGCCGGCAACTTCCTTAACGCACTGGCGAAAGTAAAATAACTCGAGCGGGCCGCGACGGCGATACGAGCGGCCAATTTCTCGGGTGATTGGGCAACATGCGCAACCTAGGCCGCGCTGAAATTCCTTCCAATTAGCACTACAGGATTACTCCTCCGAGATTATACATTCAGAACCGGATAGAAATTCCGGCGGCTTTCCTTTAGCATCTCGACGCGGGCCATTACCGGTCAAGGCTGCCGTAGTTTTCGATCATGCCGGCGGAAAGCACTCCACAGCTTCTCGATGCGCAGGGATTCGGAAGTGCTTGAGCCGCATGTCCGCGGGGAATGCCGTTATTATCTCCATTACAGTTAGAATTTAGTTATGGTTCTGAACCAACAATGAATACAGACCAGCCCACGGTGGTCATCGCACCGGAAAGGGAAGAGCCGATTCGCGCGGAGCTTTTCAGCGCCGAGCGCCTGGAGCAACACGCGGAAAGCCTGGCAGCTGCGCAGACGATCAGCGAGGGAGAGCCGGGCCGGCCGCTGCTGCCGCGCATTGTCGATAACGGCAAGATGCTGCTGGAGTATTACCGACAAACCGCGCAAACGAGCCCTGACGAGCAGGCCATCACACCGGCAGCTGAATGGCTGGTAGACAATTTCTACATCGTCGAAGAGCAGTTGCGCGAAATCCGCGACGACTTGCCACCCAGCTTCTACCGCAGACTCCCCAAGCTTTCCTCCGGCCATCTGCGCGGTTATCCGCGGGTTTATGGAGTGGCCTGGGCGTTTGTAGCGCATACCGACAGCCGCTTCGATCCGGAAATGCTGCGCCGGTTCGTGAAAGCCTATCAGCGCGTGGAGCCGCTGACGATCGGCGAATTGTGGGCCGTGGCGATCACCTTGCGCATCGTGTTGGTGGAGAATTTGCGCCGGGTGGCCACCAACATTGCGCGTAGCCGCGTCGCGCGCAAACAGGCGGATAATCTCGCCGACAATATCCTCACCGCAGCCGCGGAATCGCAGGTTTCCCCGGAATCAATCCTGCGGCGATTTGAGAAAGCTCCCCTGGAAAGAGCGTTTGCCGTGCAACTGATTCAACGGTTGCGAGACCTGGATCCCAAGGTGGGTCCTATTCTGCAGTGGCTGGATAAGCGGCTGGCCGCGCAGGGAACCACGGCGGACGAGTTGGTGCGCGCGGAACACCAGGAGCAGGCGGCCATGAGCGTGACGGTGAGAAACATTATCACCAGCATGCGGCTCACTTCGTCCCTGGATTGGCAGGAATTTTTCGAGAGCGTGAGCCTGGTGGATGAAGTTTTACGCGGCGGCAGCGATTTCGCGATGATGGATTTCGCCACCAGAGATCATTACCGGCATGCCATTGAAGATTTGTCACGAGGTTCAAGGCATTCAGAAATTGAAATCGCCGAGCGCGCCGTGGCTCATGCCCATGAGGCGCATGCCCGCCTGGCGGCCGAAGGCAAAGAGTCCCCTGACCCGCAAACCGACCCGGGCTATTACTTCATCTCGCATGGACGACGCCCGTTCGAGCGCGAGTTGGCATTTCATGCGACATGGACTCATTGGCTGCTGCGGCTCTACGTTGGCGCCGCGGTGCCGGGCTATTTGGGCTCGATTGCCGCTCTGACGGCGATAATTCTGGCGTTGCCGCTGCTGTATGCCCGCGGGCTAGGCGTGGCGGCAGGGTGCGTGGCTCTTCTGGGTGTTTTGGCGGCCATTCCCGCGTCGGACCTGGCTATCGCGCTGATTAACCGTGCAGTAACCGACCTGCTGGGGCCGCGCCTATTGCCGCGAATGGAATTTCGAGACGGCGTGCCGGAGCATTTGCGAAGCATGGTGGTGGTCCCCACGCTGCTGACCAGCGCGGAGACAATTCAAGAATTAGTGGAGCGGCTGGAAGTACACTTTCTGGCAAATTCGGACGGACATCTGCGTTTTGCACTGCTTTCGGACTGGACGGATGCTGCCACAGAAAGTGAGCCGGGCGACGATGAGCTATTGGCCACCGCGGTAGACGGTATCGCCAGGCTGAATAAACGCTACGGAGCCGCGCCGGGCGGAGGAGACCGATTTTTTCTGTTTCACCGGAAACGCGTTTGGAACGAGAGCCGGCAAAAATGGATGGGCTGGGAGCGCAAGCGCGGAAAACTGCAGGAACTAAATCAACTGCTGCGAGGAGCGACGCAGACGACCTTCCTGCCGCTGGCGGGAGAATCCTTCGCATCCATTCCGCGCATTAGTTACGTTATTACCCTCGATGCGGATACACGTCTGCCGCGAGGCGCCGCCGCGCGCCTGGTGGGCGCCATGGCCCATCCGCTCAACAAGCCAAAATTCAGCGAGCGAGAAGGCCGCGTGGTGGACGGCTATTCGATCGTGCAGCCGCGGATCACTCCCACGCTCCCGACGGACCGGGAAGGGTCCCTCTTTCAGAGGGTTTTCTCCGGGCCCAGCGGGATGGACCCTTACGCCTCAGCCATTTCGGATGTCTATCAGGACCTTTTCCGGGAAGGCTCCTTCACGGGGAAGGGGATTTATGACATTGATGCGTTCGAAGAGGCGCTGGCAGGGAAGGTGCGGGAAAACAGTCTTCTGAGCCACGATCTTTTGGAAGGCATCTTCGCTCGCGCCGCCCTGGCAACCGACGTAGAACTCTTCGAGGAGTTCCCGTCCCACTACGAGGCCGACGCCGCCCGGCAGCACCGTTGGGCTCGTGGAGACTGGCAATTGCTGCCGTGGATTTTCGGGCATGGCGGGCTCAAGAAAGATGCAAAAACCCATGCGACGATTCCCCTGATTAGCCGCTGGAAAATGCTGGATAATCTGCGGCGCTCTCTCACCGCGCCGTCGATGTTTCTGGCCATGGTGGCCGGATGGCTTGTGCCGGGTCTGCCCGCGTGGCTGATGACCCGGTTTGTGATCACGACCATTGTGATTCCCCCGCTGCTGCCGGTGCTGGCAGGGCTGAACCCCAATCTCAGGGGAATTTCCAAGCGGACATATTTTCGCGGGGTGCTGTCCGATGCGTCGCTGAGCGCCTCTCAGATTGGTTTGACCATCACATTTATCGCTTACCAGGCCTGGGTGATGTCGGACGCCATTCTGCGCACATTGTTCCGGTTGATTTCGCGGCGAAATTTGCTCGAGTGGGTGACGGCGGCGCAAGCCAAGTACGCAGTGGACCTGAGTCTTGATGGCATGTACCGACGCATGTTCGGGGGAGTAGCCGTTGCGTTGGGCGCGCTGGCGCTTGTGTTATTTGGGCGGCACACCTCCTTGTCGGCCGCGCTTCCGCTGATTCTCTTGTGGGCGGCTGCTCCGGCGGTAGCGCGATGGATCAGCCTGCCTCCGCGTCCTTCCGGCGTGGAGCCGTTGTCGAGAGCGAATTTCCAGGCGCTGCGGCTGGCCGGCCGGCGAACGTGGCGTTTCTTTGAAGTTTTTGTGACCGCTACAGACCATTGGCTTCCTCCCGACAATTTTCAGGAAGACCCCAGGCCCGTGGTGGCTCACCGGACTTCGCCGACGAATATCGGTCTCTATCTTCTTTCGACGCTGGCCGCTCGCGATTTCGGCTGGGTGGGCACAGTGGAAGCGATAGAACGAATCGAGGCGACGCTGGCGACGATGGGGAGGCTGGAACTCCACAACGGCCATTTTTACAACTGGTACGACACGCGCGACCTCCAGCCGCTGGATCCGAAATACATTTCCTCGGTGGATAGCGGAAACCTGGCCGGTCATCTTATTACGCTGGCCAACGGCTGCCGCGAGCTGCTGCAGAAACCGTCCGTGGAGAACAAGGTTCTGGCGGGGATGGAAGATTCGATTCGGCTATTGCGCGAGCAGCTTGCCGGTATCGCGGACACGCGTCGCACGCACACTGTCCCGTGGAAACAGCTCAGAAACGCGGTGAACGCGTTGATGGAAGCGTTGCGACCACTGCCCGCGGATGTGCCGGTAAATACGATGGAGTGGGCAGACCGGCTTGTGAAGCTGCGGGAACGCGCGCACACGGTCGCTGATATCGCTCAGACCATGGCGCAGGAGCGAGGCGATCCCACCGATTCCGATTTGCGCGTGTGGGCGGAGGGGGCCAAAGCGTGCATCGAAAGCCATCTTCGGGATGCGCAAATTCTGATTCCCTGGGTCCGACTGGATGCGGGGAAAATTGCGGGTGTCGCCGAAAGTGCAGCCCAACCTTCGCCGGAACGGGCGGCGACGGCTCCATTTCTCAGCGGCTCTCTTACGCTGGCCGATGCTCCGGAGCGCTTCGATGCCATCGCGCGCGAACTGGAAAAACTTGGTCAACCCGCGACTTCTGGTTCGGGCGGAACCGTCGACAAGCCGTTGAGCAGTCCGGAGATGGTTCAGGCGTTGCAGCGCGCATCCGCAGAAGCGGCGGCGCTGATTCGTCGCATCCAGGCAACCGCGCAGACGGCTGAAAACATGGTTCATTCCATGGATTTCAGTTTTCTCTTCGACAATACGCGAAAACTTTTTTCCATCGGCTTTCGCGGGTCCGACGGCACTCTGGACCTGAATTGTTACGACTTGCTGGCGTCGGAGGCGCGCCTCACCAGCTTTATTGCCATTGCCAAGGGCGACGTGCCGGTGTCGCACTGGTTTCGGTTGAGCCGCGCGCTGACGCCGGTGGGCCACGGGTCGGCGCTGATTTCGTGGTCCGGCTCGATGTTCGAGTATTTAATGCCGGACCTGGTTATGCGCTCGCCCGCAGGAAGCTTATTGAGCCAGACGTATCAACAGGTGGTGCGCAGGCAAATTGAATATGGCGCGGAGCGAGGAGTGCCCTGGGGAATTTCGGAATCCGCGTATAACGCGCGCGATACGGATTTCACGTACCAATATTCCAGCTTTGGAGTCCCTGGCCTGGGCCTGAAACGCGGACTGAGCGAGGACCTGGTTATTGCGCCGTATGCCACGGCGCTGGCGGCGATGATTGATGGCGGCGCGGCTGTGCAGAATTTGGCGCGGCTGGCTCGCGCCGGCGGACGGGGGAATTACGGATTCTATGAGGCGCTGGACTATACGAGCAGCCGCTTGCCTGAAGGCCAGAGTGTGGCCGTGGTGCGCGCTTATATGGCTCACCACCAGGGAATGTGCCTGGTGTCGTTCGCGAATGTGCTGGCGGATGGAGTAATGCAGTCGCGTTTCCATGCCGAACCTATTGTGCAGGCCACCGAACTGCTGTTGCAGGAGCGTACGCCGAGGGACGTGCTGGTGGCGCGGCCTCGTGCGGAAGAGGTGAGCGCGGCGCAGGTTCGCGAGCTGGTTCCACCGGTGCTGCGCCGCTTCAACACTCCTGACGATCCCACGCCGAGGACGCAGTTGCTTTCCAACGGGGGCTACGCCGTCATGCTGACCGCCGCCGGGTCGGGCTACAGCCGGTGGCGCGACATTGCGATTACGCGTTGGCGGGAAGACCTGACGCTGGACAACTGGGGGTCCTACATTTTCTTCCGGGACGAACAGAGCGGTGCGGTGTGGTCAGCCGGATACCAGCCCACGGCCGCCGAGCCGGATGCTTATGAAGCTTCGTTCTTTGAGGATCACGTCGAAATCATTCGCCGCGACCGCTCGATAACCACGCTGCTGGAAGTGGCCGTCTCATCGGAAGACGATGCGGAAGTGCGCCGCGTGTCAATCACGAATCTGGGCGCTCGCTCGCGCGACATACAGGTGACTTCCTATGCCGAACTGGCTCTTGCCCCGCAAGCGGCAGACGTTGCGCATCCAGCTTTCTCGAATCTTTTCGTGGAGACGGAATTTGTACCCGATGTGGGCGCATTGCTGGCGACGCGCAGAAAACGGTCGGAGGACGAAACTTCGGTGTGGGCCGCGCATGTGCTGGGCGTGGAAGGCGAAAGCGTCGGGGACCTGCAGTATGAAACGGATCGCGCGAAATTTTTGGGACGAGGGCATAACGTCCGCAACGCGGTTTCCGTCCTGGATGGACGTTCGCTTTCCAATACGGTAGGCGCGGTGCTTGACCCGGTGATAAGTCTTCGCCGCACCGTTCATATTCCGCCGGGGACGACTGTTCATCTCGTTTTTTCAACGATTGTGGCTTCCACGCGCGAGCAAGTACTGGACCTGGCGGATAAATACCGTGACGCGGGAACATTTGAGCGCACACGGACGCTGGCATGGACGCAGGCGCAGGTACAACTTCATCACCTGGGAATCGGCCCGGAAGAAGCGCAATTGTTCCAGATGCTTGCCAATGCCGTGCTGTATTCGGATGCTTCGCTGAGGCCGGGTTCCGAGGTGCTGAGCTTAACCATGCTGCAACGTCCCACGCTGTGGGCGCAGGGGATTTCCGGAGACTTGCCTATCGTGCTGGCGCGCATTGATGATGAGGAGGACATCGATATTATCCGGCAATTGCTGCGGGCCCATGAATACTGGCGCATGAAGCAATTATCGGCGGACGTGGTGATCATCAATGAAAAGGGGGCCTCCTATCTGCAGGATTTGCACACCACGCTGGATGCTCTTGTGCAGGGCAGCCAGATGCGGCTGTCGCCGGATGCCGGCGGCGTGCGGGGAGGAATTTTCCTGTTGCGCGGAGACTTGGTGCCCGCGCAGACACGCGCGCAGCTTCAGGCTGTTGCCCGGGCGGTGCTGCTGAGCCGGCGCGGGTCGCTCTCCGAGCAACTTACGCGGTCACAGCGCAAAGAGTTGATGACGCAGTCCTCGCCACGGACGCCGCGAGTGAGCAGGCGCCAGGATGTGCCGCTGCCTCCGGCGCGGATGGAATCGTTCAATGGTTTTGGGGGCTTCACCGAAGGCGGCAAGGAATATGCCATTGTGCTCGAGGAAGGCTTGCGGACACCGGAGCCCTGGATCAACGTGATTGCCAATCCGTCTTTCGGTTTTCTGGCGTCGGAGTCCGGCTCGGGCTTCACCTGGTCGGTCAACAGCCAGGAAAACCAGCTCACTCCCTGGTCCAACGAGCACGTGGGCGACCCTCCCGGCGAAGCCATCTATATTCGCGATGAAAGCTCCGGGGAAGTGTGGACTCCCACGGCGCTTCCGGTGCGCGACGAAACATCCCGCTACGTGGCGCGGCACGGCGCAGGTTACAGCCGCTTCCAGCATGGATCGCACGGTATTTTGCTTGATCTGCTGCAATTTGTGCCGCCGGAAGACCCAATAAAAATTTCCCGGCTCGTGCTGCGGAATGATTCCGGCAGACCGCGCCGCCTTTCCGTAACGGCCTACGCCGAATGGGTGCTGGGGAGTTCGCGCAGCGCCACGGCCCCTTACATCATTACGGAAATAGATTCGCAAACCGGAGCGCTGTTTGGGCGCAGCGCCTGGCAGGACGAATTCGGCGGGCGGGTTGTGTTCGCGGACCTGGCCGGGCGACAAACTTCACTGACAGGGGATCGCACGGAATTTTTGGGACGCAATGGGGCGCTCGACCGGCCCGCGGCGCTCGATCGCAGCGGACCGCTTTCCGGAAATGTCGGCGCCGCTCTTGATCCCTGCGCGGCTCTGCAAACTTCGACTGAGCTGCGTCCGGGGGCCAGCGTGGAAATTGTCTTTTTCCTCGGCGAAGCGGAAAACGCGGACAAGGCTCGCGACTTGCTGCGGCAATATCGCGTGGCGAGCCTGGATCAGTTGTTGAACCAGGTTGTCAAAGGCTGGGACGAAATACTCGGCGGCGTTCAAGTCTCCACGCCCGAACCCTCAATGGATTTGTTGTTGAACCGCTGGCTGCTTTATCAGACGTTGGCGTGCCGCGTGTGGGCGCGCGCCGCGTTTTATCAGGTGAGCGGAGCCTATGGATTCCGCGATCAGCTCCAGGACGTGATGGCGCTGTGTACCGCCGCGCCTGCGATTGCGCGCGAACAAATCCTGCGAGCGGCCGGACGACAGTTCCTGGAAGGGGATGTCCAACATTGGTGGCATCCGCCGGCGGGCACCGGGGTTCGCACGCGCATCTCCGACGATTTACTGTGGCTGCCGTATGTGGTGACTCATTACATCGAAGCCACGGGCGACAATTCGATCCTGGATGCCACGGTGAATTTCCTGGAAGGCGACGTCCTGGCGGCCGGGCAGGATGAGGCCTACTTTCAGCCTCGAATATCGGGGACCATCGGTACGGTCTTCGAACATTGCGCGCGCGCGATTGACCGCAGTCTCCCAGTCGGCTCTCATGGATTGCCGTTGATGGGGACGGGCGATTGGAATGACGGAATGAATCGCGTGGGACGCGGAGGAAAAGGCGAGAGCGTATGGCTGGGATGGTTTCTGCACACGGTTATGTGGGAATTCGCCAAGATTGCGGATGCTCGAAGCGAGCAGAAGCGCGCGGAATCCTGGCGGCTGCACGTCAGCGCCCTGAAAGCCTCGCTGGAGCGGGAAGCGTGGGACGGCGAGTGGTATCGCCGCGCATATTTTGACGACGGCACGCCGCTGGGTTCCGCCACCGATCTGGAATGCCGCATCGATTCCATTGCGCAGTCCTGGGGAATGATCAGCGGAGCGGCGGAGCGGGGACGCGGTGCGCGGGCCATGGCCGCTGTCGATCAGCAGCTGGTGCGCCGTCCCGACGGGCTGATTCTTTTGCTGACGCCGCCGTTTGATAAAACTCCGCTGGACCCCGGATATATCAAGGGCTATCTTCCGGGCGTTCGCGAGAATGGCGGGCAGTATACGCACGCAGCCGTCTGGACGATTCTAGCGTTTGCAGCGTTGGGTGACGGCGACAAGGCCGGCGAACTATTCCGCATGCTGAATCCCATCAACCGCACGACTTCGCGGGCCAGCGTCCAGCGTTATAAGGTGGAACCCTACGTCACGGCGGGCGACGTGTATGCCGAGCCGCCGCACGTCGGACGCGGAGGGTGGACATGGTATACGGGATCGTCGGGCTGGCTGTATCGCGCGGGGCTGGAATGGATTCTAGGGTTTCGCGTGCGCGGTGTGTCGCTGGTGATGGATCCCTGCATTCCGCGCACTTGGCCGGGCTATTCGATAGTGTTTCGGCATAAGTCAGCGACGTATAAAGTCAGCGTGGAAAATCCCCGCAATGTCTGCCGCGGAGTTGTGCTGACGGAGCTCGACGGAAAACCGGCGACGGCCCCTAACACCATCCCGCTAGTTGATGACGGAAATGAGCATACTGTGCGGATCGTGCTGGGCTGAACGGCAGTCTGAAGCTTCACGTTGCGGCAGTAAGCTGCGGGCGCTGGAGCCGGGCTCTTTCAGGATTGCTCTCCAGGGCCGGCAAAGAATCGGGCTGAACACGCAGCGGACAGTGGGAAAATCCGGTCGACAGCAGCAAGATGCGGCTACGGGATTCTCCGGTAGAGGTTTGGTAGATAGTCCGTATTTCAGTGGCTAGGCGTTCATGTTCACATCGTGTCTGGCAGGGCGTGGGGTCGTTGAGCATTTTCTTAGGCGATTACACGTTAAAAAGGAGAAAGACATGAACTGGGATCAAGTGGAAGGCAAATGGACGGAGTGCAAGGGAAAGGTGAAGGAAAAGTGGGGAAAGCTGACGGATGATGACTTGAACGTGATCAGCGGAAAGCGGGATCAGCTTGTGGGCAGGCTTCAGGAGCGCTATGGGACTGCAAAAGAAGAAGCCCAGAAGCAGGCAGACGAGTTTGTGACCGCGCTCGACGGCGCTGCCTACGCGGCACAGAAGACAGAGCGGAGAGAAGAAAAATATAGTACTAAAAACACCTAAACGCGATTTGCCCGAAAGATTTTCCGGCGAAACGCTCCGAAAATGAAGCGTTTCGCCATTTTTTTGTCCGGTTACAAACGGGAGTTAGACCCACGCCATTGCCTTACGGTATTACCCTACCCGATTTACAGTGCATATCCGATGGCAGAAAAAAGACCGCTCTTGCATATTGGTTGGGACAGTTACGATGTTTTTCTCCCCGGGGCCGTCCTGACCACCCCTATATAACAGGACGGCCCCTCCCCCTCTTTCGAAATTAAGATTTCCAGTTCGACATCCAAGACAGATTTAGCGAAGTCCCGATGGGTTTGCACTTCCCTGTGCCTGGATGTTCGGCGACATGGCTACGGTTTTCACCCCAGCGAGTAGCGCAAATTTTCTGGGCAACTTACAGCGTGTGCCGGATGGAGTGGTTAACACGCGTGCTCTACATTGAGGGTGCGTTGCAGCAACCCCGACCCTAACGAACCGGGAAGCAGCCGCAACGCAACTTGAATTTAATTGATAGGAGGAACAGAAAATGTCTTCGGAATCGAATCGAACGCAAAGCAGCACCGATACGCAGGATCAGGACAACCGCGGCAATCAGCAAGGCGGGCAGAAGCAGGGTGGCCAGCACCAAGGCGACCAGAAGCAAGGTGGCCAGCACCAAGGCGACCAGAAACAGGGTGGTCAGCACCAAGGCGACCAGAAACAAGGTGGCCAGCATCAGGGCGACCAGAAACAGGGTGGCCAGCATCAAGGCGAGCAGAAGCACGGCGGCCAGTCACAGAGCGGCGAGCACCAAGGCGGAAAGCGTTAGCCATTATTTCCGCTTGAAATAGCTCAATAGGGCTTTTCGGCGGAGAGAGTTAAGAACACAAGGAGGAAGCCAACATGAAAAAAGAATCGACAGGAAAACAATTGGGAAAGAACGACAAGAACGAGAAGAACGAAAAGGGAAGTCAGTCCCGTAAGAATTCCGGCAAGAACGCCGGCGGGAAAGGCAGTTCGGGTTCTCGCTGATCGCAGGGCCGAGGTGGGTGCTCGCGGCGACGAGTTCGCGCGGGTACCCGCTACGGCTTTTCCCGACGGTTTCGTGATAGCTGAAGAGTTCTAAGGAGGTAATCAGAGTGAAACTCGGAATTAAACGGAACGGTCGGTTTTTATTGGCGGTAGTGTTGTTGTTGGGAGGGGCGGGTTATTTGAGCGCTTACCCGCAGCAGCCGGCATCGCAACATCAGCCCGCCGGACAATACGCAGATGAACCAGAATCCGGGCGCTACAGCCGACGCCCAGAAAAATACGTCTTCGGATATGGACACAACCCAGCGCATTCGGAAATCCATAATCGAGGATAAGTCCCTTTCAACTAACGCGGACAATGTGAAAATTATTACGCGAAACGGGACGGTCACGCTGAAAGGTCCGGTGGATTCGGACACAGAGAAAGCGGCCATTGAAGCCAAGGCCGTCGAAGTGGCAGGGAAAGAAAACGTAGTGAACAAGCTTCGGGTCCGTGCAGCGCAATCAGCAAACCAGTAAAACTATTATCCAAAGAAAGGAAGAAAAGATGGCTAAAAATACGGCAGTGTTTGGAATCTATCCAACCAAGGCGAGCGTGGAAAGTGCACTCGATACCTTGAAGGATGCAGGCTTCCGCAGCACGGATATTTCGGTGTTGCTGCCGGAAAATCTTGGCACCAAGGATTTGAAAACCGAGAAAGCCAGCAAGGCTCCCGAAGGCGCCGCCACGGGCGCCGGCTCCGGCGCGCTGATCGGTGGTGCACTTGGCTGGCTGGTAGGCATTGGCGCACTCGCGATCCCGGGACTTGGACCGTTTATTGCAGCGGGCCCGATCATGGCCGCGCTAGCCGGCATCGGTGTGGGTGGCGCGGTCGGAGGCTTTACAGGCGCACTGGTTGGCTTGGGAATTCCGGAGTATGAAGCCAAGCGCTATGAAGGACGGATCAAGAGCGGCGGGATTCTGCTCTCGATCCATTGCGACAGCAGTGAATGGGCCGGCAAGGCCAAGGAACTGCTGAAATCCACGGGCGCGGAGGATATCTCGTCTACCGGGGAATCCGGAGCGGATTTTGCCAAGACGGACCGCCCGATGATGCGCGAGGCTCGGGATTAATTCAGACTAACTGCCGGATTGCGGTTGGCGCGATGGAGAGGAATTCTCAATCCCCTCCATCGCGTGGGCTTATGCTTCGATGATTTTATTGCGGATGGCGTAGCGAACAATTTCGCTGACGCTATGGCAATCAAGCTTACGCATAATGTTGGCGCGGTGAGTTTCCGCGGTCTTAACACTTAGGCCAAGCGCAACAGCGACTTCCTTGCTGCTTTTACCCTCCGCAAGGAGTTGTACGATTTCGCGCTGGCGGGCGGTTAGACGATCGCCGGGATGTTGGGCATCATGAGGGTGCGAGTCCCCCTTCAAAAAGCCGTCGAGAATCATTTGAGCGACCTTTGAGGTGAAAAATGTCTTGTTTCGCCGCAAAGCTTCGACGGCGATGAGCAAATCCCGGCCCGCGTCGGTTTTCAGAATGTAACCGCGCGCGCCGGCATCCAGCACATCGCGGATGAGGGGATCGGCTTCCTGCATGGTCAAAATCAAAACTTTCGTTTGCGGCCGAGCCTTCAGAATCTGCTTGGTGGCCTCGAGACCGTTCAGGGACGGCATGGCCAAATCCAAGACAACAATTTGAGGATTGAGTTCCTTGGCCATGGCCACGGCCTGGCGTCCATCTTCCGCTTCGCCCACAATTTCCAGATCGCGCTGGCCTTCGAGAATGGCGCGCAGGCCTTTGCGCACAACCTCATGATCATCGGCAATCAGAACTTTCAAAACAGCCATATTCCCCCTTAGTTATAAAGCGATTTCAGGCCGCGCCGGTGAACAAGCGGACGCTTAAGTATATCCGCTTTAATGCGCAGGAATGTGCCGTACCCGACAGAGGCGAAAATCTCCAGGATTCAGGATTTGCCGTCTTCGATTGCAGAAGCGGGGAAAGTCGCCCTGACAGTGGTGCCGGCCGTGCCCCGTGAGACGTGGAACGTGCCGCCAAATTGCCTTACCCGCTCGCCCATACCCAGAAGCCCCACGCCCAGCCCCCCCCCTTTTCCTTTGAGGGCAGCCATCACTTCCGGCGAAATTCCCTTGCCTCTGTCAGCCACCTCGACTTGCAATTGTTTCGCATCCAGAACCACCCGCACCGTTGCCTCGGGACTTTCTGAATGCCGAAACACGTTCGAGAGAGCTTCCTGCACGATTCGGAAAACAGTGGTCTCGATTGCCTGGGAAAGTCTTCCCAATTGGCTCGATACTTCCAAATTCACCTGAATATTGCTCCTGCGCGCAAAGCCTTCGACAAACCACTGCAAAGTGGAGGTCAAGCCGGAAAAATCAAGCTGGGGCGGGTGAAGCAGGTAGGAGATTGTCCGGGTTTCGGTTGCGGCTTGCTGGGCCAGCGCGGCCACCTCCTCCAGCGTAGATTGTGCCTGGGCGTCCATCTCCGTGACGCGCGCCTTCAGAGCCGACAAGTGCATAACCATGGCGGCCAGAGTCTGCCCCGTGCTGTCGTGGAGCTCTCTGGCAATCCGGCGGCGTTCTTCATCCTGCAATTGCAGCAATCGCGCGGAAAGATGGCGGAGCGATTCCTCCATATTCTTGCGATCGGTAATATCCCTATTGATTTCCAGTATTCCGATGGTCTGGCCGTCGCGGTCACGTTGTATCACCTGTCGGCTTAGAACGCATATGCGAGCGCCGTCTCGCGTCACATGCCACAGTTCTCCTTCCCAAACGCCGCCATTAAAGAGTTTGTCGTTTACGGCATCAATTTGCTCAGGGAATTCAGTTTGCAGGAGGTCGTGCGTAATCTTTCCAAATGCTTCTTTTCTTGTCCAGCCATAAAGGTGCTCGGCGCCGCTGTTCCAGAATTTTACCGCGCTGTTTTTCTCGCGAACAATAATCGCATCGTGCGCCAACTCGAGAAGGCGCGCCTGTTCTTCCATGGCTTCGAGCGCCCGCACTTCGGCGGTAATGTCCCGATTGATCTCCAGGAACCCCAGCGGCAGGCCCTTGCGGTCGCGATGCAGCGCCCAGCGGCTCGCCTCTACAACTCGCCGGCCCGTTCGGGTGGTGTGAATGATTTGTCCTTCCCACGTGCCAGTCTGAAGAACCTGGGTTTCAATTTCCTTGAGAGGCTCCGGGTACTCCGCCCGCAAGAGGTCCTGTACAATTTTCCCCTGCGCTTCGACCTTCGTCCACCCGTAGAGCTGCTCCGCGCCAAGATTCCAGAATAGAATCGTCCCACGAGTGTCCCGGACCAGGATGGCATCCTGAGCGAAATCAATCAGACGCGCCTGATTCTCGATTTGTTCGTGGCTGGCGACCGGGGGGATATTGACAGACTGCGACATGGGTTTGTCCATTGCCGTCGAGACTGGTCTTTGCAGGTTCGGGAAAGAACTCACGGGTCGCTCCAACATGCCTGGCGTCAGACTGACCTTTCACCCCTGCGATGGCCAGTGCGCTCGGTAGCCCTATTAGGCCTGTGCGTTCTCGCTTCCAAAAAAGGTCTTGTGCTGCCCAATTGTTTCCACCGCAGCCAGCAGGCTCTGCGCATCGGACTTGAGAAGATAGCCTTGGGCTCCAGCTTCCTTGGCTTCACGAACCAATTGCCCGGTATCGTGCTGGGTGAAAATCAATACTTTGGCTTCGGGCATCTCGCGATGGATCTCGCGCGTGGCCTTCAGGCCGTCCATCCGCGGCATGCTCAAATCCATGATAATTACGTCAGGCTTGAGCTCTTTTGCTTTTAAGACCGCTTCCTGCCCGTCCGCAGCTTCGCCGATAACTTTCCAATCTCCCCGGGTCTTCAATAAAGCTGAAAGCGCGGTTCGAATGACTTTTTCATCGTCGACCACAAGTATCTTTAGTTCTGACATGTATACAGCTCCCATTCTTACCACAATGGGCCAAACCTTTCCAATGAACAATACCCGAAATACCCCACTATTTAGGTCTGAGCACTAGCAGGCTGGGGCCGTCTCAGCCGGGCATGGGCGAATGAATTGCTGCCCCCTTGGGTTGGTTTGGAGCCAGCATTCCGAGGTTGACCCCAGCTACAAACGACCCAGCAGCAGCAAGATCACAAGAATCAGGACCACAAGCCCCAGACCGCCGCTCGGGTAGTATCCCCAGCTTCTGCTATGCGGCCACGTTGGCAAGCTTCCGAGTAAAGCGAGAATTAGAATGACGAGCAAAATTGTAATGAGCATATTTTCTCCTGATGGACAAAATTAGAATGAGCCGCAGTGCGTAAAGCATTGTCCATTAGGACGTTAGAGTAATGAGGCGGACTCAGCAATACCGGGAAGTATGTAGCTGAACCGGAAGATTTTGGTAGAGACTGTCGCAGGGCGCGAAATTTTTCAGTATTCTCTTGACAAGGCGAATATAAGGCGAATATAGTGTGATTCAGGCGAGGATTAAAAATGCCCGTTCCTAATATAACCCGTACGCTATCGGCGCTCCCCCAGCGTCGGCCCCGGCGGACGAAACCCACCCCGCTGACCCTCTTTTCAGCAGCCGCCTTAGGCGGCAAGGAACAATCCGCGTGCGGAGCTTCTTCGCCCATCCCTGCAAATGGCCAGGATGTGAAGCCCGCCAGCGGACTCGTTGGCATTGCACGCCTCGCCGCCTCTTCTCCTCTGGCCCGGCAGAAATGCGGGACCGAGTATTTTGTTCTGCCGGTGCGTTCGATTTTGAACCGCTGCGATTCGCCGCGGATGCCGTTTCGCTGGACGGTGAATCCCTATCGCGGTTGCGAATTCGGCTGCCTCTACTGCTATGCGCGCTATACGCATGAATACATGGAGTTGGACGGCGGGGACTTCGAGCGCAAGATTTTCGTGAAGGAAAATGCCGGCCCGCTGATGGAGCGGGACCTGGCCACCAAGGATATCGCCGAGGATTCCATCGCCATCGGCACGGCCACGGATCCATACCAGCCGGCCGAGCGCGAATTCGGCGTTACGCGCGCGATTCTCGAACGCATGGCCGAGAGGGAAGGCCTGAATTTTTCCATCACCACGAAATCGGACCGCATCGTCCAGGATTTGGACTTACTGCGGACGATAGCGCAGCGCTCGACGCTCTTCGTGAACATGACCGTCATCACGCTGCGGCCGGGATTGGCGCGGCAACTTGAACCACGCGCTCCTCGTCCGGACCTGCGGCTGCGCGCCGTCGAGCGCCTGCGCGAAGCGGGCATCACTGCGGGAATTCACGTGATGCCCGTGGTGCCGGGAATCACCGATCGCCCGGAAGACATGGATGCCGTTGCGTGCGCGGCAAAATCCGCCGGTGCGCAATGGCTCGCCGTGGGCGTACTTTTCCTGATGCCGGCCGCGCGGAAGCAATTTCTGCCCTTCGTGGAAAAGAAGTACCCGCGCCTGGCGGCTCAATATCGCGCCTGGTATTCGAGGGCGGCATATCCGCCGGAATCTTATCGCAAGGAAATTGCGTTGCGGGCCGACGGCCTGCGAAAGAAATATGGCCTGGGGACCCGTCCGATTCTTGCGCGACCCGGGGTTCGCAAAAACGAGCAGTTTTCATTGGCCCTCGGCTGATAGGCGATGGAGATCGCGAAGCGGTTTTGTGGCGACGCTATAACTGAGGCCGTTAGGGAATAATAATTCGTGGAGCGGCGTCGGGGGTCGTCTGCGGCGTTCCAGCGGCGCCGCGAACCGCAAGAACTTCCTCGCGAATGTAATCGAGGAAGGCGCGGGAAAGCGGGCGTCCGTTGACCGTAATTTCGCCTACGCGAAGAAGAAAAACGAGCAGACGAAAGATTTGCGAATCCTTCAACGGATGGATTGCGCCGTGGCCGGCTTGCTGTTCGCGAAAATCACGCGGGAAATTGACCAAGGCATCATAAAGCGCGCGAGTAAGCGCAGCGTCCGGCGGACGCTCGTAATAGATTCCCGATTGCAGCGTGCGATAAGTCTCCGTGAGAGAGCGAATTGCATCCAGACCGCTTGAATCGCGCAACGACCGGTTGCGAGCGGAGAATTCACCGACCGTGGCCATCAGGCCGGAAAGCGCCTCGTAGTTTTCGTGCACAAAATCGCGCGGAATATCGACGTCTGGATAAGAAGGCTTCGTCCCCCGCGGCCAATCCCGGTGGTGGGCTTCATGACGCCGCGCGGCCAGCAGCCAGGAACAATCCGACGGACAATCCAGCGTAATTTCGCGTTGCGTGCCGCAGCAAACCGCGCAGATGCTTTCGCCCTTCGCCGGGCAGAAGCGTTCGGCGCGGCGCCGGTTGCAGATGGGGCAGAGGGATTTCACAAGGCTTGGATGATTATAGCGGGGTTTAGGAGGCCGAGAAGTGGTCTCGGATGGCCATGCTCTGGAGAATGATTTCCACCGCAGCGTCCAAACCCATCCCGGCATTCACCCATAAGTGATAGAGATATCGCGTGGGCCAGGTCTTGCCAAAATATTGCTTCACGAAGGCCGCGCGGTCGCGATCGATGGTGTTGACAAGCTCGATAGCTTCTTCTTCGGACTTGCCCAGTTCCCGCAGCAAGTGGACTTTGACGTCCTCGGCGGCATAGATGAAAACATGGAAAACGTCGGGGCGGTCTCGCAGAATGTAAGGCGCGCCGCGTCCGACGACAATGCAGTTTCCGCGAGATGCTGCTTCTTCGATCACCCGGGTGACCAGCTTGACCATGCGGTCCGTGTCGAACGCACCCAGACTGTCGACAGGAAGGCTGCGCTCATAACTGCCGCGCGCAAAAACCTTCGCCAGCCTATAGAGCCAGGGATCCAGCTTTTCATCGCGGCGCTCGACGGCTTCGGGAGCAACTTGCGCGAGCCGCGCGATTTCGGCCGTAAGCGCCGTATCCCACAGCTGCCAATTCAGGCGCGCAGCCAGCTTTTCGGCGATCAGAGCGCCGCCGCTGCCATATTCGCGTTCAATCGTGATGATGCGAGTGGGCATCAGTTCCTTAACACTAATTCAGCACACGCGCCCTTTATAACACAGGATTTGAATGTGACGGCGCTCCTTAATGTACAGGAGCTTCGCCACCCGGGGGCCCCTTTTTAGTCAGGAACGCAAGAGGGATGAGGACCAGGCTGGCAACTCCCAACATCCAGAAATCATCGACGTAAGCAAGCATGGACGCCTGCCTTTGCACCATGGCATTGACCAGGCCGTGGGCTTGATGGACGGCAACCGAGGGCGAGACTCCGCGCGCCACGAGCGCCTGCGTGGCTCCATGCAATATTCTCTGCAATTGCGACGAAGACGCCGTGATATTGGCAACCAGACGGCTCTGATGGAATTGCTGGCGGCGGTCCAACATGGTAATCACGAACGAAATTCCCACGCTACCGCCGATGTTCCTGGCCAGGTTGATCAGACCGGACGCGGCATTATTCTTCTCCCGCGGCAAATTGGCATAGGCCGCCGTGTTGATGGGAATAAAAAGAAATGCCAGGCCGATGCCCTGGTAAACGCGCGCCATGGCGGCCGTCTTGAAATCAATACCAAGATTGAACGTGGACATGTACAGCAGCGCAAAGCCGGTGACGGCCAAGCCGAATACCAGCAGCCAGCGAGCGTTATATTTGCCCAGCAGGTATCCCACAATGGGCATGCAGACCAAAATCACGAATCCGCCGGGCATTAACGCCAGGCCGGCCGTTTCCGCCGAGTAGCCCAGCAGCGTTTGCATGAACAGAGGCAAAAGCACGGTGGTGCCATAGAGAATAATTCCCAGCATAAATAGCAGGAAACAGCCGACGGCGAAGGAGCGATCTCGGAAAAGCCTCAAATCGATGATGGGATGGTCGTGATGCCACTCCCAGAAAATCACGCCAATCAGGGCAACGGCGCTGATGATGGTCAGCGCCAGGATGAAGTGCGAATCGAACCAGTCGTCCCGCTCGCCCTTATCGAGTACCACCTGCAAAGCTCCCAACCCCACGGCGAGAAGTCCCAATCCCGTGTAATCAATCCGCACTTCGGAGAGCTTTCGGCGCTTCATAAACGGCGGGTCGGAAATGAGCCGCGAAGTGAGAAGCAGTGAAAGGATGCCCACGGGAACATTGATGTAAAAAATCCAGCGCCAGCTATAGTTGTCGGTAATCCAGCCACCCAGCGTGGGGCCGATTGCGGGAGCCACAACGACTGCCATTCCATATATGGCGAAAGCCATGCCGCGTTTTGCGGGCGCGAAGGTATCCGCCAGTATGGCTTGCTCGCTGGGCTGCAATCCTCCGCCTCCAATTCCCTGCATGATGCGGAAGACGATCAACATGGTGAGATTCGGGGCCAATCCGCAGAGAAATGAACTGGCGGTGAAAAGAAATACGCAAAACATGTAAAAGCGTTTCCGGCCCACGATGGAGGAAATCCATCCGGAGAGGGGAAGCACGATGGCGTTGGAAACCAGGTAGGACGTCAGCACCCACGTGCTTTCGTCCGCGCTGGCCGCCAAGCCGCCGGCGATGTGGGGCAGAGCGACATTGGCAATGCTGGTATCCAGCACTTCCATGAATGTCGCCAGGGTCACCACCAGCGCGATCACCCAGGGGTTGACCGGCGGCACCCAATTGTCTACCCGCGATAGGACGCCTTCCGCCGTGCTCATTTTACGTAGACTTTCGGTTCCACGGACATGCCGACGCGCAGCAGCCGGTCATCGTTCTGTCCCGGATCCAGCACGATTTTTATCGGCAGGCGCTGCACCACTTTCACATAATTGCCCGTGGCATTTTCGGGAGGCAGCAAGCTGAAGCTTGCTCCGCTGGCTCCGGCGACGCTCTCGACGTGGCCGGTATAATCGCGGCCGAACGCGTCAACGTGAACCACGGCGCGCTGCCCCACACGGATATACTTGAGCTGCGTCTCTTTGAAATCGGCGGTGACATAAACTTCATCGACTGGCACGATAGAAATCAACTGCTGGCCCGGCTGAACGTTTTCTCCCACTTCGACCGTGCGATAAACAACTCCATCCACGGACGCCACAATGGTGGTGTATTGCAGGTTCAATTCCGCCTGTTCGAGTTTTGCCTGCTTTTGTTGCGCGTCGGCCAATGCGGACTGTGCCTGGGAACGCAGGCTGGCCACCTGCCGTGGGCCGGTAAGCGCCGCTTTCTGGCCAGCGTCGGCTTGCGCCAGTTTGCTTTGCGCCTGCGCAACTTCCTGATTTGCGGCCGCAGCGGATGCCCGTGCCCCGGCTACGGCGGCTGTGCTGCCCGAAGCTGCCGCGACGGCCTGGTCATATTGCTGCTGGGATATTTCCTGCTTGGCGACAAGCTGGGCATAGCGCTGCAAGTCATTTTGCGCTTTGATGTCGTTCGCTTGCGCCTGCTTGAGATTGTCGGCGGCGGCTTTGGCCTGCTCTTGAGCAACCGTGATTCCGGCGCTGGCGTTCGACACGCCCGCGTCGGCCTCGCTGAGGCTGCTGGATGTGCTTATCGACGTTATGGGGACGTTGATGCCAGCAGCTTCGGCCGTGGCTTTTGCGGCTGCGAGTTCCGCCTGGGACTGATCCACGGCGACCTGATAATCCCTCGGATCAATGCGCACCAGGACAGTCCCTTTGGTGACGTATTGGTTGTCCTTGACTGGGATGTCAATTACATATCCCGAGACGCGCGCGCTGATGGGATGAATGTGGGCGTCGACTTCCGCATCGTCGGTGGATTCATACATCGAGAGATGGCGCCAAAGGAAAAAACCGCCAATAGCGATAACAATCACGAGCGCAACCAACAACAGGCGTGTTCGTGAGCTCATTTTTCCGGCGTGTGCCGTTGCATGGGGGGCAGAAGGGGGAGGCGGTTGCGCGGGAGTACCGCCGGTGGCGGGCGGTTGGGAAGGTGGCGCGCCAGTTGCCTGGGATGGAGTCCCCGTTCCCGGATCTTTTTGAGTTGGCGATTGTTCGGGCATCACTGTTTTCCTTTCAGGTAGTCCTTCACGCCCTGTTCGGCGGATCCCACCGCGCGCGCCAGAGAAATCTTGGCGTAGTTGTAATTGAAAAGGCTTGAAATATACGATTCGCTGGCGGTCGCGACCGATTGCTGGGCCTGCACGACTTCGATATTGTTGGTGACACCCGCAGCAAAGCGATCTTTCGCTTGAGCGAGCGTCTGATTGGCCAAATCATTATTGCTGCGAGCCACCTGCACCTGCTGCGCCGACGATTGCAGATCCAGCAACGCGTCGCGCACGTCCTGGTCAATTTGCGCCTTGATGTTTTCAAGCTGCTGCTGATTCTGTTTGAGCGTGGCTTGCGCGCGTAGAACGTCGCCGTGCGTCTGCCCACCGTCAAATATGGGAATTCTTAGCGTTCCCGCCACGTCAACGGTGCCGTGGGAATTGCCGGGATTAATTCCGATGTCGCCATAGTCGGCGTTGAAAAGCACCGAGGGAGCATACTGTTCCTTCGCGGCTTTCAAGGCATATTCCGCTGCGCGAACGTTGGCCCGGGCGCTCTTAAGGTCCGAACGCAGGGTGTAGGCTTTCTGCAGCTCCTCTTCCAGCGTTGCGGGAGTGAACGCGTCGTAAGGCTCCGCATCGGTAATTTCGAATTCCTGGCCGGGCGGCAGGCCGATGACACGGGCCAGCGCAAGTTTTTGTTTCTCGAGGCTATTTCTCGCCGAGATCATCTGTTGCTGCTGGGTTTGAAACTCGACCTGCGCCCGCAGCGCGTCAATATCCGCCGAGGTGCCCGCTTTCAATTGATCCGAGGCCTGATCATAGAGCGCTTGGGCCGTCTGCGTCTGAGCCTTGGCGGTTTCCAGGCGCGCGGCATCCGAAATTGTTTGCAGGTAATTCAATCCCACCGCCAGCACTACCAGCTCACGCGCATCCTTATAGGTGTATTGCGCCGCCTGGATGTATTGGGATCGAGAACGAACATTGTTGATGGCATGCAGATCGAAAATCGGCTGGGAATAAAATGCGCGGGCGTCGAAGTAACCGAAGGGTCCGACAATCGTGGGGGAGCCGGGGAAGGAAAACCCATAGGAGGCGAGGTCAATTTGTTCGAGATGCTCGCTGACCGTGCCGTTCACGCTGGGCAGCAGATGGCTCAGCTCCTGCCAGCGCTTGCCGCGCGCATCGAGCGTTGCGTCGTCCGAGAGCAGCAATCCCAGATTGTGTTTTAGGCCGCGGTCGATGGCGTCGAGCAGTGAAATCTTCAACACGCCGGGAACAGGCTGCCCGGGCACGCTCTGGAAATAGGGGCTTTGCGCCTGAGGAGCAGTGGGCGTCGAAACACTTGGGGAATTCGAAGAAGTGGAGGAATTGGAGGGACTGGACGCATAGTAAGGCGCGCTGGACTGTCCCCACGCGCTCTTTGCCAGCAACAGGAACATCACCGTAATCCATATTCCATGAGCGCGCATTTTTCGGCGTTCTCGCGGCGAGGCGTTCGTCCGGAGCGATACGGATGCGGCATCCATAAGCTCGTGCCTTCGCTCGTTGTGTGCTTGAAAGGCAGATATGTGTGCTGTCATAAGGTGAATCCTGCTAGCGCGGCGCGCGCTGACGCTTCGGTTTTCGGTGTTCATTTCGCAACAAGGACCGAACCTGATCCCCATTGGTACATCGAAAATCTTCCCACAGTGCACACCAAAGCTGGCGGCTCAATTTAGGAAGTGGTTCGTCGGGGGTCATGGCCCAGGCCATCGTCAAGCCCAACAGGCTTTGCTGGAGCAGGCGCGCCATTTCTCCGGCGTCGCGGTCGAGGCGCACTTCGCTACGCTGCTGGCCGGCCTGGAGAATGCTCGCGATGATTCGCTGGCAGCGCCGAATTCGATCGCGGAAATGCGTGCGGACGGTTTCGCTGCAGGCATGGGCCGCAAAGATGCTGCGGAAAAGGCTGGCCCCTGGCGAATCGATGGCGGTAACTTCTGCGACCGTTTCGCCCAACGCTTGCTCCGCCGTGCAGCCTCCGGCGAGAACCCGCTCCCAAGCCCGATCAAAGTAAGCTACGCGCTGGTCGCCAAACGTGGCCAGGACGTGCTCCTTGCTGGGGAAATAATTGAAAAACGTTCCTTTGCCGACATCCGCCGCCTCGGTAATATCCTCGACAGTGGTTGCCAGGTAGCCGCGTTCGGCAAACAGCCGCAAGGCAGCCTGGAAAAGGCGTTCGCGGGTCTCGCGGGAGCGCCGCGCGCGCCGGGAGGAAGTCTTCAGCGGCAATTTCACATTGGCGCCTGACCGTTTCTCAGAAGCGACCATGAGTCTTGGATGACCGTGGGTCAGAAAAGATGCAGGCGCTCTTCAGGAGTACGGGTTTGGAGCAGTATGCGGGTGGGGGAAATCAGGAAGGGAAACGAAACAAAAAACCCTCCGCGCAATGCGCGCGGAGGGCAATTGCCGCAACAGCAGCTTACTGCGCGGGCTTTGCGTCAACCCGTTTCGGAGAACGACTGTTCAACGTATCGATCATTAGTTTGGCTGATGCCGGCGCGGCTACCGAGCCTTCGCGGACAATGGTTTTGGCGTCCACGGCATGGCCGTAGATCTTGGTATTGTCGTCGCCATCCGGCCGCACTGTGGAGCCTTCCAGCGATATACCTGCGAACAGGCCCTTGGCGCGCGAGTAGGTCAGCATTTCCGCGCGCATGCTTGCGTCAGTGTCAGCTTCGGCTTCGCGGCCCTTTGGTCCAGCAGCGGCTGAGGCGTCCGCTCCAAGTTTCACTTTGCTGCTGAGAATGGCATTCGCGCCGCGGTCGTTCATCACCAGAATGACGAAGTCGGTACCCTGTAGTCCGATTTGCAGCCCGAAGCTGCCGCCCTCAAGCGCCATCATCGTTGGAGCGCTCCAGGGGCCATCCCAGTTTGCGCCGGTGCGGCATGACATCACGCCGCGTCCGTAGCTGGCGCCCACGATAAATGCCGCCTTTTTGACCGACGGATATACGATCACGCAGTAGGATTTGTCGAGCAGATCCTGCGGAATACTTTCCGGCATATTCAGAACTTCTTTCAGCACCTGACCGCTTTCCTGCAGGCGATCTACCTGCTTGTCGTCATTGGCAAAAGCCGGGCGAACCACCACGAAGGTAACGATCGCCATTGCAAAAAGTGCAAGAACTCTACGCATGTCGTTTTTTCTCCCTTGAAAATCAAATTTTTTGCAAAACCGTCACGAGGAATATGCGAAGCGGTTAAGTGTCTATTGGCGCGCCTTGCGCGGTGACGCCTTTGGCATTTGAAGAAATCATTATAATGGAAGCTTGCCGGCCTCTCCATCCATCGAACGCTGTATTGATTCAAGGCGAATCCGTGTAGGCCTGATCGTGCTTGCCGCCTGCTTTGCCTTGATTGTCGGCGGATTTCATTTCGCGAAGGCGCAAACCGCTCCTCAGTCCGCTGTCAACGGGGCTAATTCCGCAAGCCAGTTTGATGCGCGGGTGCAGGCAGTCCTCAATGCACCGGCGGCGGCCCAGGCGCATTGGGGGGTCGTGGTTATGGATGCCGCTACGGGGCAAACGCTTTATGACCTAAACTCCGGTCAATTTTTCATTCCCGCATCGACGACGAAGCTATTCACCACCGCGCTGGCGCTGGCGAAACTCGGTCCCGACTACCGTTTTCGCACGACGCTGGAGAGCTCGGCGAAGCCGGATTCCCACGGACGCCTGAAAGGCGATCTTTTTCTTGTGGGACACGGCGCACCGGACCTTACCAATCGCCACTATCCTTACGATGCTCACCTGGATCGCGAAGGGCCACCGGAAAAGATCCTGGCCCAGGTGGTGGACGCCCTGCTTGCGCAAGGTGTGCGCCGCATTGATGGCGACATTGTTGTGGACGACACCGCGTTTGAGAATCAGCCGTATCCCGGAGGCTGGGACGTCCAGGATGTGAGATACGGCTATGGAGCGCCGGTTACGGCGCTGGCCATCAACGATAACAATTTCTTCGCCGATATAAGCCCAGCCCTGGCGGCTGGCGGAAAAGCACGCGTGGCGCTTTCGCCGCCGCTTGCCGATTTGTATGTTATCGGCGATGTGCTGACCGGTGCGCGCCGAGGCGAGCCGCAAATTCACGTTTCATGGCAGCCGGGCTCGCAAGCTGTGCGGCTAATGGGCGAAGTACCGCTGGGTGGCAAGGTTCAGTCTTTGGCCGTCGCCAATCCGTCGCCCTGTGAATACGCCGCGCGCCTATTAAGATTTCTGCTCCAGCAACGCGGCGTGGCGATTTCCGGTCAGGCGCGCGTGCTGGAAGCAGCGCAGGGTCCCTCTCGCGTTCCGCCTGTGCAGCGGGTTGCGCTGGTTGAGCATTTGTCACCGCCGCTGAGTGAAATTGTCACGATGACCAATAAAAATAGCGAGAATCTTTATGCGGAATTGATGTTGCGCACGGTTGCGCTCTCCGAGAATGGAAGGGGATCGCTCGACGCAGGCTTGCGCATCGAGCAGGATTTTCTGCGGCAAGCAGGAGTGCCCGCCGAAGGAACAGCGTTGGCGGACGGGTCGGGACTGTCGCACGGGAATCTGGTGACGCCGGCCGCCATGGCGGCTTTGTTGCGCTATGCGGCGACGCAGCCCTGGGGCGCGGACTTCCGAGCGAGCTTGCCCATCGCCGGTGTAGACGGCACTCTGGGGACGCAAATGAAGGACACGCCGGCAGCTGGCCGCATCCAAGCGAAAACCGGCACGCTTGAGCACGCCAAGGCCATCGGGGGTTATGCCACGGCGCTTTCGGGCCGCACGCTGGTGTTCGCCATATTTGCCAGCCAATATTCCATGACATCGCACGAAGCGGCCGAAGCGATTGACAGTATTTGTGCCGCGATGGTGGAAGAAATTCCCGCGGCGGAGAGATAGGATTGTCCAAAATGCCGGAGGTAATCACGGTTTTCGGCAGTTCGCGTCCGAATGCCGGACAAGCGGGATATGAGGAAGCATTCCAGCTTGGCGCTGCATTGGCCGAAAATGGTTTTGTCCTCTGCACCGGAGGCTATGGAGGTGTGATGGAAGCGGCGTCTCGCGGCGCACGCGAAGCGGGCGGAAAAACGATGGCCGTGACAGCCGAAGTTTTCAGGACTCGCGTGAATTCCTGGGTGCAGGAGGAAATTCGTGTCAAAACCTGGGAAGAGCGATTGTTCGGATTGATTCGCCGAGGCGGCGGCTACGTGGCGTGCGCTGGAGGCACCGGCACACTCGTGGAATTGGCCGTGGTATGGGAGATGTTGAACAAACGCATTATACCGGTGAAACCGTTTGTGGCGCTCGGTGATTTTTGGCGGCCCGTTATCGAACGCGTGCGCGAAGTGGAAACGGGAATTGAATCTCCATGGGGCGAAGCCGGCGCAGAGATGATTTATTTTGCCGCGGACGCGCAGGATGCCGCGCGGCATTTACGGGAAAAATTGCGGGGAGCCCAGAGCTGATATCGCCGCGTCTTGTCGGTTGCCGCGGTTACCGCATTTGACACGCGAGCGCACCTCCCGCATGGTGAAATACAGGTGAACGAATGAGCCGTCCAGCGGAAGAGCTTCTCGAATTCCCACGCCTGCGCGAAATCGTTGGTGGCTTTGCCACATGCGCCGCGGGCCGCCGCGCCGTTTTGGCATTGTCTTTTTCGACGGATGTGGTTGCGCTCGAAAGCGAATTCGCGCTGATCAGTGAAGCTGGGGCTTATCTCCGCACGGGCACGGAACTGGGTTTCGGCGGAATGGCGGACCCTGAAAATTGGCTGCCGCAGCTTTCCGTTCCGGCCTCGGTTCTCGAAAAGGGCCAGCTTTTGGATGCGGCGTCGCTGCTGGATGCGGCGGCATTGCTGAAACTCGCATTTCGCGCAGAGTCGGCGCGCTATCCGCGGCTGGCCGAACGCGCGACATCCGTCGGCGACTTTCGATCAATTATTGCTGCAATCCGCCGAGCCATCGCTCCCAACGGTGACATCAACGACAATGCGTCCCCCACGCTGGCGCGAATTCGTGCGGCGATGGGACAAACTCGCGAAAAAGTTCAACATGATTTGCGCCAAGTGCTTCAAGTGCGCGCGGGCGAAGAGGGCGAGGACTACATCACGCTGCGTAACGAGCGGTTTGTGATCCCCGTGCGTTCCGCCGAGCGTCGAGCCGTGCCCGGCGTGGTGCACGGCGCCAGCGCTTCCGGGCAGACGCTGTTCGTCGAGCCATTCGCCGTTGTGGAAGTAAATAACAAGCTCGTGCGACTGGCGGAAGAAGAAGCCGTGGAAATCGCGCGCATTCTTACGGAGCTGACCGAGCGGCTGCGGGCGGAGCATGGCCCTATCCAACACGCGACGGAAACCATTTCACACTTGGATTCCGTTTTTGCGCGAGCTCGTTTCGCCAGGTCTTTCGATTGCGCGATGCCGAAATTCATGCCTGAGCGCGGACTGCGGCTGGTTGCCGCACGCAATCCCGTGCTGGAGCAGGCATTGCGCAGACAGCAGCGCGCCATCGTTCCCGTGACGATTGAGCTGGGCGCTCCGGCTGCGGAGGAACCCGGACGGACGACGGGCGCTGCGTCCGGCGGCACGGTGATGGTCATCAGCGGACCGAACACCGGCGGGAAAACTGTCGCCCTGAAAACGGCGGGCATCGCGGTGCTGGCAGCGCAGTCTGGAATTCCCGTCGCGGCGGATCGCGCGGAGATGGGCCTTTTCGATGGCGTGCAGGCCGACATTGGCGACGAACAATCCATTACGGCGGACCTTTCCACGTTTTCCGCGCACGTCCTGAATTTAAAACGTATTTTGGAGCAGGTGACGGAGCGCACGCTTGTTCTGCTGGATGAAATCGGCACAGGCACCGCGCCGGAAGAGGGGGCGGCGCTGGCTGTCGCTTTGCTGGAAGAATTCCGCACGCGCACTTGCCTGACGATTGCGACCACGCACCACGATCGCGTAAAAACCTGGGCCACCGCCTCGCCGGGCATTGTGAATGCCGCGGTGGAATTCGACGAGGAACGTCTGCGGCCCACCTATCGGCTGCTCAACGGCGTTCCCGGCGTTTCGCGCGGACTGGAAATTGCCGCCCGGCTGGGATTGGCTCCCGAGCTGGTGGAACGTGCGCGGGCAGGACTGAGTCCCGAAGCAAGAGAAACGCGCGAGCTGATTGTCTGGCTGCATCGCAGCCGCGACGCCCAGCAGCAGGCGGAGCGGCGCATGGCCGAGGAGCGCGCCCGGCTCGAAAAAGATCGCGACGAGCTAAAGGGAGAATGGTCAGAGCGACAGCGGCGGCGCATTTCGCAACTCGAACGTGAGTTTGCGGGCGCGCTCGCCAAGCTGGAATCCGAAGTGGCGGGTTTAATCGGCGAAGTGAAAGACAGCAAGGAACGCGCGCGGCTGGAAAAGTTTTCCGTGCGGCGCATGGGCGCAGTACGCGAGGAAGCCCGCGAAAACGTGAACGCCGCGGTGGTGCAACATTTGTCGGATTCACAAGGGGATTTGGGAAGTGGAGTCGAAGCAGTGGCTCGTCCCGCCGCCGTCGAGGAGCTTACCGAGGGCGTACGAATTCGCGTGCGCGGATTTCCGCAACCGGTAGTGCTTCGGCGGCGTGATGATCGCACCGCCGAGGTTGAAGCGGGCGGCCTGAAAATGAAAGTTGCGCTGCGCGATATACTCAGCATCGAGCCGGATGCGGCGCCGGCCGGGCGAAAAAAAATCGCGCCATCAAGCGGCGTCACCGTACATTCTCAGCCTTCCGCCGAATCCAGCCCAGTTGAGATCAATGTGATCGGCTGCACGGTGGAAGAGGCGTCGCGCCGCGTGGACGAATTTCTCGACGATGCCGCGCTGGCGCAGCGTCCTCGCGTCCGCATCATTCATGGACATGGCACCGGCGCACTCCGTCGCGGCTTGGCGGAGTTTCTCGCAGGGCATCCGCTGGTCGAGAAATATTATGCGGAGCAGCAGGATCGCGGCGGCACCGCCGTCACGATAGTGGAATTACAAGGGTAATCATCGTATTGATTAATGGCTGAACCGGGATCATTGGCGGAGCGCGTGAAGCAGCAGGCGGACATTGTCCGCGTGGTGGGGGAGTACGTCCAACTGAAGAAAGCCGGGCAGAATTTCATGGGACTTTGCCCGTTCCATCCGGAAAAAAGCCCGTCGTTTGCCGTGCATCCCGTGAAGCAGATTTATCACTGCTTCGGCTGTGGAGCGGGCGGCGACGTTTTTAAGTTTGTGCAGGAAATGGACAAGTGCTCGTTTCCGGAAGCCATGCGCATCGTGGCGGAAAAATGCGGTATCCACGTTCCGGCCGCGCGCGAACACACGCCGGAGGAGCGTCGGGAGGGGCAGCAACGCACCGCGCTGGTGGAACTGCACCGGCTGGCCGCGGAATTTTTCGGCAAGCAATTGCGCGAGTCTCCCGAGGGAAGAGCCGCGGCGGGATATTTGGAAGACCGAGGTTTGGACGACGCAGCCTGCCGTGAATTTGGTCTCGGCTATGCGCCCGGTTCGGGAGACGCGCTGCTGCGCACTCTGAAGTCTCGCTACGCGGAAAAACTGCTCGAGACGTCGGGCCTTTTTTCGCGCGAAGCCAGCGGACGTCTCTATGACCGCTTTCGCCGGCGCGTAATGTTTCCCATCGCCAACGAATCTGGAAAGGTGATTGCCTTCGGCGCACGCGCCCTGGGCGACGATCCGCCCAAATATCTGAATTCATCCGAAACGCCCATCTATAAAAAAAGCGAGGTTCTTTACTATCTTCATGCCGCGCGCGAAGCCATCCGGCAATCCGGCTTTGTCATCCTGGTGGAAGGGTACATGGACGCCATCGCCGTGGCGCGCGCCGGATTTCGCAACGTAGTGGCGAGTTGCGGAACGAGCTTGGCGGAACCCCAAGTACGGCTGTTGGCGCGTTTCGCGCAGCGCGTCGTGGTGAATTACGACCCGGATGTTGCCGGGCGCGCGGCCACCGAGCGGTCTCTGGGACTTCTGCTGGAAAAAGATTTTGATGTGCGCGTGCTGGCGTTGCCGGGCGGCGCGGATCCCGATCAGTTTGTGCGCGAGCAGGGAAGGGAAGCGTATGGAAAGCTGGTGGCCGCCGCGCCCGCTTATATTGAATATTTGATCGGTCGTGCTCGCCAGATGGAGCTTTCCAGCGTCGAAGGAAAAGTGGCCGCGCTGAATTTCCTGATGCCGCATTTGCAACGTCTGCCCAATCGCATCGCGCGGTCGGAATGGGCTTCGCGCATTGCCGGCGAACTGCGTATCGAAGAGCCAGCTTTGCGGGAATCGTTGAAAACCGCGGCTGCCCAGCGCGAGGGGACGGTGAAGCCGAAGGCGGAATTCATGCCTTCCGCACTTCCCATGGCGGAGAAGCGCCTGATGCAAATGCTGGCAGAAGGGGAAGGGTTGCGGCAATCCGTGGCGCGAATGCTGGGTGACGCCGGTCATCATCGCGGGCTGCCGACTGAAAAGATCTTTCAGGTGCTAATCGATTCGGCGCTCGGCGGAGCGCGTCCGGATGCTGCCGCGCTGGGGGAAGCGCTGGATGAAAAGGATCGCCGCGTGCTTTTCAGCGTTCTGTTTGAAACACCCGAAGAAGCCACCGAGGTCGAGGCTCAGAGCTGCCTGGAGGCGTTGCGGCGGCGAAAGCTGGAATTGGAGCTTGCAGCGCTTCAAAAGCACCTGGAAGGGGTTGTCGCGGCGGTGGAACTGGGTGAATGCGTGGCGCGCAAGCAAAAGCTGCAACGCGAGCTGGCGGAACTCGGTAAATCCTGATTTGTGGCGAAACTTGCCTGTTGTAGGGGCCGTTTACCGGCCAATCCGTGTGCTACAATTGTGGAGGGCGAAGCGAAAGAGCGGAACGCTGCATCTTATAATTTTGGGGTGCCGCGGGCGGCGGTGAAGTGCCGATATCTGAACGACGAGCTACCTCTGTCAGTAAGACTTTCAGGATAGGATCACCGACGGCGGATTCCGTGCGTCTTTTCGCGCCGCGTATGCCCGATTGCGCCCTGTAACCCGTCAGTTGAGTTTGGAGGAAATGTGAGTTCATTGCCCATTGAAGAGAAATATGACCAGGTACGCCAGCTCATCATCATGGGCAAGGAGCGGGGCTACCTCCTCTACGACGAAGTGAACGACATCCTGCCGGCTGAAGTGCATTCTTCCGAGGAAATTGACGATCTTCTCTCCGCGTTTGAACGTTATGGGATCGATATTTATGACGACCTCGCCACGGCCAAGGCGGCACGCGGCGGGGAAGTGGAAGTGGCGGTGGAACGCAAAGAAGAAAGCGGCGAAGAAAGCGATTTAGACCTGACGCCCGGCGCGCTGGAAAAAACCAATGATCCCGTCCGCATGTACCTACGCGAGATGGGCACTGTGCCTTTGTTGACGCGCGAAGGTGAAGTCGCCATCGCCAAGCGCATCGAACGCGGCCAGCTCGTTGTGCTGAGAACGATTTCGCGCTCGCCCGTCATCATCCAGGAAATTATCTCCGGCGGCGAAGAGTTACGCAACGGCACGCGCTCCATCAAGGAGTTTGTGCAGTTTGATGACGAAGAACTGACCGAAGAGAAAATCGAAGCGAAGACGCGCCATACGCTGAAGCACTTCGACAAGATCGCCAAGGCCTACGAACTGGCGCTGAAGCAAGCCACGAAACTCGAACGGACCGCAAAGTCCCTGAAAAAGCCTTACCGCCGCGCCCGGTTTGCCGTCGCCCGCACGCGCGTCGAAATCTCCAAGCTCATTCGGCGGATTGACTTTAATCCGTATGAGAAGAAGCGCCTGATTGAGCATATGCGCCAGACCGTCGAGCACTTGTATTCGCTCGAACGCGAAGCGGGAAAGCTGGAACGCCGCAAAGACAGCGTTAAGAGCGAGACGCGCGCGGAAGTCAGCAAGGAACTGCGCGATGTTCGCGGCGAGATGAAGGAGATCGAGGATTCCAGCGAAGTCAGTCCCATCGAGTTGCGCCGCACGCTTCAAATTATCGGACGCGGCGAGATCGAGGCCGAACGCGCCAAGAAAGAATTGATCGAGGCCAACCTGCGTCTTGTGGTTTCCATCGCCAAAAAATATACCAACCGCGGCTTGCAGTTTCTGGATTTGATTCAAGAAGGAAACATCGGACTGATGAAGGCCGTGGACAAATTCGAATGGCGTCGCGGCTATAAGTTCTCCACTTACGCCACGTGGTGGATTCGCCAGGCCATTACGCGCGCCATTGCCGATCAGGCTCGCACCATCCGCATCCCGGTGCACATGATTGAAACCATCAACAAGCTCGTCCGCACCAGCCGCCAGCTTGTGCAGGAACTGGGCCGCGAGCCGACCAGCGAGGAAATCGCCAAGCGCATGGACCTGCCGGTTTCCAAGGTCCGCAAGATTCTAAAAATCGCGCAGGAACCAATTTCCATTGAAACGCCCATCGGCGAAGAGGAAGATTCGCGGCTCGGCGATTTCATCGAAGATAAGGGTGTTACTTCTCCGGCGGAAGCCGTCATTAACCTCAGCCTGCGCGAGCAGACGCAATCCGTGCTGAAAACGCTGACGCCTCGCGAAGAGAAGGTAATCAAAATGCGTTTCGGCCTGGATGACGGCAGCGAGCACACGCTCGAGGAAGTGGGCGGATTCTTCGCCGTCACCCGCGAACGCATTCGCCAGATTGAAGCCAAGGCCCTACGCAAGCTTCGCCATCCGTCTCGTTCGCGCAAGCTGCGGCCCTTCATGGAATCGGCCAACGGCGATTACTAGACCTCTACAGTAAGTTCGGATTCCACCTACAGTTGTTTACTGGTGGACGGCCTTACGTGCGTCAAGTATGATTCTCCGGGCGCATAAATACGCCGGCGGAATTCACAACTCGGAGGGAAAAATGAACAGCAATTCCTTGATAAGGTCAAATAAAACATGGCTCGCAAGCGCCGTGCTGTGCACGGCATTGATATTCGGCGGGGTGACGTTGGCGCAAGCACCGGCCGTGGATATCGATCATCACGCGCATAGCAACCTGGCCAATGCTCAGAAATCCATCGTTGACGCATACCACAGCATTGAGGAAGCGCAAAAAGCGAATAAGGAACAGCTCGGCGGGCACGCGCAAAGAGCGAAAGATCTTTTGATGCAGGCGAACGAGGAACTGAGGCAGGCCGCCAACGTAGCGAACGCCGAAGGCAGGTAATTCCTCGGTGTACCGTTTGCTATAAGCACCGCTGTTAAGTTTCACCTGGGTCCGCGTCTTGAAGAACCTCATAGTCGAGGAGCTCGGCCGCCGTGGCGGCATCTTCTTCCCGGACCCATAGTTTAATTCCACCGACAACGTAGGACCAAAACCAATCCATGCGAATGATGTTTTCATCGCCGAGAAAGCATTCGATGCCCGCGGATTCGAGGATACTCTTTGCCAGCATGGCTTGCGGCGCATCGCGAAACTGGCGAAGTTTTACGAGTTTGCCCGGAATTGCGCTCTCATCGTTTTTGATGGGGTAGAGCAGTTCAATTTTCAGGCCTCGTCGTGAAATTTCGGCCTGCAACACTTCCGTTGCGATTGGCTTTAGAGAGCCGGCGTCCGCGGCCAACCGGTCCAGTTCCTGATCGCTGTTCTTGGCGTATAGTTCCGCCAACCGGCTCCGCTCGTCTTCCATGTCGGATTTCGCCATATGATTTTTTGATTGTTGTGATCATCTCTGCGGGTTTGCAGTGGGCCAATTCACGGCTACGCCATATTGATAGACCATTTGCGCGCCGCGGTCAGCGCCGATGGCGACGAATATCGCCAGCAGGAATAATCCCAGCAGCATTGACCGGCGAAAAGCCGCCGTGAAATTGTTTCTCGCGAAAAACGCAAACAGGCACAGCGCTCCGGCGAGGCTTGTTGATATCACCATCAGCGTCTCGTGGATGCCCACGATCCTCATCGCCGCGCCCGGCGGCACGGAATTCTGCGCGTGCCAACCTGTAAAGAGCGTCACAATTCCCGCCAGCGTCCCCAAATACAGCAGCCATGCGGCGGTGCGATGCGGGCCATCGCTTTTCCGCAACACCGCGAGAAGTTCAAAGAACAATGCCGCGTACCACAGCACAATGGGAAAATGAACGAACATGGGATGAAGATTCAGCGCGGCTTTCATTCCAGGCAGCATGGCAAGTCCTTCCTTTCGCGACGGCGCATCGTTTGCGGCGCGTGAAGCCGTGGCGCTCCGCGGCCCAGTCCACTGGAATATCTCTCACACAGCAATGCGTGTCAATCGGCATTATTGTTCGCGGACTATTTGATATGCAAACCTATATTCCGCCGTCTGCATTCTGCTATGCTGGCGACCGAATTTCATGGCCGGTATGGCCGGAGGGAGAAATTCATGATGAAATGTCTGCTGATTATCGGCGGCATAATATTACTGCTCGCGGTGTTGGTCATCGCGATTGCCTCGCGAATTCCGCAGAGTCATGTTGCATCGCGATCCGCCGGGATTTCGGCTCCCCCTGACCAAGTCTGGCAGGTAATCACGGATGTTGACCAATTTTCATCCTGGCGGCCGGGAGTTGTGCGCGTCGAGCAGTTGCCGGCGCACAACGGACTCCCGTCGTGGCGCGAATTTGATTCGCATGGCCGATCCATTCCCTATGAAGTGGATGAATGGAATCCGCCCTCGCGCCTGATTGCGCGAATCGCTGATCCAAAGTTGCCTTTCGGTGGCACCTGGACGTACGAAATACAGCCCTCGGGCGCCGGCAGCATTGTGCGCATCACCGAGCACGGCGAAATCTACAATTTACTTTTTCGATTTGTCTCGCGCTTTTTCATGGGTTATACGTCGACGATGGATAGCTATCTGAAGGCTTTGGGGTCAAAATTCGGCGAAACCGTAGTCCCATAGAATTAGTTGCACGCTGTTTGCATTCGCGGCGATGATTTCCATTGAAAGTCCTTTCCGTTGTGCGCGGGAAACCCGGATAAGATAGAGGGATGCTGCCGCTGCTCGAGGTGCGCGGGCTCACGGTTGACCTTCCGACTGCCGCCGGATGGATTCGGCCGGTCCGAGATGTTGCGTTCCGCATTGAAGAAGGAGAGTCCCTCGGCGTGGCGGGCGAATCCGGCTCGGGGAAAACCATGCTGGCCCTGGCATTGATGGGCCTGCTGCCCAAAGGCGCGCGCGTCAGCGGCGAAGCGTGGTTGCGGCGACGCTCGTCCGCTGTAAACACCGATGAAGATGATCGGCTCAACCTGCCGGCTGCACCGCCGAAAAAAATGCGTGCGTGTCGCGGCCGTGAAGTCGCAATGATTTTTCAGGAGCCGCTTTCCGCCCTCAATCCCGTCATGCGGGCCGGCTCTCAAATCGCGGAAGCGATTCGCTCATATGATCCCCGCCTCTCGTCGGGCGAAGTTCAGATGCGCACGATTGAAGCGATGCGCCGCGCCGCGATTCCGGAGCCGGAAAGGCGCGCGCGGCAGTTTCCTCACCAGCTTTCCGGAGGCCTGCGCCAGCGGGTGATGATCGCGATGGCCCTTGCTGCCGGGCCGCGCATACTGATTGCCGACGAACCGACGACCGCGCTGGACGCCACCGTCCAAAAGCAGATTCTCGAATTGCTGGCCGGCTTGCGCGAACAGTTACGCCTTGCGATTATTTTTATTACGCACGATTTGGGCGTGGTGAGCGAGATTGCCGACCGCCTATGCGTAATGTATGCCGGGCGAATCGTCGAGGAAGGCCCGTCCGCAGAGGTGCTGAGCCGGCCGCGGCATCCTTACACAGACGGATTGCTGCACGCGGCTCCTCGTTTGCACCGCGCAGCTTCCGAACCGATTCCCGGGCAAGTGCCGCAACTGGATGCGCTTCCTCCGGGCTGTTCTTTTGGGCCGCGCTGCGCATGGCATCGCGAAGAGTGCGATGCGAAGATGCCGGAACTGCGCCCTGCCGGACCGGAGCATCGTGCGCGGTGCGTCCTGGTGTGATTATGCGATCTCGATTGTGCTTTGGTGTTGGCCTATGAATTCTCGAGATGCGTTGGGCGGGGCGCTGCTGGTTGTCCGCGACTTGCGGAAATCATTTCCTTCCTACGCGCGTGGCTCCCGCGAGGCAGACCGCACTCTTGCCGTCGATGGCGTCAGCTTCGATATCGAGCGCGGCCAAACGCTTGGCATTGTCGGCGAATCAGGCTGCGGAAAAACCACGCTGGCGAAATTGCTGCTGCGCCTATTGCCGCCGGACGGAGGCAGTATCAGTTTTGACGGCCAGGACTGGCTGGCCGCGCGCGGACGGTCTCTTCGTGCCTTGCGCCGTCAAGTGCAAATTATTTTTCAGGATCCTGCCACGTCTCTGGATCCGCGCATGCGCGCCGAGGATCTCCTGGCCGAGCCGCTGGCCATCCATGAGCCGCGAATGAATCGCGCCGCGCGTCGGGATTGCGTCGTGGAAATGTTGCGAGCCGTGGGCATGGACGAATCGGCGCTGCGTCGGTATCCGCATGAGTTCTCCGGAGGCCAGCGCCAGCGTTTATCCATCGCGCGCGCGCTGATTCTGCGCCCGGCGTTGGTGATAGCCGACGAGCCCGTTGCGTCGCTGGATGTATCCGTTGGCGCGCAGGTGCTGGATTTGCTCAGCCGCCTGAAACATGAATTTCACTTAACGCTGCTATTGATCTCGCACAGTTTGCCGGTGGTCGCGCAGATGGCGGACCGAGTCGCCGTGATGCGTGCTGGGGCCTTCGTTGAGGTTGGGGATATTGACGCTATTCTTCGCTCGCCGCAGCATCCTTACACGCGCGAGCTGCTGGAAGCCGTGCCCGCTTTGCCGCCTTTTCAATCTTTGAAAGAGCAAGAAACCGCCAGCGGCTTTTCGGCCAACGGATGACACCCGTTTTGATCCGCCAGAGCGCCCCGCAATTTGCAATTCCGGTGTAATTTCCGCATAGACAGGCGTAGAATCAGGCGGATTGGTTTGAACTTTAACGCGAGGTGCGCTCCATGGCCACAGATGGCACTACCGTTCACATGAATTCCGTTCAGCGGCTGGGTGGGATGTTTTATGCGCCCAAAGCGACGTTCGCGGATATCGTTGCGCAGCCCAGCTGGATTCTGCCGATTGTGCTGCTGTGTATTTGCTCGCTCGGCGTCACGTTCACGTTTACACAGCGCGTAGGCTGGCACAACTTCATGGAGAAAAAGATTGAGCAAAGTTCGCGCGGACAGCAGATGTCGGCGGAGGATCGGGAGAAAGTCGTCGACGCGCAAGCCAAGTATGCGCCCATCGTCGGCTATGTTTTTGGAACGGTGGGAGTCGTCGTGGCGATTGTGGTGTTGGCGGGGGTGGGACTGGGCGCATTCAATTTAACCGCCGGAGCGCAATTGAAGTTCAAGACCTGCATGGCCATCGTTGCTTATGCCTGGGTCCCGTTTTTGCTGGCGTACCTCCTGGCCATCGTGGTGATTGTCCTCAAACCGCCCGATATGGTGGACCTAGAGAATTTGCTGGCTTCGAATCCCGGCGCGTTTCTTTCCAGCGATGCACCGAAATGGATGGTCACGCTGCTGGGGTCGATTGACCTCTTCAGCATTTGGTCCATTCTGCTGCTTGCGTTGGGATTTTCCACGGCCAATCCTCGCAAGATATCGTTTGGCCGCGCATTAACGGTTTGGATCGTGCTGTGGATAATTTTTATCGGCGTAAAGGTGGCATGGGCCGTGGCGTTTGCCTGATAAACTTGGCGGATGCCTTTTCGCTTTGAGGTTCTGGCAACGGATCCCACCGGTGCGCGCCTGGGCCGGTTAGAAACGCCGCATGGAGTGATTGAGACACCCGCCTTCATGCCCGTGGGTACCGCCGCGACGGTAAAGGCGCTGGCGCAGGACACGCTGGAATCGCTCGGCGTGCAGGTTCTCCTTTCCAATACGTATCATCTCTATCTTCGCCCCGGCCACGAACTCATACGCGAACTCGGCGGCCTGCATTCCTTCATGGCATGGTCGCATCCGATTCTCACGGATTCGGGAGGATTTCAGGTCTTCAGTCTGGCCGATCTTCGCAAGGTGTCTAACGACGGCGTCACCTTTCGCTCCCACATTGACGGCTCCGAGCATTTTCTTTCGCCTGAAAAGGCCATCGAAATTGAAATTGCCCTGGGCGCGGACATAATCATGGTGCTGGATGAATTCGTCGAGGCAGCCGCCGACTTTGCCCGCGCCGGCAAGGCGGCGCAGCGAACGCACGCGTGGGCGGTGCGCTGCCAGGATTATTTTTCCGCTCACGGCGATCCCGAACGCCAGATGCTCTTCGCCATCGTCCAGGGCGGAACTCATCCGGAACTGCGGAGGCAAAGCGCCGATGCGCTGGTGGATATGAATTTCCCCGGTTATGCCATCGGCGGATTGGCGGTGGGGGAGACGCACAGCACCACGTGCGAAATGACGGCGGAAGTCACGGCGAGGCTTCCGGCGGAACGCCCGCGCTACCTGATGGGCGTCGGAAGGCCGGAGCAAATTCTCGATTATGTGGCGCTGGGAGTGGACATGATGGATTGCGTCCTGCCGACGCGCAATGCCCGCAACGGCTGGCTATTCACTTCCGAGGGACGGCTGTCGATTCGCAATGCGCGCTACGCTCGCGACGAGAAGCCGCTGGACGAGCGCTGCGGCTGTCCGGTGTGCATGCGGTACTCACGCGCGTACCTGCGTCATCTGTTTATGTCCCACGAAATGCTGGGCGCAATCCTGAACACTCGCCACAACATTTACTTTTACCTTGACATGATGCGCGAAATTCGACAGGCTATTCGGCTGGGGGACCTGGCACGTCTCCGTTCTGACCTTCAGGCACGTCTGGGGAAGAAGCCTTCCGAGTCAGGAGTTTGACGAATCGGCCGGGGAAACCGTCTAAGGAGAGGGTTATGGCGCGTTTGCACGCTCGACGCGCTATTATTGTATGATGATCTTAACAGTTCTGACCGCCTCGGCGAGTTGGGCGGGAATCACAGCGGCGAATTCGCCCGCGCCTCTGCTGGCGCAGGCGGCGGGAGGAGGCTTGATAGCCTTTCTTCCCCTCGTCCTTATCATGGTAATTTTCTATGTGCTTCTTATTCTGCCCGCGCAGAAGCGGCAGAAGAAGACGGCGCAGATGCAGCAGGCCTTGAAAAATGGAGACAGAGTGTTAACTTCGGGCGGAATTTACGGCACCATCGCGGGCTTGGAAGAAACCGCCGTGATGATTCGCGTGGCCGAGCAGGTAAAGCTGCGCGTGGCTCGTTCCGCGATTACCGAGATTCTGGAAGCCGATGCAAAGGAGATTCAGTAAGCCCGCATGACTTCGCATCTCAGATGGAAAGTGATCTTGATCCTCGGCGTCATCCTGCTTTGCATTTTCGGACTCGTGGGCCTGCCGGATTTTCCCCGCTCGATTACTCAATTGAAGGACAACTTCGAGCAGCGCATCAAGCTGGGACTCGACCTTCGCGGCGGCAGCCATCTTGTGCTGCAGGTGCAGGTCCAGGAAGCTATTGGATTGCATTGCGACCAGGCGGTTGACCAGCTCACCAAGCAGCTTCGCGACAAAAATATTAATACCGGTGAGATTGCGCGCCGGAGCGACACGCAGATTTCAATCGCCGATGTTCCTTCCGATCAGCTTGCGAATTTCCGCGACCTCGTGCATGACCAGTTTCCCGAATGGGACTTACAACCTGCCGCGGGCGTCAATAACGGCTATCTTCTCACTTTGAAGCAATCCGTCATCGCTGACCTCGAGAAGGACACGATGGACCAGGCGCTGGAAACCATTCGCCGCCGCATCGATGCCCTGGGACTCACCGAGCCGACGATTGCGCCCACGGGCCGCGCAGCTAATGAAATTCTGGTGCAGTTGCCGGGTGAAGGCGACCCCACGCGCGCCAAGTCCGTGATTCAGGCCGGCGGTCTCCTCGAGCTGCGCTTGGTGGTGGACGACCATCCATATTCCTCCGAGGCGGAAGCACTGGCGGCTCATGGCGGCGTGCTGCCTCCCGGCACGGAGGTTCTGCCCGGCAAGCCATCCGCAAGCGAGGCTGGCCAGCCCTCTCAGCAGGTGTGGTATTTGCTGAATCGTTCTCCGATTGTCACCGGCCAGGACCTGCGGAGTGCGAGCGCGGCTTCGAATCCGGAAGATCCCGGCCACTATGAAGTTCACTTCTCGCTTTCCACGGCGGCTGCGTCCCGCTTTGGGCCCTTTACCGAAACCAATGTGGGCCATCAAATGGCTATTGTGTTGGATCACAAAGTACAAAGCTCTGCGGTTATCAAGAGCCGCATCGAGGATTCCGGCGTAATTGAAGGCAATTTCAGCCAGGACACTGCACAGGACCTGGGATTGATTTTGCGTTCGGGCGCACTGCCGGCCTCGATTAAGTATTTGGAAGAGCGCACTGTGGGGCCGTCGTTGGGCGCTGATTCCATTCGGGAAGGCGTCCGAGCTTCCATCGTCAGCCTGCTCCTGGTGATGATCTTCCTGCTGGTTTATTACCGGCTCGCCGGAGTGAATGCGGTTCTCGCTCTTTTGCTGAACCTGGTGATTCTGCTGGCCGCGCTCGCATATTTCGGCGCAGTGCTCACATTGCCGGGCATCGCCGGCGTCATTCTGACGATCGGCATGGGCGTGGATTCCAACGTGCTGGTGTTCGAACGCATACGCGAGGAATTGCGCGCCGGCAAGGCTAATGCCTCCGCGGTGGATTTGGGATTCAGCCGCGCATTCCTGACGATTTTGGATACGCACATTACCACCATTGTCTCGGCCATGTTTCTTTTCGTTTTCGGCACGGGGCCGGTGCGAGGCTTTGCGGTCACCCTGGTGATCGGCTTGCTGGCCAATCTATTTACGTCGATTTATGTATCGCGCGTTATTTTTGACTGGCATCTCTCGAGAATGCCGCGCGAAGCGGAACTGAGTATTTAAGGGACACAATTAAAGTAAGGATAAGACGAGAGGAAGACTCGTTCGGGGAATGGAACTTCTTTTTCCTCAGCGGTGTCTAAGGGTATAGGCAAAAGCCGGCATGGAATTCTTTCACGATGTAAACATTGATTGGATGGGGAAGGCAAAGTACTTCATCTGCCTTTCTCTCTCCCTGCTGGTTATCGGCGGGATTTCCGTGGCGATACATGGCGGCTTGCGCTATGGCATCGATTTCCGCGGAGGCACGCTGGTTTATGTGCGCTTCTCTCAGAAACCGCCGCTGGATAAGATTCGCGCGGAACTAAGCGCGGAAGGGCTGGGCGGCAGCACCCTCCAACCCATCAGCGATATTTCGGATCCTTCCTCAAAGAATGATGTAGTGATCGGCATTGAGGAAAAAGGTCAGGGCGACCAGGCCCTGGATGCGGGCAAGCAGTCCATTCTTACGGCTCTGCACAAAGCGTTCCCCACGGGCGCCGCGAGCCAGGAAGATTTCAATGCGGTAACGCCCTCCGCGCTGGCGGATTACCTGACGCAGAAAGACCCTTTAACTCTGGGCCTTTCCGCCGGGCAGCGCTATCAGCAACTGGCCCAGCAATTAACGAACGCGCGCGACAAGGACCATAACGGCGTGCTTTCCGATTTCAATCAATTGAGCGGTGTCGACGGCGCGGATAGCCGCGTGCTCTCTTCTCTGCGTGTGGGCTATTATCTCGGCCCGTTTACCATTCGCAACGTGGAAATTGTCGGCCCCCGCGTGGGTGCTCAGCTGCGCCGGCAGGCTATTCTCGCCACGCTATATGCGCTGGCGGGCATGTTGGTGTATATTGCCTTCCGCTTTGAATGGGTATACGGCGCGGCGGCGGTCATTGCGGTGTTTCACGATGTATTGATTACGCTGGGACTGTTTTCGCTGTTTCATTTCGAGATTTCGCTAACGGTGATTGCCGCATTGCTCACGCTGGTCGGCTATTCGATGAACGACACCATTGTTATTTTCGACCGAGTGCGCGAGAATCTGCGCCTGATGCGCCGCGAGCCGCTGGCAGAGATTGTGAACCGCTCGATTAACCAGACCCTTTCGCGCACCATTCTCACCAGCGGTCTCACATTTATTACCGTTTTGGTTTTGTTTGTGATGGGCGGCCAGGTGCTGCGTACTTTCTCCTTTGCCATGGTGGTGGGAGTTATGGTAGGAACATACTCCAGCTTCGGCATCGCGGCGCCGATTGTGGTGGCCTGGAGCAAGTTTCGCGGAGAAGGCAACAAGGCTTCCGGCTTGATTTCCGAGAAACGCGTTACCGCGGCGGCAAGGAGGTAGGCCATGTTTGACGAGCTCGTGGAATCAACGGCGAAAAAGGCGACCCACAAGCGTTGGTCCGTGATCCTATCCGCAATCGTTCAAGTCGCGATTGTGAGCATTTTTATTTTGATTCCGCTGATTTATACGGAAGCGCTCCCCAAACAGTTTCTGACTACATTTCTTGTAGCGCCCGCGCCGCCTCCACCGCCGCCGCCTCCGGCCGCGGCGGTACAGCGTATTATCAAGCCGGTGGTTCGCTTGATTCAGCACGGCCAGTTGCAGGCTCCCACCGCGATTCCCAAGAAAGTTCAGATGATTAAAGAAGAGGAAATGCCTCCGGATGTGGGTGCCGGGCAGGTTGTTGGCGGCGTGCCGGGTGGAGTGCCGGGCGGGTCTGCGGATGGAGTTCTTGGTGGCATTATCTCCGGCGGAGGAGCGGCGCCGCCGCCACCGCCCAAGGCCACGCCGTCGCGTATTCGCGTTGGCGGCAACGTGCAGGCGGCACAGTTGGCGCGCCAGGTGATGCCCGTGTATCCGGAAATTGCCAAGTCGGCCCACATTCAGGGTACAGTGATTCTTCACGCCATCATATCCAAGGACGGCAGCGTGCAGGAATTAACGTATGTTTCCGGCCCACCGTTGCTGATGAAGACGGCCATGGATGCGGTACGGCAATGGCGTTATCAACCGACTCTGCTGAACGGCGAGCCGGTGGAAGTGGATACAACGATTTCAGTGGTGTTTAATTTGGGCGGCTAAAGGGCCCGGTAAAACTGCTGGCTAGCCAGTGGAATTCTTCGTTCGCGCTCGGTAAGGCGCGGCGAGGGCTTCGGCAGGCAGAAGCAGAAGAGCGGTGAATTTAGGAGGAGCAAAACTCTATGCTTGCTAATTTGGTTTGGGCCAGTTTTTGGTTATTCCAGGGAGCCGGCAACGGCGAGGTTGGCTGGGACCTTCGCAGCATGTGGGGTACCATGGGTATCCCCGCGAAGATCGTGGTCGTCATCCTTTTCGCGATGTCGGCTATTTCCATTGGTATTATGATCGACCGCGGGTTGACGTTCAGCGCTGCGCGGAAGCAGTCCCGCGTATTCGTCCAGCAGGTGGCCGGCGCGCTGAAGGAAAACAAACTCGACGAGGCCATCTCCATCGCCGAGCGCAACAAGAAGAGCCATATCGCCAAGGTTGTCGCCACGGGTCTTTCGGAATTCCAGGCTGCTTCGAGCCAGGTTCCGGAATCGGAAGTGATTGACTCCGCCCGCCGCGGCCTCGAGCGTTCCGTGGCCATTGTCCACGCCGAGATGAAGCGCGGCCTTTCCGGCCTCGCCACCATCGGCTCCACAGCGCCGTTCGTCGGACTATTCGGAACGGTAATGGGCATCATCAATGCGTTCAAGGGCATTGCTTCCAGCAAAGCCACCGGGCTTTCCGCTGTGGCCGGCGGTATTTCCGAAGCTCTTGTCACCACCGCGCTCGGCCTGCTCGTCGCCGTGCCCGCCGTGTGGTTTTTCAACTACTTTACGAGCAAAGTGGAAGCCTTCGACGTCGAGATGGACAACTCCTCGATGGAGTTGATCAACTATTTCATCACGCGGCGGGGCGGGAAGAAGTAAGCCATGGGGTATAAGCCTTACGCGGGCGAAGTCAATTCCCAGCCCAACGTGGTGCCGATGGCCGACATCATGCTGGTGTTGCTCATCATTTTCATGGTGATCACGCCCATGTTGCAGAAGGGCGTCTCGGTGGACATGGCCAAGGTTCCGAATCCGCAGGATCTTCCCGACGCCGATAAGGACGACGCCGTATTGTTGGCCGTCACGCGGGACGGCAGCGTCTATCTGGGAAGCAATAAGATCGCGTTCGATCAAATTACCAACTCGGTGAAGGATCGCGTCGAGAATCGCGTGGACAAGACCGTCTTCATTCGCAGTGATGCGCGTGCGAAGTATGGAGACGTGGTTCGCGTGGTGGACGAGGTCCGCAGCGCCGGCGTGGATAACGTGGGACTGTTGACTCAGCAGGTTCCGAGACATGCCGCTTCCGGCGCTCCCGGTGAACCTGGCGGGCCGCCGTCAGGTGCTGCACCGCCCGCGGGCGGCTAGTAGCTTTTCGGCGCTTTGTCCCGTTTCCGCTGAGAGGCGGGTTTTGTTTTCGCAAGGAGTTTAGCTATGGGAATGGCAGTTGGCGGGAAAAAGGGTGTGATGGCGGAAATGAATATCGTTCCGCTGATCGATATTTTGCTGGTGCTGTTGATCATCTTCATGGTGATCACGCCGTCGGTGCCGGCGGGTCTTAAAGCCCTGGTGCCCCAGCCGACTCCGCCGAACACCCCGCAGAATCAGGATTTGCTGAATAAGACCATTGTCGTTCAGGTTTTCTCGGATGGCACCGTGAAAATCAATGACGAAAGCACGACTTGGGACGATCTAGGCTCGCGTCTCAGTGATATTTTCAAACAGCGCGCCGAAAAAGTCGCCTTCGTAAAGGGCGATGATACGGTGCAGTTTGCCCAGGTCGCCAAAGCCATTGACATTATGCGCTCGTCCGGCATAGACAATGTCGGTCTGCTCACGGCCAAGATGGAGCAGGGGCAATAGCGCCTCGGCGCGGCGCTGCGCTGACGGTGTAGCGCCGGCAAAAGCAGAAGGAGAACAGGGGATGAATCGGAAGTCCCGTTTGTGGAGTTCACTGGTTCTGATGGCTGCTCTCGCTGCCTGCGGCGTGGGCTGCTCGAAGCTCAAGGCCCGCGACCTGCTGAATAAGGGCGTGCAGGCCTATAAAGACGGACAGTTTGACCTGGCCATCGAGGACTTCAAACAGGCCAAGGCACTCGATCCCGGCCTCCTGAATGCGCGGCTGTATCTGGCCACCGCCTACGCTTCCCAATATGTCCCCGGCGCTCCTTCCGACGACAATAATCGCGTCGGCCAGCAAGCCATTCAGGAATTTCAGGAAGTCTTGCAAATCGATCCCAATAATCTGCATGCCATTGACGGTATCGGCTCGCTTCTCTACGGCATGGGCGCGAATCCTTTCGATCCCAAGAAGCTCAATGAGTCCATGAGCTACCATGAGAAGCATATTCAGATTAAGCCTTCCGATCCGGAGTCTTACTATTGGAACGGCGTGATTGATTGGACCATCGCCTATCGCGGCAATAAGGACATGCGCGCGGACTACAATGCCAAGGCTCGCAAGCCGGTGAAAGACACCGATCCCATGCCCGATGCGCTGCGCAACGATTTCAACACCAAGTTCGGTCCCATTATTCAGGACGGCATCAAGAATCTTGAAAAGGCCATCGAGATTCGCCCGGATTACGCCGACGCCATGGCTTACCTCAACCTGATGTACCGCCAGAAGGCCGATCTCGAAGCCGATAGCGCCGCGCGCGACAATGATCTGCGGCTCGCCGACGAATTGGTCGACAAGAACAAGGAAATCAAGCAGAAGGAAGCAGCCCAACCCGCGCAGCCGTCATCCTAGCGGTCGCGCACATAAGCTGGAATCCTCAATGAACATTGGTTCGATGGGCCGAAAGGCGCTGATACCGGCTGGAATCTGCATCTCATTTCTCAGTCTTTGTCGGCTCCTTTTTCTGCGCTCTGGGGATTTGCCTTGTTAAGACGCTTGGGGCTTGTCTGTGCGACCAGCTAGTGCATCCGAAGTGGGGTGGCGAAGGTGTTTTGCTTCTCGCAAGTCGTCTCGTCTCTTCTCCAGGTAGTATCGTTTACAAGCGCGCTTTGCGGGGACCGTTCGGTTTTAGAGCTGTTCAATACCCAATCCTCGTGTTTATTTGCGGTCTACGCCAGTGGGGTGCGCCAAGGGAATCTGCTGGCGTACAATAGGCCATGCCTCCTGCCGGCCAGTCCGCGGGCATTTCGGCGTCCGAGCGCCGCGCGCTGGATTTGCGTTTTGTCGAGCTGAGCGATAAAGTTCGCCGCGGCCGCCCGGGCGATGATCTCGATCTTCTGCGCCGCGCCTATGACTTTGCAGCCCACGAGCATGCCGAGCAGCTCCGCGCTTCCGGCGAACCTTATCTGACCCATCTTCTCGAAGTGGCGCACATTCTGGCCGACATGCGCCTGGACGTAACCACATTGTGCGCGGCGCTGCTGCACGACGTGGTGGAAGATACGCGCGTGGCCATCAGCCAGATTTCCGAGCTTTTCGGTGCCGATGTTTCGCGACTGGTGGACGGCGTAACCAAAATCAGCCGCCTTGACCGGTTTGCTCCCGAAGCTCGCCAGGCCGAAAGCGTTCGCAAGATGCTGCTCGCCATGGTCGGCGACGTGCGCGTCGTCCTGGTGAAACTGGCCGACCGGCTGCACAATATGCGCACGCTGGAATACCTCTCGCCGGAAAGCCGCGAACGCATCGCGCGCGAGACGCTCGATATTTATGCGCCGGTGGCCAATCGCCTCGGCATGGGATTGATCCGCGGCGAGCTGGAAGACCTTGCTTTCCGCCATCTCGAGCCGGCCGCATTCATCGAGCTGCATAAGAAAGTCGAATCGCGCCAAAAAGTGTACGAGCGATTTCTCGGCGAAGTGCAGGACACCATCCGCAAGAAATTGGTGGAAGCGGGAATCCCGGCCGAAGTCGAAGGCCGCATCAAGAGAATTTATTCCCTGCAACTGAAGCTTCATCGCCAGCAGCGCGCCTTGGATCGGGTCTACGATCTATTAGCGGTGCGCGTCATCACGGACAATATCCGGAATTGCTATTCCGCGCTTGGCGTGATTCATCAACTCTGGCCTCCGGTTCCCGGGCGTTTCAAGGATTACATCGCCATGCCGCGGCCGAATCTTTACCAATCCCTGCACACTACCGTCATTCATTCCGGCCAGCCCTTTGAAGTCCAGATACGCACACAGGAGATGCATCGCATCGCGGAGCAAGGCGTGGCGGCGCACTGGAAGTATAAGGACGGCAGCCCTGCATCCGGCCAGGATGATCAGCGCATCACGTGGATGCGCCAATTGATTGAATGGGTCCAGGACATGCAGGAGTCCGATGAGTTTCTCTCCACCCTGCGCCTGGATCTCTATCCCGAGGAGGTCTACACGTTTTCGCCCAAGGGGCGCGTGGTGGCCCTCCCGCGCGGCGCCACTCCGGTGGATTTTGCCTATGCCATTCACACCGAAGTCGGCAACCAGTGCATGGGCGCAAAGGTAAACGGCCAGATTGTTCCGCTTCGCCGCGCGCTGGCCAATGGCGACGCGGTGGAAATCCTGACGCAGAAGGGACATGGACCCAGCCGCGATTGGCTAAACTTTGTTCAGACTTCCCGCGCGCGCTGCAAGATCCGCCACTGGATTAATCTAAAGGAGCGTCAGGAAGCCACCGAGATGGGCCGACGCCTGGTGGAGAAGGAAGCGCGGCAATGCGGCGTCAGCCTTAAGAAAATTTCCGACGGCGCGCTGCAGAAAGTGGCCTCGGAATATGGGTGCGGACGCATTGACGATTTGTACGCCGAGCTGGGTTATGGAAAATGGTCAGCCCGGCAAGTGCTTGCGAAAGCGAGCGGTGAATTGCTGGCGGATCAGCCCGAACCGCAGCCGCAGAAAATCGTTTCCAGCGTAAAGCGCATGCTGGGCATGTCGCAATCGGCCGTGCAGGTGCGCGGCCACGACGATTTGATGGCCTATCGCGCGCAGTGTTGCAATCCCATTCCGGGAGACGGCATCGTCGGCTACGTCACGCGCGGACGCGGCGTGGCCGTTCATGGCAAGGCTTGTCCGAATGTCCAAAAACTCCTCTATGAATCGGAGCGGCGCATTCCCGTCGAGTGGGCAAACCCGCGCGAATTCACTTTTGAAGTGCGGCTGCGCATACGTTGTGAAAATCGTCCCGGCATTTTGGCGGCCATCACGGCGGCCATCAGTGAAATCGGCGTGAACATCCGGGAAAGCGAAAGCGGCGTGGAGAACACCGGCGCTCGAGTTGAGTTGCTACTCGACGTGCAGGATAGGAAGCAGCTCGAAAACGTCATTCGTCAGGTCAAGAAGACTCCCGGAATTTTCAGCATCGAACGCGTATTCAAGGTTTAAGATACGAAAAAGGAGGCGCTTTTGCGTCAGACAATTTTCGCGGAAAATGCACCCAATGTCATCGGCCCATATTCCCACGCCGTCCGGGCTGGCGGCTTCTTATTTCTCTCCGGCCAGATTCCCCTGGATCCGGTCACCAATGAACTTATCTCCGGCGGCGTCGCCGAGCAAACCGAGCGCGTGCTTGAGAATCTGAAGGCCATCCTCGAAGTGGCCGAGTCTTCGCTCGATCGCGTGGTCAAGACGACCGTATTTCTAAAGAACATCAACGATTTCGCCGTTATGAATGAAGTTTATGCTCGGTATTTCCCTTCCGATCCGCCGGCACGCTCCACGGTCGAGGTGGCCCGCTTGCCGCAGGATGCTCGCGTCGAAATTGACGTGGTTGCTCTCGGTTAGCTGCGCGCGACAATTGGCCGCACGCGTTGTCACGGCTGGGCAATTACGGCTGATGCTTCTTCACCCCTGCAATAAATGCGAATGAAAAACCTTGAATCGCCGACCTGCGGATCGGGATTCGAGTCCGGTCCAAATGTGACGCATACTCGGAAAGTTCGCCGCACCCAATCCATCAGAGCGCGGTCATAATCGCGCCCAAACGATGTTTGCCCGAATTCTCGTGTTGAGCGATTCGTCAACAGAAAAAATCGTGTGTTGGTAGCCTGCAAGTCCTGAATGGCGCGCGCTTCGGCATTGTCGTCCAACATTCCCGGCAACAGAATTTCATCGCGCAGCGGATTTCGGCGTTCCCATAGAAAATCGAGCGAAGTTCCTTCCGGAACAACGGCGACAAAATCTTCCTGCCGCGAATTCTGCTGCAAAAACTTTCCAGCCTGTTGAAACGTGGCGCCTAAGTCCGGTTGTGTGTACATGGTGCCGCGCGGCGCCGTAAGGGCATAGGTATACTTTCGCCGGTATTTTATGGATAGCGTAACCGCGCTGGCGGCGACCGCGATACATAGCATGGCCATGGCCAGCTTCCAGGCCAATTGACGCTCTCGGGCGCCCGCAAATAAATTTGGGAAAATCCGGACCCAAGAATAGACGAAAAGAATCATCGTGGTCGGAATCAGCACAGAAGAAAGAGCGCCGCCCGTCGAGACTCGCAGAAAGATTCGCGAGAGGCTCAGCAATGAGAAAATCACGAGCAACAGAAGAGTCAGGATATGTGCGTCGGCCTCGCCGTTATTCTTCACTTGGCGAAAATAGTCGCGGCCTTCTGCCAGCAGCATTGCCAACAGGACCAGGGGCATGGGCAGCAATGGACCCAGATCGCCCAAGCCGAAGCTTGTCACCACCAAGAGCGCAAGGCTTGTGAGCAGGAGAGTCCACGGTTTCCGTCGGGTTGCCGCGCCATGGTTGTCCCTTTGCGGCCACACGCAGATGGCGCCGAGGACTCCCGCCAAGCCGAGCAGCCGCGCCAGCATGAGAACCATTAACAGCAACGAATGCCACGGGCGGTCGAATCCAAAGCGCACTTGATTGAAATGAATAAGCTGCCAGGGAACATGGCCGAAAAAGAGAAAGCTTTCGCCTGTGAGAGTTCGCCAGCCGGTATGTTGCGCAATCCGCCAGTAAATCGCTGCGGGCAATCCCAGCGCGGGTAGAAGGAAAAGCGCGCCCTCTGGCAAAATTCGTGCCGGTTTTCTGAGGTTAACGAGAAGGATTGCGGCAACTCCCGCGCCCATCGCGATGAGGCCCATTTCCGTTTTCGCCAGCGCAGCCAATCCGGCGCAAATCCCGGCAAGCGCAAGGACAATGCCGCGTCGTTTCTCGATGTAACGCACCAGCAGCGCCAACGCCGCCAAATCCAGCAGAATGCCGTGCAGCACGGAGTACGCATAGGGCAGAATGTAATTGCCTTCGGGTTTGAAGGCGCACAGCCAAGTCACTGCCACCACGGCGACGGTGGCTTCCGCCGGGTTCATCAGTCGCCGCGCCAGCCAATACAACAGCGTCAGGATGATGACGGTCGCCGCAATTCCCCCGCCACAGATTACGGAAAGTCGCGCACCAAAAATACGGTACAAGGCTGCGTTTAAGTGGGGCGAGAGAGGGCCGTAAATGTACCTTACCTGCGTGTAGAGCGCCTCGCCGCGCATCAGCCGCAGCGGGACGTTCATTTCCCGTCCCGCATCAATGAGCGGATTTCCCCAGCGCTGCCAGGATGCCCACAATCCCGCCGCACAGGAGAAGGCAATCAGGAGCACGCATGGCGCGTCCTTCCGTCCCAGGCGCAGTGGCGAGTTTCGCACGTCGACAGTATGGGCTACGCGCCGCCCTCGAGCAACCACCCGTAAGTTATTGAATTGTTTGGGTACTAGATCATTGTCGCTGCTCGGCCTAGTTATCCCCCTCGACATAGAAATTACAAACCGGAGACATTTTGCTGACAACTGGCGCCCGGGTCAGCGGCAGTATGGATGCGTGCACTGGTCGGAAAAGCCGCTATTTCCCACGGCTCCCGAAATAGGCTCCGAACCAAGTGCCAAATCTTTTAACTTTTAAGGAGAATTTACAATGCAGAATTCACCCCGTCGCACGATATTTTCAGCAGCATTGCTTTGTTTCTTGGTACTCTCCCTTGGCGGCGCTGCCCTAGCGCAGGGATACAAGATCGTTCCCACAACCTCCAATACAAACAGGACAACCTACAACGATCCTCTTCTGGTCAACGGCTGGGGACTCGCTTACCAACCGGGCCAGCCCTTCTGGGTGAGCGACGAAGGCGATGGCTGGTCCACTCTTTACAATGGTGTGGGAGTGCCTCAAAGTCTGCAAGTCGTGATCCCTTCGGCAAACGGAACTTCTCTGGGCACACCTACCGGAATTGCTTACAACGGATCGCAGCAGTTTAAGGTTCAGGATTGGCCGTCCTATTTTCTGTTTGCCACTATAGACGGCACAATTAGCGGTTGGTCGCCGATATCGAATCCCAATCATGCCATTCTTGCCGTCAACAATGCGACCTCGGGCGCTGTTTACACCGGTATTGCTGTGACCAGCCATTCGTCCGGAAATGTTTTGTTTGCCGCGGACAATGCCAACAATAAAGTCGACATATATGACGGAAACTTCAATTTTGTGTCATCCTTCACGGACACGAATCTGTCGGGCATGGCACCGTTCGGCATTCAGGATATTGGCGGACAGGTTTACGTGGCCTTCGCACCAACGTCCGGCGGCGCAGGCGGCGCCATTGATATCTTTACGGAGAGCGGCACTTTCGTGAAGACCCTGGTGTCAGGCTCGCCCCTCAATCAGCCCTGGGGAATCGCCATGGCGCCCAGCAACTTTGGCCCGCTGAGCAGCACCCTGGTAGTTTCCAACAACACAAACACGGGAACTATCAACGGCTTCAATCCATCCACCGGCGCCTATGTGGCGACGATCAAGAACGCCGCCGGTTCGCCAATCCGAATCAATCAGTTGTGGGGAATTGAGTTCGGCGGAGGAACCTCGAATAACGGCCAGACCAACCAGCTCTTCTTCACAGCCGGCCCGAATAACGGCGTGTATGGAGTATTTGGAGGGATTGCATACGTCCCATAGACCTCGTCGGTCGCTGATCGTGAACCACGGTATGAGCGCAGCAAGTCGGAGGTGGTCGGTCTCGTTGTTCTGGCAATCGGTCGAAAACGAAAAACTGAATCCACCTCCGCGAGGTATGAGTCAGCGATTCTGAATCATTAACGGAACTTGCTGGTTCTTCACAGGGCGTCCCAAATGAACGGGACGCCCTTTTCATATATCCATGCTCCTGTACGGTCCCGTGCGGTCACGTCGTCAGTCTGTTCCCGTCGGTGTATTGAAGTCCGCAACTCCCACGCGCACGATGGTGTTGCGCGACTTGGGATCAGGCTTTTCCGTCCACACCCCATAAACCCGTCCCGCGTTAGCGGCTAGGCCCGTGTAGTCGCCCATGAAGACGCCGCCGGGATCAAAGGGCGTGTCTGTCCAGGCATAGTTTGCAAAAGAACTTCCTCCATCCGACGATCTGGCCAACACAATCGTCGAATTCAAATCCTGGGGATCGACGCGTCGATCGTAGAAAATAACATTGGCGGTTCCCGTCTCCTGGTCAACCGCCAGCCACTGAAAAAAGTGATCGGCTCCATTATGGAGAGCATCGGAATTCACGCGAACAGCCGGCGACCATTTCACTCCGCCGTCGGTGGAGGTCGAAGAGAACACATCCACGCCGCCGTTGCGATAGTCGCTCCAAACTACGTAAAGGCGGCCCGATTTGCGATCCATGTCGATCACCGGAAATCCATTTGACCGCTCGACTCCGCGCACGTCGAACATGATCGGCGCGGTATCAATAATTTCGCGCACCTTGCTGAAACTGCGGCCTCCATCGCGCGAAAGAGTCAGCAAAATATGCGCGCCGTCTCCCCACACAGCGTAGAGCGTGCCATTCGGCCCGACAACGCCGGAAAATCCTTCGTTCGCGCCGTTATCGTCGCGAGGCAAGCCCCGGTGGTTGTCGATCTCAATGGGCTCGGACCAAGTCTTTCCCTGATCTCGGGACGCCGATAGCAGGATCTGCGAATCGGCGATGTTCCAGCGCGTCCAGCCCACATAGAGGGTGCCGGCATACTCTGACTTCGTATTATCCGCCACGATATACGGCTTATCTTCAAACGGAATTCCGGGCTTTGTGGGTTGATTGGCGACAATGTACTCGTTGTCCTCCCAGGTTCGGCCGCCGTCGGGCGAACGCCGCACGAAAATGCCGTTCCGCGTTGCGTTGTGCGCCCAATAGTTCATGGTGCCGAGCTTGTCGAAAGCAATGTAACAAAGATAAGCCGTACCCTTGGCGTCATAGGTGATCGAAACGTCCCCGGAAACGCGGTAATCCTTCGACGCTGTATTTTCAGCGTTGGTCCAGGTCTTTCCTGCATCGAAGGAATAGGCCACGTGTGCATTATCCTGGTATGCCGCCGCCACATTTTGCGGATTGCTGGGGTTGATGGCCACCGATGGCTCGGTGAAGAAGCCGGGCTTGGGCGAAATGTCCTGAACCACCGCGCCCGGTGCGCGGGGCAGATCTTGCGCGACGGACGGCAGCGCAAGAACCACGGTAAATAGGGTAAACAGAATGACGCCGCCCGCACCTGCCACCATCCCATCAAATGATTTCATTCTTCCTCCGTCCTCAAATCAAACATGAATGCTGAATTGCGCCAGCAATTCGCGCCGCCCAAGATTGGTGATCAGCAGAGCCCTGCTGTCCAGATCCTGCGTGACCCATTTTCTCTTGAGCGCAAGTCTCAGCAGCGCCGCCCCCAACGCCCCGCCGAGATGAAATCGCCGCTCGCTCCAATCCAGGCACGCAAATGCAAGCCGCCGCCGCAGGGCGCGAATTTCTTCAAGATCAATTCCCAGGCCCCCAAACGCTTTGGCGCCTTTCGGCGTAACGTTATATGAATTATCCTCGCCTGCGAATCCTTTCGACAGCCAGCCCAGCGCGTTGACGCGGTCATGAAGCGCCACTCCCAGTGCGCCCGCAATATGATCGTAACAGGTTCGTGCGGCCCGCAATCGATGTGGAGTGCCAGCCTCGAATTTGCCGCCAGAGACGCCGGCCAGGGCGCTCAGCCCCTCGAGAACGCGCGCCACGCCGGCCGATTTCAAACTGTAGTATCGATGCTTCCCTTGCACCAGTACTTTGACAAGACCCTCTGTGTTCAATCGATTCAGATGTGCGCTGGCGGTTGACGGGCTCACCTCGGCAACCACGGCGAGTTCCGTGCTGGTCCGCGCATGGTTGTCCATCAGGCAATAGAGCATGCGTGCCCGTGCCGGCTCGCCGATGGCGGCTGCGATTCTGGAAGCCGCATCGTCAGTATGATATTCAACATCCATTATTTGATGATAAACGAAGTGTCATGACTTGGCAAAGCGTATATTCACCAGGTGGGCGACAAACTTCATAACGGTGATGCGGCTGTCCTCCCGCCCTCCAGGAGAATACAATGACCATTACATGCATTATTCGCTACCAGATCGACCCGTTTCAACGCGATGGCTTCAAGAAATACGCCGAGAATTGGGGCCACATTATTCCTCGCTGTGGCGGGTACCTGGTCGGTTATTTCCTTCCTCACGAAGGGACGAACGATGTGGCATGGGCGCTGATCGCCTTCGAGAGTCTTGCCGCATATGAGGCTTACAAAGAGCGGCTGAAATCGGATGCGGAGGCACGGGAAAATTTTGCCATGGCGCAAACCAAGCGGCTGATTCTTCGCGAAGAAAGGAACTTTGTGGAAGTGGTGGATGGGACTTTCGCCCTTCCTCCAACGCCCTGAAAAAGTGATTGCGATGACCCAACATGAAAAAAGCCGTATCTTTCGCGCTCTACACGAGCGCGACAAACCCTTCATTATTCCCAATCCGTGGGACATTGGAACTGCGCGATTGCTGGCCCATCTGGGGTTCGAGGCATTGGCGACAACCAGCATGGGATATGCCTTCTCCGTCGGCCGCGGTGATGGCTCAATTGGCCGTGATGAGATGATCGCTCATGTGGCTGCGATTGTTTCGGCGACCAGCTTGCCCGTCAGCGCCGATCTTGAGAATGGTTACGGAGATACTCCGGAAATCGTTGCAAAGACTATTTCACTGGCAGCCGCTGCGGGCGTTGTCGGCGGGTCTATCGAAGACGCCAGTGGCCGGCAGGATCATCCAATTTATGAACTGGCACACGCCGTGGAGCGAATTCGAGCCGCGGTAGCGGCAGCCCGCGCGCTTCCGCTTGATTTCACTCTGACGGCGCGTGCCGAAAACTATCTGCATGGCCGCCCCGATATCGCCGACACAATTAAGCGGCTGCAGGCTTATCAGGAGGCAGGTGCGGACGTCCTATATGCGCCAGGCCTCGCGACCAAGGACGATATCGCCGCCGTAATTAGCTCCGTGGATCGCCCGGTCAATGTCTTAATGGGCCTGCGAGGCGTGCAACTGGATTTAGCTACGCTTTCCGCGATGGGAGTTCGACGCATCAGCGTCGGCAGCACCCTTTGTCGCGCCGCATTGGGCGCTTTTCTTCGCGCCGCCCGGGAGATGCGCGAGCGCGGCACTTTTACTTTTGCGAAGGAAGCTGCAAACTCGGCGGAAATTTCCGCTATTTTTACCCCATAGAGCTGTTCTTGCGGTCAAAATAAGGAAGGATGTTTTTCATCGCCCACTGCGTCCGCGATTTTCGTCAGCTCAGGAAAATATTGGACGAGCGATGCCGGCGCTTGCACGCGGCGGCCTTCCAGCAGGTGAATAAGCTGGAGCGCGTTGACGGCGCCCTTGCCGAGATAGTGGTTATTAGTGATGACGAAAGTGCTGGCGGCGTCCTTTGCAATGGCGCGAACCCGCTCCGCCCAGGGCTCCAGCTCTTTTTCCGAGTAGAGATAGTTGTAGCGTTCGAATGACGGCACTTTGGGATCATCGCTAAACCACGTGTCGTACCGCCGGCCATGCAGTCGAATGTAGCCCACTTGCGCTGTCGCGTGCTCCGAAGGTTCGAGCGAGCGCCCGATAATCGGCTGGTCAATATTGCAGAAGCCCACGTGCCGCTCCCGGAGCAAAGTATGGAAATCCTCGTGATTCCAGGAAGAATGGCGCATCTCGACCACGAGCGGATAGTCCTCGAACCGTCCCAGCAGGCTTTGCAGGTGAGTGACGTTTTCCGGTGTGCGGTGAAAAGAAAATGGGAATTGGACGAGGACAGCGCCGAGTTTGCGCGCATCGCGCAGGACGTCGAACCCCGCGCGAACGGCGCGTTCGTCCTCTGCGCTGGGGGCGCGCTCATGCGTGAATTTTCGCCACAGCTTTGCGGTGAAGAGAAATCGCGCATTGCCGGCTACGTAATCCAGCCATTGCCGGCAAGCGTCCGGGCGCGGCGGTCCGTAGAACGATGTGTTGATTTCCAGTGTGTCGAAGAATTGCGAAAGGTAAGCGGGCTCGTGAAACCCTCGTGGCCGCGAGGAGGGATAGACGATTCCCGCCCAATCCTTGTACGACCATCCCGCGAGTCCGATGCGAAGAGCCGCCATGATCCTAATCGCGGCCCTAATGTGCGGAATCGGCGGATGGCGGTTGCCAGTTGACGATTAGATCCATCGCGAGGGCTTTTTCATCTCCCGTGGAATTCACCAGGAAATGCTGTCCATCGGCCGTAACGGTGTAGTTGGTGATCTGCGCCCGCAGGAAATTTGGAATGTTGACCCGAAAGAGAAGCTGAGCCGCGCCGATCTGCAATCCATCCTTACTTGTGCGGACCGGCACAGCCATCAGTTCACCATTGGAAAAAAAATACAGCTCTGAGCCATCCTGCTTCCAACGGGGCGCGGTGGCTCCGCCGCTGGAAATTTGCCATTTCTGATGAAATCCCGGAATTCCCGTGACAAAGACTTCGTTCTGGCCCGATTCATTCGAGACGTAGGCCAACCAGCGTCCATCGGGCGAAAATTTTCCTCCGTATGAATAGCCTCCCGCGGGGACGACGGTGATATCCCCCTTGCCGTTCTCCGCCAGTGTTACCACTTGATTCTTGTTCAATACCTGCTGGTCCAGGGCCAGCATGTGCAGGGACGCCGACCAATCCGTCGGCGACAGTAACTGCAGCGACGTATCCCGGATCAGTTCTTCCGCGCCCGATCCATCGGTCGGTTTCAGCACCAGTTGGGCCAGATTTCCTTTTTTAGTCACCATGTAGGCGACCTTACTGTCATCCGGCGACCAAATAGCAGAAGAATTGAGGTTGGCGCCAAAACTCAGGCGCGTCTTTGTCCCTCTCTCGAGGTCGACCACCCAAACATCGGCGGAGGGTTCGCCCAAACCAAACGCCAGTTTTTTTCCATCGTGGGACAGTTCGGGACCGAAATATGTGCCCGGATCGCCGACCGTGCTGGTTGCTCGTCCCGTGCGATCAAACCACTGCAGCCGGGTGAGCGTGCCTGCGCCTGAACTCTGGTACACAATCCGGCCATTGTTGGAGACGCTGAACACTCCGCGCCAGACCGATTCGTCGTCGAACACCTTGTCAAGAACGCGGATCGGTTCGCCTTCCAGCTCCAGCTTGCCCATGTTCAAATGCTGAGCCATCAGACTTTCCTGCCGCACATAAAATACAAGTCCGTTCGCGTAGCTTGCTCCGGAAAAGGAATGCACCAGCAATTTATTGGTGCGCCCGTCCAAAGATCCCACATAAATGCCCGAATCCTGCCCGTGAGGATTGTCGTGACTCGTGGCTAGGTACAAAAAGTGCTTGCCGTCCGGCAAAAAAACCGGCCAGCGATGCGTGGTGAACCTTGATTCGTCCACTTGCGTTATTGGCACGAGCGCGCCGCCGCTCGCAGACAACTTTGAGATTCCACCGCGCGCATTCGCTGCTAGCAGGATCGTGCCGTCCGCTCCCCACGACCCGCCCCGTCCTGCGGGCGCGGTGCACAACGTCGCGGGTGTGCCGGTCACCAAGTCCAGAGTCCGCAGTTTGTCGGTCTGAAAGAAAGCGATGCTGCGTCCGTCGGCTGACCAGAACGCAAACATCGCTCCTTTGGTATCCGGCAACTCCTGCACGGACCCGTCTTCGAGCGAGCGAGTCCACAATGAATCGGCGGCTCCGAAGAGCAGCCGCCCGCCATCGGGCGACAATACCGGTGGACTGGCGTCATTTCCCGCCGAGCGGAATTCCGTTTTGTCCGGCGGCAGAATGAACGCGTGCAGTTCCGGCGCTGCATGTCTCGTCAGCCGCATCCACGCCCAGCCGATTCCCATTCCGAGTAATAAGAGCACTCCCGCGACAATCGCGCGCAGCGCCTTATTTCTCGGCGCTTCCACTACCGGTTGGTCAACAGCCGCGAAAGAGCCAGACTCCGCAAGCCGGCGAAGTTGGAACGCAACATCCTTCGCCGATTGCCAGCGCGCATCCGGATCTTTAGCCAGGCAGACTTTGACGACCCAATCAAATTCGGCGGGCGTCAGCGGTTGAAACGAGGAAATCGGGGCGGGAACGCGCTCCAGGATTGCCGCCATGGTGCTCGCCGGTGTGGCCCCTTCGAAAGCGCGTGTTCCCGTAGCCATTTCATACAGCACCACGCCCAGCGCGAAAATATCGGTACGTTCATCCACGGGTTTTGCTTCGATCTGTTCCGGAGACATGTACTGCACGGTGCCCACGATGGCCCCTTGTCCCGTAAGAGCATCGGAGTGTGAAGCTCCACTCTGGCGCGCGGCCAGCTTGGATAGCGTTACGGTCAATCCTGCATCCGGTGTCTCTTCCTCGAGCGCCTTCGCTAATCCAAAATCCAAGATCTTCGCGCCGGACCTGGTCAGCATAATGTTGCTGGGTTTCAAATCACGGTGCATGATCCCCGCGCGGTGCGCGTGATCGAGGCCGTCGGCAATCTCCGCGCCGATCGTCAACACCTGTTTCAGCGGAATAGGACTCCGTTTGAGCCTTGCCGCAAGCGTTTCGCCCTCTGTAAACTCCATCACCAGGAATCGCGTGCCGTCCTGTTCGCCGACGTCGTATAGCTGGCAGATGTTGGAGTGGTTCAGACCAGAGATTGCCCGCGCTTCGCGTGCGAATCGCTCTGCCGCTTCAGGCCGTTCGGAGAGATGCTGAGGCAGAATCTTGATGGCTACCGTGCGGTCCAGCCGCGTATCGCGTGCGCGATAGACTTCGCCCATCCCGCCGGCTCCCACCGGCGCGCCAATCTCATATGGACCAAGTCTGGTTCCCTGACCGAGCGGCATACGTGTGACAAATCATATCGCAATTCGCCCGCACTTATACAGGCGACGCCGCGCTCTCGGCTCCAAATCCTTATTGGGAGGGCCGCAATTATTGTTGGATGCGAGGCGATGCTTGTGTTACTTGTTCTAAGGTGAAACTCCGCGACAATGCCGATGCCCTCGGCCGGTAATTCGGACCACAACTGGGCCGCCAGCCGCGTGCTTGTGACCGGCGGGGCCGGATTCATCGGTAGCGCTCTCGTCTGGGCGCTGAATCAGCGCGGCTGCTCGGACATCGTGATTGCCGACTTCGATTCCGGCAATGCGAAGCGCCGGAATCTTATTCCGTTGCACTTCCGTGAATATATCCCACCGGAAAGTCTGTTGAATAAGGCTGCGTCGGGAAGCTTGCGCGATTTCGATTTCATTTTTCATCTGGGCGCTTGCTCCTCGACAACGGAAATGGACGAAGCCTATCTCCGCCGCAACAATTACGAATATACGAAGACTCTCGCCGCGGAAGCTTTCCGAGCGGGCGCGCGGTTTGTGTACGCTTCCTCCGCCGCCACCTACGGCGACGGCAGCGCCGGCATGGACGATTCCGCATACGAAAGCCTGCCGCGTCTCCTTCCGCTGAATTTGTACGGTGAATCCAAGCACTTCTTCGACCTCGAGGCGTGGAAGCAAGGTTGGCTGGACCGCATCGTGGGCTTGAAATATTTTAATGTGTTCGGCCCCAATGAGCAGCACAAGGGCGACATGCAAAGCGTCGTCAGCAAGAGCTACAAGCAAGTTCGCGAAACCGGAGTGATTCGCCTGTTCAAAAGCTATCGTCCTGAATTTTCCGATGGCGAGCAAAAACGGGATTTCCTGTATGTAAAAGACGCGGTGGAGATGACTCTATATTTAGCCGCCCATCCGGGCGCGGCGGGCCTTTTCAACATCGCGTCCGGCGAAGCCCATACCTGGAACGAACTTGCCAAGGCAGTTTTCTCCGCCATGGGCCGCAAGCCTCGCATCGAATACGTGGACATGCCGGAAGAAATGCGAGCCAGGTATCAATATTTTACGCAGGGAAATATTGGAAAGTTGCTTCGGACCGGATACTCCACTCCAATCACGCCGTTTCGCGACGCGATAAGCGATTACGTGGTGAATTATTTGGCTCCGGATAAAATCTTGGGCCGGGAAGATGTCGAAAAAGGACGGAAGCCGTGAGAACTCCGAAATGGTTTGTATTTGTCGGCGTGATTTTTCTTTCCACAGCCGCTTCAATCCTCGCTCAAACCCCGGGATGGGAACAGCATCCCGGCGGCGACGCCGCTCTGGAGCAGATTACCTTTATTCACGGTGGGGCGGGACCCTTCGCGGTTGCCGGCTACCGGATTGGCGAGCGCGCCTTGAAGGAATTGAAAGTGCCGCGCGGAGCGTTTTCTCTCGACGTCGTTCACAAAACTCCGAATGAAGTTCAATGGAGCTGCATCGCGGACGGAGTGCAGACGGCTACAGGTGTCAGCCTGGGAAAGCTCAATCTGAAACTCGAGGAAACTTCCCCGGACCGCGTGGAAACCGTCATTCAGGACCGCAAATCCGGCCGCACGCTCGTTTTTCGGCTGAAGCCTGAGTTCGTAAAACGCTATCTCAATTTGCCGCCTGAAAAGCTGTCGAAGGCAGGAAAGGAAGTTCTATCTCTGCCCAACGATCAAATCTTTTCCATGAGTATTCCCCGGACTCCATCACCCGGGTGAATTCGTCCGGAAACTTCGGATTGCTTCCGCTTCGGTATCGTAGGCGTCAAACACGGTGAAGAGTCTGGTCATCTGCATCATCTTCGAAAACATTTCTCCAAGATGCGCCAATTTGAGCATGGCGCCGGCTGTCCGGGCGCTGGCATGAGCCGCCACGAGCATGCCCAATCCGGCGCTGTCAATGTAAGTTACGTGGCGCATATTCAGCACAATTTTTGTCTTGCCGGCCGCCAGCAGAGCTTTTACATGTTCGCGAAACTCGTTGCTCTCGCGGCCCAACACCAGACGCCCATCCACTTCGAGGATGGTGACACCATCCGTTTCCATTTCCGTCATTCTTAACGCCACGCGACCGCCTCCCTCAATTCGCCCGAGTGTTGCGGCTGAATTGCCAGTAAGTATGAAGCGGGCCGGCGGGCATGTCCATAGGCATCTGTTCACTGGGAGCGCGACGCAAAGCCATGACCACCACCTAATGGGGTGCTCTCCGCGGCACCCTGCGTAGCTTTTCCCAAGGCGCGAAAACCATTACACTGCATACCCCCAAGAACGAAGCGCCGCAAGCACGCAATGCGGAGCAATTGGGGGACGATGTCATGGCCCATCCGAACACTAAAATTACGGCGCTGGCGGGAGGAATCGGGGCCGCCAAACTTCTGCTGGGTTTTTCGCGCGTCATGCCGCCGGAGAACCTCACCATCATCGTCAATACCGGCGATGACGCCGAATTGCACGGCCTGATGATTTGTCCGGATATTGATACCGTCGCGTATACTCTCGCAGGCGTGGTCAATACGGCCACCGGCTGGGGGCTTGCTGGCGACACGTTTGCCGCTCTGGAATGGCTGGGCCGCTATGGGCGCTCGACATGGTTTAATTTGGGCGACCGCGATCTGGCTACGCACATCCATCGCACGGCTCTTCTGGCCAACGGCCATTCGCTTTCCGCCGCTACCGATTCAATCCGCCGCGCACTGGGTGTTCGTTCACGGATTCTGCCGATGAGCGATCAACCCGTGCGCACGATTCTCGAAACCGATGCGGGACGCCTTGCCTTCCAGGAATATTTTGTACGCGACAGAGCGCAGCCACGCGTCCAGTCAATTCATTTTGAAGGCGCATCAACCGCACGCCCTGCTCCCGGAGTGACCGAAGCGATCGCATCGGCCACCGCAGTTGTGGTCTGTCCCAGTAATCCGCTAATCAGCATTGGGCCGATTCTTGCCGTTCCCGGAATTCGCGAGGCGCTGCGAAGCCGCCGCGACGCCATCGTCGCCGTAACGCCCATTGTGGGCGGCAAATCGCTGAAGGGACCTTCGGACAAAATGCTGGCAGAACTTGGGTTGGAAGTCTCCGCTTTGGGCGTGGCGCGCCTTTACGCGGATTTTGCGGGACAGTTTATTTTGGATGAAACTGACAGCGATCTGAAAACGTTCATCGAAGCGTTGGGAATGCGAGTACGAACTGCTCCCACCGTTATGCGCACCGACGAAGACAAACGGGGCCTGGCGGAAACTATCCTCTCCACTATTCCTTAGTCACCTTTTGTCGGCGCGATGGCGCGCCAGGAAGCGGCGCTCTTCGTGGAAGGCTACGATCCCGGTCCGGCGAAGAAATCCTTGGACTCAATGGGCTTGCCGGAAAGCCCCAACTGCAAAATTTCTGTGCTGCCTGCACGGCCAAAAACGCGGCCGGGCAGCATACGCTTCACCAGCAGGCGCACGCCGGCAAACGCAAAGCCCGCCACCAGCGCATAGAGGCACAAAATACCCGCACCGGTAATTGCCCCCACCACGATCTGGATGATCGTCGGTTGAGTCACCTCGAAGGTCGGCTCGTTCCATGTAAGTTGCTCGCCGGAGTGGGCACTTCCAAGGATGGCTTCCGCCGTTTTCTGCGAATGCGCACCGAGAACCATTGCAATCATGGTGAAGTCACGCCGGGCATACACCGCGGGATTGTGGTCATCGGGTTTCGTGGGATTGATATTGAAAAATCGTCTGTAGGAATTAAATTGTTTTTCGGCGGCCTGGGGAGTGGGAAAATCGACCAGCAGCAGCGTTACCTCATGTCCCCGAACGTTATATTGCGCCACCTCGGCTTCCGCGTCGCCATAAAAACCGGCCCAGTCTCCATCCGCGAGCGGAAAAAACTCGTGCAGCGCCAGGGGACCCAGCACATAGCGCCGCGAATTTGCGTCGAGTCCCTGCTTGGGCAGATGCGATTCCAATGTCGGGTCGGGACCAGTTTCCGCGCGGGGGCTTACAGCCGAAGCTAGTGCAGCCAAATCCTGCGAAAGCGCGAGGACATCGTCACCACTCGCATCCAACAGTAAGTTGCCATGCCGAATCAGCGCCCGTTTCGCGGAAACAGCGGAAGAATCGGATATCCCCGCTGGCTGCATATCTTCGGTGCGCAGGTAGGTCAGAAGCCCATATGCTCCGCTGGGATCCTTCGTGCGATAGAGCGTCACCAGCAGATGCCCATTTTCGCGCGTATAGCCGGCCTGCTCCGCCACTACCGTGCCGTATTCGCGAAGAATTGCCACCGAGGCCGGTCCAATGCCTTGAGCTTCCTGCGGTGAAACGGTTCTCACCGACGCCGCATTCCATCCCGCAAATGAGCGGGGAAGAATACCCTGCGCACGCGCCGGCAGCGCACAGAATACCAATGCCAAAAATAGGATATTGCGACGCATGGCCACGTGCTATTGGATGCGGGAAGCTTGCTTGTGGTTCCTGTCGGGATGTGGCCCGCCGGCGTCTACCGGTGAATCAGGCGTCGAATTCACCGCCAGGCTGTTGAGGCTGGTCAGATAATTTTCCACGCCTTTCAGGAGGCCTTCCGCTACCCGCTGGCGCTCCGCCGTTCCCCGCAGCAAATGTTCGTCGGTGGGATTGCTGAGAAAGGAAATTTCCGCCAGGATCGACGGCATATTTGCGCCAATCAGTACGACGAAAGGCGCGCGCTTCACCCCGCGGTCGGCAATCGCCGGATTCGTTGTTTCCAGCCTCTTCGAAAGCGACTCCTGCATATCTACGGCAAATTCGCGTGATTCGTCCACTTTTTCGTTGCGCGCAATTTTCTGGATCAACGATTGCAACTCGTGCACTGACGATTGCGACGTGGCATTTTCGCGCGTGGCCACCTGCATCGCGTCCGGCGACGTCGCGAAATTCAGGTAATACGTTTCCACGCCGCGCGCCGAAGAATTAGGGCTGGAATTCGCGTGAATCGAAATAAAGAGATCGGCCTTCTCGCGGTTGGCGATAGCTGTGCGCTCCTCGAGCGGAATGAATGTGTCGTCCTTGCGCGTATAAATTACTTCCGCGCCGGGCATTCGCCGCTGGATTAACTTGCCCAGCCGCAGCGCCACGTCAAGGCAGACTTCTTTTTCCATCAGACCGTTCGGCCCAATCGTGCCTGTGTCGTGCCCACCGTGGCCGGCATCAATCACAATGCGGTTGATCTTCAATCCCAGCTCGCGCGTCAACGAACGTTGCCCATTGCGCATGGGCTGCGCGACCGTGTCCGCACGGCTAAACGAAGTCCACCCGCCCGAAGGCGTGCTGATGGATGGCTCATCCTCGTCGGGGTTGGCCGATGCGCGAGCGGATACCTTGTTGCGGCTGGTCTTCAGCAAGGGAGTACTGGGTGGTGTCGCGGTATCATCGGCGGCGACGGAATCCGACGCCACGCGAGACGGCATCTTGTTTCGCGTGTTCTTTGTAACCGGAGTATTTGGCGGCATCGCGGCAGCATCCAACTCGGCCGGTTCGGTTACACTCGGCAAGTGCTTCGCGGCCGTTCCGCCCCCCTGAATGTCAATCACCAGCCGCTCCGGATCGTGCAGCAGCATGGACGAAAAGTCGCCCCCGCCCTCCACGTCCAGCACCAGACGCACCACGTCCGGCCCATGCTGTCCCAACCTCATGGCCTTCACCCGGCCGTCGTTTACGGCGATAGGCGCTTCGAGCAAGCTGTGCGCGGCGCGCGCTCCGGCAATATCGAAGAAAATGCGTTCAGGGTTGTGCGCGCGTCCCGATTCAAATTTCACGCTGTGGTCGAGGCTCAACACGATGCGCGTGTGTCCCACGCCTTGCGAAGCCTGCACGCCGTTCACATGCGCCAAAGTATCATCGACGGGCTCTGTGCTGTATTCAGGGTTGGCACGAATGCTCACCGCATTCGGCACTGTCGGTTTGGACTGGCGTTGCGGAGGATTCTCGGCATCGTCACCGGCGTCATTTGTTTCCGTTGATTCCAGCACCGAGGAAACGTCCCGCCGCGCATCCGGAGCATTTCGGCTGGCCACGGGCTTGCCGGCAGACGCAATTGCCGCGTCCGAATCGGTTTCCATGCCGCGGCCGGTTTGCAACGATGCCAGCGCGGCGCGCGCCTCTCCCGCCTGAGGAGAATCCGGAAACTCGTTCAGAAATTCGCGGTAGGCGGCCTGCGCATCTTTGCGGGCGTGCAGGTCCTGTTGCTCGATTCGGGCAATCGCCCAGGCAGCCTCCGAGCGCAACTGGCTTTCCGGATACTGCCGCAGCAGAAAATCGTAAGTGACGATCGCCGGATGAAAATATTTCTTGTCGAAGCGATGGCCCATTTCGCGGTATAGACCGCCGATGGCCAGCAGTGCGTGTGTGGCGTCCTGCGCGCCGGGCGTAGTGAAATAAACATTTCGGTAAGCCTGGACCGCGGCTTGATATTCATGCAACGTGCGCTGCGATTCGGGTTTTTCTTCCAACGCCGCCTGCAATTTTTGGGCGCTAACGTACTGCGAATGCGTTCCGGCTTGACCTTGCGCCCGCGACGCAAAACACACTACGGCCAGCAGTCCGGCGGCGAGCCATGCCCACCGTCGTTGGTTAGAAGGGAACGATGGAGCCGCGATTCTCATTCGTTCGTAAACACTGTGCGGCCTTCCGCATCCGTATCGCTGCGAATGGGCCATGCCGCGCGCGTGAAGGTCCACTCGCGCCCGGCTCCGGATTGTCCATACGATTCCATAATTTTGCGCACGTACGCCTGCGTTTCGGCATAAGGCGGAATACCACCGCTGGCGTCCACCGCATTTTCCCCCGCATTGTATGCCGCGAGCGACCTGGGTAGATCACCGCTGTATCGCTCCAGCAAAAATCGCAAATAGCGCGCGCCGCCGTCGAGATTCGCTTTCACGTCGAACGTGTTTTGCACGCCCAGCCGCCGCGCCGTCGCCGGCATCAATTGCATCAACCCCTGCGCGCCCTTGGGTGACGCCGCCGCCGGGTTGCCGCCCGATTCGGCGCATACCACAGCCTGCATCAATGCGGGATCGAGGCGATTCTGCTCTGCGGCGTTCCGCAGGTTCTGGCCAATTGGCCCCGCGCCGGAGGCTTGCTCGCAAAATCCGCTTGGATATGCGTAGTGCCCAGATTTTGCCGGCGCAGCCATTAGCATATTTGAGTGACTGTGCGCCGGGACGCCTGCCCGTTGTCCGCCAATGGATACCACAAGAGAGCCGCCGTGGGAATCGGCGTTCGTATAGACAAGCTTCCCCCGCGCATCAATTTCCGTCGTAATCTGGCCCCGCGAAGGCCGCGGCGCACACAAAACCGCCGCCGCAAGGGCTATGGCAGCATAAGCGCGTGCCTGCATAAGGTTCCTAAGGGGAAGAGCACCAATCCAGTTGCACGGACAAACGGCTACACCGCCGGAAGAAGGGACTCCCGGTGTGGAGCTCTGGCGCTCGGTACGATTATAGCATTCCGTCGAGTAGGGGAAACAGCGCCGCGATGGCGTTTTGGACACCCGCTGCGTCCTTGCCGCCTGCTTCGGCCAGGTCAGGGCGTCCGCCGCCCGAGCCGCCAACCTGCTTTGCCAGCGCCTGGACGATTTTTCCGGCATGGACGCGCGGAATCAAGTCCTTGGTGACGCCGGTAATCAGGGATACCTTGCCGTCCTCGGCCGAAATCAGCGTGACCACGCCAGATCCCAGCCGCTGCCGAAGCGTATCCACCAATTGCCTCATGGTTTCGCGGTCCATTCCCGGCACCTGAGCGGCAATCACCGAAACACCTTTCACCTGGCGCACGCCAGCCAGCAGTTCATCCGCTCCGGAAAGCGCCTGCTTCTGCTTCAGCGCGTCGCGCTCCTTTTCCAGCTTTTCGGCGCGCTCGATCAGCGCCGCGAGTTTTTCCTGGGCATCATCCTCGCTCGCGCCCAGCCGCTCGGCAACGGCGCGGGCAATTTCGGCGGAGCGGCGCAGGCGCGCCAGCGTGGCGTCGCCGGTGATGGCCACGATGCGGCGAACTCCCGCCGCGACGGATTGCTCGCCGGTAATCTTGAAAAGCCCGATTTCGCCGGTGCGCACGACATGCGTCCCGCCGCAAAGCTCCTTGCTGTAAAATCCGCGCGTCGCGCTGGGATCGAGCACGGAAACCACGCGCACATTGGCCTCCGGATACTTATCGCCGAAAAAGGCCAGCGCGCCCGACGCCAGCGCCTCGTCAATAGCCATCACGTCCGTGCGCATTTCCAGATTGCGCAGGATTTCCTCGTTCACCTGGTCTTCGATGTCGCGCAACTCGCCTTCCTCCACCGCGGCAAAATGGCTGAAGTCGAAGCGCAGATGATCCGGCGCCACCAGCGATCCGGCCTGCTTCACGTGCGTCCCCAGGATATTTCGCAGCGCGGCGTTCATCAGGTGCGTGGCGGTGTGATTACGCATGTCGCGCACGCGCCGCTCCGGATCGGCCAGCGTGGCCACGCGGTCGCCCACGCGCAATGCTTCTTTCGCGCTCACGCGATGCGCAATAAGCCGGCTAACCGGATAATATGCGCCGCTCACCGCCGCGAGTTCCTGCGCCATTCCCGGATCGCGCAGCGTGCCCGTATCCGCCTGCTGACCGCCCGATTCGGCATAAATGGAAGTGCGGTCCAGCACGATTTCGCCTTCCGCGCCCGCCGGCAGCTCGTTCACCGCGCCGTCTTTGGTGATAATTGCCTCAATGCGGCAATCTCGCGCCGTCGTGCCATGATAAAAATGCGGCTCGGTGGTGAAAGTCCCTGCCAGCTTCGCATACGCCGGCTTGGCCGCCTCTTTGTGAGCACCCTTCCAGGACGCACGTGCCATCTCGCGCTGCTTAAACATCGCCTTGCCAAATCCGTCATGATCGAAAAAGATTCCGCGATCACGCAAAACATCCTCGATGAAATCGAGCGGCAATCCGAACGTATCGTAAAGGCGGAAAGCTTTCTCACCAGGATAGGTCACCGCTCCCGTAAGGTTTCGTATTAGCTCGTCACCTTGCCCACGTGTAACAGATGTTTTCCGCGTGAGGTCGTCCGCTCCCCGCTGCAGCTCTTTATTCTTTTCTCTGGCGTTAGGACCCGGCACAATCGAAGCGATATCCTCCTCGAGTTTCTTCAGTCCGATGGCGATTGTGTGGTGAAATCTCTCTTCTTCTTGATCGAGAATCGCCGAGGTCCGCTCCTTAGCAGCGTCCAGCTCAGAATACGTGTCTTCCATCAGGTTGCGAACTTCTCCCGCCATCATTGAGATAAAGGGGTAGGGAGGGTTAAGGCTGTCGGCATGCTGTAGGGCGCGCCGGAAAATTTTACGGAGTACGTATCCTCGTCCTTCATTCGAAGGTATTACTCCGTCAGCGATCAGAAAGGTCGCTGCGCGTGAATGATCCGCGATGATTCGGAGCGATGCGTCTGTATTGTCGCCGGTGCGATAGCGTACACCCGTAAGTTCACTCGCTTTTTGAATTAGCGGCTGGAATAAATCTGTGTCGAAATTGCTGATTTTGCCCTGCAAGACCGCGGCGAGGCGTTCGAGACCGGCGCCGGTATCCACGGAGGGGCGGGGAAGCGGATTCAGCTTGCCTTCGGCGTCGCGATTGAACTGCATGAAAACCAAATTCCAGATTTCGACGTAGCGGCCGCAATCGCAAGGGAACGCGCAATCGGCATGGCCCTTGTCGGACGCGGCTGGCCCCATATCGTAATGAATTTCGCTGCATGGGCCGCAAGGGCCGGTATCGCCCATGGCCCAGAAATTTTCCGAAGCGCCCAGCTCGTGAATGCGGTCGGCGGCCACGTCCTGAGCCAGCCAATGCTGATGAGCCTCGGCGTCGCGCTCAACGCCGTTTTCACCCTTGAAAATCGTGACATAAAGTTTGTCCGCCGGAATCGCGAACCAAGCGGGCGAAGTAATCAATTCCCAGGCGAAGGCGATGGCGTCCTTCTTGAAATAGTCGCCGAAGGAAAAATTCCCCAGCATTTCGAAAAACGTGTGGTGTCGGTTGGTGTAGCCGACGTTCTCGAGATCATTGTGTTTGCCGCCAGCGCGCACGCATTTCTGGCACGAAGTGGCGCGCTTGTAGTCGCGCTGCTCCAGGCCCAAAAAAACGTCCTTGAACTGGTTCATCCCCGCATTCGTAAAAAGCAGCGTGGGATCGTTCGCCGGGACAAGCGAAGAGCTGCGCACCACGCGATGTTCTTGACCTGGTCGCGTTTTGAAAAATTCCAGAAATGTAGAGCGAATACGGTCGCCCGGCCAGAGTATCTTGCTGTCGGTCAAAGTTGCCTCAATGATGAAGTTTGCTTGCTGCTGACACTTCAATTATTGCAGACGCAGCGCAGCCCCGCAAAGCGCACTGCCAATTGACGGATGTGCGACATGAAAACAGCCTCACAATCTACGCCCCGCCTTCCACTTTCGAATTGTCCCGACCCTTAGAATCCTGGTCATCCCGAGCCATCGCGCATTTTGTCCACGTTTCGCGCAGGACCTGTTTTTGATTTGAAGCCCGCTCATAAATAGCTTATCGGGGGGGGCGGAGCTTCAGCTCCGACATAAGTGCGCTAGAAAAACGGGCTTTAGCCCCTGAAGTAGGACGGCTGGTTCGCCCACTTCCATCTAGATGGCTTGTTGATAAGTATTGCAATGGACAGCGCCGGTATTGCGCTGCGCCATGCGCGGATCAGGCCGAGTCGTCATCGGCGTCAGGTACGGCGTCGTCATCTTCGTGGGGCGCGGGAACACGCAACCGGCGCAACTCGTCGCGAATCGCGTCGGATGAAAAGCCGGCGCGGAGCAGGCTGCCGTAAAGGGATGCCCTTTTGCGCTCGTCCATTGGGCCGCGCATCAAACGCACTCGCCGCTCGACGCGCGCTCGGAGCACGGCGCGCTCGTCAGTTTCCGCAAATGCACTTTCGAGCGCGGCTTCGATATGGCGATCGGGCACGCCACGCGTGCGCAGCTCCCGCACAATTCGAAATTTTCCCTGGCGGCGTAGCTTTGCGCGGGCGCGCGCAAATTCGCGGGCATAGCGAGCGTCGTCGAGATACTTATGGTCCTTCAGTCGTTCCATCACGGCGGGGACAAGCGATTTTTCCGCCGCGCGGCGTTCCAGCAAAATGCGCATCTCGTACACAGAATGAGCGCGCCGCATGAGCGCCCGCATAGCGGCGGCGTAGAGGCTCGTTTCATCTTCGAGGAGGCGTTTGGCGGGCATCGCAGCTTGAATTGTGACGCGCTTCGCAGCATAGCAGAAGCGGAGACGGCGCAAACGGCACGAGCGAGCGGGAGAAATCCGGAAAGTCGCTAATCCGCTTGCGGCAGCAAAATCCGATCGGCGATCCATGCCGCCACCACGCCGCCCAGCAACGGACCAATCCAATAGACGCCGTGATTCGCCCAGTGATGCGACAGCCATGCCGGCCCCAAAGCGCGCGCGGGATTCATGGATGCGCCCGTGAACGGGCCGCCGAAAAGGATGCAGGCCGTGGCGGTCAGTCCGGTGGCCAATCCGCCCATTTTCGGGAATTCCAGCCCGGTTCGCGCAGTGGTAAGAAAGAAAACAAAAACCAGCAGGAATGTGAGCATGGCTTCCATGCCCATCGCGGGAGTGCGCGTGAAATCGTATCCCAATTGCGGCGTCCCCAGCGAGACCGCGCGCCAGAGCGTCTCCGGCATCATCCATATCAGCAGACGTGCCGCCGCCACTCCTCCCAGAAGCTGCGCCGCTCCGTAAAGAATCAAATCAAGCGTGCCCAGCCGCCGCGTCACCCAAAAACCGATGCTGATCGCCGGGTTCAGATGTCCGCCGGAAACCGGACCCGTCGCGGAAATCATCGCGGCGTATGCCAAGCCCTGTGCGATAGCGATTCCCAGCAGTCCCAATCCCGGAGCGCCCGTGATGCGCAGCGCGGCGTCGGCGCAGATCGCTCCCACGCCAATCAGCACCACGGCAAACGTCCCGATAAACTCCGCCAGCACTCGTGCAAACAGCCGCATTCGCAATCGCCCCGGCTCCCGCCGCGCACATCACGCGCAAATAGGGAAGCGCCTGATTCTATCTGGAATTGTGCCGATGGAAAAGCAAGCCGTGCCGAGTCTAGCGCGAGGCGACGGGGACGGGCGCTCTGGCGGAGACGCCGACGGGCGACAGCCAACGATGGCGGTCGGGTTTGCGACCGGTAATCAGCTCGAAAAACTCTTCCTGCAATTGCCCGGTGATGGGGCCGCGCTTGCCGAGGCCAATCTCAATCTTGTCAATTGAGCGGATGGGCGTGATTTCCGCAGCGGTGCCGCAAAAGAAAACTTCGTCGGCAATGTAAAGCATTTCGCGCGGAATCACCTGCTCAGAAGCAGGAATGCCGAGGTCGCGGCAAAGCGTCAGCACACAATCGCGTGTGATGCCCGGCAGAACACAATTTGCCAGCGGCGGCGTGATCAGCTTGCCGTTCACAAACAGGAAAATATTTTCGCCCGAGCCTTCGCTTACATGGCCGTTCACATCCAGCGCAATTCCCTCGGTGTAGCCGTTCGTCAGGGCTTCCATTTTGATAAGTTGCGAATTCATGTAATTTGCCGCCGATTTCGCCATTTGCGGCAGCGTATTCGGAGCTGACCGAGCCCACGAACTGACGCAAACGTCCACGCCGTGCTCGAGCGCTTCCTCGCCAAGATATTTTCCCCAGTTCCAGCAGCCCAAATAAGTCTCGATGGGGCAGTGGAACGGATTCACGCCCACGTCGCCATAGCCTCGGAAAATCACCGGGCGAATGTAGCAGGCCTCCATGCCATTTACGCGCACCAGGTCAAGAGCGGCGGCGCATAAGTCGTCAAGGGAAAATTCCGGATCCATGCGGTAGATGTGCGCGGAATTCAGCAACCGCTGCATGTGTTCGCGCAGGCGGAAGATGGCAGGGCCCTGCTTCGTATCGTAGCAGCGGATGCCTTCGAAGACGCTCGAGGCGTAGCTCACGACGTGAGAAACTATGTGGATTTTGGCGTCGTCCCAGGCGATGAATTTCCCGTTGTGCCAAATCTTTTCCGTTTTAACAAGGGCCATCGAAAGGCTCCGCGCGCCGGAATCCGACTGTGCAGCGTGATGGAAATGAATTGCATCGTGCGCGCTTGCGGGAGCCGCGCACTCCAAGCTAAGCCACGGGACTGGCGCAAACCCGCAGACTCAATACGCGCAAATTATAACACAGCGTTTCGCGCCGCAAAGAGCGCACTATCCCCCAAGGGAGGAACAAAAGAGGCCAATTTGGTGCTCTTCAATTCACGCAGATATTTCCACCGTATGCATGACGCATAACAACACTCCGCGGTAATTTCTATTTTTCGCGCAGCAGAGCGGCTGCTTGCTGAATTTCAATTTCCTGATCGATTTCGTCGTGCCAGAAGCCAGGCTGGCGGCCCCAGGCGGTGGTCTGCCAGTTGTCAACGGCTTTAGCGGGCGGCAGCCAGTCCGGCACGCGGAAACATAGATAGTCGGCGAGCGCCTGCGCAAAGGGCTCGTAAAGCTTGCGATAGTCCGCGAGCTTGCGCTCGGCTTCGTCCGTGCCGCGAAGGCGAAATCCGGCAGTGCGCAGCTCTGCGCGCATGCGCGCGAGAGCGTCCGGCGGCAGACGGTCCCGCGATGATTGCGCCGGCTTTCCGACAAAGATTGCAGCCAGATCCACCAGGGCATGGCGAGCCACCGCAAAGGTAAGCTCCGCCTGGCGCTGGCACGTGCCTTCCACTTCGGCCATCACGAACGCGCAGGAATCCAGCATCGTGCAAACGGCGGCCAACCAGGACTGGTTGTCGTGCTGCGACCGGTAAAAACACAGCACGGCGTAGGAAAGGTGACTCTCCATCAGCTCCGCGCTCCATTTTTCCCAGTCGCGGAAAACTTCCAGCAATGCCTCGTAGCCGTCACAACTGGTATGCCGCCGCAGCAATTCTCCGGCGGTGGGCGGCGATCCGCCGCGCGCGTCCATCAATGAAATCGTCATTTCCCTGCGCGAAAACGCCTGGTAAATAACAGGCAGATATCCGATACACAGCGCGAGGAACGCGAACCCCAACCCCGATTCGGCCACTACCAGCAGGCGAGCCAGCGGCGAACGCGGCACCACGTCGCCGATTCCCAGAGTAAAAAATGTCGTGCCGCTGAGATACATGTCCAACCCAAACTGGGACCATCCGCCGCCGGGTGCCACCTTCTGTCCCAGCGGCCAGTAAATCAGCGCATAGCCGAAAATCAGCAGGAGCGCCCAACAGGCCAGCAGACCCAGCAGGGAAAGCGGCCCGAAGTAACTCAGAAAGTTCTCTCGCTGCCGCGCCTGCCGCATACGCCGTGCACGCGCGACCCACGGCCTCCATGTGGAGAGGAAATAAATTCGTGTCAGGCGGAATTTTCGCGTTCCGCGCCGCGGCAGCACAATGGTCTCAAACGCGTCGCGGAGGATCACCACCACCAGCATCACGCCGAGAATAGCGACGAGGACTTTCAAAACGATTTCCTCATGACGGCATGCATGGCCATGGATTGAACCTGCAACATATTCCACATCGGATGCATCGCGACGTGGTCAGGAATCATTAAAAGGGCCGTCGTTCGTCAGGCGTTCACATCCAGCACCACGCGACCCTGAATCCGCCCCGCAAGAATTTCCTCGGAAAGCTCGAAAATGCGTGAAAGCGGTTCGATGCGGGATATGCCCTCCAATTGTTTCACTGATACAGTCTCGGCAAGCCGCTTCCAAGCTGCGAGCCGCGGCGGCTTGGGCGTCCATGCGGAACTGACGCCGAGCAGCGAAACGCCGCGCAAAATAAATGGAAAAACGCTCAACGGAATCTCGGCTCCGGTCACCATTCCCGTGGCCGCCACAGCTCCGAAGGACGCCGTCGCGGAAATCATCGAGGCCAGTGTGCGTCCGCCGACGGTATCCACGCCGGCGGCCCAGCGTTCCGACGAAAGCGGCGAATTCTCAGCAGCCAGCTCCGCGCGGTCCACCACGCTCGCGGCCCCCAGGCCGCGCAGCCAATCGTGAAGCTGAGGCCTTCCCGTCGAAGCCGCAACCTTATAATTCGCGCGGGCTAAAAACATTACCGCCAGCGATCCCACGCCGCCCGCCGCTCCGGACACTACTACTTCGTTCGGCCCTGGTCTGACACCGTGATTTTCGAGAGCCGTCAGCGCCAGCATCGCCGTCAATCCCGCCGTCCCCAGCGCCATTGCTTGCCGCAAATCGAGCGCGTCCGGCAGCGCAACCACGGCGTCCGCGGGAAGGCTGGCAACCTGCGCGTAGCCGCCCCAGCGCATTTCGCTCAATCCCTGTCCCGTGGCCAGGACGCGATCTCCGGCGCGAAATTCAGGCGAAGAAGATTCCTCGACGGTTCCCGCCAGATCAATTCCACACACCATCGGAAATCGCCGGATGATTTTCCCGCGTCCTGTGACGGCCAGCCCATCTTTATAATTCAGCGATGAATATGCCACGCGAATGCGGACGTCCCCTGTGGGCAGTTCCAATTCGCTCAACTCGCGAAATTCAACGTGGTACTTCCCCGAGCTTTCCTGCAAAGCGTAAAGTGCGCGAAACGTCGCGGCCATCGTCTATTCAATCTCCCGAACTAAATCTCTCCCGAGCCAAACAAATTCCAGTGAAATTAACGCGGAGGAGCGTGCCGGCTTGCATCATCCAGCACCTGAAAATCGCGGTGAATTTCCTGCAACTGACGCCCGTAAACGTTCTGCCAAATCCCGAGCAGGAAGAAGGGAACCATTGCCGCCACCACCCACACCTTGGCGCGCCCTGGCACTTTCGCGTCCGGCTCCCAGCGAAAGAGTTGCAGCGAAATTCCATAAGCCACGCCCATTCCGATCAGCAAAGCCACGCAGTCACCGATAAATTCCGGCACTTTGGACGATCGCAACATCGCGCCCTGCATGCCGGCCACCAGATACGTCGCGGGCAGAAAAAGCGCGGCGCGCTGAATCCACAGCGGCATAATGGAAAGCGGAAACGTCGCGCCGGAAAAAAACAGAAACAGGAACCAGATCACGTTATTGATAACCTGCGTTTCCTGCATATTGTTCGTCACGCTGGCCACGATCAGCCCGAATGCGGAGAAAGTCGCCGCGCCAATGGACGCCAGCACTACAACCGCGAGAAGATTTCCCATATTCCGCGCATGGAAAACATAACGGCAAATCAGAAATTCCAGCAGGATCGTGGGTAGCACCAAAAAATAGTTCGAAACGATGCTCGACGCCAGAAGAGAACCCGCTCCCACCGTCGTCAGCTGAAAGCGCCGCAAAATCCCCTGCTCGCGAAACGTTACCAGTTGAATGCTCATTCCCCAGAAGCTGCCCATCACGGTCAGCGCCAGCACCGGGCCCATCAGATACACAATCGCCTCCGGATTTCCGCGCGCGAACACCACGGCGTACATAAAAAGAAAGCCCAGCGGAAAAATCATGCTGAAGAAAAGGAACGCGGGGCTGCGCATCGCCAGCTTCATCCGCATTTTCGAAAGTGCCCAGCTATACTTCAACGAAAACCTCCAATGTTTATCGGCCAACTATATTGGTCATCCTGCCTGCTCTAAGTGCAACGCAGGGAGCCATCGCCCTGAGCTTGCCGAAGGGCGCTTGGGCGAGGGACCTGTTGTTCGCGGGGCGCAGCAACATTGCTGATTAACTGTTCTCCATGGTTCCGCGCGGTCCGAAAAGCAACGAACTCCTAATCGCGCAAACGCCGCCCCGTCAGCTCGATGAAAACATCTTCCAGCGTGGGCGAAGCCATCTCCAGGCTTTGCAGTTCGTTGCCGGAATTTTCCAGTTGCTTCACCAGTGCGACAATCGTCCGCGGCGGCCGCGAGGATTGCAGCACGTAGCTTCCGTCTTCCTCGGTCACGTCTGAGACGCCTTCGAGCTGCCTCAATTCGCCCATGCCATCCGGCCGGGCCAGCCGCAGCGTGATGCGTGTCCGATCGCCCGAACGTTTGCGCAATTCCTCCGGCGTGCCCGTGGCGATCACGCGGCCATGATCCACAATTGCCACGCGGTCGCATAGACGATCCGCTTCCTCAATATAATGCGTGGTCAGCAGAATGGTTTTCTTCTCCGCGCGCAATTCCTGAATGATCGAATAAATTTCCCGTCGCGCCTGTGGGTCCAGCCCCGCCGTGGGTTCGTCCAAAAACATCAGCTCGGGATCGTTCACCAGAGCCAGCGCCAGAGCCAGCCGCTGCTTCTGCCCTCCGGAAAGTTGCGAATAAAACGCGTTCTTTTTTTCTTCGAGCTGAAAACGCTCCAACAGCTCGGCGGGTTCGCGATGCCGCGCATAAAAACTCGCAAAAAGTGAAAGTGCTTCCCCGACGCGCAATTTATCCGGCAGCGCGGTCGCCTGCAGCACCGCCCCCACGCGCTGGCGGAAGTCGTCGCTGCCGGTCTGTGGGTCCAGCCCAAGCACGCTGGCATGGCCGCTGTCGCGCTTACGCAATCCTTCCAGGATTTCGATGGTAGTGGTTTTGCCCGCGCCGTTGGGACCCAGCAGGCCGAACACCTCGCCCGCATTCACGCTAAAACTTACGCCACGCAGCGCCTGCACGTCGTCATAATTTTTTTGGAGATCCCTGACCTCAATCACGCCATCCGGCATAGCCATCCTCTATATCACACTCAGCGCTTCTTTCGCTTTTTGGGCTTACGTTTGCGGCTTGCAGCGCGCCGTGGCTCCCAGCCGCATGCGGTCAGGTCAACGCGGTGCCCGGCGAAGATTGCTCCCTCCACTTGCAACAACCGCAACTGCTTCGCCGCCAACGGTTCGCGAATCAATAGTTTTCCACCCGCGCCCACCACTCGATGCCACGGAATCCCCGCGCCCCTCGGTGAGGCCGCCATGGCGTGCCCGGCTTCGCGAGCGCCGCCGCGCAACTGAGCTAGTCTCGCGACATCGCCGTAAGTAATTACGCGTCCCCGCGGCACGGATTTCACCAGTTGATAAACTTTTCCCCACGTTACGCTCGCCTGTCCGCGCGCGGGTTGTTTCGCCATCCCGTTATTGTACAGGATGATTTTTCGCCGAAGCATTTCTCAGAGACCACGCGCCCGATTGCCGCTGCGCCGTCGACCCATCTCGATGTATCATGTTCGGTCATTGTCCCATAGGAGGGGACGACCAATGGATTACGCCGAGGAATCCGCAAAAGATCTAAATCTCACGCGCCGCAGTCTTCTCACGGGGATGGCGGCCGCTGCCGTTTCGCCGTGGGCGTTCGCGTATTCTGCCGGAAGCGGACATGCTGGCGGAAGCGGGTCTGCCGCCGGCACAACCAAATCCGCCCATGCCGCTTTTGACGCGCTGGTGAATGGGAACAAGCGTTTCGCCGCGGGCCAGGCAACCGCGCGCACGAATTCGGCCTCTCGCCGCGCGGATCTTGTCTCCGGCCAGAGTCCCTTCGCCATCGTTCTGGCGTGCAGCGATTCGCGTGTAGCCCCCGAGAGTGTTTTCGATCAGGGCCTGGGTGATTTGTTCGTTGTGCGTGTGGCCGGCAACGTGGTTGCCACCGATGTGCTCGGCAGCGTCGAATACGCTGTCCTGCACCTGAATTCTCCGCTGATTTTTGTGATGGGCCATCAGAAATGCGGCGCGGTCGCCGCCGCTCTCGCGGCCAAGGAAGGGAAGTTGAACGAACCGCCGCACATCACTGAGCTGATCGCGCTCATCACGCCCGGTCTTACCGGGCTGAACATGCAGCAGACCCCTGACGCGCTCCTCGAGGACGCCATTGTCGTTAATGTCCGCTACACTCTGGAACAACTTCGCCGCGCCCCCGAGATTTCGCGCATGCTGTCCAAGAAATCGCTGGGCATTGCGGGCGGTGTCTATCAACTCGCTTCCGGCGAGGTGAAAATTCTGGACCAGAGCATCCCCGCTTGACGCAACTAAGGCGAAGCGGCAACTTTATTCACAGCGCCGCCTATTGGCTTTCGGAAAATCTGAATACAATAGAATTGTGAAATTGGGTAAGACGCGAGCCATTAAGCGGCGTTTGGCGGACCTCCGGACGCATTTCAGGACTATTTTTTGAAGACGGGAATGGGGGAAGAGAGGAAGGCGAAAGAAAGCGGCGGGAGACGAATTCTAATCGATACACGCTGACAAATAGAAATCCATGCACTGCCATGCAATCAACGGCAGCCCACCTTTCTCATCGACACAAAACGCGAGTATCAGATATGCCCTATTGAGGTGCATTAGAATAATACACAAGGTTAAAGCATTACTTGAAGTAATCGAATCGTATCGCCACTTTCGCTGCTGAAGCTCCAATACACGGGCCCACGCCCGCTCCGGGAGAAAACCGTGACCGATCTCAATCCGCAGGCCAAGCAAATGGCCGACGAATCCATGGTTCGCGGCCTCCAAGGGCAGGCTCTCGCCGTCTGGCCGCAGGAAGTTCCGCTTCTTGGGCGCTATGATCTTCCGTCCGCTCCGCAAATTCTAGACGCCGGCTGCGGCACCGGTGAGGGCTCGTCGCGCCTCGCCGAGCTTTTCCCGAATGCCACCATCCTCGGCGTCGACATTATCGACAAACACCTGGAGCTTGCTCGCGCTCGTTATGCCGTATTTGGGTCGCGGCTGAAGTTTGAGCATCAGAGCATCTATGAGTTGACGGCGCCTGACAATACTTTCGATCTCACCGTTTGCCGCCACGTCATCCATTCAATTCCTTTTCCCGAACGCGTCCTCGCCGAGTTCGTCCGCGTCACCCGTCCTGGAGGTTATTTGCACCTGATTTCCGAGGACTACGGCATGTTGCACTTTCAACGCGGCCCTCTCGATCCACGGGATTTTTGGCACGAGGTCCCGGCAAAAATGGGAGACGCCACTCACACCGATCTTTTCATCGGTCGCAACACGTTCGCAATTCTCGCCGGCATGGGTCTGGATCAGATTACGGTGGAGTACATTGTGGTGGATACCATTCGCGTCCCGCGCGAAGTTTTTGCATCCATCATCGAAGCTTGGCGCGACGGCTACGCCGCGCCCATCAGCGAATTCACTCGCTTCACCTTCGACGAAGCGCGGGCCTACTTCAATCAGATGATTGCCGATATCCGCGATCCCCATCGCTACGCCGTTTGGATGGTGCCCGTAATCAGCGCGCGCATCCCCGCCGCCTGAGCGGGTCTCTTATGAGAACTCGAAGCGTTGGTGAGCGATAGTGAAGAGAGTGCTGCGAGTATCCCTGGCGCTTCGCCGAGAAAGTTATTTTCCCCACCTCAGTCCACGCGTCAGGCGGTTTAGGTTTGTTTGCCCAATTTAGCTATGTGTACCCAACTTCAAACTAGATCATTCCGAGCCATCTCGCGTTGTGTCCGCGTTTCGGCGAGCGACCTGTTCTTGATTTGCCGAAGCCCAGCGAATCCAGTCGATGCCTCGCGCCAACGTGAGGGAAAGTACAATTCGCCATGCGGGATGTGCAAAAAACGTCGCTAAGCGCTGGGGACGACTTTGGGTGCAACGCCGGAGGGCAATTCAGTGGGCTGCTTGGGATGCCACCGCAGGACAGGCTTGCGCGCGGCGCCAACTTCGTCGAGGCGTCCCACGCGCGTGGAATGCGGCGCTGTTTTCACCAGTTCGGGATTGCGCTCAACCTCTTCGGCGATGGCGCGCATCGCGCCGATAAAAAGATCGCACTCTTCGCGCGATTCCGATTCGGTCGGCTCAATCATCAGCGCGCCCGGCACAATCAACGGAAACGCCGTGGTATAAGGATGGAATCCGTAATCGATCAGCCGCTTGGCGATATCCATGGTGCCGACGCCATGTTTTTTCTGCCGCGCGTCGCTGAAAACCACTTCGTGCATGGACGCCAGCCCATACGGCAGGTCGTACACGCTCTCAAGGTTTTTGCGAATATAATTGGCGTTCAGCACGGCGTCTTCGGTGGCCTGGCGAATTCCCGGTCCGTACGCCAGCGTGTATGCCAGCGCGCGCAGCAGCACACCGAAATTCCCTGCGAATGCTCGCACTCGTCCAATGGATTGCGGCCGATGCGATTCCAGCGCCAGCGTTCCGTCTGCGCGTTCCACGAGTCGCGGCACGGGAAGAAACGGCTCCAATACTTTTTTCACCAGCACGGGACCGGCGCCGGGGCCTCCGCCGCCATGCGGCGTGGAAAAAGTTTTGTGCAGATTCAGGTGCATCACGTCCACTCCGAAATCGCCGGGACGCGTGACGCCGGCCAGCGCGTTCATGTTCGCGCCGTCCATGTAAAGCAGTGCGCCGCGGCTGTGCAGAATTTCGGCGATTTCCGCGATGCGTTCCTCGAAAACGCCGATGGTGCTGGGGTTGGTGAGCATCAGCGCGGCCACGTCGTCGGTCACGTACTCGCGCAGATGGTCCGTATCGAGCTGGCCGCGGTCGTTGGACTTGATGTTCTGCACTTCGTAACCGGCGATCACTACCGACGCGGGATTCGTGCCGTGCGCCGAATCTGGAATCAAAACTTTTCGCCGCGCGTTGCCCCGGCTTTCGAGCAATGCACGAATTAAAAGCAATCCGGTAAGCTCGCCCTGCGCGCCAGCCGTCGGTTGCAGCGTGACGGCGTCCATGCCGGTAATTTCCAGCAGGCATTTTTCCAGCAATTGCAGAATGCGCAGGCAGCCTTGCGAAACTTCGGCGGGCTGCAACGGATGCTCGGTGGCCAACCCTTCCAGCCGCGCCACGAATTCGTTCACGCGCGGATTGTATTTCATCGTGCACGAGCCCAGCGGATACATCCCCAGATCAATTGCGTAGTTCCAGGTGGAAAGCCGCGTGAAATGGCGGATGACTTCGATTTCGCTGACTTCGGGAAAGCCCGCGATTTCATCGCGCAGCAGGGAAGCGTCCAGCGCGGCAGAAGGCGCAACGGCGGGAACGTCGAGCGGCGGGAGCTCGAAAGCGCGCTTTCCCGGCGCGGACCGTTCGAAAATCAACCCTTCGTTCCGGCTGATGTGCCGGGCGGCGCTGGGCGTGCCCACAGCCGGTGAATTGGCGACGATGGTTTTCTCGGACAAATTAATCTTTCCTGTTGCCGCGCACGGAGATCAAACCGGGCGCGCCAAAATTCGTGTAAGAGTTTCCGCAAACCGTTCCATGCTCGCGCGCGTGGTGGTTTCCGTCGCGCAAACGACGGCGCGCTTAGTCAATTCCGGATAATGAATTCCCAGCGAAAGCGGCCCCACAATTTTTTCACGCAGCAGCGCGGCATTAATCATTCTCACAGAGCGCGGAAATTCCAGCGTGAATTCATTAAAGTACGGGCCGCTGAATGCCGGCCGCACGCCGGGAATTTTTGTCAGCTCGGCAAACAAGAAACGCGCCTTGGCCACGTTTTGCGTCGCCATTTCGCGGAGTCCCTCTTTTCCCAGCAGACTAAGATGAATGGTGGCGGCGAGGGCCATCAACGCTTCGTTGGTGCAAATGTTGGATGTGGCGCGCTCGCGGCGAATGTGTTGCTCGCGCGTGGCCAGCGTCAGCACGAATCCGCGCCGTCCCGCCGCGTCCGTGGTCTGGCCTGCAAGCCGACCAGGCATCTGGCGGACAAATTTTTCGCGCGTGGCAATCACGCCCAGGTACGGACCACCATAACTCGGTGCAATTCCCAGGCTCTGTCCTTCTAGCGCCACGATGTCGGCTTCCGCGGGAGGCCGCAACACTCCCAGCGACACCGCTTCGGCCACGCAAGTGATCAGCAACGCGCCGTGAGCATGCGCTTTTTCGGCAAGCGCGGCCACCGGCTCGATTACGCCAAAAAAGTTGGGAGACTGCACAATCAGCGCCGCCGCACCGTCGAAGATTTTCTCGCTCAGCGCTGCGTCATCCAACTGACCTGTCGGCGTGAATCCCACGTCGCGCACTTCCACGCCGATTTGTTTCGCATAGGTGGCCAGCACCTGGCGGTATTCCGGGTGAACGCTGCGCGCGATGACGAGGTGCTGACGTCCGGTCAGCCGACTGGCCATCAGCGCCGCTTCAGTGAGCGCGGTCGAGCCGTCATACATCGAAGCGTTGGCGACTTCCTGCCCGGTAAGCTGGCACATCAAGGTCTGAAATTCGAAGATGGCTTGCAACGTCCCTTGGCTGATTTCGGCCTGATAGGGCGTGTAGGAAGTGAGGAATTCGCCGCGCTGCATCAGCGCATCGGTGACCACCGAGCGTAGATGCGAATAAACTCCCGCGCCCAGAAATGACGCGTAGCCTTTCGAATTTTCTTCCGCGCGCGCGCGAAAAAAATCAATGATCTCGGCTTCCGAGAGGGGGCCCGGCAATTTCAGTGGCTCGCGCAGCCGAAATTTTTCAGGGATGGATTCGAAAAGTTTTTCGATGGAGGGCGCGCCGATGGACGCCAACATGTCGCGGCGTTCAGCATCGCTTTTCGGAAGATAGCGCATCAGGCGGAGACTTCCTTGTCCTTCTCGGCAATGTAGGCTTCATAGGCCGCCGCATCCATCAACGCCGCGGCTTCCTGCGGATTATCCAGGCGGATTTTCACCAGCCAGGCCGCGCCGTGCGGGTCCTTGTTAATTTGCTCCGGCGATTGCGCCAGCGTTTCGTTGATTTCGATCACTTCGCCACCGACAGGACTGAAAATATCGCTCACCGCTTTCACCGATTCCACCGTGCCCATCGTTTGTCCTGATTTTAGACGCGCGCCGAGCTTGGGCAGCTCAACAAAAACCACGTCGCCCAATTCATGCTGGGCGTATTCGGTGATGCCGATCGTCCCGGCATTGCCTTCCAGGCGAACCCATTCATGCTCTTTCGTATAGCGGCGATCTGTGGGAACCATGTTTTCTCCTCGGCGCTTCTTCGCGGATCAGCGCGGGCGCTTGTAAAACGGCAGCGGCACAATCCGTGCGCCGACGGCTTGTCCGCGCACGATGACTTCAATGTGACCGTCGGTCTTGGCTTGCTCCGGTGGAACGTAAGCCATTCCAATATTCTTGCGCAGAAACGGCGCGGGACCGCCGCTAGTGACGCGGCCCTCTTCGCCGTTGGCGCAGCGCACGGCGTAACCATCTCGCGCGATCAGGCGGTCTTCCATTTCAAATCCGGCGAGCTTTCTCGTCAGGCCTTGCTCCTTCTGCTTCACGATAACGTCGCGCCCCAGAAAATCGCCCTTAGCCGGCTTGCATATCCAGCCCAGCCCGGCTTCCCACGGCGTGGTAGTCTCGTCAATTTCATGGCCGTAGAGGCACATGCCGGCTTCCAGCCGCAACGTATTTCGCGCGCCCAGGCCGCAGGGCAAAATCCCCTCGGACTGGCCCGCATTCATTACGTCGTCCCACAATTTTTCAGAATGTTTCGGATCGAAATAAATTTCGAAACCATCCTCGCCGGTATAGCCGGTGCGCGCAATCAGGCAATGAATTTCGTTCACCAGGCCAAACGTGAAGTGGTAGTAGCCAATAGGATCGAGCGCCACGGGCGTAAGGCGCTGCAAAATCGAAAGTGCGCGGGGACCCTGAATCGCGAGCTGCGTGTAGTGGGAGCCCACGTTTTCCAGCGCTGCGCCGACGCGGTTGTGGTCCACGATGTGCTGATAGTCGATGTCCTGATTGCCGGCGTTCACGCACAGCAGATAATGCGTCGGCGAAATACGATGAACGAGCAAGTCGTCCACGAACGTGCCTGCAAGCGTCATCAAACCGGAATACTGCGCTTGCCCGTCCACAAGCTTGGACGCATCGTTGCAGGTGACGTATTGCACCAAGTCCAGCGCAGAAGGCCCGCGCACATCGATTTCGCCCATGTGGCTGACGTCGAAAAGCCCCACGGCATTGCGCACCGCGAGGTGCTCGGCAGTGATGCCCGAATACTCCACGGGCATGTCCCAGCCGCCGAACCCCACCATGCGCGCGCCCGCGCGCCGATGGACGGAATTCAGGGCAGTCTTGCGAAGGGAAGCCGCGTTGGTTGATGTCACAGGATAATTCTCAGCCCGCAGGTAGAACCGTGAAATTAACATGCGCGCGCAAATCAGTCAAGAAACGGCCCGTGGTTGGTAGTGGGCTACTTTGAAAAATAGAGCCACGCAAAAAGACCGCAGACGGCCACGCAGATAACAGTTAACCACGGGCCAAAGGGAATCGGAAACACAAAGAAAAGAACAATCCACCACTACCGTTTCTCCCACCTCTTTTCCGACGGAGATGGCTCGTCGTTGCTCACGCCGCTCTTTCCGCTGCTTCTTCGGATTTCCACAAGCTTACCAATTCGGCCACGCTCCACAAATGGTCTGTGACGCCAGGTCAGTGGGTCAGTTTGAATCCACAGGGCTGGCGCGGGATGCCTAAAGCATTGCCAGCAGCACCAGCGTGGCCACAATGCATAGGTGATAGACAACGTGAAGCGTATCGGGAGCAAATCCGTTTCGCTCTGGAAGAAACTTTGCAGTCCCGGCAAAGCGCACTTGATAGCGGCGCGCGCGTTCTGGACTTTGCCAAAACAAGTATGGCCCCCACCAGGCGAAGATTGTGCCCAGAAGTGCCGCTCCGTAGGTGTACCAGAGCCACATCTTGAGCCACATGGGCCAACGGGGCGCCTTCCAGTAGGCGCAAGTGACTCCGAAGACGAGAGCGAACGGCAGCGCACTTAGGAGTGTCACCAGAAGCAGCTTGCCCGGAGGATCACTCTCGCGCACAGCCTTCAGGTTGCTAAGCCTGCCGAGGGGAACCCAGTCGTGCAGCAGCAAAAAGGCCACTTGCAATCCTTGCAGTGCGATTAGACCGATCTCCACAGACGGTACCATGCTCCGATATTCTCAGGCTGTATAGGTTGGTGCAAGCCAAACTGACTCGCTACATGGTCGGAAACAATGGACGGCGATCTCCGCACGGCGGGACAGAACGCCGGAAAACTTGTCTCGGGAGGCGCAGAGTCCTATAGTTAGCTTAGGCGAGAGTGCCCTGCGGTCGGGCGTGGAACTGGCGCGGCGCCGTTTCACGATGCGCTCTCCGGGAACCGAGGCGTGAGCAGAATAAGCAAGCAAACGGAATTGTTGCTGGCGGATGACCCGCGGCTGATTGGCGCGGTGGAAGTGGCGATTCGTCATGCCGCCGCGCATAACGGAATGTCCGCAACGGCGGAAACCGCGCTCGAGCGCATGGCCAGGGATTTATGCCATGCGGCGCTGGCCGGCAGCAATGGAAACAATGGACACGCACCCAGCTTGCGGGTTCGCGTGCATGAATTTCCGGATCGCGTTGAAGTGGTGCTGGAGCATTCCGGCAAGGCGCTGCGCGAGTCGAAGAAAGCGCGCCGTCCTGCATTCTCCGCTGTGAGCGCCGGATTCGCGCCCGCAGCAGAAGCCGAGCCCACATTCGCGAATGGAAACGGAGTTGATCAGGTTGTCCGCGAGGACTCCGGCGGCTGTACGCGCATCACCCTGGTGCAGGGCTGCCACACGCCGCACACTCATTCCTAAACCTTACCTCGAATAAAACTTCTGAGTAATTTTTGAACGTGTTCTTCAGACCTACTGAGTATGAAAATGAGAGGTCATCCCGAACGCAGTGAGGGGCCTGTGTGTTTTGTCGGTTGGGCAGTAAAAGTAAAACAGATCCCTCGCCTTACGGCCCGCTACGCGCGCGTGGCTCGGGATGACCGCGTAACTTTTAGGAGGTTTAAGTAATCCGTTGTCAGCTAACCTTGCGAGCAACTGTGCGGCCATGATGAAGACAACCTATGCCGATGGCGTCGCTGCTTTCCTGCTGTTATCCGCTCTGTGGCACATCTTTTTTCCGTCTCAAACCGAGCATTGGATGAGCAAGCCGGACGTAGTGCGTCGTGTGGGCGCGTGGCTGATTTTGCTTTCGGTTCCGTGTCTCTGGTGGCGCGGCTGGTATTTTTGGACGTTATTCATCGCGCTCGCCGTTTCCGGAGCGTGGAGATTTTGTTTTCCGCAAAACTCCATCCACGCACAGCAGAAGAGCTACCCGCGTTGGGTGCATGGATGCCTTCTGCTGGCGGGAGCGATAGCGGTGTGGGCGCTTCGTCCGTAACGCCGGCCACAAGATTCTCGACAACTTCGCGGCGAAGTCTGAGTTGGGCAGTGAAAGAAAACAGATCCATCGCCCAAGCGTCCTTAGGCAAGGTTCCTGCGACTACGCTCAGGACAGGCATGTCGATGGCTTCCGCTCTGCTCCTTTTGCGTCGCTCAAAGCCATGCAGCGCAGGGCGGGATGACCCACGAGGCAACAGCTCGCGTTACATTTTTGTAGCGAAGCTGCCGTTGCGCAGCATCGTTGTGAGCTGGTCCTGCGAGATGGGTGCGCTGATTTTCAACCGATCTCCGGCCGCAGTGACGCGAATGCTGTCGAGCGCGTTGGCCATGACGGTATCGGCTGCCTGGGTGGCCTGATATTTCCGGAAGAGGACGCCAGCCTGCAACGCAGCGGCCAGAACATTGGCATCGTCCGGCGTTGCGCATACGGCCTGAAAGGTGGTGTCCACGCCGCTGCCGGCCTGGATATCCAGGAACATGGCCTGGACGCGATCAACCACCTGCGCGGCTTGGGGGAACTGGTCGGTCTTGGGCAAAAGCTGCTGCAACGTGATCTGGGTGTAATGGCGATTCATGGCCGCCCAGAATTGGCCATTGCCATTGGCATCCGCGATGAGCGGGCCGAGGAGATCGCTGTGGAGCACGCTGTCCGCGTTTCCAGTGCGTACGTCCAGCAATTTGTCCAGCGCCTGCCGGTCGCCGAAGGCTGCGGTGTTCGCGTCAATGAAGAAGAATAAAAGGCTGCTGTCTCCGCCGCCGATGGAATAGAGATGGAATCCCCGGTCGGTGACGAAAGAAATTTTCTGCGCCTTGAATTTCTGCTCAGTGGTGGGCGGATTGAACTGGCCCAGCGCCACTCCGACAACCTGCTCGCCCTGCTTGTCCGTGCCGGGAATAAATCCCCAGGCGAGCTCTTCCACCTGCGTATTCGGGTCTACCCCCGCCGAGGCGAGGAAATCCTCAAATTGGCGGAAGCGCGACGGCAGCGCCTGGTCGCGCAATTGCGAGAACCAGGAGAATTGCCTCGCGGCCTTCAGGTCGGCATAAGCGAATTCGCCCACGTCCTTCGGAAACATCCCGATGATCGAACTGCTCAGCGTGGCGGCGAAGCTTCGCCGTGGAACGAGCGTGAAGACGCCGGCCAGCAATAAAGCTCCCAGCGAAAGAAACACCACCAATTTCGAATGACTCTTGCGCATTAAAATCTCCTCTTGTACTTGGATGCGGCCGATGGTCTCGGCGGCTTATGCGAGCCGGGCTTCGAGTTTCTTCATTTTGGTTCGGGCTTCCTCCACATAGGAAGCGTCCGCAATGGAATCGAGGTTGATAGCCACATTTTCCAACGCGCCGCGCACGGCTGCTGCGGCCATCAGGCGGCCCACGCGCAGGTCCGACATCATGGAAACACTTGAAATGGCTTCGAGTTGCTTCAGCGCTTCGTAGACATGCAGCGCTCGCGCCGCGACGGAAAGCGGAACTTCGGCTGCGCCGCGCGTGGCGCGTTGGATAGCCGCTTCGCGAAGCGTCTGTTCCTGCTCTGTTTCCTTCGGCAGCTTGAACGCGGCCAGGACGGCGTCGTAGGATGCCGAGTCCTGATCAATAGCTTGCGCCAGCAAGTGTGCCGCGCCGCGAAGGTCTTCGAGCGCGGTGCTCAATGCGTCCACATGGGCCGCTTGCGATTTTTTCTTGCGCGAAAGGCCGGCCACCATTTGCCCCAGACATGCCCCCAGCGCGCCGGCCAGCGCGGCTACTGATCCGCCGCCGGGCGTGGCGGAAGGCTCCGCGACAGCGTCCAAGAACGGGCGCGCCAGGCTCGCAAGTTTTCCCGGAGCTTCGGTGGGCGCTCCGCCAAGGGAAGATTCCAGCCGGTTTTCCAAAATCTGCGACGACGGAAAATTTTCAAGCTGTAAATAATAATCGGCCGCCAATTCCAGCGCGCGCTTGGGAACCAGTCCCACAATCTCGCTGCCGACGATGGCCGCGCCGTAGCGCTTTGCTTCGCGCTCGACCATCTCAAAGACGCGGTGCATGGGCGTCTGCTCAAAATCTGTGAGGTTGATGGAAACCTGGGCGAGCTGCCGCGCGCGCAAATCCACGCCCATGGCCTTCACGTAGCGCAGGCCGCCATTGGAAAAGCGTATGGACTTGGCGATCTTGTTGGCGATTGTGACGTCCGCAGTGTTCAAATTGATGTTGTAAGCGATCAGGAATTTTCGTGCGCCCACAATCACCGCTCCCGCCGTGGGATGCAGGCCTGGACCGCCAATGTCCGGCGCGCGTTCAGGCTTAGATATTGCGTCGACGAGCAAGCCTTCGAACTGGCCCTTGCGCACATTTTCCAGATTCGTCCGCTCCGGGCGCATGGCGGCGGCTTCGTAAAAATAAACAGGAATTTTATAACGTTCCCAGATTTCGCGGCCCACTTTGCGCGCCAGCGCCACACAATCTTCGATGGTGACGCCCTCGATGGGGATGAACGGAACCACGTCCGTGGCGCCGAGGCGCGGATGCGCGCCCTTGTGTTTCGTGAGGTCAATCAACTCGAGCGATTTGCCGACGCCGCGCAGCGCCGCTTCCGCGACGGGCTCCGGCTCGCCGGCCAGCGAAATGACGCAGCGATTGTGGTCCGCGTCGCTCTCCTGGTCGAGCAGAAATACGCCGGGAACAGCGCGCATAGCTTCGACAAGCGCTTCCACTTTTGCGGTATCGCGCCCTTCGGAGAAATTCAACACGCATTCGATTAGTCGTCTCATAGTCCTGGGAACTCTAGGTTCAATGGATTAGCGCCGCCAACGCCGCCGAGGCGGTCACGGTCACAACGGCAGACGCGAATGCAGGATCGCGCCGCGCTTCATGGTCAGGCAGCAAAGGTTCACACCAAAATGATACGGGATTTCGCGATGATCGGCCAAGTCGAAGACGGCGATGTCGGCATCTTTGCCCGGCTCGAGCGAGCCGATGCGATCGTGGCGTCCCAGAGAAAAAGCGGGATTGATGGTTGCGGCGGCGATGGCTTCCGCCGGCGTCATGCGCATCTGCGCGCAGGCGAGGGAGAGCGCCATGCTCATGCTGGGCGAGGGGCAAGTGCCGGGATTGAAATCGGTAGCCAGCGCGACGATGGCTCCTGCGGCGATTAACTTGCGCGCGGGCGCATATTTCGTGAGTCCCAGATGAAAAGAGCAGCCGGGCAGCAGCGTTGCGACGGTATTGCTGGCAGCCAATGCGCGAATGTCGCCCGTGTTGACTTGATCGAGATGATCGACGCTGGCCGCGCCAAGTTCGACTCCCAGCCGTACTGCGCCCGTGCGCGCAATTTGCTCGCCGTGCAGGCGCAGACCCATTCCGAGAGCACGAGCCGCCGTCAGCAAGCGCCGCGACTGCGCCACGGTGAACGCGCCACGGTCGCAAAATACGTCGCAGTATTCCGCCAGGCGCGCCTTCACGATGCGCGGGAGCCAGCTTCGCGCAATCGCGTCAATGTAGGCGTCGGGATTATTGCGGAATTTGGGAGGCGGCACATGCGCGCCAAGAAATGTGGAGACGATTTCAATTGGGCCGCGCTGCGCCAGCCGCCGCTGCACTTGCAGAATTTTCCATTCGCTTGCGAAATCGAGGCCGTAGCCGCTTTTGGCCTCAATGGTGGTAGTGCCATGCTCCGCGAAAACTTTCAGCCAGCGCGAAGCCTGCTTTTCGAGCGCACTGGCCGGCATCGCTCGCAGTCGAGAGACACTGGCAAGAATTCCGCCGCCGGCGTGGGCAATTTCCTCGTAGCTTGCTCCGGCGATTCGCATTTCATATTCGGCGGCACGACTGGAGGGAAATACGAGGTGAGTATGCGAATCCACGAAGCCGGGTAAAACGATGCGGCCGCCGAGGTCTAACTTTCGTGCGCGGCGTGCTTCGGGAAGTCTTTCAACTTCGCGCCGCGAGCCAACTGCTGTGATTTTTCCGCCGCGAATCAGGACAGCGCCGTCACGGATGATGCCGGCATCGCGCAGCGCCTTACCGCGCCGCGGCGCCGGCCCGCGCAGCGCCAGCAATTCCGAGCAGCCCGTCAGCAGAATGTCGCGCGGCGTCATAGCGTCCGCTTAGTGTAGCGTGTGCAGGCTCACAATGTATTTAACGCCTTTCGGCGAATGAGCATATCGCATGTGTTACACGTCAGATTGGCAATAGTCGGGGCCAAGATCGAACCAGAGAACAGAAATAGGATCCCCAAAGCGGCACCCCAGGAAGATGTCAAAATGAGATCGGCCAGGCCGTCAGATTGTCTTGCAGGTAAGCCCGACATATAACCCAAGGAAAAGAAGGCCGATGTTATAAGTATCGAAGAAGCGCTCTCCCACCCCGCACTTTGCAACGCAAGCAATGAACTTGCTCGCCATAACTCTTCAGGAAAACTGGCAACACAAAATATCGCAAACCATAGCAGCAGGGGGCCGCTTAGGTAGCCAGGCGAAAACCTTGGCGGATTTTTCGCGTGGAACCACATAGCTATGGTGCTTCTTGCTATGCCGAGCATAAGGCCGAGCGCAATCCCCAAGATCACGAAAGTTCCGATGCGCGCCCAGGGAGGGAAAATCTGTGGCGCTATTTCCGGCAGGAGAGTATCCAGAATCCAGAAAAGGGTTAGGATCACTATGCATTTGAATAGAAGAATGAAACGGCCATCCCGAACCGCCCGAGATTGGACTTCGGGCGGCATCGGGGTTTTCCCATGGTACTTTGCACCCCATCTGCCCGCGACTGGGTTCGGTATAAACATCAATGCCGCTGGGTAGGAGCCAGCTATCAGCCACGTGGATAGCGAGGTCATTTCGAGTGGTTGAAGGCGGGTGCGAAAACCTCGGTGGCCCAGGTTTCCAACGTGGTGGTTCCGGAATTTTCGACGGAACGCGGCTCGGACGCGCGGATCCAGCCGTCGTTAAACGATTCAGCCATTTCCAGCATCAGCTTCGCAGTTTTTTCCGGCAGACCCATTTGACTCATTCCCATTTGCGCCATGAATTCGGGGACTTTCTTGTATGAAAGTTGCGGTTTGCCGACCGCCGCGCCAAGAATCTTTGCTGTTTCGTCGAACGTCACGTCCCGCGGCCCATATAAATCACGCGCCCGGCAGCCCTTGAAATCGCGCCGGCGAAGGATATCGGCGGCGGCGCGGCCGATGTCTCGCGCGGCAATCTGCGCGATGGGCAGATCGTCGCGGTACGTGGACGCCATCATCCCCATCGAGCGAATCAGTCCAATCTGCATCAGGCTGTTTTCCATGAAATAGTTGGGGCGCAGAAATATCGCGTTCACGTTTCCCAGCGCCTTGATTTTTTCTTCCAGGTTGTGCACGCCGACAATCGGGCCGGTGCGTTCGGATTTTTCTCCGCCGACGCTGCTGAGCGCCACCACGCTTTGCACGCCCGCCGCTTTCACCGCCGCCACCAGCGAATCGCTGACGCGGTCCTGGTACGCGCGAAAATCCTCGACGGTAAGTTCCGGCGGAATCATCAAATAGGCTGCATCCGCGCCGGTGAATGCGCGCGTCAATGCCGCCGTGTCCAGCACGTCGGCGGGAAACGCCTCCGCTCCTTTCGCCGCGAGCGGCTGCAGCTTTTCCGCGCTGCGGCCGATAACGCGTATTCTTTCTCCAGCGGTCAACAGCGCTTCCGCCGCCGTTCCGCCCGTGTTTCCCGTTGCGCCCGTGACGACGATCATAAATTCCTCCGAAAATAAAAATGCGAAGGCCGGCTTGGTTGCCCTTGCCTCCGCAGCCTTCAGTAGTTGGATGAACGAACGACCCGCGCGATTCTTAAATACTTTCCATGGGAATTCTGACGCCGCGTTTGTGGGCAAATTCAACCGCTTCCGGATAGCCCGCGTCTGCATGGCGGATGACCCCCGTCCCGGGATCATTGGTGAGGACACGTTCAATGCGCGCGGCCATTTCGGGGGTTCCATCGGCGACCATTACTTGCCCGGCATGAAGCGAATAGCCGATGCCCACTCCGCCGCCATTGTGGATGGAAACCCAGCTCGCGCCGCTGGCGGTATTCAGCAAAGCATTGAGCAGAGGCCAATCGGCGACGGCGTCGGAACCGTCGAGCATTTTTTCGGTTTCGCGGTAAGGCGAGGCCACCGAGCCGCAATCGAGATGGTCGCGCCCCATCACGATAGGTCCTTTCAGTTCGCCGCGCGCCACCAGATCGTTGAGCGCCAGTCCGAATTTATCGCGCTCGCCGTAACCGAGCCAGCAGATTCGCGCGGGAAGTCCCTGAAACTGGACGCGTTTGCGCGCCAATCGAATCCACTGGCAGAGGATTTCGTCGTGCGGAAACATTTCCAACACCAACTCGTCGGTACGATAAATGTCGGAAGGCTCACCGGAAAGCGCCACCCAGCGGAACGGTCCGCGACCCTGGCAAAAAAGCGGGCGAATGTATGCGGGAACAAAACCGGGAAAATCGTAGGCGTTTTTCACGCCCTGCTGGAACGCGAACGTGCGGATATTGTTCCCGTAGTCGAAAGTCACCGCGCCCATTTTTTGCAGCTCGAGCATTCCTTCAACGTGGCGAGCGATGGAATCCATCGCACGCTGGAGGTACGCGTCCGAATCGCACCGGCGAAGCTCGTTCGCCTGTTCTACCGTGCAACCCTGGGGAATGTAGCCATTGAGCGGATCGTGCGCGCTTGTTTGGTCGGTGAGCAAATCGGGAACTACGCCGCGACGAGCCATTTCCGGAATCACGTCGGCGCAATTGCCGACCAAGCCGACGGAGACGGCTTCCCGTTTGCGCACCGCGTTTTTCAGTATGCGCAACGCCTCGTCGAGATCATTGACCATGATGTCGCAATAGCCGGTTTTCACGCGGCGTTTAATGCGCTCGGGGTCCACGTCAATGCCGAGAAACGCCGCACCGTTCAGCGTCGCAGCTAAGGGCTGCGCTCCGCCCATGCCGCCCATGCCGCCGCTGGCAATCAACTTACCGGCCAGACTGCCGCCGAAATGTTGACGCGCTGCCGCGGCAAATGTTTCGTACGTGCCCTGCAAAATTCCCTGCGAACCGATGTATATCCAGCTTCCAGCGGTCATTTGGCCGTACATCATCAGGCCGGCGCGCTCGAGCTCGCCGAAATGCTTCCAGTCGTCCCAGTGGCCCACCAGGTTGGAATTGGCAATTAGAACGCGCGGCGCGTATTCGTGTGTGCGAAAGATGCCGACCGGTTTGCCGGATTGCACTAGGAGGGTCTCGTCATTTTCCAGCCTGCGGAGCGAAGCCACGATGGCGCGGAAACAATCCCAGTTGCGCGCGGCTTTGCCGGTGCCGCCATAGACGATCAGGTCCTGGGGGCGCTCTGCGACGTCGGGATCAAGATTATTCATCAGCATGCGTAGAGCGGCTTCCTGTTGCCAGCCCTTGCACGAAAGTTGCGAGCCGCGCGGCGCGCGTACGGGTTGGTATTCAGTGGGGATTTCGAGCGTCGAGCTGGACATTGTTTCTCCCTCCGCCGGGAAACGCCAACATCTTAGCGCAGCAAGTGCATGGTGAAAAGCGCCGCCACTGCCGGGCATCGAATTCGGTAACCGGCCGAAAGCGCCACGCCACAATTGCGCCATCGCGGAACGATAAGGTAGAGTGAAGCACGATTCCGATGGTTTATCTCACGCTGCCGCAGGCGCTTCTCTATTCGCTGGACCGCTTCCCGAATCCGCGTTTGCTGTTCCGCAAATCCGGGGAACACTGGGAATCCATTTCGTCGGAGGAATTTCTACGGCGGATTTCGGCGCTGACGCGAGCGCTGCTGCAGATGGGGATGCGTCCCGGAGATACCGTCGGTTTGCTTTCCGGCAACCGGCCGGAATGGCACATCATGGATTTCGCCGTTCAAGGCGCGGGCGGAGTCACGGTTCCCATATATTTTCGCGAGTCGGTGGAACGCATGGCGTATATCCTCGCCGACGCGGGCGTCAAGATACTGCTGGTGGCAGGGGAGGAGCAGGTTTTGCTGGTCGAGCGGGCGCGGGAGCGGCTGCCGGGCGTTGAACACGTCATTGCCGCCGGCGCGACCGAGCAGCGCACCGGATTCCTGCAATATGAAACGCTGATTCGCGGCGGAGACGGAAGCGAAATCGGGGAGTATCGCCGCGCGGCGGCTAAGACGTCGTTGAACGAGCTGGCGACGATTATTTACACCTCCGGCACGACGGGCGAGCCGAAGGGCGTGATGCTGAGCCATGAAAATCTCAGTTCGAACGCAATCGAAACGCTGCGGCATTACGATTTGGGCCCCGCGGATTTGGCGCTTTCGTTTTTGCCGCTCTCGCACGTCTACGAACGCACCATGGATTATGGTTATTTTTTCCGCGGCGTGCCCATTGCTTACGTCGACAGAATGGAAGACCTGCCGCAGGCGCTGGTGGATTTGCATCCCACGATCACGGCCGCAGTGCCGCGCGTGTTTGAAAAGACCTACGCGACGATTATGGATCGCTCGCGCCAACTAAGTGGTTTGCAAGCGCGCATTTTCCAATGGGCGATGCAGGTTGCACGAAACTCTGTCCCGTGGAAAGCGCGCGGGGAAAGTCCGTCGAGGTGGCTGAGCGTGTCGTGGGCGCTGGCGGATAGGCTCGTGTACCGAAAAATCCGCGAGGGAGTGGGCGGACGAATGCGTTATTTTGCATCTGGAAGCGCGCCGCTGGCGAAAGAGCTGGCGGAATTTTTCTGGTCGGTCGGAGTGCCGGTGTATGAAGGCTATGGTCTGACGGAAACTTCGCCTGTAGTGGCCGCGAATTTGCCCGGCGAGTGCCGTCTTGGGACCGTGGGCAAGCCGATTGCCGGCGTAGAAGTATCCATCGCCGAGGGTGGAGAAATTCTGGTGCGCGGCGCGTGCGTGATGCAGGGGTATTGCAGGAAGCCTGACGAAACGCGAGCCGCGTTTACGCCGGATGGTTTTTTGCGCACGGGAGATGTCGGCCATCTGGACGCCGACGGCTATTTGGTAGTTACGGATCGTAAGAAGGAACTGTTAAAGACGGCGTCGGGGAAGTTTGTTGCGCCGCAGCCGATTGAAAACCGGCTCAAGACCAGCGCGTTCATCGTCAATGCGATTGTAGTCGGCGACCGGCGAAAATTCGTCTCGGTGCTGATCGTTCCGAATTTTGCGGCGCTGCGAAGCCGCGCGAAGGAAGAAGGGCGCGCTCTGGGAACGAATGAAGGGATTGCCGCGGATGCATGGGTGCGAAAATTGATTGGCGATGAAATCGAGCGATTGACGGCTGAAATGGCGCAGTACGAAAAGCCGAAGCGGTTCGCAGTGCTCGCGTCCGAATTCTCTTTCGAGAATGGCGAGCTGACGTACACGATGAAGCTGCGGCGGCGCGTGATTGAAAATCGTTATCGCAACGTGATTGAGGAACTCTACGCGGACGTGCGCGAGCCGTTGCCACCGTCGGTTGTCTGAACGGCTGGAATCCGGCGCGTTGCGCAATCATCCAACATAAAGAGGGAAGTGCCGAATGGAAGATTTGCTGACAATCGCGGGCCGCTCGTTCAAATCGCGGCTCATCGTGGGAACGGGGAAGTATCCGAGCTTCGCGGAAATGGCCCGGGCGCACGAGGCTTCCGGCGCGGAGATGGTAACCGTGGCGGTGCGGCGCGTGAACTTGTCGGACCGCTCGAAGGAATCACTGCTGGATTATGTGGATCGCAAGCGGTTTTTTCTGCTGCCCAACACGGCGGGATGTTACACCGCTGATGAAGCGATTCGCGCGGCGCGGTTGGGTCGCGAAGCCGGTCTCTCCGAATGGGTGAAGCTGGAAGTAATCGGCGACGAGCAAACGCTTTTCCCGGATACCGAAGAACTGCTGCGGGCCACGCGAGTGCTGGTAAGAGAAGGCTTCATCGTGCTGCCCTATACCAATGATGACCTGATTGTGGCGCGTAAGTTGGTGGATGCCGGCGCGTCGGCGGTGATGCCTCTGGCCGCGCCCATCGGCTCCGGGTTGGGAATCCAGAATGTAGCCGCGCTGCAAATCTTGCGCGAGCGCATTACGGAAGTTCCTCTGATTGTGGACGCGGGCGTGGGCACCGCGTCGGATGCGGCCCTGGCGATGGAGCTGGGCGCGGACGGCATCCTGATGAATACCGCGATTGCCTGCGCCGAACAGCCTGCCGCAATGGCGCGAGCGATGCGGCTGGCCGTGGAAGCGGGAAGAATCGCGTACCGTTCCGGCCGCATTCCGAAAAAACTTTACGCCAGCGCATCGAGCCCGCTTGCAGGCGTCGTCCGTTAAAACGTACTGCAATATTTCTCCACGCATTAGGGCTTCGGCTCTTCCCCATGTGGTGATTGCGCATGCTGGAAAGCTGTGCGCGGAGGGGCTTGCATTCGCGCTGGCTCTCGGACATGCTAACCCGCGATTACGCTCCGGGAGCGACGGGTGCCATGAAAAGCGGCAGGATGGCCTATATCGACTGGATGCGGGGATTGGCGTGCCTATTGATGTTTCAGACGCACTGCTACGATTCCTGGCTGAACAGCGCGTCGCGGCACACCACATTTTTCAAATGGTCGCAAATTCTGGGGACACTTCCTGCTCCGCTTTTTCTTTTTCTTGCGGGAGTGGCGTTTGCGCTGGTGACGGACAAGCTCCGCCAGCGCGGTATGGCGGCAAATCAAATCGCCGCCACGACGATTCGGCGCGGCGCGGAAATTTTCGGGCTGGGCCTGCTCCTGCGGGTGCAGGAATTTCTGCTGGGGTGGGGATGGGCGCCGTGGACGGACCTGCTCCGCGTGGACATTCTGAACACTATTGGAATTTCCATGATGTTGATGGGAATCGTCTGCCGGTTTTCGCAATCGCGTTGGGCAAACGTCGCGTGGTCAGCCGCCGTGGCGACGGCGATTGCCATGGCTACCCCGCCTCTGTGGAGCACGTGGGCGCCAAGCTTCCTGCCGTGGTATTTGGAATCCTACATCAACGGTGTTCACACATTCGGCCAGCCGCAACCGTGGCTTTTTCCCATATTTCCGTGGGCGGCGTTTGCCTTCGCGGGTCTGGCCATCGGGTTTTTGCTTTTCAGCGATTGGGCCCGCGCCAACGTGGCGTGGACCACGCTGGCGATGGGGGCGGCGGGCGTTGTTTTCTACAAGCTGGGGCTTTGGACGGACGCAAATTCGGTGCGGCTTTATGCGCTTCAGGATTTTTGGCACTCCAGCCCGAATTTTTTGCTGGCGCGCGTCGGCATTCTGCTGATGATTCTGTGGCTCACGTACGTGTGGTGCCGCTGGGGACTCGGGCAAGTCGGATTCAGTCCCATGGTGCAGTTGGGGCAGACTTCGTTGCTGGTTTACTGGGTTCACATTGAATTTGTCTATGGACGGTTTTCCATCATGCGCAAGCAGGCGCAGACCATCGGCTGGGCATCGCTGGGATTGGCGGTAATTTTTATGGCCATGCTGCTGCTGTCGTTGGGAAGAACAAACTGGCCGAAATTTCGGGCAGCCGTAGACGCATGGCGCCAGCGCCGGTCGCGCGCGCAGACTGCACCCTTGCAGTCGTAAATTGCTTGCGGCGGCTTAGCGGGGCGCCGATGGTTTGGCGGGATTGGGCAAGGCAGCGTCGAGGCAAGCCTCGGAATCATCTTGCTGCTTTCCGTTTTGCGGCAACCTGAAAACAGTTTCGCCCTGGCGCGTGAGCCCTATTTGATCGCGTGCGATGCATTCGATCAGGGAGGGGTCGGTCTTGAGCGCATGGATTTGGTATTCCAGCTTGGCGTTTTCCGTGTCCAATCGCTGAATTTCCGCGCGCACCTGGACGGCTTCGCGCTGGGAGCGTTGCATGGCCATCAAACCGTGCGCACCGAAGACGTCCTGTAGCAACAAAACGGAGCAAGCAAGCACAAGAATCCCGGTTGAATGTTGGCGCAGCCAGCCGCTCAGCGAGAAATCAGCTTTCATTGCAGCACCCATTTTTTGGCGTCGTCCGCAAGTTTATTGGTCTCGTCCAGCGTTCCGGCTTCGGCATACACGCGGATGAGCGGCTCGGTGCCGGAAGGCCGCATCAGAATCCAGGAACTGTCGTCAAAATTCAACTGCAAGCCGTCGGCGCGGTCGGTGCGTGCCACCTTGCGGCCAGCGAAATCGGAAAAATCGGCGCCGAGGCGCTGGTGGACGCTCTCGATGGCGTTTTCCGGCAGCGGGATATTGATGCGCACAGGCCAGAATTCCGCGCCAAGGCGATGAAAAAGATCGCGCAACTGGTCGCCCAGCGATGTGCGGCGCGCCGCAATCATTTCCGCCACCAGCAGGCAGGCAAGCACGCCATCTTTTTCCGGGACGTGCCCGGCGATGGTCATGCCCGCGCTTTCCTCGCCGCCGATTAGAATTTTTCCCTCGAGCAATTTCGCGCCGATGTATTTGAATCCCACGGGAGTTTCAAACACCGGCCGTCCGTTGGCTTTAGCGATGGCGTCGAGCAGATGCGTGGTGGCCACGCTACGCGCCACGCCCAGCCCAGGACCGTCCGACTGCTGGCGCGTCTGAATGAGGTAGTCGAAGACCAGTCCCAGAATATGGTTGGGCTGAATGAACGTGCCGTCCCGGTCGATGATGCCGAAGCGGTCGGCGTCGCCGTCGGTGGCCAGGCCGGCAACGGCTTTTTCTTCCGCGACGGCGGTTCGCAGGCGGCCCAGATTTTCGTCCGAGGGATCGGGCGCGGCGCCGTCGAAGAGCACATCGCGATTCGCGCGAATAATGGTGACGGGTATGCCGTGGCGGCGAAGGATTTCGTCCAGGTAACCCGCTCCCGCGCCGTGCAATGCGTCATAGACAAACTTCGCGCCGCTGTCGCGGATTGTGTCGAAGCGAATCAGCCGTTCGAGCTGCACGAAGTAAGGATCGCGCGGGTCGAACGTCGGCTCATCGCCGGAACGGTCTTTACTGAAGATTTCTTCAGCGGATGGCGAGCTGATCGCGCCGGGGCCGTCCGGATTTTTTGCGGCTTGCGCGATGAGCGCGGCGGCGCGTTTCTCCAGGTCGATGGTAACTTCCGGGAGTGCCGGTCCGCCGTCAGAGCCGGAAAATTTCAGCCCGTTGTATTCCGGCGGATTGTGGCTGGCGGTGATGTTGATGCCGCCCTCGGCGCTGGTGCGGCGAATTTCGTAGGCCAGCGCGGGCGTGGGGACGGGGCCGCGGCTCACGCTCGCATGGCATCCGGCGTCACGTAGCACTCGCGCGGCGGTGCGGGCAAATTCGGGCGAAAAAAAGCGCTGGTCGCATCCCACGAGAACGTGTGGGGCGGTTTTGTCGCCTGAATTCGACGCGGACTTCTGGGCATCGTTCTCCGTGGGCTCCTGCGCGGCGCTCTGACCGGGCTTCTGGGCCAGCAGATGCTCGGCGATGGCGCGGCTGGCGATGCGCACGCCTTCAAAAGTAAATTCGTCGCCGATGATGGCGCGCCAGCCCGATGTCCCGAAGTGAATCGCTTTGGTGGTCACGGAGAGATATTGTATCGTGAGGCGCAAGCTGCGGCGCAAGGAATCGCGGCGAAATTGAACAATGCGTTCACTTAGGCAATGCTTGAAAAGCAAATTGACCAACTGATCGTGTCGGCCATCCGCGGCAGCCGCTGGCAAACGCGGATAAATGGCATGAATCGATAGATGCGTCCACTGAAACGATGCCTGGAAAATTAACCCACGCGCGAATCGTGCTGGTGACCTGCGGAAGCCGCAGAGAAGCGCGGCGCATTGCGCGGACGTTAGTGGAAGAGAAGCTGGCCGCCTGCGTGAATATTGTGGGCGCGCCGGTGGAATCCATTTACCGTTGGAAAGGACGCGTGGAGCAAGCCCGCGAAATTCTGCTGCTGGTGAAGACGTCGCGGCGGCGCTTCCGCGTTCTCGAACGCCGCATTCGCGAACTCCACACCTATGACGTGCCGGAAATCGTCGCCCTTCCCATCGCCGACGGCTCGGCAGAGTATTTGCGCTGGATCAAAACCTGCTTGCGCTGACCGAAACAGATGCGGGCCTATGCGCTAAGTGTCATCGCCTAGTTTTTCCGGTGGACGGCAGCAAGCATCGGACTATGGCAGCACTCGAAAAGGTACGTTGCTTGAAAGCGTGCTGCTAGGCGTCACAACCTGGACAGCGCCGGTGGTGGCGCCGGCGGGTACTGTGGTGGTGATTGCAGTACCGGAGACCACCGTAAACGTGGCCGCCACGCCATTGAATGTGACGCTGGTCGCGCCTGTGAGATTGTTTCCCAAAATCGTCACGGCCATCCCTGCATTCCCTGAGCCCGGATTTGTTTCCACAAATGGCCCCAAACCTACGGAGATGCTGAAAGCCGTGCCATAGTCGCTGGCTCCTCCGAAGGCTGTGGTGCCATAAAACTTCCCATTAGTGCCCTTGACTAATCCCGCTGCGGGGACGCCGCCGTCCGTGCAATCTGTTTGGGCGCAAAAGCTATACAGAGTCAACAGTGTGCCGCCCGCTGTGATGTTAAAGACGGTGCCATCGCCGTTGGCTCCGCCGCCGTATGTTGTCCCGTAAAACTTTCCATTCGCTGCCTGCACTAACCCCGCTTCGGGGCTGGAACCGTCCGTCCCATCGAAACTGTGCAACGTCGTCAGCGTGCCGCTCGCTGTGATGCTGAAGACCGTGCCGTAGCCGTCGGCTCCGCCGCCGTATGTTGTGCCGTAGAACTTTCCATTCGCTGCTTGTACTAACCCCGCTTCGGGGCTGGATCCGTCCGTCACGTCGAAACTGTGCAACGTCGTCAGTGTGCCGCCCGCTGTGATGCTGAAGATAGTGCCGTAGCCGTTGGCCCCGCCGCCGTATGTTGTGCCGTAGAATTTTCCATTCGTTGCCTGTATTAATCCGGCTTCGGGCCCGGTACCGTCCGTCCCGTCGAAACTGTGCAACGTCGTCAGTGTACCGCCCGCGGTGATGCTGAAGATCGTGCCACCGCCGTTAGCTCCGCCGCCGTACGTTGTCCCGTAGAATTTCCCGTTGCTGCCCTGTATCAGTCCGGCGTAAGGCTTTGACCCGTCCGTGCAGCCGCTTCCGCCTTGAGAGCAAAAATGGTGAAGTGTGGTCAGCATTCCGCTCGTTGTGATGCTGAATGCCGTGCCGTAGCCGTTGGCCCCTCCATTCACCGTTGTCCCATAGAAGTTCCCATCGGAGCCCAGGATGAGGGCCGCCGTGGGGTTGGCACCATCCGCACCGCTGAAATTGTGCAGCGTTATCAGCGCGCCCCCCGCTGTAATGCTGAAAACGGTGCCATCCCCGTTGGCACCGCCAAGATACGTTGTGCCATAGAATCTCCCATTGGGGCCTTGAGCCATTCCCGCTTCGGGATTGGCTCCATCCGCAGAGTCAAAGCTGTGCAGGGAGATGAAACTCTGCGCGGGTGTGGAAATTGCCGTCGCGGCACAGATCATCAACAGGATGCAGACCTGTCTTGATACGCTAAAGTTGTTCATGCTGCCTCCGTTTTTGCCTGGCGGTCTCGATTCACTTTAACCATATGTCTGCCCGAACCACCCCCAACCAGATATTCCTCCCGGTCGCCCTCCTCGTCAAGATAAAGCACTTTATCTTCCCGACCTGGATTTGTAGACTGCAAATTCCTTCGGGAGGGGAGCCACGCCACTGGCCGATATTTAACAACATGATTTCAGTCTGTACGAGGATTCATTAGTACGGTGTCGCCCAACTGTTTCTTTTAGGTGTGGGAGAGGGCTTGGTCCAGGTCGGCGATGAGGTCTTCAACGTCTTCGATGCCGACGGAAAGGCGGACGAGGCCGTCGGTGATGCCGATATGCTGGCGGATTTCGGCGGGGACGGATGCGTGGGTCATGATGGCGGGGTGGGAGATGAGAGTTTCGACACCACCAAGGCTTTCAGCCAGCGAGCACAGGCGCACATTGTTGAGCAGGGAGCGGGCAGCCGCGAGCGAGCCTAGATCGAAAGAAAGCATTCCGCCGAAGCCGCGTTGCTGGCGCTTGGCGAGCGCGTGCTGGGGATGGGAAGGCAGTCCCGGATAGATGACGCGTTTCACTTTGGAATGGGATTCCAGGAATTTTGCCACGGCCATGCCGTTGGTGTCATGGCGATCCATGCGCACGGCGAGGGTCTTGATGCCGCGCGAAACCAGAAAGCAGTCCATGGGAGCCAACCCCGCTCCGGCCGAACGCTGGACGAAGTAGATTTTTTCGGCGTCGGCGGCCCGGGTAAGGATTACCGCGCCGGCGGTGCAGTCGCTATGCCCGTTGAGATATTTGGTCATGGAATGGACCACGATATGCGCTCCCAGGGCAAGCGGCTGCTGAAGATACGGGCTGAGGAACGTATTGTCCACGACCAAAGTGGCATTTTTCTCGCGGGCCAGTTTGGCGACGGCAGCCAGATCGGTGACCACCATGGTGGGATTCGTGGGCGTCTCGATATAAATCATGCGCGTGCTGGGGCGAAGAGCTTTGGCGATGTTTTCCACGTTCGATGTGTCCACATAGCTGAATTCCAGGCCGAAGTCTTTCAGCAGCAGCGTGGTGAGGCGGAAGACGCCTCCGTAAACGGCTTCGGAGAGAATCATGTGGTCGCCGGGACGCAGCAGGCGGAAAACCGAGTCAATTGCGGCCATGCCGGAGGTGAAGACGTATGCCGCGCTGCCACCTTCGAGTTTCGCGACGGTGCGCTCGAGCGCCTTGCGGTTGGGATGGTTGGTGCGGGCATAGTCGAAGCCTTTATCTTCGCCCAAAGCCTGCTGGATGTAGGTGGACGTCTGATAAATTGGCGCGACGATCGCTCCGGTGGCGGGATCGGGCTCCTGCCCTACGTGAATCGCGTCTGTTGAAAATCCCATGTGTCCTCCGGAGTAACGATTAGCTATTTGCCCCGCCAAAGCCCCCAAGCAGCTTGATCGCAAATGTTAAGCTCGCGCCCAATGGCTGACGGTGTACAATTCCGCTAGATGCCGGGGTTCGATGCGGCCATTGTGTGCCACGGAAACGGCATGCGGCTTGTTGGACTTCCAAGCCACGACCGCGTTGCCTATAGAAGGTAGCGCAGCGCGCGAGGCGGGTCAAATGCTCCGCAAGACGGCACCGGAGCGGTCGCCTGCGGCACGGCGAAGTATGTTGAACCGGAATCTCGGTCATAGCGAGCCACGAAAAATGGGCATAAGGATATGAGAAGGCAACAGTGCAGGGCATTAACGGCTGCGGTTTTCCCGACGGTCTTCGGGATCATCGGCATTTTATGTTTGGCGCTTACCGCTGGCGCTCAGGCTCCGGGGAAAGCGCGCTATGCGAGCGTGAGCGGCGGGGATTCCCAAACCACGCGCCTGCACATCACGGTCACTGGCGGGAAATATGACAAGCCGGTGGACAATGCCAGCGTTTACATACGCTTCCCGGAAAAACCTGGGAGCAGCAAGCTGGCGGAACTGGATTTAAAAACGGATGAAAACGGGAATGTGAAGGTTCCCCCGGTCCCGCGCGGAAAGATCATGATCCAAGTGGTTGCCACGGCGTGGAAAACGTTCGGAAAATGGTACGACATGGAACAGCCGGAAGAAGACGTCAAGATTCAACTCGAGGATCCGCCGCACTGGTATTGATTGCGCCGAACGACGCGCGAGAGCATCCTGCGAGAGCTCGTCGGTGACAGGTTAGGTAAGTGACTTAGTAGGACGCCCCACGGTTGTGCAAAGAGCACTAAGAGTTTCATTCATGCAGTGTTAACAATCGAAAATCCCGAATTTCCACAGGCTTTTCAACAGATCTGTTGAAAACCGGCGAAGCCTTTTTGTTTCAGTGCGAACCATATGCGCGCTCCGGACAGAACATGCGAAACCCAAAAACTTCGTGAGACGCGACAAAATTAAATCTTGGGCGCATTGTTGCTTCGAACGCGTCCAATTGCGATGCCCGAGGGCGTGATATGATTCTGCTTCTCCCCGGAATGATTGGCGTAGCCTGATGAAGCAATTAATTTTGAATGCTGACGATTTCGGCCTTACGGAGGGAGTAAATCGCGGTATTATCCAGGCGTTCCAGGAAGGAATTTTGACCAGCGCGACGCTGATGGCCAATGCCCCGGCGTTTGACGATGCCGTGGCGCGCGCCAAGGCTCATATCGAGTTAGGCGTGGGAGGCCACTTAGTGCTGATTGGCGGGCGCGCGGTGGGATTGCGGGAAGAGATTGGTGCATTGGCGGATCGCGGCGGCGGCCTGCCTGCTTCAATGGCTGCCCTGGTGATGAAAATCGCAACGTGGCAAGTGGGGGTTCGCCAGATTGCCGGCGAATTTCTGGCTCAGATATGGAAGTTGCGAGCCGCTGGGATTGAGCCGACACATTTCGATACGCATAAGCATACGCACTGCCATCCCGTGGTGATGGAAGCACTGGCGCAGGTTGCAAGCCAGACGGGGGTCGGGAGGGTCCGACGACCCTATGAAGCGCCGCAGGATATTTTTGCGGTCACGGGCAGTGGGGGAGCCCAAGCGCCGGTACAAGAGAAGGTGGGCGCCCTGGTGGCTCACCTGACCCAATGGAACTTCGAGCGGCTTATAAAGCGCCGGGGCTTGAGCGCGCCGGACCATTTTTACGGCATGACGGCGACGGGGCGACTGGACGCAGCGGGCATCGCGATGTTGCTGGATAAATTGCCGGAAGGGACGAGCGAATTAATGTGCCATCCAGGCGTAAACGATGCCGCCCTTGCGGCCACCGGAACGCGCCTGAGGCAGCAGCGGCAGAATGAATTGAATGCGCTGCTGGCGCCGGGTTTGAGAAACGTTCTGGAGCGGCGCGGCATCCAACTTATCAGCTATCGCGATTTGGGTGGAGGTTATGGACGAACTGGACTTCCGAGCGCCTAAGTACTCAGTTGTAGTTCCGTTCCACGACGAGCAGGACAGCGTGCTCGAGCTGTATCGGCGGCTGTCGGAGGTGATGTCGGCCCGGAACGAATCGGTGGAGTTTGTCTTCGTTGACGACCACAGCGGCGACGCTACGCCACATCTTCTGGCTGACATTGCCGAACTGGATGCGCGCGTGGTGGTTCTGCGGCTCAAGCGAAATTACGGCCAGACCGTGGCCCTTGCGGCGGGATTCGACCATGCCTCGGGTGAAATTATTCTTTCGATGGATGGCGACTTGCAGCATGATCCTGCGGAAATTCCGCTGCTGCTGGACATGATGGAAGCGAGCGACGCCGATATCGTCAGCGGCTGGCGTCAGAAGCGGGTGGACAATTATCTGTTGCGGCGTCTGCCATCGCGCATAGCCAATTGGCTGATGGCCAGACTTTCCGGCGTGGATATTCACGATTTCGGCACCACATTTAAGGCTTACCGGCGCGATACGATTAAGGACATTCGGCTCTACGGCGAGCTGCACCGCTTCATTCCCGCGCTGGCGGCGTGGAACGGCGCCAAAGTTGTCGAAGTGCCCATTCAGAATGTGGAGCGGCCTGCGGGGAAGTCGCACTACGGCATTTCGCGGACGTTTCGCGTGATGTTCGACTTGCTGACCATACGTTTCCTAATCCGCTATATGACGCGTCCGCTGCACTTCTTCGGCCCCACGGGCCTTGCCGGAATGGTTGGCGGAGGCGGAATCCTGATGTTTCTGTTGGGGGAAAAGCTGCGGTTTGGTCTCGATTTCGACCTCTTCGCCAAGCACGGCCCGTTGATGGTGTTGGGAATGATGATGACTCTTTTCGGCGTGCAGTTGCTGGCCATCGGCTTGCTGGGTGAGTTAATGATGCGGACATACTTTGAATCCAATGAAAAGCCCGTGTATCGCATCGAACGAATTGTTCGCGCGGAGCGTGCGCGCCGCTTGAGATAACAGCGGTTTCGATGCACAATTTGAGCAGCGCTGAGCCCGGCCAAAGGGGCGAATAGGCCCTATTCGTCAGGACGCCGTTTGTAATCGTAACGGAATTCGTTACACAATCTATTGGAAGCGCCGAGCCCGGCTGGCGTCGAAAACATAGACCGCGAGGAGAAGCTTAATGAAGAGGCAATGGGTAGCGATGGTTTTGATGCTGGCGGCAGGGGCGATGGCTTTCGCAGGCAACGATCCCTGGACAAGCAAGCCGTATCAGCAATGGGACGAGAAAGACATCAGCAAGGTGTTACAGATGTCGCCATGGTCGCACACCGTGCCGGTGGAGATGACCTGGAAAGCGCTGAGTGTTGAAGACATTCAGGCGGGCCAGGATATGAGTGGACAGGCAGGCGCACATGCCAGTCCGTCCGGTTCCGGCGCGGGATCCGCGGGCGGAGGCAGCGGGACTTTTATGCCGGCCGAGCATGATGGGGCAGCTTATACGCGCGGACCGGAAGCGAATTTCACGATTTATTGGTCTTCATCAAAGACGATACGCGAAGCCTTGGCGCGTAGCAATGAATTGAAGAGCGGCGGCGATGCTAAGGAAGCGGAAGCATATGTGAGCGCGCCGCAGGACGAATACCAGGTTCTGGTGCAGGGGAAAGACATGGCTCCCTTTGATCACGTAGATGAAAAAGGATATGCGAGCATGGCATGGCTGCAGTTGAAAGGTTCCAAGGAAAAGATTATGCCTACGCATGTCACGTATACGCACGATGCAAAGGTTCAAACTGCGGTGAATGGCGCCGTGTTTTTTTTCGCGAAGAAGAATGCGGATGGCTCGCCGACGCTTCCTCCCGACGTGAAATCGGTGGATTTCTACTGCAAGGTCGGGGCTTCCACGATGCGCGCCGTGTTTGAACCGCAAAAGATGAAGAACGCGGAAGGGACGGACCTCTAAGAGGGAATTGAGTTCCCTGAGAGGGATGGCTACCCGCAATTCCTTGCCGGTAACCTGCCAAGCAGATATGGTCGGGCCGCCGTCGGCGGCAAAGCGCGAAAATGGGGCAGCAGGATGCGGATTCTTTCGCGATCCGGCCCTAAAAACGAGGAGGCTTGCGAATGAAGCGAATGGCGATTTTAGGCGCTGCGGCAATTCTGGGATTTGCAACGGCGGGTGGCGCGCATGCGCAGATGGGCATGGGAATGGCGGGAGCGGGCATGAAAGGTCTTTGGAATCCCGTCGTCGGCTCTGGCGCCGTCTATGAGATGACGAATTCCAACGGCAAGAAAATGCAGATGGAATGGTCCATTGTCGGCAAGGAATCCGCCGGTGGCCAGGACGGCTATTGGATGGAAATGACCATGGACACCGAACGCGGACCCATGGTGACCAAAACTCTGGTGATGCCTCAGGGTACGGATACCACGGTCACGCGAACAATCATTCAGCCTCCGGGGCAGCAACCGATGGAAATGTCGTCGCAGATGATGCAGCGCCGGCCGCATCAAACGCCTTCGGATATTCGCAAGGAAGGCAAGGATCTGGGCAAGGAGACGGTGACGACTCCGGCGGGCACGTTTACCACCGAGCATTGGCAGTCCAATGATGGCGATAATGTTTGGGTATCCTCGGAAGTTTCTCCAATGGGTGTGGTGAAGATGGCTGCGAAAGACGGCACCACGATGGTGCTGATGAAGCAGGATAAAAACGCGACGGATAAGATCACCGGCACGCCTCGGCCATTTAACCCAATGGGGATGATGGGCGGACGTGGACAGATGCCGCCGCAACAGGGGCAGCCGCCCGCACCGCAAGCCCCGCCACAGCAGTAATCCATTCACTGCAACTTGGATTTATCAAAGGGCCGGCCGCCAGACGGTGCTCCGGCCCTTTCCTAATTACGCGACTGTTTTGCCGCTACTATTTCCGCCGTGTCGCGCAGCATCCGCACCGGGACGGAAACGTGGACATATTCGTTCGCGTCGTTCACGTCCGTAATCAGCGAACCACCGCTTTTCCTCACCAACACGTGTTCCTGAGGGTCCGTCACTTCCACCAGCACCGTATCCGGCATTTTGGAAAATGAATCCGACACTGCTCGCACCACCGGCAGCCATTGCTGCAAGTCGGAGCTTGAATTGTGAAAGCATCTCGCCGGGACGAGATGTAGCGTCATGGTCACCAGAATGCCAGGCACAATGACGTGAATGTTATGGACTTCCGGCTGTCTTTCAACCACGTGGACGTTGACGATGCCGCCCCGCGCGGTGAGAAAACATCCCACCAGCGCGATGGCCGCGATAGTCCATAGCACTTTGTCGCGCGTGGTCATGGGATTTCTCTTGCCCTACTTGCCGCTATTGCTGGAATCAATCCAGATGCGGACGGACTCGGTGGCTTCCTGCACGGTCACAAGCGTGGCGTCGCCCATCTGCTCCATCTCGTGGATGGCGGCGGTCAGATCCATTTCGTGCGTGCCTTTGGCGACCAGCGCATTGATTACGCGCATGGGGATGGTAACGTCCACGTGCTCGCCGTCTTTTCCGGATTCGACCACGTGCACCACCAAATTGTCGTTAACTTTCGCGACCCGGACGTTCTCGTCCTTGCTCTGCACGGTCACGAATTCATTGTCCGGCGCGGTGCGCAGCGCATCAAGAATCGTGGCCAAATCCACGTCTTCCATGTGGAGGTTGGTCGTGATTTTGCCGTTGTGCAAATCGCCCTGATTGATGGCGGGCAACACCTTTTCCGCCATGGACAAAGGCATGTTGACGTTCACCGTCTCGCCTTGCCCGCTATTGTCGATCACTCGCACGTGCAACCAGCGTTCCGCGGGCCGCGCCTGCGTGATGGCTGAAAATCCCAGCAGAATGAATACTCCCAGCACTATCTTTTGCGTATCCAGCGTTAGTTTTCGCATCGAGATGCACCTCCTCGGCTCATCTTCGCCTGAATGTACGCAAGGACGCCGCAGGATGTTCCCACCAAGAAGAAATATCAGGCCGGGGCGATAGGCAATGCGTCGGTTAGCTCCGCGATCGGGAGGGCGGGGTGATCTAATTTGAGGAAGACGGCTCCCAGTGGAGGCACGCGGAGGCGGAGGGAATGCGGCTGGCCGTTGACGGGCACGCTCTCGGTTTCGACAGCGCCGAGGTTTCCGACCCCGCTGCCCCCGTAGTATTCCGAATCGGTGTTGAGAATTTCCACGTAACGTCCCGCTTCGGGGACGCCGATGCGATACTCCTCGTGGACCACGGGAGTGAAATTTGCGACCACCACCAAGAAATTGTTCGTGTCGCGGGCGCGGCGCAGAAAGCTGAAGATGCTGTTTACCGAATCGTTGGCGTCCAGCCACTGAAAACCCTGCCATTCAAATTCCACTTCGTGGAGCGCGCGTTCGGCAGTGTAGAGATGGTTCAGGTCCGCGACCAGCTTTTGCATTCCAGCATGGGGAGGCGACTCGAGCAGCCGCCATTCCAGACTGCTTTCTTCGGACCATTCATGGCGCGGAGCGAGTTCACTGCCCATGAAGAGCAGTTTTTTGCCGGGATTGGCGAATTGCCACGCGAAGAGCAGCCGCAAGTTGGCAAATTGACGCCACGCATCCCCCGGCATCTTTGAAAGCAGGGAATGCTTGCCGTGCACCACTTCATCGTGCGAGAGCGGCAAAACGAAATTCTCGCTGAAGGCGTACATCATCGAAAACGTCATTTCGTTGTGATGGAAGCGGCGATGGATGGAGTCGCGCGCCATGTAGCGAAGCGTGTCGTTCATCCAGCCCATGTTCCATTTCAAGTCGAAGCCCAGTCCGCCGGTATACGTGGGACGCGTGACGGCCGGCCACGATGTGGATTCTTCCGCAATTACCAGCGTGCCGGGATGTTGGGCATGCAACACTTCGTTCAGCCGCCGCAAAAAAGCAATGGCTTCCAGATTCTCATGCCCGCCGTGCTGGTTGGGCAGCCATTCGCCTTCCTTGCGCGAGTAATCGAGATAAAGCATCGAAGCCACGGCGTCCACGCGCAGCCCGTCGACGTGATATTTGTCCATCCAGAAGAGAGCGTTGGAAATCAGGAAATTCTGCACTTCATTGCGGCCGTAATTGAAGACCAGCGTTCCCCAGTCGGGATGCGTGCCGCGGCGCGGGTCGGCGTGTTCGTAAAGGTGCGTGCCGTCGAAAAGCGCCAAGCCGTGCGCGTCGCGCGGAAAATGCGCGGGCGTCCAGTCCAGAAGCACGCCGATGCCTTCCAGGTGGCAGCGGTCTACAAAGTGCATGAAATCCGCGGGCGAGCCGTAACGGCTGGTGACCGCGAAATAGCTCGTTGTTTGATAGCCCCACGAAGCGTCATAGGGATGCTCCATCACAGGCATCAGCTCAATGTGCGTGAATCCCATCTCCTTCGCGTAAGGAATGAGTTGATCCGCCAATTCGCGGTAGGTGAGCCAATCCCGATCATCCGCCGGCGTTCGACCCAGGGAACGTCGCCATGAGCCGGGGTGGACCTCATATATCGAAAGCGGCTTCGTGAGCCAATCCGGTTTCTCGTGTTGTTCCATCCACTTCGCATCGGCCCATTCGTAGCCGTCAATCTGCCGGACAATTGAAGCGGTGTTGGGCCGCAGCTCGGCGCAGAAGGCGTAGGGATCTGCTTTCAGCATTGCCGCACCGCCCAATTGGGAAAGCACCTCGAATTTGTAGACCAGCCCTTCGCCCAGGCCGGGAATGAAAAGTTCCCACACGCCGGTGCTGCCGCGGCTGCGCACGGGATGAACGCGGCCATCCCAGCGATTGAAATCGCCGACCACACTCACCCGGCGCGCATTCGGTGCCCATACCGCAAAATGCACGCCGCACATTCCCTGAATTTCGCGCACGTGCGCGCCCAGTTTTTCGTATTTCAAGTAATGCGTGCCTTCGCCCATCAGGTGAAGGTCGTAATCGGTCAAGAGGGGAGGGAAGGCATAGGGATCGTAGGTCTCGACGCGTCGTCCATCTGGAAACGTCAGACGCAGGCGGTACGAATCAGCCGAAGGAATTTTTCGTTCCGACGCGCCGACGGGCAGCGCGACGAGAGCCTCAAACAACCCTTCCGCGTGAATTTTCGTGGCCGACAGCGGACTCTGCGAATTCTCCCACAATACGGCTACTTCCTGGGCTTGCGGCTCGAAGACGCGAACCGTCAATGTGCCGGGTTTGTCGGCGATGGAATGCGGGCCCAGTATGTGGAAGGGCTCGGGATGCTCTCCACGGCAAAGGAGTTCAATTTCGTCACGGAGCACGCTTGCCACAGAGCGCGTAACTCCCGCGAGCGCCGGGGATTTCTCGTTTTCCTTCACACGCAGCTCTCCGGAAAGTGCACGAATCCATTCTACAGAGTTGCAATGCCTCCAACCAGCATGACGAGGCAGTGGCGGCGGTGGCGAAGATGAGATTTCGGGCGCTTGTGCCACCGATGTATGGTAAAAGACTTGGTGTCTTAGCGCTTGCAAAACTTGGTAGTGTCCTAATTTCGCTCTAGCCCCTTTGCGCTGAACTATGTCCATTGACAGTTATTTCATGCTAGACTCGTCAGCGGAAAAATCATATGAGACCACGCCGGGCAGGGGATACGGACGACGATCAGAAAGCAATACGCAAGGAACTTATAGAAACGAAAGCGATGGTCTGCAAGCTGATTGACGCACTCGCGGACAAAATCCTCAAGAAGCCGAGAAAAGAACCGCCCACTTCTGTTTCCACATTGCAGGGTGGCCGCCCGGAATCGAATCGCAGAAAGTTCTAGGCACGCTTCGGTTGAAGTTGCTAGCCGTGGAATTTAGGACAGTACCCAAAACTTGGATATGCGAAACAAGGGTAGACGAAAAGGATTTTTCCGCGTCTAAGGATTCGGCCCGGCAAAGCAATAGAATTTGAGGAGGAGAAAAATGCATAAACTTCGTGCCAACGCGATACTTGCTGTTTTGTTGTTGATTCCTGCTGTGCTCTCGCCGCGTTCGTTCGCTCAGGAACCGCAGGCCAAGCCTACGCCCGGCCCTCAGGCCGTGATTTTGGAGGCTTGGAGCGATGTCGGAAACAGGCTTGTGGCCATGGCTCAGGACTGGCCCGAGGCAAAATATAGCTATCGGCCCAACGACCAGGTGAGGACATTTGCCCAGCAGCTGCTCCACGCAGCCGGGTCGAACTATGGCTTGCTCAACGCCATCTCAGGCCAAAAGATGGGCGTCGGCGAAAATGATCCCTCCACAGACACCTATAAGACGAAGGCGCAGGTCGTTGACTATCTGAAAAAATCGGTTGCCGATGGCGAAGCTACAATCAAGCAGGAGGGTGACGCCGGTGTCCTCAAGCATCTGCGCGGTTGGGTCGGCTACACCGAGCACATGGGCGAGCATTACGGGCAATTGGTAGTCTACTACCGCAACAATGGCGTTGTTCCTCCGGAATCGCGCTCACAGCACTAGGGCGACGGCAGGAGCTTTATTTCGCCGGGCAGCGCGGTAACGGCTAAGGGCTAGCCTCATGATTGCAGCCCCGGGCGAGACACTACGCTGCTCGCGCGAGAAGTTGTGCGCCATTAAGGCCCTCGAACCTGGGGCGCGTAGTGAGCCGTTGTTTTTGCCAGCGGTGTGATTATCAGCCACCGCTTTCTTGGCCGCTATTGACTTGCTGGAGTTCGCCTGCCCGTGTATATTTTAGCCAGCAGTTGCCCAAAAAAACGGCGTCTGGGAGGCGAAGACCTTATGAGACAGCGTTGGATTTGGATATTATTCGTCTCCAGCATGCTCCTGGTCGCCGTCGTTGGACCGCTTCCGGCTGAAAAGGCAGACAGCACTCCCCTGCGGCGGTTTGAATTCACTTACGTAGCGACCATTCCGACGTCTGCGCCTGGCGCGCAGCCCCTCCGCTTGTGGATGCCTCTGCCGCAATCGAATGACTTCCAGGACATCAGCAATCTGCGCATCGTCTCGCCTTTTCCCTATTCGGTGCAAAAAAATGCGGAATATGGCAATGAGCTACTGTATATGGAGCTTCCTGCGGCTACGGCAGCCGCCGGCGGAGAAGTTCGCCTCACCTTTGACGTTACTCGCCGCGAGCACCGTGTCGCATTAGGTTCAGCACCCACGTCTGAGCCGGCAGACGCCCTGGACTCGCCTGAACTTCGGCCGTTTCTCAAGTCCGACCGCCTGGTTCCCATTGACGGGCGAATCGCCCAGCTTTCCGCGCAGACCACCCAGGGCATTACTAACCCGCTGGCCAAGGTTCGCGCCATCTATGATTACGTTGTCGCCACCATGCGGTACGACAAATCCGGAACCGGATGGGGAAATGGCGATGCGCTGTGGGCTTGTGATTCCAAGCGTGGCAACTGCACCGATTTTCATTCGCTGTTCATCGGTATGGCCCGCGCCGCCGGCATTCCCGCGCGCTTTGAGATCGGCTTTCCACTGCCGGATAACGCCCACGACGGGGTCATTCCGGGCTACCACTGCTGGGCAGAATTTTACGTACAGCCGTATGGATGGGTTCCCGTGGACGCTTCCGAGGCCTGGAAGCATCCCGATCACAAAAATTATTTTTTCGGGGCGCACGATAGCAATCGCGTCCAGTTTACGGTGGGCCGCGATCTCATCCTCAAGCCCGCGCAGCAGGGGCCGCCGCTCAATTACTTGATCTATCCTTACGCCGAGCAGGATGGCAAGCCCGTCACCGTCGCACACTCCTTTTCATTTCAAGACAATTAAGCTTAGGCAAGAAACATGAAAAATTATCCTCTACTTTTCGCGGCCATGCTCATGTTCATGACCAGCGCAGCTTTTGCCCAGCAACCGCCCGTAAATTCTCCTCTGCTCGACCACCTCGCCGGCGATTGGGTATTGACGGGAACTATAGCCAAGAAGGCAACGACTCACGACGTCCGTGCGGAATGGGTTCTTGGGCATCATTATTTGAGCATTCATGAGGTCTCGCGCGAGAAAAAAAGCAGCGGCGAACCAGCTTATGAGGCGCAAATCTACATCGCCTGGAATGAGGACCCCAGACATTATTCCTGTGTCTGGCTCGATCTGTTCGGCGGTTTGTCGTCGGAGTCCATCGGACTGGCCGATATAAAAGAGAACGAACTTCCATTTATCTTTAAGGACGAAAAGGGGGTTACACAATTTACCAACGACTTCGTCTACGATCCGAAAACGGACTCATGGGAGTGGCGTTTGGATAACGTCGAGAACGACAAACCGATACCTTGCGGTCGTGTGAAACTGACGCGAAAATGAACGCTTGCAACGGCTGCTGTTGATCGGTTTCGTGGTCGTGCTACGACCGGTTGCAGGGATCGATCGGATTCACCCGCGGAACGATGAGCGGGTCCTGGGCTGTGAACGGGAAGTCCGGAACCGCGGACGGGTCCACCTTGAATGTGGCCGCCAGGACCTCGCGTGAGTAGCAACTCATCAGCAATTTACCGCCGATGTCGGGAGGGGCGGCCTGATCGAAAAAGATCAGCGCGCGCAGGTCGCCTGCGCCAATATCCTCGGTGTGATGCGGATAGGCGGGCGGAATGAAGTACACATTGCCCGGCTTAAGTTCGTAGCTATCCACCGCCCCGCCGGGGCTGACCACGGTCATGCGGCCATGCCCTTCGGTCACATATCCCATCTCCGCGGTTTCAGGATGCCAGTGCACCTCGCGCATACCCTGAGTGGTAAGCAGCAGCGAAAACATGGAGATATTTTTCAGCGCCGGCCACACTTTAGTCTGCGCCGTGTGGACCGAGCCTGCCGGCGAATTCACCGGAGGACGAATGGCCTCCACGCTGTACTTGTAGGGGTTGACGTGCCGGTCCTGTTTTTCGACCACCGCGCTGTTGGAGCGGCTCCCGATGACCGTGTCGCGCGGACTCCGCTTCAGCAGGGAGAATGCCGCGGCAGGAGCCTGTACCGTGTTTCCCAGCACGGCGTCGGTATAGCAACCGAAGACGCCGGAAAGCCCGAAATCCTGCACCTGTTCATGGGAGAATCCCTCAATCATCTCCCCTTCTTCCGAGCCGATATTTTCGATGTGATGAAGTGCCCCGGAAGGCACAAAAAACATTTCACCGGGCGAGATGGTGAAGCTGTCACGGGCGCTAAGATTGCGGACAATGGTCACCAGGTGCTCGCCGCGCAGGCAATAGCCGAGTTCGTCGGCATTGGCGTGCCAGTGCGGCTCTCTGACGCCGCGGGGCGCCAGCAGCAGTCGCCGGATGGATAGACGCTTGAGAACCGGCAGGTCGGTGGACTCCAACGCTGTAATACTGCCGAAATCACTTGTAAAACTCGGTTTCTTTTCACTGAGCGAGGCAGTGCGAATGGGGATGGGCACGGTGCTTTCTCCTTCGCGCACGAAACTTGACGAAGAGTGGTGTGCGTTGGCCGCCAGTATACATTTTCGATAGCGCGCGAACAAGCAATGCGTCCGGCGGCTATTGGGTTATCGCGAACCGCTACTGGCGCTTTTCCGCAGCCTTACGCGATATTATCAGCCGCATAACAAACACCTCTTGCGAGGGCCGAGAGGCGGGACGATTATAAATCGTGGCGTCCTTCCATGGCTTTCGACATGGCGACTTCGTCCGCATATTCCAAATCCGAGCCCACGGGAATTCCCATGGCGATGCGCGAGACGCGCACGCCGAGCGGCTGCCCGCGGGCAGCCGGGCCAGCACGGCCTGCC